>BFBZ01000021.1_pt40 | contig 26294 bp, 26 predicted proteins | sample 1888401 | NCBI WGS metagenome assembly BFBZ01 (sample SAMD00112614, study PRJDB3348) | symbiont metagenome | host: Chara braunii
GACGCCGACGGCTTTGTCACCGGCTACTACGAGCCCGTGATCGAAGGCTCGCGCACCCAGAACGAGGTTTACAACGTTCCGGTCTATCGCCGTCCCTCCAACCTGTTCGTCCGCGGCTTCAAGCAGGACGCGACCAGCCTGCCCAACAAGGGCCCGGTCTATCGCAAGATCGGACGGCGCAAGCTGGTCCCTTATTATGACCGTGCCGAGATCGAGGACGGCGCCATCGAAGGCCGCGGTCTCGAAATCGCGTGGCTCAGGAACCAGACGGATCTGCTGTTTGCACAGATCCAGGGTTCGGCCCGGATCAGTCTCGAYGAYGGCTCGACCGTGCGCATCAACTACGATGCCTATAATGGTCACCCCTATACGCCGGTCGGCCGCATCCTGATCGAGCGCGGCATCATCCCGCGCGAGCAGATGTCGATGCAGCGCATCCGCGAGTGGATGGAGCAGAACCCCGAAGGCGCCAACGAGCTGCGCCGGATGAACCGCTCCTACATCTTYTTCCGCGAGGTACAGCTGTCGGAGAAGGACGAGGCGGTCGGCGCGCAGGGCATTCCGCTGACGCCGGGCCGCTCGATCGCCGTCGACAAGTCGCTGCATGTCTACGGCACGCCGTTCTTCATCACCGGTGAGCTGCCGATCGACTCCGAGAAATCAAAGACAGCGTTTCATCGCCTGATGATCGCGCAGGACACGGGATCGGCGATCGTCGGCCCGGCTCGCGCCGATCTCTATTTCGGCGCCGGTCAGGACGCCGGCAAAGTGTCGGGCCGGCTCAAGCACAATATCCAGTTTGTGATGCTGGTGCCGCGCAGCCTCGACCCGGTGGCGCGCGGCCGCAAGATGCCGCTGCCGGATGCGCGGCCCTCGGAGAAGATCGCAAAACTGTTTCCCSAGGTGCTGCCGAAGGACGCGCCGAAGGAGACSGCCAAGGATCAGACAAAGGACCAGTCGAAAGATCAGGTGAAGGGGCCGGATCAGCCCAATCCCGCCGCCTCTACCGTCAAGGATGCCAAGGCCCCTGCCCCGGCTGCCAGCGCAAGCCCGCCGACCACGGTGGCGCAGAACGTGACGGCCCCGCAGCCGGTGCCCTTACCCGAGGCCAGGCCGCGGCTTGAAAGTGATCGCAATATCCGCCGATTGCGTTATGGCAGACGCCACCGCAACCGCCGATGATCCGTCGCCTCCATGTCGCATGATCCCGAGCCGCCCCGTGGCCGCCGAAGGCGCGGTCTCACCGAGGACGAGCGCACGCTGTGGGAAACGGTCGCGCGACAGGTCAAGCCGCTGCGCAAGATCCAGCGCCCGGTTCGCCCGCACCCGCCGATGGTGACGGCTGAGCCGCAGCCGGACAAGCCGACCATGACGCAGCGGCAGGTCGTAGCGGCCGCCGCGCCCAAGCCGGTCAGGCCGGCGATCCCGCCACTGGTCTCGCTCGGCCGCAAGGAGCGCTCGAAACTGTCGCGCGGCCGTAGCGAGATCGATGCACGGCTCGACCTGCACGGCATGACCCAGAGCCGGGCGCATCAGGCGCTGCACCACTTCCTGCACCGCGCCCAGCATGACGGCCTTACGTTCGTGCTGATCATCACCGGCAAGGGCACGATCGGGGCGGATCCCGAACGCGGCGTCCTCAGGCGCCAGGTGCCGCATTGGCTCAGCCTGCCGGAATTCCGCTCGCTGATCGTCGGCTTCGAGGAAGCCCATGTCGGTSATGGCGGCGCGGGCGCGCTCTATGTGCGCATCCGGCGGCCGCGCGGCTGACGGTCAGAACGGCCGTATGATGCCGAGACGCGGGATGACCGTGACGATCCAGCCCAGGATCGTGGTCTTGCGATCGTCGCCATCGACGAGGACCGCCGGCTTGGCCGGSAGCGTCTTCACCGCATGCAGCATCAGCACCATGCAGACCACCCAGCTCGAGATCCAGCGCGAATAGTCGAACACCATCGCGAACATCACGAGATAAGCGAGGCTGATCACGCCGAGCGAAGCGATGACGATCTGGCGATGACGCTGCTCGTGCAGTGCGCCGATCAGGCTCTTGAAGCTCGACCATAACGGCAGATGCAGCCAGAGCAGCAGCGCATAGACGGGCACGCCGAGCAAGTTCGACGGYAGCCGCGCCCAKGTGTCCTGCACTTCCTTCGCGAGCGGCTGGTACCAGACATAGGCGAATTGCAGCAGCTCCGTGCGCGACGGATCGGCCATGCGGGATCGCAAATAGGTCACGAAGTCYGCTTCCGGGAGCGGCATCGTGCCGAGGAATTGCGCGCCGAGAAAGAGCGCGCCGAGGCCAGCCAACACACCGGCGCCGGTCGCGATATCGAGCGTCGTGATCGTGCGGGGGAGATAATAGCGCAGCACCACGATCGCKGTGATGGTCGGAACATACATCAGCAGATGGATGTGGTGGATCAGCACCAGTACCGCCGAGAKGAAGGCCGCAAGCAGCACGWAGAGCAGCGAGCCCGCCGGAACCAGCAGCAGGATGATCGCGCCGAGACAGCCATAGACATCGAAATGGCCGAGCGTGAACAGGAAGTTCTTGAACACGAAGGGCGAGCCGGCGGTGAAGACGAACAGCGGCAACGTCGTGCGGTCCAGGCCAAAGGTGCGGCGGAAGAGCTGCACGAACAGAGCGAAAGTGATCAGCCAGACGGTGCCCCCCAGCGCAAACACCAGCCACACCGGCACCTTCGTCGTGAACAGCCCGACGATCGCGCCGATCAGCGCGCGCTTGATGAAACCGTGGTGATAGTCGACCAGCAGATGGATATAGGGGATGTAGGGCGGCAGCGTGAGCTTGTGCAGGACCACGCCGAGCATCACGGCGGCGTTGACGGCGAGCATCGCCCGCCAGTGTTTGCTGAACGCGGCGGTCATGCAGTGCCCAAGCGATGGCAGATGGAGAAGAGGTCGTCGCCACGCGCAAAACCATTGTCCCGGCCTTGAGCCGGGACCCGTAACCACCGCTGTCTGTGCCGAGGCAGGTCTGGAGCCGCCATCTCGAATGAYAAATCAGCTTTCGTGGTTATGGGTCCCCGCGTTCGCGGGGACGACGGCGGAGTTTGAGGCTGCGCCGGGGCGGACGAGCGAAGCGGCTCCAAGCGCAACAACCTCTTACAAAATGAACCGGCTCAAATCCGCGTTCTTGGCGAGATCGCCGATATGCTGCTGCACATAGGCGGCATCGACGCGCATGGTCTCGCCTGATCGGTCCGAGGCGGTGAAGGAGATCTCGTCGAGCACGCGCTCCATCACCGTCTGCAGCCGGCGCGCGCCGATATTCTCGACCGTGGAATTCACCGCGACCGCGATGTCGGCGAGCGCATCGATCGCGTCATCGGTGATGTCGAGCGTGACGCCCTCGGTCTTCATCAGCGCCACATATTGCTTGATCAGCGACGCCTCCGGCTCGGTGAGAATGCGRCGCATGTCGTCGCGCGTCAGCGCCTGCAGCTCGACGCGGATCGGCAATCGGCCTTGCAGCTCCGGCAACAGGTCGGACGGTTTTGCGATGTGGAACGCGCCCGACGCGATGAACAGGATGTGGTCAGTCTTGACCGCGCCATGCTTGGTCGAAACCGTGGTGCCCTCGATCAGCGGCAGCAGATCGCGCTGCACGCCCTCGCGCGACACATCGCCGCCGTGGCGGTTCTCCCGCACGCAGATCTTGTCGATCTCGTCGAGGAACACGATGCCGTTGTTCTCGACCACGCTGATGGCCTCCTGCACCAGCTGGTCATTGTCGAGCAGCTTGTCTGACTCCTCGGCGATCAGGATGTCGTGCGATGACTCGACCGTCACGCGCCGCGTCTTGGTCCGGCCGCCGAGCTTGCCGAAAATGTCGCCGATCGAGATCGCGCCCATCTGTGCGCCCGGCATGCCCGGGATCTCGAACATCGGAAAGCCGCCGCCGGAGGACTGCGTCTCGATCTCGATTTCCTTGTCGTTGAGCTCGCCGGCGCGCAGCTTGCGGCGGAACGAGTCGCGGGTCGCCGCACTTGAATTGGCGCCGACCAGGGCGTCGAGCACGCGCTCTTCGGCCGCGAGCTGGGCCCGCGCGGCAACGTCCTTGCGCTTGCGCTCGCGGACTTGGACGATCGCGACCTCGACGAGGTCGCGGATGATCTGTTCGACGTCGCGGCCGACATAGCCGACCTCGGTGAACTTGGTGGCTTCGACCTTGAGGAACGGCGCGCCGGCGAGCTTGGCCAGCCGCCGCGCGATTTCGGTCTTGCCGACGCCGGTCGGGCCGATCATCAGGATGTTCTTCGGCAGCACCTCTTCGCGCAGGCCGGCGTCGAGCTGCAGCCGGCGCCAGCGGTTGCGCAAGGCGATGGAGACTGCGCGCTTGGCGTCAGCCTGGCCGACGATGTAGCGGTCGAGTTCGGAGACGATTTCGCGGGGAGAAAAGTCGGTCATGGGCTCTAGCTAGGCTCGGATTGACGGGGTGGCAAGTCGCCGGGCTCGCGGGACATCAGAAGCGCTGGGCCATCCGGTGTTTCGACCAGGCGCTCGCGCCGAAATCCGGCCTTTTCATAGGCGCGGATGGCACGTGCATTGGCCGGCGACGGGTCGGYGACGATACGYGGGATGGCGTGYTGAAACACCAGGTCGCAGAAAGCCCGGATGGCGCGCGGACCGTGACCCCGCCCAATGCGTTCCTGTCCGGCGATGAACAGGTCGATCCCGCGGGTCTCTGCGGGCTGGGGACCGAAGCCCTCGTTCCATTGCGTCAGCGCGTAGCACTGCAGATAGCCGGCCGCGTCATCATCCATCAGCAGGATGTACTGATCCATGGCCGGCTCGTCACGATCACCATCGATCAAGCCATATTGCTCGTCCGGATCACCCCACCATTGACGAATATGGGGCTGATGCAGCCAGTTGCGGATCGCGGGCAGGTCGCCATCGGTCATCCGACGGAAGCGAATGGTCATGGCCGCCCCTGTCCTCACAACAGCGGCGGTCCGGCCTGCCACTGCCGGATCGCCTCGGTCGGGTAAATCAGCATCAAGATATTGAGAGTCAGGTTGTCACGGATGTGCAGGCCCACCCCGATCTCGAACGCGATCGCAATCAGCACGGTCAGCCAGATCGGCAGCACCCGCGCGAGCAGAAAACCGGTGATCATCGCCAGCGTATCGCCGATGGAGTTYACGACGCTGTCGCCGAAATAATCCAGCGAGATGGTGGCGGCGCGATAGCGCTCGATGATGAAGCTCGAGTTCTCGACCAGCTCCCAGGCGCCCTCGATCARCATCGCGATGATCAGCCGCCCCTGCCAGGGCAGAAGCGGAACGACCAGCGCGGTCAGCGCATAGAACAGGAAGCCGTGGATGATGTGGGAGAACGTGTACCAGTCGGTGAGATGCTGGGAGTTCTCCGAGCTCTGCACCACGCCGTGCCACAGCTTCACGGTGCCGCAGGCGCAGATCGGCRGCCGRCCCATCGCGAACAGGATCGCGGCCTGCAGCACCAGCAGCGCCAGCACCAGTACGAGCCAGGGTCCGGACGATCGTCGGGACGCCATGCCGATCCCGTCCGCGCTCATGGYCTACTCGGCCGCCAGCGCTTCGATGGTGATGTTGCGGTTGGTGTAGACGCAGATATCGGCGGCAATGTCGAGCGAGCGSCGCACGATGSTCTCGGCGTCCTTGTCGGTGTCGATCAGGGCCCGCGCCGCCGCCAGCGCATAATTGCCGCCCGAGCCGATCGCCATCACGCCGGCCTCCGGTTCCAGCACGTCGCCGGTCCCGGTCAGGACCAGCGAGACCTCCTTGTCGGCCACGATCATCATCGCTTCCAGCCGGCGCAGATAGCGGTCGGTGCGCCAGTCCTTGGCGAGCTCGACGGCCGCCCGGGTCAGCTGCCCCGGATATTGCTCGAGCTTGCTCTCCAGCCGCTCGAACAGGGTAAACGCGTCGGCRGTGGCCCCGGCGAAGCCGCCGATCACATCGCCCTTGCCGAGCTTGCGCACCTTGCGGGCATTCGACTTGATGACGGTCTGGCCGATCGAGACCTGGCCGTCGCCGCCGATGACCACCCTGCCCCCTTTGCGGACGGTCAGGATCGTGGTGCCGTGCCAGACGGCGGGCTCGTGCGAGGTTGCGTGCATGGAAAGTCCCTGGTTGGTGCCCTCATTTAGGCGCTCGGGCTGGGGGACACAATTACCGCGCCCCTGCCCTGCCCGGTCAGGCCTTGAAATCCGCTCACCATGGCCCGAGATCAGGCGAGGTGCCGTCATCCCGCAGTAGCTAAGGTGTCATCCGCCTGATAAAAGGGCCGCGTTTTCAAGGGAAAGCTGACCCCATGCGTAGCGCGACCATCAAGCGCAAGACCAAAGAGACCGACATCGAGGTGGCCGTCAATCTCGACGGCACCGGCGTGGTGAACATCGCGACCGGTATCGGCTTCTTCGATCACATGCTGGATCTCCTGGCCCGGCATTCCCGCATCGACATGACCGTCAAGGCGGTCGGCGACCTCCATATCGATTTCCACCACACCACCGAGGATGTCGGCATCGCGCTCGGCCAGGCGGTGCGCCAGGCGCTCGGCGACATGGCCGGCATCACCCGCTATGCCTCGATCCACATGCCGATGGACGAGACCCTGACCCGCGTCGTGATCGACGTCTCGGGCCGGCCGATGCTGGTGTTCCGCACGACCTTCCCGCGCGACAAGATCGGCGAGTTCGACACCGAACTCGTGCGCGAATGGTTCAACGCCTTCGCCATGAACGCCGGCATCACCTTGCATGTCGAGACGCTGTACGGCGASAACGCCCATCATATCGCCGAATCCTGCTTCAAAGGTCTGGCGCGGGCKTTGCGGTCAGCACTTGCGATCGATCCGCGTAACCAAGGCGAAGTGCCATCCACCAAGGGTCAGCTCGGCGGCTGATCTCTTCCCTCGAGGGATATTCGACATGCCCGTCTATACGGTTCACGCTCCCCTCGCCGCCGGGGCCGATCTGCGTTCGACGGATCGCTTCGTCTTCATCCGTGACGGATTCCATCTCTGGGCCGCGGTGCTCGGAGCCGTCTGGCTGGCTTGGCATCGGTTGTGGCTGGCGGTCATCGGCTATGCAGCCCTGATGATCGTGATCGACCTGATCCTGGCGCGGATCGGCGTCGCATCCGGTGCGATCGCCGCGATCGATCTGTTGATGGCGATCCTGCTCGGGCTCGAGGCTTCGAGCCTGAAGCGCTGGAGCTATTCGCGCGGCAATTGGCGCCAGCTCGACGTCGTCGTCGCCGACGATCTCGATGCCGCCGAGCGGCGCTTCTTCGAGCGCTGGGCGGCGCGCCGGAGCACCATCGGCTACGACAACCACACCGTCGATCGCGGCGCTCCGCCGCCGACGCGTGACAATGGACAGCGGCCGCCGCCGCCGCTGCCGCATGCCAGTATCATTGGCTTGTTCCCCGAACCCGGAGGTGGACGATGAGTGTTGCCATCATCGATTACGGCTCCGGCAATCTGCATTCCGCCGCGAAAGCGTTCGAGCGCGCCGCGCGCAGCATGGAGGATCCGCAGAAGGTCGTGGTGACCCGCGATCCCGACACGGTGTATCGCGCCGACCGCATCGTGCTGCCGGGCGTCGGCGCCTTCGCCGATTGCCGCCGTGGGCTCGATGCCGTCGACGGCATGCTGGAGGCGATGACCGAGGCCGTCCGCCAAAAGGCGCGGCCGTTCTTCGGCATCTGCGTCGGCATGCAGTTGATGGCGACGCGGGGCAAGGAGCATGTCACCACCGACGGCTTCGACTGGGTCGCTGGCGATGTCGAGAAGATCGCGCCCCGCGACGAGAGCCTGAAGATCCCGCATATGGGCTGGAACACGCTCGACCTGGTGCAGGAGCATCCGGTGCTGGAGCGGCTGCCGCTCGGGCCGAAGGGCCTGCACGCCTACTTCGTGCACTCCTATCACTTGAACGCCGTCAATGAGAACGACGTGCTGGCGCGCGCCGATTATGGCGGGCCGATCACCGCGATCGTCGGCAAGGACACCGCGATCGGCACGCAATTCCATCCCGAGAAGAGCCAGCGTTTCGGTCTCGCCCTCATTTCCAACTTCCTGAAGTGGAAGCCGTGATTGCAGCGTRCCTGCGCGTCCAGGAGAYGGGCAGGGCGCTTGCCTGAAAGACAACTCAGATGATTCTGTTTCCCGCCATCGATCTGAAGAACGGCCAATGCGTGCGCCTGGAGCAGGGCGACATGGCGCGGGCCACCGTCTTCAACCTCGATCCCGCCGCCCAGGCCAAGAGCTTCGCCGACCAGGGCTTTGATTATCTCCACGTCGTCGATCTCGACGGCGCCTTTGCCGGCGAATCGGTCAATGGCGCGGCGGTATCCTCGATCCTCGAGCGCTTCGGCGGCAAGATCCAGCTTGGCGGCGGCATCCGCGATCTCAAGACCGTGGAGGCCTGGCCGATCTCAAGACCGTGGAGGCCTGGCTCAACAAGGGCATCACCCGCGTCATCATCGGCACCGCTGCCGTGCGCGATCCCGAATTGGTGAAGACGGCGGCGAAAGCCTTTCCCGGCCGCGTCGCAGTCGGGCTCGACGCCCGCGACGGCAAGGTCGCGGTCGAGGGCTGGGCCGAGACCTCCGAGGTCACCGCGCTCGACATCGCCAAGCGATTCGAGGATGCCGGCGTCGCCGCGATCATCTTCACCGACATCGCTCGCGACGGTCTGCTGAAGGGGCTGAACCTCGATGCGACAATCGCGCTCGGCGACGCCGTCTCGATCCCCGTCATCGCCTCCGGCGGCCTCGCCTCGATCGAGGACGTCAAGGCGATGCTGACGCCGCGCGCCCGGAAGCTGGAAGGCGCCATCGCCGGCCGCGCGCTCTATGACGGGCGGCTCGATCCGGCCGAGGCGCTGGCGCTGATCCGCGCGGCGCGCAAGGCCGGAGCATGAAGCTCGAAGACCTCATACGAACCGGATTGTCGCGGATCGACACGATCGCGGTCCGGCGTACTGCGCTCAATCCGGCGCTCTGGCTGGTTGGATTGGTCAGCCCGCTATCCCTGATACTGGCCGCTTTTGTCACTGATCCGTCCGCCCGGACGGTGCTATTCTGTTTCGCTGGAGCTCCGCTCCTGTTCGCGATGATCGGCTATCTGATCTTGCTGTTCAGAGAACCCGATCGGCTTCAATCGAAGAGTACAGAATACAACAGCGAGCCATCAATCTTCTTCATAGGCAGGGTCGCAGCACTGAGATTGTAGAAGTGGCGAACCAGGTGCCGAGGATCGAAACTTCCAAATCTCTGCCGAAGCACGGAGAGAACGAATGAAAAACTTCCTTCTGGTTTTCGACGACGGAAGCGGTTCAGACATCGACCTCAAGAAGTATGTCGAGTCGCTCGACGTTGGTGCAGAAATCTACACCCTCGACGGCCATGTCTGCTTCGTGAAGAGCGACCTGTCAGCTTCCGAGCTATCGAGCCGGCTCTTGAAGTTCGCTGGATCGAGCCTGTTCTTCATCGCGGATATCAGCAATTCTGAATACGAGGGCCGGATGCTGGGCGTCTTCTGGGACTTCCTGAAATCGCGCACTCTCGCATCGGCAGCCGAGTAATGTTCAAGGTCCGTGTCATTCCCTGCCTCGACGTCAAGGACGGACGGGTCGTCAAGGGCGTCAACTTTGTCAATCTGCGCGATGCCGGCGATCCGGTGGAGGCCGCGATCGCCTATGACGCCGCCGGCGCCGACGAGCTCTGCTTCCTCGACATCACCGCCACCCATGAGAACCGCGGCATCATGCTCGACGTCGTCCGGCGCACGGCGGAGGCCTGCTTCATGCCGGTCACGGTTGGCGGCGGCGTGCGCACCATCGACGACATCAAGACCTTGCTGCGCTCCGGCGCCGACAAGGTCTCGATCAATTCGGCCGCCGTGGCGCGGCGCGAGTTCGTGAAGGAGGCCGCCGAGAAGTTCGGCGAGCAGTGCATTGTCGTGGCGATCGACGCCAAGTCGGTGGCGCGGCCGGGCGGCGGCAGTCGGTGGGAGATCTTCACCCATGGCGGGCGCAAATCGACCGGCATCGACGCGCTGGAATATGCCCAGGAGGTGGTTTCGCTGGGGGCCGGCGAGATCCTGCTGACCTCGATGGATCGCGACGGCACGCGGCAGGGTTTTGATATTCCGTTGACGCGGGCGGTTGCCGACAGCGTTCCGGTGCCGGTGATCGCCTCGGGCGGCGTCGGCAATCTGGACCATCTGGTCGACGGCATCCGACAGGGCCGGGCGACCGCGGTGCTGGCCGCCTCGATCTTCCATTTCGGGGAATTTACCATCCGGCAGGCCAAGGAGCACATGGTGCGCCAGGGCCTGCCGATGCGGCTCGATCCCTGACGACATTGCGCCGCAAAAATGTTACATGAACGCTGGTCCGGCCGCCTCCATGGGCGGGCAGGCGTTCCGAGTTCAGGCTGATGTCCCGCTTCACGCTTCACGATCTGGCCGCCATCATCGACGCCCGCGCCGCGGCGGGCGGCGAGGCGTCTTATACGCGCAAGCTGCTCGACAAGGGCCCGGCGCAATGCGCCAAGAAGATGGGCGAGGAGGCGGTGGAGACGGTGATTGCCGCTGTTGGCACCGACCGTGAGCACCTGATCTCCGAAAGCGCCGATCTGCTGTTTCATCTGTTGGTGCTGTTGAAATCGCGCGACGTCCGCCTCGAAGAGGTCGAGGCGGCGCTCGGCAAGCGCACCGGCATGTCGGGGCTRGAAGAAAAGGCGTCGCGCAAGACGGAGTAGGGCGCGACGGCGGGGGAAACGAAGGGCAGCATCATGGATATGCGCACCACCGAACAACAATATAATCCGTACCGCGTCTTCACCCGCCAGCAATGGGCCGAGTTGCGCAACGACACGCCGATGACGCTCGAACCCGGCGAGTTCTCCAAGTTGCGCTCGATGCAYGAYCGCCTCGATCTCAAGGAGGTCGAGGACATCTACCTGCCGCTGTCGCGGCTGTTGTCGATGTATGTCGATGCYGCACAGCGGCTGTACTACGCGCAGCGTCAGTTTCTCGGCATCCGCGACCGCAAGATGCCCTACATCATCGGCGTCGCCGGCTCGGTGTCGGTCGGCAAGTCCACCACCGCGCGCGTGCTGCAGGCGCTGCTGGCGCGCTGGTCGCCRCGGCCCAAGGTCGATCTCATCACCACCGACGGCTTCCTGTATCCGAATGCGGTGCTGGAGCGGCAGGGCTTGATGCAGAAGAAGGGCTTCCCCGAGAGCTACGACCTGCCGCGGCTGCTCGCCTTCCTATCCGACATCAAGGCCGGCCGCCATACAGTGCGCGCGCCGGTCTACTCGCATCTCACCTACGACATCGTTCCCAATCAGTGGGTCGAGATCGACCAGCCCGACATCCTGATCGTCGAAGGCGTCAACGTGCTGCAGACCGGGCCGTTGCCGCGCGACGGCAAGGCGGTGCCGGTGGTCTCCGACTTCTTCGACTTCTCCGTCTACATCGATGCCGACGAGGCGGTGTTGCGCAAATGGTATGTGAAGCGCTTCCTGTCGTTGCGCGACACCGCGTTCCACGATCCCCGGTCCTACTTCAATCGCTACGCGCTGCTGTCGGACGAGGAAGCCATCGCCACCGCGATCGCGATCTGGGAACGCACCAACCTCGCTAATCTCGAAGACAACATCCTGCCGACACGGCCGCGCGCAACCCTGATCCTGAAGAAGGGCGCCGATCACGAGGTCGAGACGGTGGCGCTGCGGCGGCTGTGAGCTGCGAAGTGCTAAGCGGACTCAAGCGTGAATCGGAGTTCGTGCCCGGCTTGCGCAGTTCTTACCTCTGCCCGCTCTTTGCAGGGAGAGGTCGGATTGCGTAGCGATCCGGGTGAGGGGCATGCCGCACGCGCAGCTCAGATTCCAAGTTCATCGGACGGGCATAGCGGCTCTGGGTGCATGCTAGCTGCCCGAGACATGATCGTTGTCGGAGCCGGATCGTAGAACGGTCGGCTCGCTGCAGAGACTCAGCACCGCCCGTGGAGCTGCCCCTCACCTCGACCCTCTCCCCGCAAGAACGGGGAGAGGGAGCGCACCTCCCATGCGAAGACGAATAACTACGCCGCCACCTGCCGCGCCGCCGCCAGATTGGCCAGCGCTTCATCCAGCTTGTCGCGGTCGATCGGCTTGACCAGGAAGCCGTCCATTCCCGCCTCGAAACAGGCGTAGCGGTCCTCGACCAGGGCATTGGCGGTGAGTGCCAGGATCGGCGTGCGCCGGCCGGGCTCGCTGGCCTCATGGGCGCGAATGCGACGCGTCGCGGCAATGCCATCGAGCCGCGGCATCTGCACGTCCATCAGGATGAGATCATAGGGCGTGCCGGCCGCGCGGGCGGCGAGCCAGGAATCCAGGGCAGCCTCGCCATGCACGGCGATATCGGGGTGATGGCCGAGCTTGGTCAGCAATGAGCGCATCAGCAGCGCGTTGATATCGTTGTCCTCGGCGACGAGGATCGCCAGCCCGGTGCCGGCCCGCGCCGCGATCGATGGTGCGATGGTCGGAATCGGCTGCTCGGCGAATGCCGCTCCTGCGTCCAGGTCGAAGCTGACACGCGCGGCGAGCGACGCGGCCCGCAACGGCTTCACCAGATAGCCGTTGAAGGGCGCGGCGGGGGCCAGTTCGTGCCGGCTCGTCGGCGTGACCAGCACGATCAGCCGCGTCGTATGATGGTGTGCAGCCTCGCCCAGACGCCGCGCCGCCTCGCTGCCGATCGCGTCATCGATCAAGACCGCGTGCCAGGCGCGCTCGGGCAGCAGCGCCGCGGCGATCTCGGTCTCGGCGACGAGGCAGGTCTGCGCGCCCCAATTCTGCAGCCGCCTTTCGATCAGCTCGGCCTGCAGGCCGGCCGGGGCGATCAGCATGATCGACTGTCCGGTCAGGTCGGGGCCGCGAAAGCTGTTCTGCTCGCCGCGCTCGAGCGCCGGCGGCAGCGGCACGGACACCTCGAACGTCGAGCCCGCGCCGGGCTGGCTCTGCAGCGCGATGCGTCCGCCCATCCGCTTGACGATGCGGTCGGAGATCGCGAGCCCAAGACCGGTGCCGCCGAAGCTGCGCGCGACGCTGTCGTCGGCCTGCTCGAACTCGCGGAAAATTCGCTCCTGCGCGTCCGCCGCGATGCCGATGCCGGTGTCGCGCACCTGGAAGCTGATCTCGTTCGGCCAGATGCCGGGCTCGGCAATCAGCGCCACGCCGCCTTTGCTCGTGAACTTGATCGCGTTGCCGGCGAGATTGAGCAGCACCTGGCGCAGCCGTGCGGCGTCGCCGGTCACCCAGGTCGGCAGCCGCTCGTCGAGATAGGCCGCGATCTCCAGCTGTTTACCTTGCGCGCGCGGTGCCAGGAGCTCGGTGATCTCCTCGATCAGCGCGGTCAGCGCGAACGGCTGCGCCTCGAGGGCCAGCTTGCCGGCCTCGATTTTGGAATAATCGAGCAGCTCGTTGATCAGCGACATCAGCGCTTCACCCGAGCTGCGGACGGCCTTGGCATAGGTGGTCTGCTCCGGTGTGAGCTGCGTCTCCAGCAGCAGCCCGCTCATGCCGAGGATGCCATTCAACGGTGTGCGGATCTCGTGGCTGGCCATCGCCAGGAAGCGCGACTTGGCGCGGTTCGCCGCATTAGCCTGGTCGCGCGCCTCGGCCAGCGCCCGCTCGGTCTCTGTGCGGTCGGTGACGTCGCGGCCGACACATTGCTGCACGGCCGGATGTCCGGCATCGGAGCGCACGAGCGCCTCGCGCCAAGCGATCCAGCGCGGCCCGATGGCGCTGTCGATCCGCTGGTCGTGGACGCGCGTGCCGCTCGGCTCCAGCGCGCTGTCGCCTTGCTCGAGGAGATCGAAGCTGAACTGGCTGCCGAGCAGGTTTTCGCGATCGAGGCCGGCCATCCGGCAATAGGCGTCGTTGACGAAGATGATCGTGCCGTCGCTCTCGCGCATGACGATCAGGTCGCCTTGTTGCTCGAACAGGCTGCGGGCGCGCTGCTCGGCCTCCTGAAGCTCCCAATTGCGGTCCGYCAGCACCTCGTTGTGAAGCGCGAGCTTGTGCATTTTCTTGCGCATGAAGCGCAGCCGCATGCTGAGCGTCGCGAGCCCGACGCAGGCGAGCGCAAACAGAAAGCTCGCGCCGATCGCGAAGGCGTGCGGGTTGTAGCCGGAGGTCTCGGACAGGCTGGCCTTGATGAAGCCATAGGCGCCGCCGAACCCGGCCATGAAGATCATTGCCGAACGCAGGATCGTAAACAGCGTGTGATGGCGGCGTGTGAACCGGCGCAGCCGCAGCCTGATGCGAAAACTCGCTCCCATCATCTCGCTCACTCCCGAAATCATCAATTCCAATATGACGGCCGGCCCGCACCATGCGGCGTCGGTCTTGCTGAGACTTTGAAACGATCCTGCACGGATCGTCGGCCGTGCAGAGATGGTGAACCSGGCGTTAGCCCGGCTCACGGCAGCGCATTCGCCGGCGCAACGTCGTGATGGTGAGCGGCCATGACCGACGCGACGGCCKGTCGCGCCGTGTCATGGCTGGAGCGACCATGAATGCGGTCATCCGTGCGGCCGTCCGTCGCACCTTCTCTGGCGAGATCGATGCGCGGTGTGTCGGCCGGCGCCTCGGCCGCGATCGCGACCGCCTGGATCGCSGCGGTCACGCTGCAGCCTTGATCGGCYTGGACGGKCGAATGRTCGACGACGACAAGATCGACCGCCTGCGGATYGTCGCGGAGTGTCACRCGGGCGGGATCGTCAGCCGAGTCGCCATGAAAATCGGCGTGAAACGGCTGGGWATCGAGCGCGATGCTGTCGGCTCCCTCCGCCATGCAGGGCGGCATCGCCGGCGCGAATTCGAATCKCACCATGAGCGCGGCCGCGATCAGTGACGCAGCCGCAACGACGAGCTTGATACGCAACATGACACGCACCGACACGGAAGGCCTGATCACGGACAAGGCGRGCCTTATGGTTKCCGGAGCGTAAAGAGAAATCGTTACCAGGAGGTTGAGGYGGGATGGCGCTCACGCCGCATGCCGGCTGTCCTCCGCCAGCGCGCGGTACGACAGCGCCTCCGCCAGATGCAGCCGGCCGATAGTGTCGGCGTGATCGAGATCGGCCAGCGTTCGCGCCACCCGCAGCACGCGGTGATAGCCGCGCGCCGACAGGCGCATCGTTTCGGCAGCCTCGCGCAGCAGTTTCTGGCCGGGCGSATCGAGCTTGGCGATRTCGTCGAGCACTGCGGCCGGCGCCTCGGCATTGGTCCKGACATGCGGCAGGCCGGCCTTGGCGTAGCGCGCGCGCTGCAGGTCGCGCGCGGCGGCGACGCGGGCGGCGACCTCGGCGGAGCCTTCCTTCGAGGGCGGCAGGATCAGGTCGGCGGCAGTCACCGCGGGCACCTCGATCCGCAAATCGATGCGGTCCATCAGCGGGCCGGAGATGCGCATCTGATAGTCTGACGTGCAGCGGTCGATGCGGCCGCGCTTGCAGGCATAACCGGGCTCGAAGGCGTTGCCGCAGCGGCACGGATTCATCGCCGCCACCAGCATGAAGCGGGCAGGGTAGGTGACGCGGTGGTTGGCGCGCGAGATCGAGACCTCGCCATTCTCCAGCGGCTGGCGCAGCGAATCCAGCACGCGCGGATCGAACTCCGGCAGCTCGTCGAGAAACAGCACGCCCTGATGCGCCAGCGAGATCTCGCCTGGACGGGCGCGCAGGCCGCCGCCCGTGAGCGCCGCCATGCTGGCCGAATGATGCGGGCTGCGGAACGGCCGCCGGTTGGTCAACGCGCCGCCCTCGATCTCGCCGGCGACGGAGGCGATCATCGAGACTTCGAGCAGCTCGGCCGGCGACAGCGGCGGCAGGATCGAGGGCAGCCGCGCCGCCAGCATCGACTTGCCGGCGCCGGGAGACCCGATCATCAGCAAATGATGGCCGCCGGCGGCGGCGATYTCGAGCGCGCGCTTGCCGCTCTCCTGGCCCTTGATGTCGCGCAGATCGAGCAGGCTCGCSGSCGCCTCCTGGATCTTYGGCTGCGGCCGCGACAGCACCTGCGTGCCCTTGAAATGRTTGGCGATCTGGATCAGCGACGTCGCCGCGATRATCTGCAGGTCCGGRCTCGCCCAGGCCGCCTCCGCGCCGCAGGCGGCCGGGCAGATCAGGCCCTCCTCGCGTGCATTGGCGCCGATCGCGGCGGGGAGCACGCCGGCCACCGGCGCGATCGAGCCGTCGAGGCCGAGCTCGCCGAGAACGGTGAAGCCATTGAGTGCATCCGGCGGAATGGCGCCGATCGCCGCCATCAGGCCGAGCGCGATCGGCAGATCGTAATGGCTGCCTTCCTTGGGCACGTCGGCCGGCGCCAGATTGACGGTGATGCGCCGCGCCGGCAGCSCCAGGCCTGAGGCGATCAGCGCCGAGCGCACCCGTTCGCGCGCCTCCGACACCGCCTTGTCGGGCAAGCCGACGATCGCAAACGCCGGCAGGCCGGGGGCAACCTGGACCTGCACGTCGACCGCGCGGGCCTCGATGCCCTCGAAAGCGACGGTGGAAACGCGCTGGACCATGATGCCCTCCCGCGCGCAACGGTATCTGAAGCGGGCRGGGTTCGCAAGAACAATGCAAGAACATTGTCATCMAGGGCGCGTCGAARGCTGTTAAGGACGCTGAGAGCCCTCCGTAGTTCCCCGGAACTGGCTTAACGCGGCTTTAGGCCGGTGCTCGCATTCTTCCGCATCTGATGATCGCGCCCCGTGTGACGGGCGCCGGAATGAGAGATGTGCGATGCCTCCAGCGCCTTCGGCCGCTCCCGTCAAGATGCCTCCRAGTGAGGCGCGGACGGTGTCCGAGYTCGCCACGGACATGCTGCGCCGGACCACGGCYCTGTTTCTCGCCGGACCGCGGCCGGCGTCGGCCGAGCAGCTCGATCTCTATGACCAGATGTTCGCCCGCCTGATGCCGCAGGTCGCCACCGATCTCTTGGCCGAGCTCAGCATGGCCTTGGCCGGCGTGGAGCGCGCGCCCTATGCCACTGCGCGTTTGCTCGCCGTGCATCCGGAATTGCGTGTCGCCGGGCCGATGCTGGCCAAGGCAGCCGYGCTCACGGAACGTGACCTTGCGGAGTTCATTCGCAGCTCCAGCCCGGCGCATCTCGTTGCGATCGCCAGCCGCAGGGGCATCGGCGACAGCCTGACGAACCAGCTGATYGCCCGCGGCTTTCCGGCGGTGCGCATGGCGCTGGTGCAGAATCTCACGGCGCGGCTGTCCGAGGATGGCTATCGCAGCCTGTTCAAGATCGCCGAGCGCGACGAGGACCTCGCCGAAAAGCTGGCGCTGCGCACCGACCTGCCAGCCAAGCTGTCGCGCGCCTTCGTCGCGGCGGCCAGCGAGGGCGCGCGCGCCCGCTTCATCAAGGCAGCGCCGCCCGCGACGCGCGCCACCTTGCAAGCCACGCCGACGAGGACCGCCGGTGCCGCGATGCGCGCAATGTGGGACTATGAGCAGGTCAAGACCGAGGTCGCCGCCCTCAATCGCAGCGGCAAGCTGAGCGATTCCGCCGTCAACCGGTTCTGCGTGACCGGCGATTTTCCGGCGGTCATCGCCGCGCTGGCGCTGCTCTGCGTCGTGTCCATCCAGGTGATCGAAGCGCTGATGGAGGACGACCGCGTCACTGATCTGGTGCTGGCCTGCAAGGCGGCGCGACTGAGTTGGCCGACCACGGCGATGATCCTGCGCGCGCGTCCCGGCTGCGACACGATCCCGGCCGACGATCTCGAGGAGGCGCGCAAGCGCTTCGAGAAGCTCGTGCTGTCAGAGGCGCAGTGGAAGGTCCGAGGGCTCGAGGCGGGCTGATCGGACGGCCGGATGCTCAGCCCGGCGGCGTGCTCGGATAGGTCGTGAAGTCGATCTTGAACATCGCCGGATCAAGCTTCTTGGTCGTATCGAGATTGTAGACGGCGATCGTCGTGTCGTAGCCCTGCGGATCGGTCACGGTCCACTGTTTGAGCTGGCCGTCCTTGGCGCCGAGCATCAGCATCAGCCGGCTGGTGCCGATCAGCGCCTGCTTCTCCTCGATCGTGATCGTGACATAGAGGTCGTCGGAGGCGACCGCGATCACATTGGTGTCCTTGAGCAGGTCGATCCGGTCGGACAGCAGATAGCGCAGCGGCGTCTGCGACAGCGGGTAGACGTCCTGGGTCGCGAGCTTGCGGTCGCGCACGACCAGCGATGAGCCGTCGGCRATGATGTCGATCGGCGTCGGCGGATCATATTCGAAGCGCACCTTGCCGGGCTTCTGGATGTAGAAATCACCCTTGGTCTTGCTGCCGTCCGGGCCGACCTGGACGAAGTTGCCGACCAGCGTCTGCAATGACGACAGATAGGCGCTCACCTTTCCCGCGATCGCCTTCTGATTGGCGTCGAACGAGGTRAAGATGCTGGCCGGCACGTTGCGCCGGGGATCCGGAATGATCGGATTKGGCGGCGTGGTCTGGGTGGTCGCAGGGCCCTGTCCGCCACGCTGCTGGTCGGAGGCGCTGAGCTGGGCGCCGCCCTTGGGGCCCGATTTGGGCGCCGGCGTGGTCTGGGCGGCCGCATGGCCGGCGGCAAGGGTCAGGACACAGGTCGCCACGGCCGCGACCATCCCAGCCGGAATACGGCGTCCGTGCAGCGGCGCTGGAAGCGAAAACAGGCGGTTCAACAAGGGGCTTTTCAAAACGACGTCCTGAGTTTTACGCGTTCTATCTTGGTTCGGTCGGGCAGCGTGATCGTAATTGCGTGAAGATACGACACGGAAACGGCAGATCTGGGACCAAAGCGGGCGGTCAGAACCCGCCTTCTTCCTCGGGCACCAGGATCTCGCGCTTGCCGGCATGGTTGGCCTGGCCGACGATGCCTTCCTGTTCCATCCGCTCCATCAGCGAAGCGGCCTTGTTATAGCCGATCTGCAGCCGCCGTTGAATGTAGCTGGTCGAGGCCTTGCGGTCGCGTTTGACCACGGCAACGGCTTGCGCGAACAGGTCGTCGCCCCCGCCACCACCGCCCATGCCGGTGGCGTCGAAGACGGCGCCGTCCTCCTCGCTCGGTTCCTCGGCCGTGACCGCCTCGAGATATTCCGGCGAGCCCTGCGCCTTCAGGTGCCTGACGACCTTCTCGACCTCCTCGTCGGAGCAGAACGGGCCGTGCACGCGGCTGATGCGGCCGCCGCCGGCCATATAGAGCATGTCGCCCTGGCCGAGCAGCTGCTCGGCGCCCATCTCGCCGAGGATGGTGCGGCTGTCGATCTTGGACGTCACCTGGAAGGAGATGCGGGTTGGAAAGTTGGCCTTGATGGTGCCGGTGATGACGTCGACCGACGGCCGTTGCGTCGCCAGGATCACGTGMAGGCCGGCGGCGCGCGCCATCTGGGCGAGGCGCTGCACCGTGCCCTCGATGTCCTTGCCCGCGACCATCATCAGGTCGGCCATTTCGTCGACGATGATGACGATGTAGGGCAGGGGATCGAGGTCGAGCTTCTCCTCCTCGTAGATCGCCTTGCCGGTCTCCTTGTCGAAGCCGGTGTGGACGGTGCGCGTCAGCTCCTCGCCCTTGTTGCGGGCTTCCGCAAGGCGGGCGTTGTAGCCGTCGATGTTGCGCACGCCGAGCTTGGCCATCTTCTTGTAGCGTTCCTCCATCTCGCGCACGGCCCATTTCAGCGCGACGACGGCCTTTTTCGGGTCGGTCACGACCGGCGTGAGCAAATGCGGGATGCCGTCATAGACGGAGAGTTCGAGCATCTTCGGATCGACCATGATCAGCCGGCACTGGTCAGGCCGCAGGCGATAGACCAGGCTCAGGATCATGGTGTTGATCGCGACCGACTTGCCCGAKCCGGTGGTACCGGCGATCAGCATATGCGGGGTGCGGGCGAGATCGATGATGATGGAATCGCCGCCGATGTTCTTGCCGAGGCAGAGCGGCAGCTTGGCGACGCTCTCGGTCGCCTCCTTGGCGACCAGGAGCTCGCGCAGATAGACCTTCTCGCGATGCGCGTTGGGCAGCTCGATGCCGATGGCGTTGCGGCCGGGCACGACCGCGACSCGTGCCGACAGCGCGCTCATCGAGCGGGCGATGTCGTCGGCGAGGCCGATCACGCGCGACGATTTGATACCGGGCGCCGGCTCCAGTTCGTACARGGTGACGACGGGACCGGGATGCGCCTTGACGATTTCGCCGCGGACGCCGAAATCCTGCAGCACGCCTTCCAGCGCGCGCGAATTGGCCTCGAGCTCGCTCTTGGACAGCGGCTGGCGGTCGGAGGATTTGGGCGCGGCCAGCATCGAGACCGAGGGCAGCTCGTATTTGTCGCTGGACTTCTTCGTCGGCGCTTTCGCCGCGGGCTTCTTGCGCGCTTTCGGGGCCGGCTCCTCCTCTTCTTCCTCTTCCTCCTCCTCGCCGGCCTCTTCCTCCTCGTCGTCCTCTTCGGTCATCTCGGGCGCGAGCGTCGGCTTCTTCTGACCGCGGACCAGGCTCGGCTCCTGCCGGCCGGATGCGGCGCTGCGCGGCTGCGGGCCTGACGACACCAGCGCGCGATAGGCCGTGCTGAGGAACCAGCCGATCTGCGCCTTCGCGCTCATGATGGCGTGAAATACCCAGCCGAGCCGGATCGCCTTGCGGTCGTCGTCATCCTCGKCGTCGGACAGCGGCGTGTCGTCCTCCTCGTCCGCCGCGAGGTTCGGATCAGCTTCCTTCGCGCCCATGCCGCCGGCGACCAGCAGGCAGCCGATCATGGCGATCAGCAGCAGGCTGCCGAGCACCAGCCGGTAGATCAGGCCCGGCGGACCGAACACCACCGCTGGCGCGCGCACCAGGGCATCGCCGACCACGCCGCCGAGTCCGGTCGGCAGCGGCCAGGCATGCGAGCGCGGCCAGCAACTGGCGAAGCCGGCGGCGATGGCGGCCCCGAGCACCCAGGCGCCGAAGCGCAGCGCCTCGCGGTCGAACGGCCGGTGCGTCATCATGCGCCAGCCGCGGATCGCGATCGGCAGGATCGCCATGATCGAGCCGAGGCCGAGGATCTGCATCAGCAGATCGGCGCCGATCGCGCCGGGATAGCCGACGATGTTGCGGATCGCGCGCGAGGTCGCGTGGCTGAGACTCGGGTCCTGCACCGACCAGGTCATCAGCGCCGCGGCGGCGACGCCGCACAGCGCGATCAGGCCGAGGCCCGCGAGTTCGCGCAGCCGCCGCACCAGCGCGTCGCGCAGCGACGTCGGCAGGTGATTGACCAGGGGAATGACTCGTTCGATCGCCGGCATCCGCATCAGCCCCGCGTCTACCTGAGGACCTCGACCAGCCGGTGCAGCGCCTCACCGGTTGACGAGGCGTCGGCCACCAGCGCCAGCCGGATATAGCCGAGCCCCGGATTGAAGCCGTCGGCCTGCGGTCGTGCCAGATAGCTGCCGGGCACCACGCGCACTCCGGCGTCACGATACAGTCTCACCGTGACGTCCTCGTCGCCGCCGCGCTCCGTGACGTCGAGCCAGACGCAGAAGCCGCCATCGGGCCGTTGATAGCCGTAGCGGTTGCCGATGATCTGGTCGGCGAGATCGAACTTGGCGCGGTACAGCCGCCGGTTCTCCTCGACATGCGCCTCGTCGCCATAGGCGGMGACCGCGACGTGCTGCAGCGGCACCGGCACCTGCGGCGCGGCGACGTTGCGCAGCTCATGGAAGGCGGCGAGGAAACGGCGGTCGCCGGCGGCGAAGCCGATGCGCATGCCCGGTACGTTGGAGCGCTTCGACAGCGATTGGAAGGCGACGACGTTCTGATAGTCGGGCCCGGCGTGCTCGAGCATGCTGCCCGGCGCCTGCCTCGTATAGATTTCCGAATAGCACTCGTCGCTGAAGATCAGGAAGCCCCAGCGGTTGGCGAGCTGRACCAGCTTGCGCATATAGTCAGCACTCGCCACTGATCCTTGCGGATTGGCAGGCGTCGCGATGTAGACCGCGACGGTGCGCGCCAGGGTCGCCTCGTCGATCGCATCGAGGTCSGGCAGGAAGCCGTTGTCGCGCGTCGTCGGCAGGTAGATGGAGTCGCAGCCGGCGGTGCGGGCGCCGACGCCGTACACCGGATAGAACGGGTTCGGCATCAGGATGGCAGGCTTGCCACGGCGCGGRCCGACATGGCGAAGCGCGGCATGCGCGGCGAAGAACAAGCCCTCGCGGCTGCCGTTCAGAACYAKGATCTCGTGCTCCGGATCGATCGCGCGCGGCAGCGCGAATCGGCGCGCCAGCCAGCCCGCGGCGGCCTTGCGAAAYGGTTCGATGCCCTTGGCCGCCGGGTAGCGGCCGAAATCGGCGATGTGCTGCGCCAGCACCGGCCCGACAAAGCCGGGAACAGGATGCTGCGGCTCGCCGACCGCGAGCGTAATCATGGGCTTGCCCGGAGAATAGGGCGCGAGCAGCTCGTTCAGCCGCGCAAACGGCGAGCGTTCGCTCTCCGAATGGCTGGCGCCAGCGGGCGCGGGGGATGAAGCGGTCATTGCCATACGNGCAGCTCGTTCAGCCGCGCAAACGGCGAGCGTTCGCTCTCCGAATGGCTGGCGCCAGCGGGCGCGGGGGATGAAGCGGTCATTGCCATACGTAAAACGCGCGCCAAACCAGTGGAAGCCGCCGATCGCCCATGAACCGGTGCCTTTGTGGTCACCATAGGTGGGGCGAGGTTAAGACGCGATTAACCATCGGCGCTGCCGTCCGTTTTGATCGTTTTTCGGGGCACGATCCAGAGGCAATTTCGCAACAGCGGCGGACATTGTGGTGATTCGCGACAGGCCCGGGAACCTTTGGCGGACGGGCGGTTCGCAATCGCGTGTGGCGAAGGCCCGAGTCCCGGGGCGGGCAGCAGATGGTTTCGCCCCGCCGGGGGCCTCATGTTTCGAGACGCAGCGCTCCTCACCCAACGAGGCCTSCACGACGGGCGCCGCGAACGGACGTCGGAGATCGCGCTGCTCGTCACACGGGACCRGCTTAGAAGGTTGCCGCGCGGCGRCCGGCGGGCACCCTGGCGGTCGCTGACGCCGAACTCCTSCGGCAGCTTGGACTCCCGCGCTTGGATGTCATGCCATCCGAGCGGGCTCGATTCCCTGTCGCCGTCACGCCGCAGCCTTCACCGCGCCGAGCGGCCTCAGCTGCAGCGTGAGCCGCGCACGGCTCGACGAACGGCTCATCCGCCGCCAGTCCGTCGCCGATCGATTAGCTTGTTGAGGAGAAATGGGCGGCCCGGTGCGCCGGAATAAGTCTGGGAATCTGTACGCACCGGGCCTTGGCCGAACTACTTGGGGGCTTAGTTCGGATGGTCTTCGATTAGCACGGTCGTTTTTCCGGCGTATTGCCGGTGTTCGAAGATTTGTAGAATTTGATGTCGGAACGCGCAGAATGCGGCGGGGGCCGGCCAATTGCTTAACGGAGATGTCCGCGCCGGTTGTGGCTTCCCGGTCGCAAGGTGCAGACCGCACATAACYACRTGCTGACCGGCTTTGGCGCACCGCGCGGCGCTCGATCATTTCCGATCGGAAACACTCAGCCACATCGCGCATCAATCGACATTTCGCGAAACGAGATCGGCGCATCTCGACCATCATTGACGGGCATCACCGATTCCCATGGGCGAGCCGTGCCTTGCGGCGCGCCGAGGACTCTGACTTTTCGAAAGAGCGTCGATGATGCGTCTGAGACTGCCGGGCGTGCTTGCCCTGATGCTGCTGGCCCTGCCCGTGACGACGTTGCCCCGGATGGTGGCGGCCGCGCCTGCCGCCTCTGCCACCTCGATCACGGTCGAGGGCAACCGGCGTGTCGAAGCCGATACGATCCGCTCCTACTTCAAGCCGGGRCCATCCGGTGCGCTCGATGCCGCCCAGGTCGACGACGGCCTCAAGGCGCTGGTCGAGACCGGCTTGTTCGCCGATGTGAAGATCGATCGCCAGGGCGGCCGGCTGATCGTGCGCGTGGTCGAGAACCCGGTGATCGGCCGCGTAGCCTTCGAGGGCAACAAGAAGGTCAAGGACGAGCAGCTCCAGGCCGAGGTGCAGTCGAAGCCGCGCGGCACGCTGTCGCGTCCCATGGTGCAGTCGGACGCGCAACGCATCGCCGAGATCTACCGCCGTTCGGGCCGCTATGACGTGCGCGTCACGCCTGAGATCATCGAGCAGCCCAATAACCGCGTCGACCTCGTGTTCACGGTGGTGGAGGGCGTAAAGACCGGGGTGAAGTCGATCACCTTCGTCGGCAACAACGCCTATTCGGCTGCCCGGCTGCGCGACGTGATCAAGACCCATGAATCCAACTGGCTCAGCTTCCTCGGCAACAACGACGTCTACGACCCCGACCGCGTCGAGGCCGACCGCGACCTCATCCGCCGCTTCTATCTCAAGAACGGCTATGCCGATGTTCAGGTCGTCGCGGCCCTGACCGAATATGATCCCGAGCAGAAGGGTTTTCTGGTCACGTTCAAGATCGACGAAGGCCAGCAATATCGCGTCGGCTCGGTCGACTTCCAATCGACCATCGCGGCCCTGGACGCCAATGCGCTGCGTACTTATTCGCGGGTCAATGTCGGCGCGCTCTACAATGTCGAGCAGCTCGAAAAATCGGTCGAGGAGATGCAGATCGAGGCCTCCCGCCGCGGCTTCGCCTTTGCTGTGGTCCGGCCGCGCGGCGACCGCAACCTCGAAGCSCACACCGTCGCGATCGTGTTCCAGGTCGACGAAGGGCCGCGCACCTATATCGAGCGCATCACCATCCGCGGYAACACGCGCACSCGGGATTATGTGATCCGGCGCGAGTTCGACATTTCGGAGGGCGACGCCTACAACCGCGCGCTGGTCGATCGGGCCGAGCGACGGTTGAAGAACCTGGACTTCTTCAAGGACGTGAAGATCACCACCGAGCCCGGCTCCTCGAGCGACCGCGTGATCCTGGTGGTCGGCCTGGAGGAGAAGTCGACCGGCGACTTCTCGATCTCCGGCGGCTATTCGACCACCGACGGCGCGCTCGCCGAGGTGTCGATCTCCGAGCGCAACTTCCTCGGCCGCGGCCTCTATGCCAARGCCTCCGTGAGCTATGGGCAATATACCCGCGGCGTGGCGCTGTCCTTTGTGGAGCCCTAYCTGCTGGAYTACCGCGTCGCGCTCGGCCTWGAYATTTCCTACCGYCAGCARCTCGCCAACAGCTACACCAGCTACGGCACGAGGACGGTCGGCTTCAGCCCGCGACTCGGCTTCCAGCTGCGCGAGGACACGTCGCTGCAGCTGCGCTATTCGCTGTACCGGCAGGAGATCACGCTGCCGTCCTATCTGGCGAACTGYAACAACAACTCCGCCAACGGCCTGCTCGCCTTCAATCCGACTCCGGCCTATATCCAGAGCGTGCTCGGCGGCGTCGACCCGACCAATTCGACCAGTTCGGGCGTCTATGGCTATGGCTGCTACGGCGACGGCGAATCGAGCCTGGCGGTGCGCAAGGAGCTGAACGACGGCGCGGCGCTGACCTCGGCGCTCGGCTACACGCTGACCTACAACACGCTCGACAACACCAAGAACCCGACCGACGGTCTCCTGATCGACTGGCGCCAGGATTTCGCCGGTGTCGGCGGCAATGTCAGCTATCTGAAGTCGGCCGTCGACGCGAAATATTTCACGCCYTTGGTCTCCGACATCGTCAGCGTCATCCATCTGCAGGGCGGCGTCCTGAACAAGATCGGCGACAAGGACCTGCGCATGCTCGACCATTATCAGATGGGCCCGACGCTGGTCCGCGGCTTCGCCTCCAACGGCATCGGTCCGCGCGACATCACSTATCGCAGCCTCGGCGCGACCGGCGAYGCGCTCGGCGGCACCAAATATTGGGGCGCCTCGGCCGAGCTGCAGATGCCGTTCTGGTTCCTGCCCAAGGAAGTCGGCCTGAAGGGCTCCGTCTATGCCGATGCCGGTTCGCTGTGGGGCTATCAGGGCCCGACCTCCTGGGCCGCCACCGGCGAGGTCAACACCGCCGCCTGCAAATGCGCGATGCAGTACGACGACAGCAAGGTCGTCCGCTCCTCGGTCGGCGTCGGCCTGATCTGGGCCTCCCCGTTCGGCCCGCTGCGCTTCGACTACGCGGTCCCGCTGTCCAAGGGCAAATACGACGTCGTCCAGGAGTTCAGGTTCGGCGGCGGCACGTCGTTCTGAGGCGGGGGGCCGGTCGCTTGAGCCCGGCTCGCCCAAGATCTTCGTCGTCATCCCCSGGGG
>BFBZ01000017.1_pt64 | contig 26248 bp, 27 predicted proteins | sample 1888401 | NCBI WGS metagenome assembly BFBZ01 (sample SAMD00112614, study PRJDB3348) | symbiont metagenome | host: Chara braunii
GGCGTCAGCCCCTGCCTCAGCTGCGAAAGCCGGAACTCGTCGACCCAATAGGCCTCGCCGTCGACCAGCACGCGGGCCTGATAGCTGCCGCCGGAAAAGCTCTGCGCGGTGACATAGACCTTGTGGCGGTCGAGCGCCTGCTTCACCGCGGCGCGGCGGGAATTCTCTCTGGCGACGGGACTGGCCATGGCCTTACTCGCAACACGCTGCCGCTCCAAGGGCGGCCACATAAGGATGGCGGAGAGCGGGGAGCGAGTCAATTTGCCGGGATCGCCGCCACCGTCGAAGGTCAAATTTCGCCTAATAGTCCATCCCCGGCGGCATTGCCGGCATGGTCTCCTTCTTCGGTTTTTCCGCCACCATCGCCTCGGTGGTGACGAGCAGGCCGGCGATCGAAGCGGCGTCCTGCAGCGCGGTGCGCACCACCTTGGCCGGGTCGATAACACCCTGGCTAAAGAGGTCGCCGTAGTCGCCGGTCTGCGCGTTCCAGCCGAAGGAGAATTCAGCGTTCTCACGCAGCTTGCCGACGATGATCGAGCCTTCGGCGCCTGCATTCTCGGCGATCTGGCGCACCGGTGTTTCCAGCGCGCGGCGCACGATCTCGATGCCGGTCCTCTGGTCCGGATTGTCGACGACGGCTCCGTCGAGCGCCTTTGCCGCCCGAAGCAGCGCCACGCCGCCGCCTGGCAGGATGCCTTCCTCGACCGCCGCGCGGGTGGCGTGCAGCGCGTCGTCGACGCGGTCCTTGCGCTCCCTGACCTCGACCTCGGTCGAGCCGCCGACGCGGATCACGGCAACGCCTCCGGCGAGCTTGGCCAGCCGTTCCTGCAATTTCTCGCGGTCGTAGTCGGAGGTGGTCTCGTCGATCTGCTGTTTGATCTGCGCGACGCGAGCCTCGATGTCGGGCTTGGCGCCGGCGCCGTCGACGATGGTGGTGGTCTCCTTCTCGACAGTCACCCGCCTGGCGCGGCCAAGCATATCGAGCGTGACATTCTCCAGCTTGATGCCGAGATCCTCGGAGATGACCTGGCCGCCGGCGAGGATGGCGATGTCCTCCAGCATCGCCTTGCGGCGATCGCCGAAGCCGGGCGCCTTGACGGCGACGACCTTCAGGCCCCCGCGCAGCCTGTTGACGACCAGCGTCGCCAGCGCTTCGCCCTCGACGTCCTCGGCGATGATCAGCAGCGGCTTGGCCGACTGCACCACCGCCTCCAGGATCGGCAGCAGCGCCTGCAGGTTGGAGAGCTTCTTCTCGTGGATCAGCAGATAGGCTTCCTCCTGCTCGACGCGCATCTTGTCCTGGTTGGTGATGAAGTAAGGGCTGAGATAGCCGCGGTCGAACTGCATGCCTTCCACGACCTCGAGCTCGGTCTCGGCGGTCTTGGCCTCCTCGACGGTGATGACGCCTTCGTTGCCGACCTTCTGCATGGCCTCGGCCAGGAAGCGGCCGATCTCGGCATCGCCATTGGCCGAGATGGTGCCGACCTGGGCGATCTCGTCGTTGCGGGTCACCTTGCGCGCATTGGCCTTGATCTCGGCGACTACAACCTCGACGGCCCGGTCTATGCCGCGCTTCAGGTCCATCGGGTTCATGCCGGCGGCCACGGCCTTCGCGCCTTCCCGCACGATGGTCTGAGCAAGGACCGTGGCGGTGGTGGTGCCATCGCCGGCGATGTCGCTGGTTCTCGACGCCACTTCGCGCACCATCTGCGCGCCCATGTTCTCGAACTTGTCCACCAGTTCGATTTCCTTCGCCACCGTCACGCCATCCTTGGTGATGCGCGGAGCGCCGAACGACTTGTCGATGACGACGTTGCGACCTTTGGGGCCGAGCGTCACCTTTACCGCGTCGGCCAGGATATCGACGCCGCGCAGCATCTTGTCGCGGGCCTCGGAGTGGAACTTCACTTCCTTCGCAGCCATTGGAACCCTCCCTTGGCGAGCCATTTCCTCCCCGGCCTCGCGCGTTTATCGAACTAGTCTTGCACCAATGCCTTTCAAGGGCGGCGGCCGGGAATCTTTCGGTATCTGCCGACATCTCAACGCACTGTAATCATGGGGTTATTGGGGGGCGGCAGGTGCTTTCCCGAAATCAGGCAAGCTTGTGCGGCGCAGCATCGGAACGCTTCGGCGTCGGCGGCCATGCCTCGCTGATCATGCGCCGGCTGCTGCCAATGGCTTGAGACCACCTGGCTTTGCAAGGCCGGCTCGGGTGGTTCCCTTTAAGCCATCTGGAGTAAGTTCAGCCGGAACCACCCGCCCGCCTTGTGTCCTTCCCAAGACAAATCGACGATACACCTCCGTCTTTCCGCTTCCCTTGATCTTGATCAAGCCTCGCTCGGCCACGCTGGACGCGTTCCCTCACTGCCCTATAGTTTTAGCCGGATTGCAAACCCGGCCGGAGACAGACAGATGAGCCTCGCCAAACGCAAACTCGGTAGCCAGGGGCTCGAAGTCTCGGCCATCGGCCTCGGCTGCATGGGCATGAGCCAGTCCTACGGGCCGGCCGACGAGGCGGAGTCGATCGCCACGCTGCAYCGGGCGATCGAGMTCGGCTGCACCTTCCTCGACACGGCCGAGGTCTACGGCCCCTTCGTCAACGAGGAACTGCTCGGCCGCGCGCTGAAGGGCCGGCGCGACAAGGTGACCATCGCCACCAAGTTCGGCTTCGTGATCAAGGACGGCAAGCAGGTCGGCACCGGCCGCGACAGCCGGCCCGAGCATATCCGCGAGGTGGTGGACGCCTCGCTGAAGCGGCTCGACACCGACCGCATCGACCTGCTCTACCAGCACCGCGTCGACCCCGCCGTGCCGATGGAAGATGTCGCGGGCGCGGTCGGCGAGTTGGTGACACAAGGCAAGGTGCGCTTCTTCGGCCTGTCGGAGGCCGGCATCGCCAACATCCGCCGCGCCCATGCGGCGCACCCCGTCTCGGCGCTGCAGAGCGAATATTCGCTGTGGGAACGCAACCTGGAGCCCGAGATCATTCCGGCGCTGAAGGAGCTGGGCATCGGGCTGGTGCCGTTCGCACCGCTCGGGCGAGGCTTCCTCGCTGGCGACGTCAAGCGCGCGGAAGAGTATCCGGTAGGCGATTTCCGGCGCGGCGACCCGCGCTACCAAGGCGAGAATTTCGACGCCAATGTCGCAGCGGCCGCCGCGGTGCGCGACATCGCCGCCGCCAGGGGCGTTAAGCCTGGCCAGGTGGCGATTGCCTGGCTGCTCGGCAAGGGACTGGACTTCGGCATCGACATCGTGCCGATCCCCGGCACCAAGCGGCGCAGCTACCTGGAGGAGAATGTCGCGGCGGCCGACATCAAGCTCGACGCCACCGAGATGCTGGGGCTGGACATGGCGTTGACGGCCGACAAGGTTTCCGGGCCGAGGTACAACGAGCGGACCATGTCGATGGTGGATCGGTAGGGCCAGCCAATCTCCCCCCTTGAGGGGGAGATGGCCGCAAAGCGGCCAGAGGGGGTCGTCTCACATAGGGCGCCAACGACCAGCCGGCGCAAAGCAAAGAGGAGGCTGGCGTTTTACGCGCGGCGACCCCCTCTGTCGCCTTCGGCGACATCTCCCCCTCAAGGGGGGAGATCGGCGCCCTACTTCTTCTTGCAATCCAGCATCTGCTCCATGGCTTTCCTCGCCTCGCCCTCGCTGGCGAATTTCTTCTTGGCCAGGTCGATGACGAGCGTGCCGTCGGGTTTCTTCGGCACAACCTCGCACTGCTTCGAGACGGCGTCCTTGGCGACCCAATATTCCTCGGCGGCGACGGCCGGCGCGCTGGCGAAGCCGGCGGCGAGCGTTGCGACAATCATGGTGCGAACCATCCCTGGTCTCCATTTTCGTTGCCGGAAGCCGGCGGAGTGGCCGGCGTCCTTGCTCGAATGCTTTTGGGTAACGCCTCGCCCCGGCTTGCGTTCCGGCTCAACCGCCCGAATGCGGGTCGATGCTGTAGGGATGCACCGGGTAGCCCGGACCGATCGTTTCGCTCACCCGGTCCATCCAGGCCGCGGCCGCCGGATAGTCGGCGAGCGAGAAGCCGCAATCCTCGGCGCGGTGGCTGTAGGCATAGACGGCGATATCGGCGACGGTGAGCGCATTGCCAACCAGGAAGGGGGTTCCCGCAAGGCTGCGCTCCAGGGCGGCAAGCGCGCGCACGCCGGCCTCGCGCTTGCCGGCGACCAGCGCGCGGTTGCGCTCCAGCCGCCCGGTCAGCGTCCAGAAGCGCAGCGAGCCGATGACCGGCTCCACATAATATTGCTCGAAGAACAGCCATTGCATGACCTTGGCGCGGAGATACCGGTCGGCGGGCAGATACGGCGTGCCTTCGGCGAGGCAACTCAGGATCGCATTGGACTCGGCGATCGCCTGACCGTTCGTGAGGCCGAGCACCGGCACCGCGCCGGCCGGATTGAGCTTGAGGAAGGCTTCGGTGTGGCTCTCGCCCTCGAAGATCGACACCAGCCGCGTCTCGTAGGCCACGCCCAGGAGCCCAAGCAGCACCCTTACCTTCCAGGCATTTTGCGACGGCAGGTAGTCGTAGAGCGTGAGCATGGCGGATCCCCTCTTTGGTTGGGGTTGGCTTGGCATGCGGCGATAGGCGTCGCCACCCGAATTATGTGGTGTGGTCTTTTATCATGCCCCGCGAGACGCCGGCGGGCCAGCGCCCCCAGTCCTGCCCGTCCTCCCCGGCGGTTGCGCAGGGTGGATGGGACTGAAATGTGACAGCGCGCAAGCCTTGACTTTGTGCGGCGTGCCTCCACTTCGACATTGCCGGCCGCGCRRTGGCGGCCGGCGGGAGGACCGACCATTGCCCGCCCCGCGCCAGGGGCGGCGGCGCGGTTGCGTTTCAGTCGACGGATGATGACTGAAACAGCCAATGCGGGAGATTGCCGGCACCGCCTTACCGCAACCCAGACAGAAGGAGCCTATGCAGATGGCTATTCGTGATCTCATTCCCTGGGGCCGRGAAAGCCAGGTCCCGCACATGTATCAGGAGGGAGAACGCGATCCCTTCACGATGCTGCATCGCGAGATGAACCGCTTGTTCGACGATGCGTTGCGCGACTTCGACATGCGCATGCCGACATTTGGCGGCTCGTACCGCAGGCATGCCTGGCCGAGCGTGGAAATCTCCGACGCAGACACCGAGCTGCGCGTCACCGCGGATATCCCCGGCATGGACGAAAAGGATATCGAGGTGCTGCTCGACGACGGCGTGCTGACGCTGCGCGGCGAGAAGCGCGCCGAGGCCGAGGACAAGGACATGCAGTTCTCCGAGCGCTTCTACGGCCGCTTCGAGCGGCGCATTCCGCTCGGCATGGAGGTCGAGGAGGACAAGGTCCACGCCAGCTTCCGCAATGGCGTGCTCACCGTGACGCTGCCGAAGACCAAGCGCGCCCAGGCCAAGGCCAAGCGCATTGCCGTCAACGAAGGCAAGCCGAGCAGCGCCAAGCACTGAAGACGGCGTGCCGGGCGCCTCGCGCGCCCGGCCGGCGAACGCCGCGCGGCTGTCACCGATGCCGTCGGTCGCGACCGTCCCCGACCGGTTGTCCGCCGGCGCCCGACGGAACACACGCATATCCAGGGAGGAGACGAAGATGAGCGGGCCAAAATATCCAAACGAAAGCAATGCCTACCGCAAAGCGCGCGATGCGTTGCTCAAGGAAGAGCAGAAGCTCGTCGACAAGGTGAAATCCGTGGCGGCAAAGCGCCGCGAGCTGCCGCGCGGCGGGGAATTGAAGGAAGACTACGTCTTCCAATGGGCCAATGACGGGAAAGTCGGCAGRCACGTGAAATTCTCCGAGYTGTTCGGSGACAAGRACACGTTGCTCATCTACTCCTTCATGTACGGTCCGAACTGGGACAATCCCTGCCCGTCCTGCACCTCGCTGGTCGATGGCTTCGATCGCAGCTGGTACCAGGTCACGCAGAACGCCGCCTTCGTCGCCATCGCCAAGGCCTCGGCCGAGCAGATCAACGCGTGGGCCAGGACACGCGGCTGGTCGCAGATCGCGCTCGTTTCCGGGGCGGACTCCTCCTATCAGGCCGATTACAGATGCCAGGGCGATTCTGACGACATGCAGTGGCCGGTGATGCATGTGTTCAGCCGGCAGGACGGCAAGATCTTTCATTTCTGGGGAACGGAGCTGCCGGGAAATCATCTCGACACGGTGTGGCCGTACTGGAATCTCATGGACTTCACGCCCGAAGGCCGGCCGGACATTCCGACGCCGCCACAGAACTTCAGGTCCGAGTTCCTGGAAAAGAACTATCTCCACAAGGAGTAACCGGCGAGCCTCCATCTTTTTTGGCGAGGGCCGGCAAGGCTCTCACCCCGTCGCGCCCCGCGCCTCCGGTTCGTCCTCGGGCGGTTCCAGGATTTCGATCAGCCGCGCCACGCGGGCGCCGGGCATGGCGTGACCTTCGTTCATGAGCGCTTCGTCGGCGCCGATCCAGGCGAAGGCCTCGCGCAGTTCCTCCAAGCTGGCACCGGTGAGCGCTATGTCGGCGATGACGGCCTCGTCGACGGGGCCTAGCACGGAAATGATCTCGCTACGGGTCATCTTCTCCTCCCCCAATGGGCCGAGACGATTGCCCCAAGGAAACGGCTGACCGGCGGCGCGGGTTCCGGCCTCTATCTTCCCCGTTGTGGGGAAGATAGAACCGCGCTTCTCGCCCGGATTCAATCGAACCTCCCATGAAGCCGATTCTTCTCCTTGCCKCCMTACYGGTCCCCTSCCYGGCGCTGGCCGCCGACTGGAAGCCGATCGAGAAGATCGAGACCTATGCCGTCTCCGGCCAGACGGCGGAGGAGCTCTACATTTCGATCGGCGAAAAGGGTCCGGTGATCGGCGCCGACAAGAAGCGGGCCATCGCGCTCACCAATTTCAAGCTCACCTGGCAGCGCGACTACCAGCCGCAAGGCGGCGCCTGCGTGCTGAAGACGGCGAAGCCGAAGCTCATCATTACCTACACAATGCCGAAACCAGCGGGAAAGCTTGCGGCTGCCGTTCAAGCGCGCTGGGACGCGTTCGCCACCGGGCTGATCACGCATGAGAAGGAGCACGGCGCGGGCATCGTCGACATGGTGGACAAGATCGTCGCCTTCAGCACCGGCCTCACTGTCGAGAACGACCCTGGCTGCAAGAAGATCAGGGCGCAGCTGACGCAATATCTCGACCAGCTTTCCAAGGCGCAGCGCCAGGGCAGCCGTGACTTCGACAAGGAGGAGTTCGGCCCGGGCGGGCACCTGCAGAAGCTGATCGCGGCGTTTTTGATCGGCGGATAGCGCCCGTCGCCGAAGGCGACAGAGGGGGTCGCCGCGCGTGAAACGCCAGCGCGCCCCTGCGAGGCCGGACGAGGTTGGCGCTCGACGTGAGACGACCCCCTCTGGCCGCTTCGCGGCCATCTCCCCCTCGAGGGGGGAGATTAGGCGCTGATCTCCACCGCCGCCGCGCTCCGCTTCGCCTCGCCGTGGTGCACGGCTTCGATGTTGTTGCCGTCGGGGTCGAGCAGGAAGCAAGCGTAGTAGCCGGGGTAGTAGCGGCGTTCGCCCGGCGCGCCGTTGTCCTTGCCGCCGGCGGCGAGGCCAGCTTTGTAGAAGGCATCGACCATGGCGCGGTCCTTGGCCTGGAAGGCGAGATGGTGGCGGCCAGTGAGCGTGCCGAGGGCAGCGCAGCTGTCGGCGCCGGAAATGAACAATTCGTCCGCCCAGAAGAAATCCTCGGCCTCGCCGCCGATCGGGATGCCCAGCACGTCGAACACCGCTTCGTAGAAGCGCCGGCTGGCAGAGAGGTCGCGCACCACCAGCTGGATGTGGTCGATGAGCCGGCCGCGATAGAGTTGCATGGGAGCCTCCTGGTTTGAGGAGGTCAATTTAGAGGGGGTGGGTGCGCGGTCAATGCGGGGTGGTGATGACTGCTGACATTGGAGAGGCTGGCGGGACAGCGCCCCCCTCTGTCCTGCCGGCCATCTCCCCCACAAGGGGGGAGATCAGATGTCGCGCCGGCTTTCGCCAATCTCTTACGTCGGAGGAAGAGCGCCTGCGCCGGAGCTGCTGATCTCCCCCCAAGTGGGGGAGATGTCCGGCAGGACAGAGGGGGGCGCCGTAGAGCGCCAACCTCTCAGGCGATTGGCGGCATCCCAAAAAAATCCGGATAAAAAATGCAACCAGATTTGTAGGATCGCCATCCGCGCCGGCGTCCTTCGGACGCAAGCGGCGCGGCGAGACTGGAAAAACCGTGCCGCATCAAACAGGATGCCTTACGGCATGGGAGAAAACCATGAACCATTCCTATCGTTGGGTCATCGTCGCGGCAGGCGCGCTGATGACCTGTGTGGCGCTCGGCGCGATGTTTTCGCTGGCGATCTTTCTGGAGCCGATGGCGCTCGACACCGGCTGGTCGCGCGCCGGCATTTCCACGGCCATGACGCTGAACTTCCTGGTGATGGGGCTGGGCGGCTTCGCCTGGGGCTCGATCTATGACCGGGTCGGCGCGCGGCCGGTCGTGCTGGCCGGCGCGGTGCTGCTTGGCCTGGCACTGGTTGTGGCAAGCCGCGCCGGCTCGCTCACCGTCTTCCAGTTGAGCTACGGCGTCATCGTGGGCCTGGCGGCCAGCGCCTTCTTCGCGCCGATGATCGCGCTGACCACCGCCTGGTTCGACACCCACCGCAGCCTCGCCGTCTCCCTGGTCTCGGCCGGCATGGGCGTGGCGCCGATGACGATCTCGCCCTTCGCCCGCTGGCTGATCTCGGCCTATGACTGGCGCACCGCCATGTTCGACATCGGCGTGATGGCCTGGGTGCTGCTCATCCCCGCCGTGTTCCTGGTGCGCCAGCCGCCGGCGGCGGTCGCCATGGCCGACGGCAGCGCGTCCTCGCCCGCCGCCGAACCCGGCATGAGCGTGGCCCAGGCGTTGCGCTCGCCGCAGTTCCTGGTGCTCGGCCTCACCTTCTTCGCCTGCTGCGCGGCGCACTCAGGCCCGATCTTCCACATGGTGAGCTATGCCATGGCCTGCGGCGTAGCACCCATGGCAGCTGTCTCGATCTACAGCGTCGAGGGGCTGGCCGGCCTCGGCGGGCGCGTGCTCTACGGCGTGCTTGCCGACAGGCTGGGCGTCAAGCCGGTACTGATCGCCGGCCTCGCCATCCAGGGCCTGGTGATCGCGGCCTATCTCGCCGCCGGACGGCTCGAGCATTTCTACGTGCTCGCCGTCATCTTCGGCGCCACCTATGGCGGCGTGATGCCGCTCTACGCGGTGCTGGCGCGCGAATATTTCGGCGGCCGCATCATCGGCACCGTGCTCGGCGCCGCCACCATGCTCTCCAGCCTCGGCATGTCGTTCGGCCCGCTYGCCGGCGGCATGATCTACGATGCCTATGCCAGCTATTCGTGGCTGTTCATCGGCTCGGCGCTGGTGGGCCTTGGCGCCGCCGGCATCGCCATCGCCTTCCCGCCGCAGCCGCGCCGGCAGCGACTGCAGATGGCGTGAAGACTGCCGATCTCCCCCCTTGTGGGGGAGATGTCGCCGAAGGCGACAGAGGGGGTCGCCGCGCGTGAAGCGCCGGCGCCCTCTGCGCGTCGGCAGGGATGTCGGCGCTCGATGTGAGACGACCCCCTCTGGCCGCTTCGCGGCCATCTCCCCCTCGAGGGGGGAGATTAACCCGTCCCCGAGCGCACCGCCTCGCGGTCGCTTTCGTCGCGGCGTACCCGTTCGTCGGAGATCAGCGCCACCGGGCACGGGCAGCGGCGCAGAACGCCGCTGGTCGTCTCGCCGAAGATGAGCTCGTCGCCCGGCCTGCGCGCCACGCCCATGACGATGAGCACCACGCTCCTGCCGGCCTGGCGGGCGATGGCGTCGGCGGCCGCGGCCTTGCTGCGGATGGCGGTCTCGATCTCCACGCCATAGCGGTCGGCAAGCGCGACGATGTCCTTCAGCACCGCCTCCCGGCGGCGATGCGAGACGGTGTCGCGCGGCTCTTCGCGGCCGACCCGCGCGACATAGAGCATCTTGACCGGCGCGCCAGTGACGGCGGCGATGGAAAGGGCCAGTTCGGCGCCGCGGCGCGCGACCGACGTGCCGTTGACCGGCACCAGTATCTTGCCCGATCCCGGTCCGAGCCGAGGCATCTGGCGGCCGGCGGTCGCCGGCTTCAGCACAAGGCAGAGCGGACCGTCGAAGGTGCCGCCGACCTCGTTGAGGCGGTGCGAGAAGCCGCCTTTCGAGGTCACCGCGCGGCCAAGGCCGACCAGGAGCATGCCGTAGCCCTTGCGCGCCTCTTTCGCCACCGCCTCGGCCGAGAGCGGAAAGTCGTGGCGGCGGCGGGTGAGCGGCGCCTCGTGGAAGGGCACCTGGTTGGCCTCCTTCGCCGCCTCGCGGCCTTCCTCGGCGCCCTTCTCGATCTCGTCCAGATGCGCCGCTTCGCCCGGGTCCGCTTCGCTCTCGCCGCTGGCATGCAGCACCGTCGTCGGCTTGCCGGCGCCGATCACGCCGGCGAGGTAGGCGCCGAAGCGGCCGACGACGCCATCGTCGACCACCACCAGCAGGCGCTCCAGATTGGCGATGAAGCCGCGCTGGTCGATCTCCTCGCGCTCCAGCCGCTTCTTCTCGGCCTCGCCCATCGGCAGGCGGCCGAGCGCCCAGCGCAGCGTCGGCGGCATGGCAAGCGTGGTGATGACGGCCATGGTGACGATCATGGTGAAGAGGTTGTGCGACAGCACGCCGATCGACAGGCCGATCGAGGCGACGATGACCTCGGTTGAGCCGCGCGCATTCATGCCGCAGCCGACGGCGATCGCCTCGCTGCGCCTCATGCCGGCCATCTCGGCGCCGATGAAGGCGCCGCCGAACTTGCCGATGCTGGCAATASYCACCAGCGCCACGGTGAGCAGCGCGAGYTGCGGSTCGATCAGCACGGTGAGATCRGCCGACAGACCCGCGACGCCGAAGAACACCGGCATGAAYAGCGCCGTGATGACGCCGCGCARCTGCCCCTCGATGTGGCGCGACAGGATCGGCGAYTCRCCSACCAGWATGCCGGCGACGAAGGCGCCGAGCACGGTATGCACCCCGATCAGGTCGGTGATCAGCGCCATCGCGCCCATGATRGCGAGGATGACGGTGATGACCGCGTATTCGCTGTGGAAGGTGTCGTTTGTCCAGCGGATGGCATCGAAGACGATGCGGCGGCCGAGCGTGAAGGAAAAGCCCATGAAGGCGGCGACGCCCAGGACCGTGAAGACGAGGCTGCCGAACTCGATGCGCCCCTTGGTGGCGATGCCGATGGTGATCGCGATAATGACCCAGCCGATCGTGTCCTCGATGATTGCCGAGGAGACGATGATCTGGCCGAGGTCGCGGCGCATGAAGTTCATCTCGCGCACCACCATGGCGACGATCTTGACCGAGGAGATGGACAGCGCCGTGCCGAGGAAGAGGCCGGCGACGACGCGCTCGCCGCCGGCAGGCAGCAGCGAGGCCGGCATGAACTGGGCCGCCACGAAGCCGAGCACGAAGGGCACCGCGACGCCGGCGGCCGAGATGGAGAAGCAGGCGCGGCCGACGCGGCGCACCAGGCGAAGATCCGTCTCCATGCCRGTGAGCAGSAGRAGCATSAGGATGCCCAGCTGCGCCACCGCGTTGATCATCGACTTCTGCGCGGCGTCGCTGGAGAAGATCAGCCGCTCGGCCTCGGGCCACAGCCAGCCGAGCAGCGAGGGCCCGAGCAGGATGCCGCCGATCARCTGGCCCATCACCGCCGGCTGGCCGAGACGCTCCAGCAACTCGCCGATGCCGCGGCCGACGATGAGCAGCAGGATCAGCTCGGCGACGAAAATGCCCTCGCTCGACATGCCGGATTTTTCCGCCGCCCCGGCCACGGCCGGCATCAAGCCCAGCGCCGCCGCCGCGAGCGCAAGCGAAACCGACAGCGACCGGCGTCTGCTGAGCATGAAGGACAATATCATGCACCCCTCAATTATGCGCCGCCATAACGGTTTTGTGTGCGAATGGGTTGCACGGGTGTCAATCTCCCCCCTTGAGGGGGAGATGTCGCCGAAGGCGACAGAGGGGGTCGCCGCGCGTGGAGCGCCAGCGCTTTTTTGCGCGACGTTGAGGGTGTCGGCGCTCCACGCGCTAGGACCCCCTCTGGCCGCTTCGCGGCCATCTCCCCCTCGAGGGGGAGATCGGCGCAATTCTAATCAAATGCCGCTTCCGATCTTTGCTCCCCGGTAAACCGACTCGCGGATGTTCGCGTCACGGCGGGCAATAAGGAGAAGCTAATGAAAAGCGATTTTGCCGCCGCGCACCTGCACCTCGACAGGGCCTGCCACTATCTGCGCGGCGATGACGAAACCAGCCGGGCGGCGCTCGCCGCGCTCGATCTTGTGATCGAGGCTGTCGCGGCCGCCCAGTTTGCCCGGCCGATGGCCGAGGTGGTGCCGTTTCCGGGGACGGCACGGGGCGAGCTGCCGCCCATCGCATCCTGACTTATCCGACTGAAAAGCTGAACATTTCAGCCGGCCGCGCGTTGTGCTATAGGAAGTGTGGCCGGTCGCTCGGCCGGCCCACGGCGGGAGGCGCGTGGCACGGGGATGTCCCAGGTTCAGTCAGTCCAATCGCAGACAGTCAAGCCAATCGAACCGGCGGCACCGCCGCGAGCCTTGGACGCGTCCGCGCCGAAGCTCAGTTCCTCGGAATTTTCGACCACCATGTCGCACTTCCACCGCGCCGAGATCGCGCGCATGGCGGGCTGGCGCGACCGGCTCGACCGCACCAGCAACTGGGCGATCACCGTGGTGGCGGCGATGCTTTCGGTGTCGCTGTCGACGCCGAGCGCCCATCACGGCGTGCTGCTCTTCGCCATGCTCCTGATCACGCTGCTCTTGTGGATCGAGGCGCGGCGCTACCGTTTCTTCGACGTCTACCGGACCAGGGTACGGCAGTTCGAGCGCTACTATTTCGCGCAGATCTTCTCGCCGCAGCCGGACTACGCTTCCAACTGGCTGGCGATCGTCGCCGAAGGCCTGCGCACGCCACGCTTCCTGATCTCGCAGCGTTCGGCGCTGATCCGGCGGCTGCGCCGCAACTACATCTTCATGTACACGATCCTGATGCTTGCCTGGGTGCTGAAGATCACGACGCCCAGCCTGCAACACGAAGGCTCGCCGGCCGGCTTCGGCGCATCGCTCCTCGACACGCTGCGGATGGCGACGCTCGGCCCGATCCCCGGCATCGCCGTGGCATGCGGCGTCATGGTCTTCTACCTCGCGATGCTGGCCGCGGCCTTCCTGATCCGCGACGACGACGGCGAGCTTTCCTTCGGCAACGTGCATGTGTGAAGCCCGAGCATTTTTCTAGGAAAGCAGATAGTGGCTTTTCCCTGCGGCCTCTACTGACGCAAGCGCCGCCCTGCAGTGACTTCGCTTCGTGCCGCCAAGCGGGCTCCTATTTTACTGGCGTTGCCTGATGGAACACCACCAGCCATCGATCGCCTTTCTTTTCGAAGCCGCGCGTGCCGATCGCCTTTCCCGCCGCTGCTTCTCCGTTGGTGCGTTTTCCCACGAACGTCTCGATTCCGACCAGGAAGGCGGTATCGCCATCGACGTGCACATGTGCGCCCGTCATCGAAATCGTGAATTCGTTGTAGTGGGACATCTGGGTAACGAAACTATTGCGGACGTTTTCCCAGCCGGTTTCGGGAGTTTTGCTCGAAGGGTGAACGACGAAAACATAGGGTTCGTGCGACCACAACTTTTCGATTGCGGCTATGTCGCGCGCAGACCAGGCCTTCTCGAAAGCCTCATTCGCCGCGAGGATGGCGTGTTCGGCGTCCGCCGCATGGGCGGCGACAACACCGGTCATAAGGAACAACATGAAGGCTATGATGCGCAAAGTCCTCTCCCTTCCCATCGGGCTCCAGCCCTATGAGATTGCGGCGCGTCGGTTACGCCCGTGTGAAAGGAATGCCCCGGCCGGTCCCCTGAGCCGCCGAACCGCGATCTTGCAGTTCGCTCGGATCGACATGCCTTTCCTCCCGCGCCGAACATTAGCTACTAATGACCTATGTGTCTTCGTTAAGTTCGGGTTGACCCCTCCCCGGCGGACGGCGACTATTGCCGGCGGCTATTTGGTTTACGCAATTCCGGACGGAAAACCGCTGCACACTTTTCCTGGAATTGCTTCAGGCAGGAGGAAACCCCATGGACGACACCGACCACTGGCGCAACATGGCGAGCGCGCCGCGGGACGGCAGCCGCATCCTGGTGACGGTGCGCTCGTCCGAACAGGGACCGGCCGAGGTCGACATGGCCTACTGGTCGCGCGCCGACCAGTTCGGCGAGGAAGGCTGGCGCGCGTCCGACTCCTCGCCGGGCCGCGTGGTCGAATATGCCGAGCCGGAGCTCCGTTGCTGGATGCCGCTGCCCAGCGCCGGACGCGGCTCGATGCCCACCCCCTGGGAAGGCGACGACGTGCCGCTGGTGGATGGCGAGGGGATTTAGGGGGCGGCGCCCCGTCTCCCCTTGGCGATTGGCGAAAGCGACGGTGACGGCCAATCTCCCCCCTAGTGGGGGAGATGTCCGGCAGGACAGAGGGGGGCGCCGTAAAGTAAAAACGCTGGCAAACGGCATCGACCTCAAACGGCTCCATCGATGACTCACACCCCGCTGCCGCCAAGACACCGCGCCAATGCCAAATCGATGCGCCGCGTCATGACCGATGCAGAGCTGAAACTCTGGAACGAGCTTCGTGCGCACCGTTTGATGGGACTGGGTTTCCGCAGGCAGTTCCCGATAGCAGGCTACATTGTCGACTTTGCCTGCCCGGAGAAGGGGCTTGTCGTCGAGGTCGACGGGTCTCAGCATAGCGATGGAGGGATGGCCGAGGCCGACGCGCTGCGTACGAAACGTCTGGAACAGGATGGCTGGACCGTCCTGCGGTTCTGGAACGACGATGTCATTCGCGACATCGACAATGTCTGCCTACATATTGTTATTGCGATGGGWTTGGCCGACCCGGCTTGAGAGGTTAGCGGAGCCACATGTCCGTTACGCCGGCGGGACAGCGCCCCCCTCTGTCCTGCCGGACATCTCCCCCACTAGGGGGGAGATTGGCTGTCGCGGTCGCTTTCGCCAATCTCCTATGCCCCGCTTCCTAATTCTTGTTCAAATACCCCGCCATGTTCGCCGGCGTCACCAGCTCGAACGGCACGTAGACGACGCGGGCGACCTTTTCGCCCTTGGCGAGCGCGAGTGCCGCGTCGACGCCCCCACCGCCCTGCCCCTTGGCGTTCTGGAACACCGTCACGGAAAGCTCGCCGGCCTTCATCGACTGCAGGCCGTCCTGCGTGGCGTCGATGCCGCCGACCACGACGTTCTTCATGTCGACGCCGTTGGCCTTGAGCGCCAGGATGGCGCCTATTGCCGATTCGTCGTTGTTGGCGATGACGGCGTCGGGGGCGGCGCCCGCGGTCAGCCAGTTGGTCATCAGGTTCTGCGCATTATCGCGCGACCATTCCGACGACTGCTTGTCGGTGACCTTGATGAAGTTGCACATGTCGGTCGAGAAGATCTGCTCGACATCCTTGGTGCGCTGCAGCGCGGCCTGATGCACCAGGCTGCCCATGACGATATAGGCGCCAGCGCCGGCCGACTTGCCCTTGGCGCGCAGCAGCTTGCAGACCTCGAATGCCTCCAGCGTGCCCGACTCGGTTTCGTTCGAGCCGACATAGACCTGCTTTTCCGGCAGGTTCTTCATGTCCGACGGCTCGAGGTTGACGAAGACCAGCGGAATCCCGGCCTTGGCGGCTTCCTCGCTGATGGTCTTGGAGGCATTGGTGTCGACCAGGGTGACGATGATGGCGTCGACGCCCGAGGCGATGAAGTTCTTGACCTGGTCGAGCTGCTTGGCGACATCGTTGTGCGCGTCCTCGACCTGGATGTCGGCGCCCTTCTCCTTGGCGCGGTCCTGCATGCCGTGCATCAGCAGCGTCTGGAAGTTGTTGTCGAAGTCGACGATCGAGACGCCTAGCCTGGCGGCGAAGGCGCTGGTCGAGACGGTCGCGAACGCGGTCGTCATCAAAGCGGCGAGCGCCGTCGAGATGAGAAATTTCTTCACGGGTTTCCTCCCTTTGCGGATGGGTGCCGGTTCACCCGTTTTTGTCTCCGGCCCTTGCGGGATGCGGGATGAGCGGGCGGCTATCGCCGCCACATGGCTGCCTTTTCAGGCGTCACTTCGCGGCGGCGTTGGCGCGCGCCTTCTTCTTCTCGTAGCGGGCATCCATGCGCGCCGCGGCTTCCTTGCTGCCGTCGTGGAAAGTGCCGAACCAGCGGTCGAACGGGATGAGGCCGTCGCCGTAATTCACCTCGAAATGCTTGTGGTGCAGGTAGTGGATATAGGCGTGGCTATCGACGGTCCTGTCCTCGGTCAACTCGACCTTGTCGAAGCCGACATGGCCGGGAATGGCGCCGAAGCCGGCATAGTGCAGCTGGTAGAGCGCCAGCAGCGGGTTCGAGGGGATGATGAGGTGCCAGAAGGCGACGCCGAGATAGCCGAGCTGCTCCACGGGGTGCATCGACAGTGACGACCAGGGCGACGGATTGACCGAATTGTGGTGCACCGAATGCACCCATTTGTAGAGTGGCCCCCAGTGGATCGCGCGATGCAGCAGGAAGAAATGCGTCTCGTGGATGACCGGCACCACCAGCGCCAGGCAGAACAGATAGACGGGGTGGCCGGCGAAGGTCAGCCACGGCACATAGCCGTTGGCGTAGGCGTAGAGGATCGCCACCTCGATCGCCGTCCAGATCGGCATGCCGGTGCCGAAGGTGCGCAGCATGTTGTCGATGTTCTGGTTCTCGAAGAAGAACGCCTTGTTCTTCTGCTCCGACGGCCATTTGCCGTTGTATTTGAAGCGGTTGCCCTGGGCTTTCAAAATGTAGAGTCGAAGCTCGAAGGCGCCGAAGAAGACGAGCAGCGCCGCGCAGTTGACGAGGAACAGGCGCAGGATCCAGCCGACGGCGAGCGTCTTCATCGTCTCGGCGTCGGGCAGCACATAGCGCCACCACACCACCGCCGTGACCGCGAAGAGCAGGTTATAGGGCAGGAAATAGTGCGGCAGCCATTTCAGCACCGCCAGCGGGCGCGGCGGAAGGACGAAGAGCGGCGCGGTGCCAGCCGGTTCGTTCGGGGCCCAGTCGCCCCGCTTGTTGCGCGTGCCGTATTGCAGGTCGTCCATGGTCGATCTCACAAAGACTGTGACAGGGTGAGGAAGCGGTCGTAGGCGGCATCGTTCATGTCCACCTGGTGCCTGGCTTCCGGATAGGCGCCGCCGGCGACGTCGCGGCCGAAGGCGCGGAAGGCGGCGATGCGCTTTTCCTGCAATTCGGCCTCCAGCGTGAGGAAGTCGGCATAGCACTTGGCGTGGCGCGGATAGTGGCCGGCATGGGTGCCCAGCACGTCGCAGGAAAACAGATACTGCGTGTCGCAGGCCGTGCCGCAGCCCATGCCCATGGTGATCAGCGGCGTGGAGCGCGTGATGTGCTCGGCGAGCCTGACCGGCACCACCTCCACCTCGATGCAGGCAGCACCGGCATTCTCCAGGTCCTTGGCGGCGCGCAGCACCTTGAAGGCCTCTTCGGCAGTCCTGCCGACGGCGCGGAAATTCGTCCAGGTGGCGCGGTTCGGCACCAGGCCGACATGGCCGGTGACGGGAATGCCCTCGGCCGCCATGGCCTCGATGAAGCGCGGCGAATGCGATGAATAGACCGCATCGGCGCCGCGCTTCATCATGGCGAAGCCGAGCCGCACCGCCTCCTCGGGCGAAGCGACCGCGCCATGCGGCATGCCGACGGAGAGGAACGCGTGGGGCGCCGCATGGCGGATGGCTTCGAGGTTGTGGTCGGGCTCGCATGAGAGGATGACGATGTCGCAGGCGACGGCGGCCGCCGCCTCGGCGGGCGTATCGACATGCAGTTGCAGCCATTTGCGGCTGYCCTTRGCGCTTTGCAGGTCGTAGGCCGTTAGCCGTCTCGTCACCGGTCATCCTCCCGTTTGCGGGAAGGACGATCGCTGGCGGAAAGGCCCCCTCACCCGGATTGCCAGCCGAATTGCGAAGGGCAATTCGGGGCAATCCGACCTCTCCCCGAGGGGAGAGGAGCTTATCAGCGCCGGTGCTCTCTCGTGGAGGAGAGGAGCTTGTCAGCGCCGTCGCCGGCCTCTTCTCCCCTCGGGGAGAAGGTGGCCGCGCAGCGGCCGGATGAGGGGGAGAAATTTCGTGTCCGATCGTCTCCCGTTCGCCGCCGAGTTAGCACCGCGATGGCAGCGAAGGCTCGTGGTTCCTTGATCAAATCAGATCAAAGGTTCTCGGCGGTGAAGGTGATGAAGCGGATCGGAGGATTCTCGACCGGCAGGTCGTGCAGGTTGAGCGCGGCCAGCACCAGGTCGATGGCGCGGCGCGCCTGCGCCTCCGGCGCCTGGTCGAGCACGACGTCCATCGTGCCGTCGCGCAAGGCGCGCACGCTGCGCTCCGTCAGCTCATGGCCGACGAAGAAGATGTCGCGACCCTGAGGGTGCTTGCGCAGCACTTCGTTCAGCGCCGTGTTGGCGCCGCCGGCATTGTAGAGCCCGGCAAGGTCGGGCCAGCGCGCAAACGCCTCGTGCAGTTGCTCGGCGTTGCGGTCGCCGTCGTCATGGCCGAAGAGCGCTGCGACCGGCTCGAAGTCTCGTGCTTCCTCGATCAGGTAGTCGAAGAAGCCGCGCACACGGTCGCGATGGACGCGGTAGATCTGGCTGTGGCAGATCGCGACCACCTTGCCCGGCCGCCTTTGCATCTTCGCCATCAGCAGTCCCGCCATGCGGCCGGCGGCGTAATTGTCGATGCCGACATAGGTGCTCCTGGTCGCGGAAATCTGGGTCACGATCTGCACCGTCGGGATGTTTTCGGCTTCGAGCTTTCGCAGCGCCGCGCTCACAAGCGGGTGGTCCGGCACGGCGAGGATGAGCGCCGCGCGGCGCATGTCCGGTTCGAGGATACGCCTGGCGATCGCGGCGGGGTTGGCCTCGTCGAGGAAGGTGCGGTGGACGGCGATGGTGCGGTCGAGCGTGGCGGCGATACGCTCGAAGGCGCGCGACAGCCTGGCGAAGAAGGTCGCGTCGGGCCTGACCAGGATCACCTCGATGCGGATGACGCCGCGATGCGCCTCGGGCAGCCGGCGCGGATAATCCAGCGACCGCGCCGCCGCCACCACCTTCTCGACGGTGGCAGGGCGTACCCCGCCCCGGCCGTTCAGCACGCGCTCGACAGTCGCCGTGCCGACGCCGGCGCGGCGCGCGATCTCGAGGAAGGTGGGTTTTGGAATGGGCGGGGCTCCAGAGGGTGGCAAGGCGTCAGGGTAGCCAGAGGTTTAGCGATTTCCAAGGCGGCCTCGACGGATGTTGCAGGAATGGCGCCTTCGGCGAAGCTGCGGGTTGATCTCCCCCCTTGAGGGCAGGGCTATCGCATATGGGTCAGAGCGTTGATTAGATAATCATCGTTCCATGCACATTTCTTGATGCGATGGCTGACGGGCACTTTGTCGATGTCGGCGGCCTGGAGGAGGTTTCTGGCGATCCGGTTGAGGAGCGCGACGTTGGCCGGAGCGTTGTCCTTGCGGGCACGGCTGAGATCCTCATTCAGATGAACGTCCAACATCCAGTGCAGGCCGTTTTCGACCTGCCAGTGGGCTCTCGTAAGATCGAGCGCCTGCTGCGGTGACAGCAGCGTGGAGGCCATGAACAGGCGCGTCTTCGGTTTGGATTGGTCGCGCTGACTGGTGATGCGGATGAAGGCGCTGTGGCCGGCCATCAGCGGCTTGGTGGCGGCCACGACCTGTGCCTGGCGCCACTCGTTGCGGCCATGGTTGGTTTCGGTCCGCTCCGCGACAGCGGGGGTGGTTTCGGCCAGATGTTGCTTGGCATGAGCTACCCAATGACGGYGGTTGCCTTTGAGTGCGAGCAGGTAGTCGCCGCCGCGTTCGGTGACGGCTTTTGCCATGCGCTTGTGACAGTGGAGCGCGTCGGTCGTGACCATTCTGCCAGTAAGATCAATGAGTTCGACGACCCTGAGAGCCGCCTCGATCTCGTTCTCCCCGTCGCCAGGTGAGAYTGCCGCCAAGCATAACCGTGTCTCGGCGGCGAAGGCCGACACCGTCAGGGGCGGACTGGCCGCAAGACCTTTCTCATAGGCGCGCCGCAGTGCCTTGCCGTCGAGCGAGACCACCTCTTGGCAGGCTCGCGCAAAGCCTGCCGCAAACGCGGCGAAGGCTTGACCAAAGGCCTCAGGATCAAGCAGCCGCAGCAGCCGCGAGAAGGTGTCGTGGCTGGGCGCCACCTCATACTCGATCAACCGCGACAGCGCCTGCTTGCGCTCCTGCGCGAACAGCGAGAACTCCGTCGCATTGCTCGCCCCGCACAGGCTCGCAGCGATCATCATCACGATCAGGTCGCCAAGCCGATGCGTGGCGTTGCCAGCGCGCGGATCGGGCACCGCGCCGAAATAGCTCTCAAGGCCGGAAATGGCAGTCTCTCCTTCGTTCGACTGCCTGCCCAAAGAATCCCTTCTCTGGCCAACTTCAAGCCCCAAAAAATCATATGCGATTCCCCTGCCACAAGGGGGGAGATGGCCGCGCAGCGGCCAGAGGGGGTCCTAGCACGTAGAGCGCCAGCGTCGTCCGGCCTCGCAGAGGGCGTTGGCGATTTACGTGAGACGACCCCCTCTGTCGCCTTCGGCGACAATCTCCCCCTCAAGGGGGGAAAGACCAGCCGTTCCGCCTTCGCTGCCTCGATATTAGAAAATACTAATTGACAGCCTATAAAATGAGGCGCTCATTCGAGACCGAACGGATCGCAGCCAAGGCGGGCGATTTCGACCCGCCAGCAACTCGGGAGGGTCTCAAATGCCAACGATCATCGGCTATCACGACATCAGCAAAGACGTGAACCACTGGCTCACGTCGCCCAAGCGCAAGGAGCTGTTCGGCCCGCTCGGGATCACCAATATCCGCACCTTCGTCGACCCGCAGAATCCGAAGCGCGTGGCCGTGATGATGGATGTTCCGGACATGGACAAGCTCACAGCCGTGATGCAGAGCGAGGCGGCCGCAGATGCGATGGCCCATGACGGCGTGGTGCCGGAGTCGCTGGTAATCGTGGTGGAATCGAAGGGGTAGGCGAGCGCCTCTCTCCCCCAAACGTCGCATACCCCCACCCCTAACCCCTCCCCACAAGGGGCCCTGAAGGGAGATTGGCCGGAAGCGGGCGTCGCGCGTCGAGCTCCAGCGCCTTTCGCGACGAGAGACGACGCCGGCGATTTACGTGAGACGACCCCCTCTGTCGCCTTCGGCGACATCTCCCCCTCAAGGGGGGAGATCCGCGCCTCAGAACAAAAACGCCGCCGTCGCCGGGTTCGGGCCGGTACGGCCGTCGGCGGAGTCCATGGCGCGGATGGTGGCCATGTCCTCGCCGTCGAGCGCGAAGTCGAAGACGGCGAAATTGCCGGCGATGCGGTCCTGGTGGACGGACTTGGGGATGACGATGAGCCCTTCCTGCAGGTGCCAGCGGATGATCACCTGCGCTACCGACTTGCCGTGTTTCCCGGCAAGCTTCTCCAGCGTCGGGTCGGCGAGCAGCCGGCCGCTGCCCAGCGGGCTCCAGCTTTCGATGTAGATGCCGTGCTTTTTGTGGAACTCGCGTTTGTCGCGCTGCTGGAAGCGCGGATGCAGTTCGATCTGGTTGACGACGGGCGTCACGCCGGTCTCGCCGATGATGCGCTCCAGATGGTCCTGGTTGAAGTTCGACACGCCGATCGACTTGATGCGGCCGGCCTCCTTCAACTCCACCAACGTCTTCCAGGCCTCGACATATCTGTTCTGGCTGGGCACCGGCCAATGGATGAGGAACAGGTCGATCTGCTCGATGCCGAGCTTCTCCATCGTGTCGTCGAAGGCACGGAGGGCCGCATCGCGCTGGTGGGCGCCATTGCGCAGTTTGGAAGTGATGAACAGCTCGTCCCTCGGCACGCTGGCCGCCCGGATCGCCTCGCCCACGCCTTCCTCGTTGCGATAGCCCTCGGCGGTGTCGATGAGGCGATAGCCGGCCTCGATCCCCCATCGCACGACCTTGGCCGTGATATCCGCATCGACCTGCCACACGCCAAGCCCGATCTGGGGGATGGCGGCGCCGTCGTTCAGGGTGAGCTGTTCGGGCATGGGATGTCCTTATGGGAGGTTGGTGGTGCCGACTATGTAGGCCGTGGGTTGGGGAATGCCAGTCGGTGAGAGGCTGGCGGGACAGCACCCCCCTCTGTCCTGCCGGACATCTCCCCCTCAAGGGGGGAGATCAGATGTCGCCGAGACTTTCGCCAATTTCAGACATTGCAAGAAATGGGCGCGACCGCCGAACTGCCAATCTCCCCCCTTGAGGGGGAGATGTCCGGCAGGACAGAGGGGGGTATTCGTAGAGCGAAGACCTACCGGTTTGCCGCCCCGAACCTCAACCCATCCATCAAGAGCTTCACCAGCCGCCCCGAACGCTCGCGCCAGTCGGGGGTGCTGGGGGCGGAGTAGATGCCGCCTAGCGCGTGCATCACATCGGAGGTGTCGACGTCGGCTCGGATCTTGCCCGCGGCGGCGGCCTGCTCGACCAGCTTGCGCAGCGCGCCCGAAACGCGGCCCGAGGTGTCGGAGAACAGCGTGGAGTTGGTTGAGAGCAGCAGGCGCAGGCTGGTGGCGAGGCCGCGCTTGGTGGCGATGTAGTCGACAAAGCGCTGCATCCACAATTCCAGCGCGACATCGGCCGGGTGATGCTCGGCGAGTTCGTCGGCCGCGTGGCACAGCCCTTCCACCTCGCGGCGATAGACCACCTCGACCAGATGCTCGCGCGTCGGGAAATGCCGGTAGAGCGTGCCGATACCGACCCTTGCCCGCCGCGCGATCTCCTCCAACGAGGTGTCGACGCCGCCTTCGGCGAACGCCTGCGCGGCCACCTCGACCAGCTTGTCGCGGTTGCGCCTGGCATCGGCGCGCAAGGGCTTTTGCGCCGGCGTCTTACGCGTCGCCCCGGCGGTCATCTCTCGGTCGGACACTTTTTTCTCCACTCGCGCAAWATGAGGGGTTGAACCATGACWGGCCAGACCCCACGTAAATAAACGGAGGCACCTCCGCTTTAGTGGAGTGCTTTTATCATATAACCAGGGGAAGCGGTATGTCACGAGGTGATGAGCGCCTAATCTCCCCCCTCGAGGGGGAGATGTCGCCGAAGGCGACAGAGGGGGTCCTGGCGCGTGAAGCGCCGGCGCCTTTTGCGACGGCTGGCGAGGTTGGCGCTCCATGTGAGACGACCCCCTCTGGCCGCTCCGCGGCCATCTCCCCCTCGAGGGGGGAGATCAGCCGGCACTCGCCCTTGCCCCTCCCATCCCAAGCCCCATTTCCATCCGCTTAAGCGTCCAGCAATTGGAGCCCGACGCCTCATGAACGACCAAGTCACCATCAGTCCCACCACGATCTCCATCCATCTCACCATCAACGGCCGCGACCACGCGCTCGACATCGAGCCGCGCGTCACCCTGCTCGACGCGCTGCGCGAGCGGCTTCACCTGACCGGCACCAAGAAGGGTTGCGACCAGGGCCAGTGCGGCGCCTGCACCGTGCATGTCGACGGTGAGCGGGTGCTGGCCTGCCTGACGCTCGCCGCACAGGTCGAAGGCCGCTCGATCACCACAATCGAGGGGCTGGCCGACGAGGACGGCACGCTGCACGCCGTGCAGGCCGCCTTCCTCGAACAGGACGCCTTCCAGTGCGGTTACTGCACGCCGGGACAGATCATGTCGGCGGTGGCCTGCATCCGCGAGGGTCATGCCGGCTCCGACGAGGAAATCCGCGAATACATGGCCGGCAATCTCTGCCGCTGCGGCGCCTATCCGAACATCGTCGCCGCCGTGCGCCAGGCTGCACAGGAGCTCCGCTCATGAGAGACTTTTCCTACTTCCGCGCCGACTCGATCGAGGCCGCGCGCAGCGCTTCGGCACTGCCCGGCGCCATGCTGCTTGCCGGTGGCACGACGCTGGTCGACCTCGCCAAATGCGGCGTCGCCGAACCTTCTGCCGTCGTCGACATCAGCCATATCGAAGGGCTCGACGCCATCGATGTCACGCCTGAGCGCGCGGTGATCGGTGCGCTGGCCAGGATGAGCAAGGTCGCCGACCACGCCGAGGTGAAGAGCCGTTTCCCGGCCGTGTCGGAAGCGCTGTGGCAGGCGGCGTCGGCGCAGCTGCGCAACATGGCGACCATCGGCGGCAACCTGATGCAGCGCACGCGCTGCCCATACTTCCGCGATCCGCAAAACTTCCCGGCCTGCAACAAGCGCGCCCCGGGCAGCGGTTGCTCGGCGATCGGCGGCGTCACGCGCGGCCATGCCGTGCTCGGCATCAGCGAAGCCTGCATCGCCACCTATCCGGGCGACCTCGCCATCGCGCTCGTCGCCTTCGACGCCGAGGTCGATCTCAGCGGGCGCAAGCTCAAGGTGGAAGACTTCTTCCTCGCCCCCAACGCGACCGCGGAGCGCGAGCACGACATCCACCCCGGCGAGGTGATCACGGCCATCGAAATCCCGGGCTCGGCAGCGGCCCGGCGCTCGACCTATCTCAAAGTCCGCGACCGCCAGTCCTATGAGTTCGCGGCGGCAAGTGCCGCCGTCGGGCTGGAGCTCGAAGCTGACGGCCGCACCGTCCGCGACATCCGCGTCGCGCTCGGCGGCGTCGCCACGAAGCCGTGGCGGGCCCGCGCCGTCGAGGAAGCGCTGAAAGGCAAGCAGCTCTCGCAAGACACCGTGCGCAAGGCGAGCGAGCTCGCCATGGAGGGCGCCGTCGACTACGGCGCCAACCACTACAAGATCGCATTGGCGCCGCGCGTGATCGCGCGCGCCATCCTCAAATTGGGAGAGACGGCATGACCGTTCATGACATGAAACATGCCGCGTCCGACAGCGCGCGCCTCGAAGCGGTCGGCGGACGGCTGTCGCGCGTCGACGGCCCGGCCAAGATCACCGGTGCTGCCCACTACGCCTTCGAGCAGCAGCTCGAAGGGCTGGCGCACGCGGTGGTGGTCGGCGCGACCATCGCCGCCGGCAAGGTCACCGCGATCGACACCCACGCCGCCGAGGTGGCGCCCGGCGTGCTCGCGGTGCTGACGCCCGACACCATCATGGAGCTCAATGGCGCGTCGGACTGGTTCGGCAATCCCTCGCCGCAGCCGACCTACTGTCCCCTCGCCCGCGAGGTCACCTATTCCGGCCAGCATGTCGCGGCCGTCGTGGCCGAGACCTTCGAGCAGGCTGTGGCGGCCGCGGCGCTCGTCAAGGTCAGCTATGACGAGATACCGGCCATCGTCGACCTCAGCGACGGCAAGGCCGGCGACGGCATCCCCATCGAGGCCATGACCAAGGAATGGGGCGACGCGCAAGCCGCCTTCGCCGCCGCTCCGGTGCGCGTGTGCGTGGCCTACAACACGCCGCGCGAATTCCAGGCGGCGATGGAGCCGCATGGACTGATTGCGCGCTGGGAGGGCGAGGAGCTGACCATCTGGGAACCCAGCCAGTGGCTCGACGGCATGGCGCGCACCTATGCCGAATGGTTCGGCGTGCCGTTCGAGAATGTGCGGCTGGTGTCGCCCTATATCGGCGGAGGCTTCGGCTCGAAGGCACTGGCGCTGGCGCACAGCGCGGTGGCGGCCGCGGCGGCCAGGATGCTCGAGCGGCCAGTGAAGCTGGTGCTCACCCGGCCGCAGAACTTCACCTCCTATGGCGGCCGCGCCGCGACCCGCCAGACGGTGGCGATCGGCGCCGACAAGGATGGCAAGATCCAGTCGATCGTGCATCGCGGCGTCAACGAGACGGCCGTCGACGGCATGTGGGTCGAGCCGCTCGGCTCSGTCACCTCGATCATGTACGCCACGCCCAAYTTCTCCTCSARGCAGAATGTKGTGCGGGTGAACACGGTGGTGCCGGGSGCMAAACGCGCGCCGGGCGAGAAYCCSAGYGCCTTCGGCATCGAATGCGCCATCGACGAGCTYGCSCATGARCTCRGCATCGAYCCGCTGGAGATGCGKCTGATCAACTATGCCGAGCAGGACCCGCACGCSARRAAGSCGTGGTCGACRMGSCAGYTGCGCGARGCCTTTGCSGCCGGMGCSGAAGCCTTCGGCTGGGCGAAGCGC
>BFBZ01000011.1_pt9 | contig 26246 bp, 21 predicted proteins | sample 1888401 | NCBI WGS metagenome assembly BFBZ01 (sample SAMD00112614, study PRJDB3348) | symbiont metagenome | host: Chara braunii
CGCGGCGGCGGCGCGGTGCCACGCGCGCCGGTCCGGGGCGCCGTCGCCGAGCGCGCCGGCCAGGGCGAGGTGGGCCCAGCGGCGCGTCCCGGACGAGGCGCCCTGCAGCACGGCCGAGCGCACCAGCGGGTGGCGCACGTCGACGTGGACGCCGTGCACCCGCACCAGCCCGGCCTCCTCGGCGTCCGTCAGCGCGTCGTCGTCGATGCCCTCCGCGGCGGCGGCCCGCAGCACCACGTCCAGCAGACCGCCGTCGTCGGCGGCCACGAGCGCCAGCATCCGCTGCGACGGCTCGGGGAGCCGCAGCACCCGGCGCAGGAACAGGCCCTCCACGTCCCGGGGGAGCGGCAGGACGTCCGGCAGCGGCTCGTGACCGGCGAGCTGCCCGTCGCTGAGGGCGCCGGGCACCTCCACGAGCGCCAGGGCGTTCCCCGCCGCTCCGGCGACGATCGCGTCGCGGACCGCCGGGGCGACCGGCCGCACGCCCTCGTCCACCAGCGCCGCCGCGGCCGCCGCGTCCAGGCCACCGACGACGAGGGAGTCGACACCCGGGGCGTCGAAGTCACGGACGTCGCCCTCCCGAGCGCCGAAGATCATCGCGATGCCCTCGTCCCCGAGTCGGCGGGCCACGAACAGCAGCGCGTCGGCGGAGGGGCCGTCGAGCCAGTGCGCGTCGTCGACGAGGCACAGGACCGGCCGGGACTCGGCCAGCTCCGCGAGCACGCCGAGGCACCCGGCGGACACCAGGAACCGGTCCTCGCCGCCCCGGTCGGCCAGCCCCAGGGCCGCGCGCAGGGCGGCCGCCTGCGGCCCGGGCAGGGCGTCGACCAGCCCGGCGGCGGGGCGCAGCAGGGCGTGGAGCCCGGCGAACGGCAGCTCCGACTCCGACTCGATGCCGCGGGCCCGCAGCACCCGCATGTCGGCCGCCCGCTCCTCCGTGTCCTCGATCAGGGCGGTCTTGCCGGCGCCGGCCGGGCCGCGCAGCACCACGGCGCCGCCCCGGGCCCCGCGCGCCTCGTCCAGCAGTGCCCCGATGCGCTCGCGCTCGGCGTCGCGGCCGATCAGCACCCGGCTACGCCTCGGCGGGGGCCATGTCGCGCAGCTCCCGCCGCGACGAGATCCCGAGCTTCGAGAACACGCCGCGCAGGTGCGCGTCGATCGTCCGCGGCGACAGGTAGAGCTGGGCCGCGACCTCCTTGTTGGTCAGCCCCCGGGCGACCATCCGGGCGATCTGCCGCTCCTGTGGGGTGAGCGCGCCGGCGGCGTCGGGGGTGCGGCGGCGGGCCGTCTCGCCCGACGCGCGCAGCTCGGTGCGGGCCCGCTCCGACCACGGCTCGGCGCCGAGCGCCTCGAACGTCTCCAGCGCCGCCCGCAGCTGCTCCCGCGCCAGCACCCGCTGCCCCTGGCGCCGCAGGTGCTGGCCGAACAGGAGCTGGACGCGTGCGCGGTCGAACGGCCGCGTGCCGTCGTCGTCGGCCAGCGACTCCTCGAACAAGGCGGTCGCCTCGTCGCCCTCGGTGAGCAGCGCGCGCATGCCGGCCAGGCGCCGCCGGCCGGCGGGCTGGGTCGCCGCCCGCGCCTCCCACGTGGCCAGGGCGTCGTGCGCCTGGTCGAGGCGGCCCGCCATGACGCCGGCCTCCACCCGGTCGGGCGCCATCGTCACCGCCGCGGGGTCCGCCGGGGCGGTGGTCGCGTCGAGGCGCCGCGAGGCGTCCTCCCACCGCGCCTCCCCCATGTCGGCGAGGGCCATCGCGTAGATCGCGGGGGAGCCGAGCAGCTGCATCCGCGGCCGGAACACCTCGATGATGCGGCCGCCCAGCTCCCTGGCCCGGTCCGCCCGGCCCCGGACCGCGTCGATCACGGCCTGCGCCGCGAGGGCCATCGCCTCCAGGTTCTCGGCGCCGATCTCGCGCGACAGCGCCACGCCCTCCTCGGCGGCGTCCGCGGCGTCGTCGTAGCGCTGCGAGAACACGGCCCGGTGGATCGACAGCACCCCGAGGGCCTCCGCCAGGGCCGCGAGCTCGCCGCGGGGCCGCGCGAGCTCGGCGCCGCGGCTCAGGAGCTCCTCGAACGCGTCGGGGTCGCCCAGCCAGACGGCCGCGCCGGACGCCCACAGCACGTGCCGCGCGTCGTCCGACTCCCGGCCCCACGCGACCGTCCGGCGCAACGCCGGCGCGGCGCCCTCGCCGTCGCCCGCGAGCGTGGCGACGAAGCCCCGGACCGCGTCGGCGATCGACCGCGACGTGGGCGACAGCTCGTCCTCGGCGATCGCGTCCATCGCCGCGCCGATCTCGCCGACGGGGCCGGCGTCGGCGTGGTACCAGGCCCCGGCGGCGGCGAACATGAGCAGCTCCACGGCGACGTCGGGCCGGTCGTGGGTCAGCTCGGCGGCCACCCGCACCAGCTCGGGCACCGCCTCGGCGGGCGCGCCGATCCGCTCCGCGGCCCCGCCCCGGACGCGGGCGAGCACGGCGCGCATCAGGGGGTCCGTGTCCCGGACCTCCACGGCATCGGCCATGGCGAGGGCCTCGGCGTCGCGGCCTCCGAGGCTCAGGTCGCGGGCCGCCCGCGTCAGCCGGGCCGCCCGCGCCGGGCCCTCCGGGCTCAGCTCGGCGGCGCGGGCCCACGCCCGCGCCGCAGCCTGGTGCCCGCCCCGCTCCTCGGCGCGGAGGCCCGCGGACTCCAGCTCGCGCAGCGCCTCGTCGTCGCCGCCGATGGCTCCCGCGGCGAGGTGCCATGCCCGGTGGTCGGCGCGCGCGGCGTCGTCGGCGAGCGCGGCGGCGAGCGCGAGGTGCGCGGCCCGCCGCTCGCCGGAGGTCGCGACGCCGTACACCGCCGACCGCACCAGCGGGTGGCGGAACGCGATCCGCGTCCCGCGCACCTGGAGCAGCCCGCTGCGCTCCGCGGCGTCGAGCGCGTCGCCGTCGGCGCCGAGGCCCTCGGCCGCCCGGCTCACCACCGCCAGGTCCTGTGAGTCGTCGGCGGCGGCCACCAGCAGCAGCGTCCCGGTCTCCGCGGGCAGGCGGGCGATGCGGCTGGCGAAGGCCGCCTCGAGCTGCCGGGTCATCGGCAGGGCGTCGGGCAGCGGCTCGGATCCGGAGAGCTGCTCCGCGGTCATCGCGGCGGGCATCTCGACCAGCGCGAGGGCGTTGCCGCGGGCGTACTCCACCAGCCGCTCCCGCACCGCCGGGCTCGCGCCGGACGCGGCCTCGGCCACCAGCGCGTGCGCGGCCTCCTCGCCCAGCCCCTCCAGGACCAGTGAGTCGATGCCGTCGCCGGGGAAGCGCCGCACGTCGCCCTCGCGGGCGCCGAACAGCAGCACGATCCCCTCCGAGCCGAGCCGGCGGGCAACGAACTGCAGCGCCTCCGACGACGCGGCGTCCAGCCAGTGGGCGTCGTCCACGACGCACAGCACCGGCCGCGACTCCGCCAGGTCGGAGAGCAGCGTCAGGCAGGCGGAGTACACGAGGAAGCGCTCCTGGCCGCCGCCCTCCGCCATCCCGAGGGCGGCGCCCAGGGCGCGCGCCTGCGGCTCCGGCAGGTCGCCGAGCCGGTCGAGGGCGGGGCGCAGCAGCCCGTACAGGCCGGCGTAGGCGAGCTCCGACTCCGACTCGATCCCCCGCGTCGACAGCACCCGCATGTCGGACGCCCGCTCGCGGGTGTCGTCCAGCAGCGCCGTCTTCCCGGCGCCCGCCTCGCCGCGGACCACCAGGGCGGCGCTCCGGGAGGCCCGGGCCCCCTCGAGCAGCGCACCGATGGCGCTGCGCTCGGCGTCGCGGCCGTGGAGCACCCGTCAGCCCCCCACCGGCGCAGGGTCGCGCGCCAGGTCGCGCAGCTCGCGGCGCGAGGCGATCCCGAGCTTGCCGAACACGTTCCGCAGGTGGGCGTCGATCGTGCGCGGCGACAGATACAGCTGGGCGGCGACCTCCTTGTTCGTGAGCCCCTGGCCCACCAGCGTCGCGATCTGGCGCTCCTGGGGCGTCAGGGTCGCGGCGACGTCCGGGCCGCGGCGGCGGGCCGTCGCGCCGGTCGCGCGCAGCTCGCCGCGGGCCCGCTCGGCCCACGGCTCGGCGCCGATCGCCTCGAAGCCGTCGACGGCCGCCCGCAGGCCCGCCCGCGCGTCGACCCGCCGGCCCAGCCGGCGCAGGTGCTCGCCGTGGAGCAGGTGGATCCGGGGCCGGTCGAAGGGGAGGGCGGCGCCGGCGCCGGCCGCCGCCTCGTCCAGATGGCGGGTCGCCTCGTCGCCCTCGGCGACCAGTCCGCGGCAGCTCGCGACCCGCGGGGCGGTGGCCGGCGTCCCCGACAGCTGGGCCCACGCCTCGTACGCCTCCATGGCGGCGGCGGCCCGCTCCGGCCGCCCCGCGCGCACGGCCGCCTCGACCAGGTCGGGCGCCACGATCCCCACGACGGGGTCGGCGGGGTGGGTGAGGCGCTCGAGGTCGGCCAGCGCCTCGTTCCACCGGCCCTCGGCCATGCCGGCCAGCGCGAGCGCGTACACGGCCGCGGACGCCCGGAGCGCGAGCCCGCGCTCCTCGGCGAGTGCGATCGCCTCGTGCGCGTGCCCGCGCGCCTCCTGGAGGTCGCCGTGGACGGCGGCGACCGTCGCGAGCGCGGCGAGGGGGAGCAGGCGCACGTTGGCGGCGTCGAGCTCCCGCACGAGCCCGAGGGCCTCCTCCGCCGCCTCCGACGCCTCGCGGTAGCGCTGTGCGATCAGCGAGAGGTGGACGGCCCGGCTGCCCAGCAGGTCCGCCAGCAGGCCGAGCTCCCCGCGCTCGCGGGCGATCGCCGCCGCCCGGTCGAGCAGCGCCTCGAACCGCGGCGCGTCGCCGAGCCAGAGCGCCGCCCACGCCGCCCACTGGGCGTGCCGCGCCTCCTCGGCCCGCGTGCCCCACTCGACCGCCTCCACGAGGAGCGGCGCCCCCGTCGCGGCGTCGCCCGTCACCAGGGCCACGAACCCGCGGAACATCCGCACCACGGCGAGGGAGTCCGGGTCGAGGGCGGTGGGGTCGATCGCGTCGAGGACGGAGGCGCCCTCGAACGCCGACCCCGGCCCGCCGCTCTGCCACCCCGCGATGGCGCCGTGCATCACCAGGTCCACCGCGGTGGCGGGCGCCTCGGAGACGACCTCGGCGGCGGCCGAGACGAGCTCGGGGTAGGCGTCGGCGGGCCGTCCCTGGCGCACCGCCGCCATCCCGCGCACGCGCGCGCCCTCGGCGCGCAGCGCGGGGGCCAGGTCGCCGTCGGCCCGCGCCGCGAGCGCCACCGCCGCGGCGTCACGCCCCGCCGCGCTCATCTCGCCCGCCGCGCGCGCCAGGAGGGCCGCCCGCGCCGGCGCGTCCTCGGTCAGGTCGGCGGCCCGCTCCAGCGCGAGCGCCGCCGACACGTGCCCCCCGCGCTCCTCGGCGCGGCCCGCCGCGAGCTCCAGCTCGCGGACCACCTCCGGGTCGAACCGGATGGCGGCGGCGGCGAGGTGCCAGGCCCGCCGGTCGGCCTCGCCGGCGTCGCCATCCAGCGCGTCGGCGAGGGCACGGTGGGCGTCGCGGCGCGCCCCGGACGGCGCCGACTCGTGGACCGCGGAGCGCACCAGGGGGTGGCGGAACGACACCCGGCTGCCTCGGACGTGCACGAGCCCGGCCGCCTCCACCTCGTCGAGGGCCTCGGCGGGGACGCCCAGCCGGGCGGCCGCCCGTGTGACCACCGCGAGCGACTCGGAGTCGTCGGTCGCCGCCACCAACAGCATCGCCGCGGCGTCCGGGGACAGCCCCTCGGCGCGGCGGCTGAACACGGCCTCCAGCTCCCGCGTCATCGGCAGGGCCGCGGGGAGGGGCTCCGCGCCCGAGCGCTGGCCCGCGCTGAGCGCCCCCGGCAGCTCCACCAGCGCCAGGGCGTTGCCGCCGGTCCGCGCGATCAGGCGCTCCACCACGTCGGCGGCGGCGTCCCCGGCCGTCGCCGCCAGGACGGCCCGTGCGGCGTCGGCGTCCAGGCCGCCGACCTCGAGCGACGGGACGCCGTCGGCCACGAAGCGGCGCTCGTCGCCCTCGCGGGCGCCGAACAGCAGCAGCACGCCCTCCGCCCCCAGCCGGCGGGCCACGAACGTGAGCGCCTCCGCCGAGGCGCTGTCGAGCCAGTGGGCGTCGTCGACCAGGCCGAGCACCGGTCGCTGCTCGGCGAGCTCGGCCAGGAGCCCGAGGCAGGCGGAGTAGACGAGGAAGCGCTCGGGCGGCGGCCCTTCCGCCAGGCCGAGCGCGGTGCCGAGGGCGCGTGACTGCGGCGCGGGCAGCGCGTCCAGGCCCTCCAGCGCGGGGCGCAGGAGGCCCTGGACCGCGGCGAAGGGCAGGTCGGACTCGGACTCGACGCCGCGCGCGCGGAGCACGTGCATGTCCTCCGCGCGGTCGGCGGTGTCGGCCAGCAGGGCGCTCTTGCCCACACCGGCCTCGCCGCGGATCACCAGGGCTGCGCTGCGCGACGACCGCGCGCCCTCCAGGAGCGCGCCGATGGCCGCGCGCTCGGCATCGCGTCCGTGGAGCACTGCGGCGATCGTACGGCGAGCCGCGCGCACCCGGCCACCCCATGTCGCCGATACGGCTCCGGATCGCCGATTCGGATCACCTAGGCGAGAACACCTGATGCGACACCCCGGGGGCCCGGGACAGGGTGGCGCCGTGATCGACGCCCGCGCAATCGCACTCCCCCGGCCCGGCACACGGGCCCTGCGGCTCACCGCCTTCGTCGGCGCCGAGCTGCTGATGTGGGTCGCCTTCTACGGCGCCTACCTCGCCATCCGCGGATTCGCGATCGGCGCCGAGCCGACCGCGATGTCCAACGCGCACGGGCTGATCGACGTGGAGCGGGCCCTCGGGATCTTCCAGGAGGCGCGCATCCAGGACTGGTTCAGCCCCGTCGTCGATCTGCTGTCGCTCTACTACATGCTCGGGTTCGGCCCGCTCGTCGGGGTCGTCCTGATCTGGCTCGCCGCCGCGGACCGCGTCACCTACAAGTGGCTGCGGACCGCGCTGTTCGTCTCCGTCGCCATCGCGGGCGTGATCCACGTGCTCCTGCCGATGGCGCCGCCGCGCCTGGTCGAGGGCCTCGGCATCGCCGACACCGTCGGCCTGTCGGGCGGCCACGACGAGGGCTCGTTCATGGGCATCAGCTTCAACCCCTACGCGGCGATGCCCAGCATGCACGTCGGCTGGTCGCTGCTGATCGGCGTCGCGGGCTTCCGCGCCGCCCGGTCGTGGCCCCTGCGCGCGTTCTTCGCCGCGCACCCGGCCGTCATGACCCTCACGGTCGTGGCGACCGGCAACCACTACCTGCTGGACGCCGCCGCCGGCGCCACCGTCGTCGGCGCGGCCCTCCTCATCATCACGGCGGTCCGCCGCACGGGCCGCCGCATCCCCGGAAGGACGTGACCGTGCTCACCCGGCTCGTGCGCTCGTGCGCAACCCACCCGTGGAGGACGATCGGCATCTGGATCGCCCTCGTGCTCGTGATCTTCGCCAGCGCCTCGGCGTTCGGCGGCAAGCTCGTCAACAACAGCACCATCCCCGGCTCGGACTCCCAGGAGGCCGTCGACCTCCTGACCGAGCGCTTCCCGGAGCGGGCCGGTGATTCCGCCCGCATCGTCTTCAGCTACGACAAGGGCCTGGACACGGCCGAGGGCCACGAGGCCGTCGCCGCCGCGCAGGCCGCCGTCGCCGAGATCCCCGGCGTGATCGCCGTCGGCGACCCGTACGCCGGCCAGGGCGGCGCCCTGTCCGAGAGCGGCACCATCGGCTTCATCGAGGCCCAGTTCGACCGGCCCGCCCGCGAGCTCGAGAACTCGCAGATCGAGGCCGTCGAGACCGACGTCCGCGACGCGGTCGGCGACAGCGACGTCCAGGTCGAGTTCGGCGGCACCGTCATCGGCGCGAAGGCCGTGGACTCGCACACCAGCGAGGCGCTCGGCTTCGCCGCCGCGATCATCGTGCTGCTCATCGTGCTCGGCACCGCCGTCGCGATGGCCCTGCCGATGACGCTCGCGATCGTCGCGATCGGCACCGCCATGTCGCTGCTGCTCATCGCGGCCGCGTTCACCGACTTCAACACCACCACCCCGATCCTGGCCGTGATGATCGGCCTGGGCGTGGCGATCGACTACTCCCTGTTCATCGTCATGCGGTTCCGCCAGGAGTTGGCGAAGGGCCGCACCCCCCGCGACGCCGCCACGATCGCCGGCTCCACCGCCGGCCGCGCCGTCGTCTTCGCCGGCGCCACCGTCGCGATCTCCATCTCGGGCCTCGCGCTCGTCGGGATCCCGTTCGTCGCGAAGATGGGCTACGGCACCGCGATCGCCGTGATCGTCGCCGTCGTCACCGCCGTGACGCTCATGCCGGCCCTGCTCTCCAAGGTCGGCCACAAGATCGACCGCCTGCGGATGCCGTGGGCCCGCAAGCAGCGCGAGCCGAAGCCGAACCGCGGCATCTCCCGCGTCGCCAGCTTCGTCGAGCGCCGTCCCAAGACCGTCCTGGTCGCCACCCTCGCCGTCGTCCTGACGATGGCCATCCCGGTGCTCAGCCTGAACATGGGCACCGCCGACGCCGGCACCAACCCGCCGGACACCACCACCCGCAAGGCGTACGACCTGCTCGCCGAGGGCTTCGGCCCCGGCTTCAACGGCCCGCTGCTCGTGGCCGTGGACCAGGGCGAGGACGCCCAGGCCACCAAGGACCTGGCCGCCGCCTTCGCGCAGACCGACGGCGTCGCCGCGGTCGCCGAGCCCACCGTCAACCAGGCCGGCGACACCGCGCAGATCGCCGTCATCCCCGAGACCGCGCCCCAGTCGACCGAGACCGCCGACCTCGTGCACACCTTGCGCGACGACGTGATCCCGGCGACCCTCGCCGGCTCCACCGCCACCGCGCACGTCGGCGGCGAGACGGCCTCCAACGAGGACGTCGCCTCGAAGATCATCAGCAGCATCCCGCTGTTCCTGGCCTTCGTCGTCGGCGTGATCTTCCTGCTCATGACGATGGCGTTCCGCTCGGTCGTCATCGCCCTGAAGGCCGCCGCGACCCTGTCTCTTATACACATCTAGATGTGTATAAGAGACAGCCTCCAACGAGGACGTCGCCTCGAAGATCATCAGCAGCATCCCGCTGTTCCTGGCCTTCGTCGTCGGCGTGATCTTCCTGCTCATGACGATGGCGTTCCGCTCGGTCGTCATCGCCCTGAAGGCCGCCGCGACCACCCTGCTGTCGGCGCTCGCCGCCTTCGGCGCCCTGGTCGCCGTGTTCCAGTGGGGCTGGCTCCAGGGCCTCGTCGGCCTGGACACCACCGGCCCGACCGCCTCGTTCCTCCCCGTGATCGTCCTGTCGATCCTGTTCGGCCTGGCGATGGACTACGAGGTCTTCCTGGCCTCCCGCATCCGCGAGGAGTACGTCAAGGGCGGCGACGCGCACGGGTCCATCACCCGCGGCGTGAAGGGCGTCGGCCGAGTCATCGTGGCCGCCGCGATCATCATGGGCGTCGTCTTCTGGGCCTTCGTGCTCAGCGACGACCGCACCGTCAAGTCGTTCGGCCTCGGCCTCGGCGTGGCGATCCTGGTGGACGCCCTGATCATCCGGATGCTGATGGTCCCGGCCATCATGCACCTGCTCGGCAAGCGCGCCTGGTACATCCCGCGCTGGCTGGACCGGGTCCTCCCGAACCTCACCATCGAGCCCCCCGACGAGGACGAGGACGAGACGACGGGCGAGGCGGCTCCGGCCCCCGAGCTCCCCGTGCTCCCCGAGTCCGACCTCCCCGAGGTCGAGTCGCCGGAGCGGGTCCCCGCGGGGACGGCGTCGTGACCGCCGTCGCCACAACGACCCCCGAGCGGGCGCGCACGGACGCGCGCCCCGCCCGGGGCGGCCTCCTCGTCGTCGGTGGCGGTTTCGCCGGCGCGTCGCTCGCCCGGATGGCCGGGCGGGCGGGGGCCACCATCGTCTCCCCCGAGAACTTCATGCTCTACACCCCGCTGCTGCCGGACGTGGCGGCGGGGACGGTCGAGCCGCGGCACATCGTGATGCCCCTGCGGCAGATGTGCCCCCACGCCGACCTGATCCTGGGCGCGGCCGCCGCCCTCGACGAGGACGCGCGCGTCCTCACCGTCGTGACCGACACCGGCACCGTCGACGTCGCCTACGAGCGGCTGGTGCTCGCGCCGGGCGCCGGCTCGCGGTCGCTGCCCATCCCCGGGCTGGCCGAGCGCGCCGTCGGCTTCAAGACGATCGAGGACGCGGTGCACCTGCGCAACACGGTGCTCCACCGCCTCGACCAGGCCGACGCCGCCGCACCCGAGGACCGCGACCGCCACCTGACGTTCGTGTTCGTGGGCGGCGGCTATGCGGGCGTGGAGGCGGTCGCCCAGCTCCACGAGCTGGTGCAGCACGCCCTCCGCTCCCACCCACGCCTGAAGGGCGCCCCCCAGCGGTGGATCCTGGCGGACGCGGCCCCGCGCATCCTCGCGTCGGTGCCCGGCCGCCTCGGCGAGTACGCGATGCGCCAATTGACGCGCCGCGGGATCGGGGTCCACACCGGCGCCCGGCTCCTGTCCGCCGAGGGCGGGCGGGTGGTCCTCTCCGACGGGACCGACGTCGCGGCCGAGACGCTCGTCTGGTCGGCCGGCGTCGCCCCCAGCGGGCTCGGAGCCGCCCTGGGCCTGCCGGTCGACGAGGCCGGCCGGATCGTGGTGGACGCGTTCATGCGGGTGGAGGGCCGGGAGCGGATCCACGCGCTCGGCGACGCCGCCCGCGTCCCCAACGCGGCGACGCCCGGGGCGACCGACCCGCCCACCTGCCAGCACGCCCTGCGCCAGGCCCGCCGCCTGGCGAAGAACATCCGCCGCGAGGCGCGCGGCCGCGCACCGAAGCCGTACGCGTACCGCACGATGGGGCAGATGGCGCTCCTCGGCCGCCACAGCGCGATCGCCGAGGTCGCCGGGATCCACCTGCGCGGCGTCCCCGCCTGGATGGTCGGCCGGACGTACCACCTCAACCGGCTTCCGATGCGGCGCCGGCGCCTGCGCGTGGCCGCCGACTGGGCCGTCTCCGCGGTCTTCCCGTGGGACATCACCCAGCTCGGGTCGCTCGGGCATCCGCAACCGCTCGGCGACCGCGTCGGCGGATCGCCGAGCCGGACCACTTAGGCGATTCCACCCGAGGCGACCGATCGGTCCCCCGGCGAGGGTGGGGCCATGACCACCCGCCACCACCGCCCGGCCCCCGCCGGCGCCACGAAGGAGATGGACGACATGACCAACAACGCCGTGGAGGTCCGCGACCTCCGCGTCACCAGGGGCGGCGATCCCGTGCTCCACGGGATCTCGCTCGACGTCCCCCGCGGGAGCATCGTGGGACTGCTCGGCCCCTCGGGGTGCGGCAAGTCCACCCTGATGCGCTCGATCGTGGGCATCCAGATCGTCGCCTCCGGGGACGTCACCGTCCTCGGCATGCCGGCCGGCTCCGCCGCCCTGCGGCGCGAGATCGGCTACGTCCCGCAGACCCCGTCGGTCTACCTGGACCTGACCGTCCGCGAGAACCTGCGCTACTTCGGCCGCCTCATCGGCGCGCCGTCGGATCAGATCGACCAGGTCATCGCCGCGGTCGACCTGTCCCGCTGGGCCGACCGCCCCGCCGCCCGCCTCTCCGGCGGCCAGCGGGTCCGCGTGTCGCTCGCCGCCGCGCTGCTGGGCCGCCCCGGCCTGCTGGTGCTGGACGAGCCCACCGTCGGCCTCGACCCCGTGCTCCGGCACGACCTGTGGGAGCTGTTCCGGACCCTCGCCGACGGCGGCACGACGCTCCTGGTGTCGAGCCACGTCATGGACGAGGCCGACCGCTGCGAGGGCCTCGTGCTGATGCGCGACGGCCGCATCATCGCCACCGGCACGCCGGACGAGCTGCGCGAGCGCACCGGCACCGACGCCATCGAGGACGCCTTCCTCGACCTGGTGGCCGAGTCCGAGGAGGTGACGGCATGAACCTGTCACTCACATTCGCGACGGCCGGCCGGGTGCTGACCCAGCTGCGCCGTGATCACCGGACGCTCGGGATGATCATCGTGATCCCCTGCGTGCTGGTCACGCTCATCAAGTACGTCGTCGGCGACGACACGTGGGCCCGGATCGGCCTTCCCCTCGTCGGCATCTTCCCGCTCGTCATCATGTTCCTGATCACGTCCATCGCGATGCTCCGCGAGCGCAGCTCCGGCACGCTCGAGCGGCTCATGACGCTGCCGTCGTCGAAGCTGGACATCCTGCTCGGCTACGGGATCGCGTTCGCCGCCGTGGCGACGGTTCAGGCGATCGCCGTCTCGTCCGTCGCGATCGGGCTGCTCGGCCTCGACGTCGCCGGTGCCGTCCCCCTCGCGATCGCGTTCGCGGTGCTGAACGCGGTGCTCGGCATGGCGCTCGGCCTCCTGGCCTCGGCGTTCGCGTCGAGCGAGTTCCAGGCCGTGCAGTTCATGCCGGCGTTCCTGCTCCCCCAGATCGTCCTCTGCGGCCTGTTCGCCGCCCGGGCCGAGATGTCGGAGGGGCTCCGCTGGATCTCCGACGCCCTCCCGATGACCTACGCCTACGACGGCCTCAGCCACGTCTCGACCTCGTCCTCCTGGACGGGCGACCTGATGGTGGACGTGCTCGTCGTGGCCGGCTCCGCGGTGGCGGCGCTGGCCCTGGCGGCCGCGACGCTCCGGCGGCGCACCGCCTAGCCCGGACGCGGGGCGGGGGACGGGACCGGCCGTCCTCCAGCCCCGCTCCGCGCGCTCACCCCACGCGGACGATCGGCGGGAGCTCGTAGCCGCCGTCGAACACCGCGTCGCCGGGCTCGTACATCCGCAGGATCGGGCGGAACCGCCCGTCCGGGGTGGGGAGCCAGTTGGCCCGGCCCTCCGGCGTGTCCGGCTCGTCGCGCTGCAGCACGATCGTCAGCGAGCCGTCCGCGGCCCGCTCGAGCCCGCGGGTGCGATCGCCCACCGAGTACCGGCCGATGGGGTTCGGCACCAGGTAGAAGTCCTGCGCGTCGTACATCGTCACCGACCAGAACGCCTCGCACGGCGGCTCCTCGGTGAAGCGCAGCTCGTAGCGGTGACCGCCGTCCAGCGGCTCGCCGGAGCCGTCCACGTACACCATCGCGTAGGCGGCCTCGTAGCCGTGGTTGCCCCACAGCCCCGCACGCGCCGCGGCGGCGCGCTGCACGTATCGGGCCGGGCCGTCCGGCAGCTTCCAGCGCGCGTCGTCGAGCGCCCCGACCTCGAAGAAGTCGAGGTTGTAGTCGAAGACGTGGTACGTCAGCCCCCACCCGTTCTGGGTGTCGGTCCCCGCGCCCCTGATCGCCTGCTCGAGCATCGCCCGCCCCGCGACGAGCCCCTCGGTGAGCGCCTCGTGGAGGGCGGGGCCGGGCATGGCGTACGGCGACTCCGCGTCGAGCAGGCCGAGCGGCGCGAAGCGCTCCTGGTGGGCCTGGTCGCGCGCCGCGGGCGGGAACGCCCGCATCAGGACGCGGAGTTCCTCGAAGAACCCGAGGTCGTCCGAGACGCCCTCGCCGGGGAGGGGCAGGCCGGCCCCCGGCGCGGTGGGCGTGAGGGCAAGGCCGTCCTGGAGCGCGTGCACGGCGGGGAGGTCCGCCTCGCCGTCCACCGCCCACCGCCCCACGATCGACACGACGGTCGTGGGGAGGCGGATCAGCGTCGCGTCCGCGGGCCCGTCGCCCTCCCAGCCGGGCGGCACCAGGAGGAAGCTCCCGGCGCCGGTGCCGGTCGCGCGGTGGCCGACGTACGCGAAGTTGTTCGTCCACACGTCGACGAACTGCAGCACGTAGTAGCGGCCTGCCGAGTCGGGGACGTCGAGGCGCACGGGGCCGCCGCTCGCGTCGACGTTGGCGATCGAGTAGACGGTGTCGTTGTTGATCGACACGAACTTCGCATCCGGGCCCGCGAGCGTGCGGGCGTGGCCGAAAGCGTTGAAGGGCGTGGGCGGCACGTCGCCGAGTCCGTGGCGCGCGATCCGCGCCACCTCCCCCATGTCGTAGACCAGCGGATAGCCGTAGAGGAAGGCCTCGGCGGCGAGTGCGGAGAGCGTGTCGTCAGGCATGGCGACGAGGCTGGCACCCGCCGCACGGCGCCGCATCGTCCCCTCGGGATGAGGCACCGGCCGCAGGTTCCGGGGCGACCGATGGATTCGGACCCCAGAACGGGTCTATAGGGACATGACCATCGCCATGCACGCCTCCGACGACCCGCTCCCCGCCGCCCGCAGCGGCGACGCCGGCGCCTTCGAGCGCCTCGTCGCCCCGCAGCGCGGGCCGCTGCTCGCACACTGCTACCGCATGCTCGGGTCGCTCCAGGACGCCGAGGACGCGCTCCAGGAGACCCTGGTCCGCGCGTGGCGGGGGCTGCCGCAGTTCGGCGGGCGCAGCGCCCTGGGCACGTGGCTCCACCGCATCGCCACCAACGTGTGCCTGCGCGCCATCGAGCGCCGCCCGCACCTGACGCTGCCCGTGGGCCACGTCCTGGCCGCCGACCCGGCGGCCCCGCTGGCGCCGCCGCCCGTGGAGCGGCTCTGGATCGAGCCGCTCCCCGACGCCCTCGCCGCGATCGGCGACGGGGCCGCGTCGCCCGAGGCCCGGTACGAGCAGCGGGAGTCGGTTGAGCTCGCGTTCGTCGCGGCGCTCCAGGGCCTGCCGCCGCGTCAGCGCGCCGCGCTGCTCATGCGCGACGTGCTGGGCTACGCGCCCGGCGAGATCGCCGAGGCGCTCGGCACGACTCCCGCCGCGGTGTACAGCGCGCTCCAGCGCGCCCGGGCCACGGCGGAGGAGACGCTCCCCGCCCGCAGCCAGCAGGCCGTGCTGCGCGCCGTCGGCGACGCCGGCGTGCGCGAGACCGTGGCCCGCTGGGTCCGCGCGTGGGAGGAGGGCGACGTGGACGACCTCGTCGCGATGCTCGTGGACGGCGCCGCCTACGCGATGCCGCCGACGCCCACCTGGTACCGCGGCCGCGACGACATCCGCGCGTTCCTGCTGGCGCGGCCGTTCGCGCCGGGGCGGCGGTGGCGCACGCGGCCGGTGCCGTTCAACGGCCAGCTGGCGTTCGTCGCGGATCACCCCACCGCCGACGGCGGGTGGGCCCCGCACGCCGTCGAGGTGCTGACGCTCGCCGCCGACGGCCGGATCGCCGAGGTCGTGGCGTTCCTCGAGCCGTCGCTCATCGCCCGCGTCGCGCAGCACCAGCCGCGGGCCTGAGCGCGATGGATCCGGCCCCCGGGCCGGATCGGATGGGGAAACGACCGGGAGGCACCCGTGCCCCATCCAGCGACAACCCGCCGCGCCGGCGCCGTGCTGGCCATCGCGTCCGTCGCGAGCTTCATGGCGGCGCTCGACACGCTCGTGGTGACGACGGCGCTCACCACCATCCGCGAGGACCTCGGCGCGTCCCTCGCGCAGCTCGAATGGACCGTCAACGCGTTCAACCTCACGTTCGCGGTCCTGCTCATGACGGCCGCCGTGGTCGGCGACCGCATCGGCCGCCGCCGCACGTTCGCGGGCGGCGTGGCCCTGTTCACCGCCGCGTCCGCCGCGTGCGCCCTCTCGACGTCGGCGGGCGCGCTCATCGCGGCCCGCGCCGTCCAGGGCGTCGGCGCGGCGGCGATCATGACGCTGTCGTTCACGCTCGTCAGCGCCGCGTACCCGCCGGAGCGGCGCGCCACGGCGCTCGGGATCTACTTCTCCGTGACCGGCCTTGCCGTGGCCAGCGGGCCGCTGATCGGCGGCGCCGTGGCCGAGTCGCTCGACTGGCACTGGATCTTCTGGCTCAACGTCCCGATCGGCCTGGCGCTGATCCCGGTCGCGCTGCTCGGCATGGCCGAGAGCCACGGCCCCCGCGGGCGGCTCGACCCGCTCGGCCTGGGCCTGGTGTCGGCGGGCGTGCTCGGCGTCGTGTGGGGCCTCGTGCGCGGCGACGCCGCGGGCTGGAGCAGCGCCGAGGTGACCGGCGCCCTGGCCGCCGGGGCGGTCCTGCTGGGGCTGTTCGTCGGCTGGGAGTGGCGGGCACCAGCGCCGATGGTGCCGCTCGGGTTCTTCCGGGCTCGCGCCTTCTCAGCCGGCAACGCGGCGATCTTCCTGGCCCTCGCGTCGCTGATCGGCGCCGTGTTCTTCCTGGCCCAGTACATGCAGGTCGCGCTGGGGTCCGGGCCGCTCGAGGCCGGCCTGCGACTGCTGCCGTGGACGGGGACCCTGTTCGTGGTCGCGCCGGTCGCCGGCGTGCTGGTCGACCGGTTCGGCGAGCGCCCGTTCCTGGTGGCGGGGACGCTGCTGCACGCCGGCGGCATGGCGTGCCTGGCGCTCCTCGCGGAGCGCGGCGCCGCCTACCCGGCGATGATCGCGCCGCTGATCGTGGCGGGCGTCGGCATCTCCATGTGCTTCCCGTCGGCGCAGAACTCGGTGGTGAGCGCCGTGCCGCCCGAGGCGATCGGCACCGCCGCCGGCGTCAACAGCACGATGCGCGAGCTGGGCGGCGTGTTCGGCGTCGCGATCGCCGTCGCCGTGTTCGCGGCCGCCGGCAGCGACACGACCCCGACCGGCTTCGCGGACGGCGTCGCCGGCGCGCTGTGGGTGTCCGCGGGCCTGGGGGTCCTCGCGGCGGTGGCCGGAGCGGCGCTGCCGGGCCGCCGTCGGGCATCCTCCATCACGGAACCTCCGGAGGAGACGACCGGTGACACCGTCACAGCCCGAGCGCTTTGAGCGCTTCCTCGAGCTCCACACCCGGCCGGACGGCGTCGTGATGCCGAACGCCTGGGACGCCGTGTCCGCACTCCTGCTCAGGGAGGCCGGCTTCGAGGCGATCGGCACCTCGTCGGCCGCGCTCGCGGCGTCCCTCGGTCGCATCGACGGCCGCCACGCCGTGAGCCGCGACGAGCACCTCGCCAACGCGGTGCTGATCGGGGACATGACCGGCCTCCCCGTCAACGGCGACTTCGAGGACGGCTACGGCGACACGCCCGACGCCGTCGCCGCCACCGTGGAGGCGGCGATCGGCGCCGGGCTGGCGGGGATCGGCGTCGAGGACACGTCGGGCGACCCGGACGCGCCGATCCGCGACTTTGACGACGCCGTCGCGCGCGTCGCCGCCGCCGCGCGGGTCGCGAAGGGCCGCATCGTCCTCACCGGGCGGACGGACAACTTCATCAACGGACGCCCGGACCTGGACGACACCATCCGCCGCCTCACCGCGTTCGCAGAAGTCGGCGCCGACGTCCTCTACGCCCCGTTCCCCGCCACGATGGCGGACGTCGTCGCCATCGTGCGGGCGGTGGCCCCGAAGCCCGTCAACGTCGTCGTCGGCACCATGGAGGGACCGGTGCCGGTGGCCGAGCTGCGGGCGGCCGGCGTCAAGCGCATCAGCCTGGGGGCTGCCCCTACGGGCGCGTGATGGCCGACCTCCGGCGCGCCGCGGCGCAGCTCGCCGACGGCGACATGGCATCGGCGTCGGAGGGCCTCGGCTTCCGCGGGATCATCGGGATGATCGCCGCCGCGCGCTGAGCGCGTCGAGCGCCGGCACCTGACCCTTCACGAGCTTCGGCCGCGCCGCGTCGAGCGCCATCCAGGCGGCGCGGTCGATCTCGGGGAAGCTGGCGGTGCGGCCGGACCGGGGCGGCCACTCCATCTCGAAGGTGTTGCTCATGATCGCCGACGCGTCGAAGTCGCCCTCGCGGGCGAAGACCGTCACGACCTTCCCGTTGGACTGGCGGAACTCCCCGAGCGGGACGTCGACGCCCTCGGGCGGCGGGGCGCCGAGCTCCTCCGCGAACTCCCGCAGCGCCGCGGCCAGGGGGTCCTCGCCGTCGTCGTACTCGCCCTTCGGGATCGACCACGCGCCGTCGTCCTTCCGCGCCCAGAACGGGCCGCCCATGTGACCGATCAGCACTTCGAGCCCGTCCGGCCCCACCCGCCACAGCAGCAGTCCGGCGCTGCGGCGCGGCATCAGCGCAGCTCCGTTGCGGCCGAGGCCCGGTGCAGGTGGACCGCCTCCCACATGTAGCGGGCGGCGACCGACCGGTAGGGGTGGAAGCGGTCGCCCAGGGGCCCGAGGCGCCGGGCGGGCGGCGGCGGGTCGATGCCGAACACCAGGCCGTAGCCCTGGCGCACGCCGAGGTCGTCGACCGGCCACACGTCGGGCCGGCGGAGCTCGAACATCAGGTACATCTCCGCCGTCCAGCGGCCGATGCCGCGGACGGACACGAGCCGGGCGATGACCTCCTCGTCCGGGAGCGCGGAGGCGTCGTCCATCGCCACCGTGCCGTCCAGCACCTTCGCCTGCAGGTCGCGCAGCGACGCCAGCTTCGCCCCGGACAGTCCGGCGGCGCGCAGGTCGGCGTCGGGCACCCGGGCGAGCGACGCTGCGTCGAGCGGCCCCGGCACCAGCGCCCGCACCCGACCGTGGATGGCGTTGGCCGCCGCCCCGGCGAGCTGCTGGAACACGATCGAGCGCACCAGCGCGCCGAAGTGGCCGTCGGGGTTGCCGGGCCGGTGGGTGATGGGTCCGGCGCGGGAGATGAGCGCGTCCATCGCCGGGTCGGCCGCGGCGACGGCCTCGATGGCCTTCGGCAGCGACCAGCGCCGGGGCGCCGCCGGCCGCGGTCCCGCCGGCGCGGCGGGGTAGCGGGCGGCCGCCATGTCCACGCGCGCGCCGTTCATGGGCACCCGCTCGCGGCGCAGCAGGTCGAGCTGGCGGGCGCCCTTCGGGACGGAGCCGTCGGCGCGGAGCACCCGCCACCAGGGCACGTCGGCGTCCGTGGTGGCGAGGATCCGGCCGACCATCCGCGGCGCCACCGGGTCGACGTCGGAGTAGGCGCGCACGAACCCCTTCGGGATGGCGCGGATCTCGTCAAGGATCAGGGCGGTGCGGGGGTCGTCGGCCACGTCTCCCAGCCTGTCAGCCCAGGATGTTGACCGCCCGGGCCGCGACGAGCAGCAGCGTGATCGCCGACACCAGGGCGCCGAGCGCCATCAGCCCCTTCGCCCGGCGCGTGAGCGGCATCGTGTCGGTGGGGCTGAAGGCGATCGAGTTGGTGATCGAGACGTAGAGGTAGTCGACCAGGTGCGGCACCCAGTCGGTGTCGCGCAGGCGGTCGTCGGAATCCTGGGGGAAGTAGAAGTCGGCCGGCGTGCGTTTCGCGGCGACGGCGCGGCGCACCGGCCCGCCGCCGTCCAGGGTCCAGAACGCCAGCCCGAACGCCACGACGTTCGAGAACCAGATGGTGGCGCCGCTCTGGAGCAGCTGCGGGCCCGTCACGCGAACGTCGGTGGCGTTGACGAGGGAGGCGACGAGCAGCCCCGTCTGGACCACGCTCAGCAGCACGGCGATGGTGAGGAGCGTCCACACCAGCCGGCGTCGCACGTCGCGCGGGCCGGCGGTCGTCCGGAGGCCCATCAGGAGCACCAGCGCCAGCAGGCCCCACGCGCCGGCGGTGACGGCCCACAGCCACCAGCCGACACCGTCGACCAACTGCCATTCCGCGTGGGCGCTCACTACCGCGAGGGCCGCGAGGACGAGGGCGACGCCGATCGCGAAGGGCGCGGCCTCGACGATCGCCTCGCGCTCGGCCTCCCGGAGCGCCTGGCGCTCGGCCTCGCTGAGCGCCCCCTCGTCCACCTAGTCCGCCGGCTTGCGGGCGCGGCTGGGGGCCACGCGGGGCGCCTCGTCGGGCATCTTCGGGTACACCGGCGGCCAGGGGTTGTCCGGGATGCCCTTCGCCAGGTCGGCGCGGTAGCGGTCGACGAGCGGCCCGATGGCCTGGGGGACGTCGTCGATCGCCGCCCACGGGTCGCCCTGCTCCGCCACACGGGCGGGGACGGTGCGGATGGAGAGGTCGTCGGGCGTGATGCCCTCGAGCTCGTCCCACCCGAACGGCGTGGACACCTGCGCGCCCGTGCGCGCCCGCACGCACCACGCGCCGAAGACGGTCTTGTGGGGGGCGTTCTGGTTGAAGTCGACGAAGACGCGGGTCCCGCGCTCCTCCTTCCACCACGCCCCGGTGATCAGGTCGGGGCGGCGGCGCTCCATCTCCCGCGCGACGGACACGGCGGCCTGGCGCACCCCGAACGAGTCCCAGCCCGGCTCGACGCGGACGTAGAGGTGGAGCCCGCGGTTGCCGGTGGTCTTGGGGAAGGCGGTGATGCCCTCCTCCTCCAGGAAGCCCCGTACCTCGGTGGCGGCCTCCTGGACCATGGGGAACGTGACGCCGGGGGAGGGGTCCAGGTCGAGGCGCAGCTCGTCGGCGTGCTCGGGGTCCTGGGCGCGGTACGGCCACGGGTGGAACCCGAGGCACCCCTGGTTCGCCGCCCAGAGGACGTGGGCGATGTCCGCCATCACGATCGCCCGCGACGTCGTCCCGTTCGGCGTGGAGACGGTGGTGGTCTCGAGCCAGTCGGGCGCCGACTCGGGGATCCGCTTCTGGAAGAACGACTTCTCGGTGGCGCCGTTCGGGAAACGCTGGAGCAGGGTGGGCCGGTCGCGGACGGTCCGCATGAGCGGCTCGGCGACGGCGAGGTAGTAGCGGGCGAGGTCGGCCTTCGTCTCGCCGTGCTCCGGGAACATGACCTTCCCGGGGCTGCTGATGGCGACCGTCCGGCCGCCCGCGTCCAGCTCCAGACTCTCCGCGTCCTTCGCCACTCCCGCGACGCTAGCGGACCGGGGCGGTAGAAACCCGTCCCATGGACCTCGCCGCACCGATCGCGAGCGTCTTCGCCGCCGTGGGGCTGTCGGCGGCCGCGGGGCTGAACGCGTACCTGCCGCTGCTGATCGGCGCGGTGCTGGACCGCGCGGACGTCGTCGACCTGGGCGACCCGTTCGGCGCGCTGTCCTCGAACGGCGGCATCGCGGTCCTGGCCGTCCTGCTCGTCGCCGACCTCGTGGGCGACAAGATCCCGGGCGTCGACCACCTCCTCCACCTGGCGGGGGTGGTGATCCACCCGGTCGCCGGCGCGATGCTGTTCGTTGGCCAGACGGGGATCGACACCGGCATCCCCGCGGCGGTCGCCGCGATCCTGGGCGCCGCGACCGCGGAGACCCTCCACGGCGCCCGCGCCTCCGTCCGCCCCGCGTCCACCGCCTCGACCGCGGGGATCGGCAACCCGTTCCTCTCCCTCGGCGAGGACGCCGCGTCCCTGGTCCTCACCATCCTCGCCTTCGCCCTCCCGCTTCTGGCGGTCCTCCTCGCGCTCGCCCTCCTCGCCGGCGTCGTCACCGTCGCCGGACGGCTCCGCAGACGCTGACGTGCCGTCCGGGGGGCGCCGGGCGCGTTCGGGGTCCGCTCAATTGAGACCACGGGGTCTCAAGTGACGCGAGCGGGGGCCCCTCGGCGCGCCGGCGTCACACCTTCATTGAAGGGGTTGACCGGGATCGCGCCGTCCAGGCGACGTTCCCGCCTCTCAATTGAGACCACGGAGTCTCAATTGCACTGCCGCCGAACCGGTGGCGCCGAAACTGAGCCGGCCCTCGGACGCGCCTGCGCCACACCCTTCATTGAAGGGGTTCGGACTGCGGTCGCTCGCGCCATTCCGGTGCGCGCATGTCGATCGGGACCGCCCGCCGGCCGTTCCCGTCGACGTTCAATCGATCGCGACCTCGTCGATCAAATGAACGCAGAATGCGCGTCGCGTTGGGGTCTGGGCGTTCGTGCATACGCGAACGTCTCGGACGGGCCCGAGCCGCCGGGGGCGTCCGGCCCCCGGCGTCGGGTGGTCCGGCTCAGGCCCCGGCGGTGACGACGGGCTCGTCGGCGGGGGCGACGGGCTCGGCGGTGCGGGTCGGGGAGTAGCGCTTGATGACCTCGCCGAAGGGCAGCACGAAGTTGTAGCGGCCCCAGCTGGAGGCGACCATCCGGCGCACCGGCATCCGGTGCCACGGGTCGACGGCGGACGGGGAGTCGAACGTGACGTTGCCGGGGCCGGCGAAGGCCTCGCCGCGGCCGTCGGAGCCCACGATCAGCTCGAACTCGATCGGGGTCTTCACGAGCTCGCAGACCTCGGGCGGCGCGCCCTCCTCCGGGCTCGGGATGATCTTCAGCGTCACGAGCGGCGGGGTCACGATGTCGTCGGGGGCGAGGATGTCGCGCGGCCGCATCACGCCGGTGCAGATGCGCTTGCCCTTCGGGCGCTCCGCGTACGCGGAGATGATCTCGTGCTCCTTCACCCACTCGACCTCGCCGAACAGCTTCGGGAAGCCGTACGGCTCGCGGCCGCCGATCAGGCCCACCTCGTTCGTCACGAGCAGGTTCGCGCAGTAGGTGACCGGCTCGCCCTCCCACAGGCAGCTCACGCCCAGGATCGCCTCCGTGTAGGCGCCGAGGGTGGAGAAATGGAAGTTCGTGAAGATGAGCTGCGCGATCGCCGGGGAGTGGGCGATCACGAGCCCCTCCGGGACGATCGCGGCGGCGGCGTCGTCATCGGTCTCGTAGGCGAACGCCATCATCTCGATGCCGCGGTAGTAGTACGGCGGCTTGTCGAACGGCGGGTCGCCCGGCGGCATGGAGAAGCCGAAGCGGTCGGGGGTGAGACGTCCGGGGGTCCCGGGCATTGGGTCCTCCTCGAAGCGGGGGCCAGGTCCGATGGCGACGCTAGGCCCGCCGCCGTTAACGCGCCGTCGCCGCCCCGTCCCGGAGCCGGTCGAGCAGGGCCACCGTCTCCGCCGACGGCGCCAGGCCGAGCTCCGCGAGCGCCTCCCGGCACTCCAGGAACGGCTCGACCGCCGACGCCGGGCCCTCCGCCGCCGCCCGGGCCCGCATCAGCAGGCGCCACCCGTCCTCGCGGTACGGCTCCGCCGCGACCGCAGCCCGCGCCGACGCCGCCGCCCGCGCCGCCCGGCCCGCCGCGAGCAGCGAGGCCGCGTGCTCGCGGAGCGCCTCCGCCACCCGGCCGGCCAGCAGCGTGCGCCGCTCGCCGGCGGCCTCGCCGTCCGCGGCCGGCAGGTACGGCCCGTGGGCCGCCAGCCCCAGCGCCGCCTCGATCGTGGACTGGCGGGTGTCGCCCACCTCGCGCCGCGACCGCGCGAGCAGCGCCTCGAGCGCCCCGTCCTCCGCCACCACCGCGTCGGCGGGGCGCCACGACAGCCGCCCGTCCGCCGACTCCAGCGTCACCCCCGCCGGGAGGGCCCGGCGCAGCCGGTGCACCAGCTGGCGCAGGTAGTTCGCGCTGTCGATGCTCCCCTCGAAGAGGGCGTCCGCGACCTCCGCCCGCGGCACGCCCCCCGGGCCCGCCCGCGCGACCACCGCCGCCAGCTCCACCCCCTTCGGCGACACGCCGGCCAGCGGCCGGCCCTCGCGCTCGAGCGCGGCCCGCCCGAGCGTGCGCACCACCAGGCGCGCGTCCTCCAGGCTGGCCCGCCCGGGCGCCGACCAGTCCGCCCCCGACAGCCCACGCCACACCGGGTCGTCCGCGGGCGCCGCGTCGATCCGGCGCGCCAGCACCTCCGGCAGCGTCTCCAGCGCGGTCAGCAGCGGGCCCAGCGTGCCCATCGCCACGGCCGCGGCGTGGGCGGCGTCCGCCGCGGCGTCGTGCCCGGCCTCGTCGCCGCGGCGCCACGACGCCTCAGCCAGCGCCACCAGCGCCGCCGGCAGCTCCAGCCGCCGCCCGGCGCGCTCCATCCCCGCCGCGGCGGCGGCCAGCAGCGCGTGCGCCTCGTCCGGGTCGCCGCCCAGGCCGAGATGGGCGATCGCGTACCACGTGTCCGCCCACTCGCGGAACAGGTGGAGCCCCCGTGCCGCGCACCACGCTCGGGCGCCCCCGAGGGCCTCCACCGCCTCCGGCAGCCGCCCCAGGCGGGTCAGCATCCGCCCCTCGATGACCGCGAACACGGCGCGGTCGGCCAGGCGGTAGCCGTGGTGGCGCGACGTGACGCGGGCGGCGCGGACCAGCCGCAGCGCGCGCTCGCGATCGCCCTCCGCGAACAGCAGCTCCGCCTCCACCTGCTGCCAGAACTCGATGAACCGCGACGCGCGGATGCGGGCCTCCGCGGCCTCCAGCAGCGCGCGCGCCTCGGACAGGTCGCCGCGGTTGCGCAGCACCGCCACCCGGTAGATCTCCGCCAGCGTCGCGGTCACCGGGCCGCGAGCCCTCGCCGCCCACGCGAGGCGCTCCACCGCCGCGAACTCGCCGCGGTAGTAGAAGGCCGACTGGAGGGCCACGTGCAGCGGCCACGTCCGGTCCAGCTCGTCGCCGGTGAACCCGGGGGGCGGGTCGTCGCCCAGGGCGGTGCCGGCGATGAACCGGATCACCCGCGCCCGCCGGGTCGCGTCGGCGGGCGGGCTCAGCGCGAGCATCCCCGCCCAGTCGCCCGAGACGTGCAGGCCCCACGCCGCCCACGCCGCCACGTCGGGGGCCTCCACCAGCAGCCGGTCGAACTCCCCGGAGGCGCGCATCCGGCGGACCAGCTCCTCCAGGTCGTCCTGGCGGCGGCTCATCAGGAGGCTCCGGACCTGCACGCCGCGCAGGTCGTGGCGGCGGGCGAGCGTCGCCTCGCCCAGGGCGTCGCACCAGCGCAGCACCTTGTCCCAGTCGGCGCGCCGCATCAGCGCCCCGGCCGCCGCGACCACCACGTCCTCGGCCTCGCCCAGCTCGCCCGCGGCCAGGAGCGCGTCGGCGGCCTCCTCCGGCTGGTCCTCCTCCAGCAGCGCGCGGCCGTAGCGGGCCCGCAGCTCCCGGACGTCGCCGGCCTGCCCGCGGCGCAGCTCGGCGAGCAGGAACTCCCGGAAGCGGGGGTGGTAGCGCAGCCCCTCCGCGTCGACCGTGCCCGGCAGGTGGTGGCGGCAGATCGCGGTGAACGCCTCGTCGGCGGACGGCGCCCCCAGCAGCGTCGCGAGCCGGGCGGGGGTCACCACGTCGAGCAGGGCGCTGCGCAGCACGGCGTCGCGGAGGTCGGGCGGGAGAGCGTCGAGGACCTCCGACCCCAGGTAGGCGAAGAACGGGTCGTCCGCGCCGCCGGCCGCCTCCGCCGGGCCGCCGCGGAGGGCGTCGAACACGATGCCGGCGGCCCACCCACCCGACGCCGCGGCGATCTCGTCCGCGCTGCCCGGGAGGCCGCGCGCGTCGAGCAGGGCGGCGACCTCGTCGGGGCGGAACGCCAGCTCCTCCTCCGAGACCGCCCCGACGCGCCCGGCCAGCAGGTCGCGCCCCAGGTCCACGTGGAGCAGCCGCCGCGAGACGAGCACGATGAGCGCGTCCTCCGACGCGGCGTCAAGGAACGCCCGCAGCGCCCGCAGCACCGGCGCCCGGGCCTCGACGTGGTGGAGGTCGTCGATCACCACCGTCGCCCCCGGCGGCAGCTCCTCGCCGAGGATCGCGGCGCAGTCCTCCGGCGCGAGCCCGTCCTCCAGCAGGCGCCGGGTGCGCTCCGCCGCCTCCGGGTCGACCGCGGCGATCGCCGCCGCGAGGTACGTCGTGAACCGCCCCGGACCGTCGTCGGACTCCCACAGCGACAGCCACGCGTGCGGCCCCGGGCGCGCGCCCACGAGCTGGGCGACCGCGGTGGTCTTGCCGGAGCCGGCGGGCGCCACCACCACCAGGATGCGGCGGCCCTCGGCGGCCTCCGCGAGCGTCCCGAGCACGCGCGGGCGCGCGATGGTGCCCGCGCCGACGGGCGGAACGAGGGTCTTCGAGGCGATGAGTCCGCGCGGGTTCGACATCGGCCGTTCCGCGGTCGGGAGCCGGGTGCGTAACAGTAGGCGGAGGGGCGTTAACGGACCGTTTCGGAACCGTCGCGCTCCAGACCCCGGCGCCCGCGCCGATGGACAGGCATGACCCCATCGCAGGCAGTCCGGCTGGTGCGTGCGGTGCGTGACGGCGACGCCCTGGAGATGGGCGCGGCCGCCCGCGAGCTCGCCGCCGCCGCCGACCCCGTCGCTACGGCGCGGGTGCTCCTGGCGGGCGACGACCAGGGCCGGCGGGAGTTCGCCGCCCGGCTGCTCGGCGAGGTCGCGTCGCGCGGGGGCGCGTCGGCCGACGCCGCCGTCGCCGCGCTGGGCGAGCTCGCCCGCACCGGCGAGGACCACGCCGTCCTGTGCGCCGCGCTCGAGGCGCTCGGCGCCCTGACCGACGCCTCCGCCGCCCGCGAGCCCCTGCTGGCGCTGGCGTCGCACCCGTCCTTCTCCATCCGCTGGCGCCTCGCCGCCGCCCTGCGCGCCGCCCACACCGACGACCCGCGGGTGGAGGCGGCGCTCGTCGCCCTCGCCGCCGACGCGC
>BFBZ01000760.1_pt1 | contig 26220 bp, 28 predicted proteins | sample 1888401 | NCBI WGS metagenome assembly BFBZ01 (sample SAMD00112614, study PRJDB3348) | symbiont metagenome | host: Chara braunii
TCGCGGTCGCCGGCATTCATCTTTTCCGCGCCGATGGCCAGCGCCACATCGCCCTGCCCCGACTTCACATAGGCGTAGGCGGCGTTCAACGCGGTCGAGGCGCTGGCGCAGGCATTTTCGACATTGGTGACGGGAATGCCCTGGAAGCCGAAATCACGCAGCGCGATCTGGCCGGCGACCAGGTGCTGGCCCTCGACGACGCCCTGCGCGGTATTGGCGAAAAACGCCGCCTCGACAGCTTCGCGCGCGAGGCCGGCGTCATCCAGGGCTTCGGCGATCGCCGCCCCCGCCAGCGCTTTCAACGGCGTGCCGAGAAACTTGCCGAAAGCGGTCATGCCGACGCCGACAATATAGACATCCGACATCAGGACCTCCTTCACAGTGTATTGCGCGTCTCAGACGCTGATCAGGCTTTCGATGCGCTCACGATTGGCCTGCAACTCGCCGGTCGTGCCCGACCAGACCATGCGGCCGTTGTCGATGACGAACTGGCGCTGGGCGAGCTTCAACGGCACGCGCAAGTTCTGCTCGACCAGCAGGATGGCGACGCCCTCCGCATTGATCATGCGGATCGCCTCGATCAGCGATTCGACGATGAGCGGCGCCAGCCCTTCCGTCGGTTCGTCGAGCAGCAGCACCTTCGGATTGGTCAGCAGGCCGCGGCCGATCGCCAGCATCTGCTGCTCGCCGCCGGACAGCGTGTCGCCGCCGGAAAGTCGGCGCTCCTCCAGCCTCGGAAACAGGTCGTGGACGCGTTTCAGGGTCCAAGGGCCGGTGCGCCCCATGACCGTGGCGATGGTCAGGTTTTCCTCGACCGTCAGGTTGGGGAAGATCCGACGGTTTTCCGGAACGAAGGCCAGACCCAGCCGGCCAAGCTCATAGGGCTTCATGGCGCTGGCATCGATGCCGCCGACCAGCCTTTGTCCGCGCGCCAGCGGATTGAGGCCGATCGCCGCCTTCAGCAGCGTGCTCTTGCCGGCGCCGTTGCGGCCGATCAGCGAGACCACCTCGCCGTCGGCGACGTCGATAGTGGCGCCATGCAGGGCCTGGGCCTTGCCGTAGAACACGTCACAATCTTTCAGGACGAGCGCGGTCATGCGTCTTCACCGAGATAGGCCGACCGGACCGCCGGATTGGCCTTGACCTGATCGGGCGAACCCGAGGCCAGAAGCTGGCCCTGCACCATCACGACGATCGCGTCGGAGACCTGCATCACCACGTCCATGTTGTGTTCGATCAGCAGCACGGTGCGTCCCGAGACGACCCGCCGGATCAGGCCGATGGCCTGTTCGAGCCGATCGTGGCCGACACCGGCCAGCGGCTCGTCGAGCAGCAGCACACGCGGGTCGGAAAGCAGGGTCAGCCCGACCTCCAGCGCCCGCTGGTCGCCATGGGACAAATTCTCGGCCGGCACGCGGGCGAGCGATGTCAGCCCGACCTGATCCAGCACCCTCTCGGCATCCTCCCGAACCCTGGGAAACCGACTGGCCGGCAACCAGAACGGCTGGACCCGGTGGCGATGGGCGAAGGCGCCGAGCTCCAGGTTCTCAAGCACGGTCATGCCGGCGAAAATCTTGGTGATCTGGAAGCTGCGACCAAGGCCGGCGCGGGTGCGGGCGTGAATGGGCAGTCCGGTGATGTCGCGATCGTCGAGGAAGACCTTGCCGCCGCTGAGCGTGGCATGGCCGGACAGCGCGTTCATCAGCGTCGTCTTGCCCGCGCCGTTCGGGCCGATCAGGCCGTAGAGCCGGTTCGGCTCGAAGGCGAAGCTGACCCCGGCAACCGCCTTCAGGCCGCCGAAGGCCACCTGGATATTCTCGCAGCGAAGGGCGGCGCCGGTCATCGCGCGTCTCCCTTTTCACGGCGGCCGGCAAACATCCCGGCAATGCCGCTGGGAAGGAAGATGGTGCAAAGGATGAAGATGAGGCCGAGGATGCCGTACCAATGCGTGGTGACCTGGCTCAGCTCCTCTTTCAGGAGCTCGAACAGCGCAACCCCGAGCACCGGCCCGAGCAAGGTGCCCTTGCCGCCGAGCAGGGTCATGATCAGCACGTCGCCCGATGTCGTCCAGTGCAGCATTTGCGGACTGATGTAGAACATCAGAGAGGCCAGCAGCGCGCCGGCGACACCGGCATAGGCGCCGGAGATCATGAAGGCGCATTGGCGCAGGCGCTGGACATTGAAACCGATCTGGTCGGCGCGCACGGCATTGGCCTGGATCGCGCGCAGGGCCTTGCCGAATGGCGAGGCGCGCAGGAGCGCCATGACCGCGAGGCCGACCAGGAACACCACGATCAGGAAATAATAGAAGGTGCGGTTGTCGTAGAAATCGAGGCCGAATAGATCCGGCCGCGGCACGCCCGGCAGGCCGTCGAGCCCGCCGGTGAAGGCGCGCAGCTTGGTGCTGGCCAGGATATAGGCGAGCTGGGCCAGCGCCAGCGTCAGCAGCGAGAAGAACAGGCCGGAGACGCGCAGCGCCAGGATGCTGAGCAGGAAGGCGAAGGCGGCACCGGCAAGCCCCGCGCCGGCGAGCGCCGGCATGAAGCCGAGGCCGGCCTTGGTCATCAGCAGGGCCAAGGCATAACCGCCGGCGCCGAACAGCGCGGCGTGACCGAAGGAGAGCATGCCGGCGAGGCCGAAGATCAGATCGAAACCGACAGCGAACAGGCCCCAGATCAGGATCAGGCTGACCAGGTTGAGACTTTCTTCGCTGCGGCTGATGAGCGGCACCAGGATCATGGCGGCGATGATGGCGGCCATGATGAACTGGCCGAGACGAGAGGAGATCATGCCGCGCGTCCCTTTCGGCTGAACAGCCCGGCCGGCCGCGTCAGCAGCGTGACGATGAGCAGCGAAAAGGTAATCAGGTCGACCCATTCGGCGGCGTAGGTGAAGCCGAGCGCGCGGGCCATGCCGAGCAGCAGGGCCGCGAAGATCGCGCCACGAATGCTGCCGAGGCCGCCGATGATGACCACCACGAAACAGTCGATGATGACGCTGAAGCCCATACCGAGCTCGATCGGCACCAGCGGCGCCGCGACCACGCCACCAAGGGCTGCGAGGCCCGAGCCGAGCGCGAAGACCAGGGTGCGCACCCGCGATACATTGATGCCGAGCGTTTCGGCCATGTCGGAATCCGAGCTGGTGGCCCGGATCACCATGCCGTAGCGGCTCTTGTCGATCACCAGGAACAGCAGGGCGGAAACCGCGGCGCCGAAGACGATGATGAACAGCCGGTAAGACGGGATCTGGCTGCCGAACAGGGCCACCGGCTGCGAGAACAGCTCCGGCGTCGGCACCTGCTTGTAGTCGAGGCCCCAGACCAGCCGCACAGCCTCCTCGATGACGAGGATGAAGCCGAAGGTCAGTAGCAGCTGGTAGACGTGATCGCGGTCATAGACCGGCTTGAGCGCCAGCCGCTCCATCGCGGCGCCGAGCGCGGCGACGACCAGCGGCGCCAGCGCCAGGCCGATCCAGAACGAGCCTGTCCATTGCACGATCTGGTAGCAGACATAGGCGCCCAGCATATAGAGCGCGCCATGGGCGAAATTGATCACGCCCAGCATGCCGAAAATGAGGGTCAGTCCCGCCGCGAGCAGGAAAAGAAGGAAACTCAGACTGAGGCCGATGACGATGGTGGACAAGCGATGAGCCCTGGAAAGGCGGAGCCGAAATCAGGCAAACGCACCGGGACACCGGCGCGCGCTAGCAGGAGACGCGCGGCGACGGACGACCCGTCGCCCGGTCCCAGGGCGAACGGAGCGGACAAGGCCGCTCCGCGTCACCGGATCACGAACAGGCGTCGAACAGGTTCGCCGGTTCGAAGACATTGGTGATCTTCATGGTCAGCGGCGGCAGCGGCGCCTGCCCCTCGGTGACGACGCCCCAGAGCCCGACCTGGGCGGCCTGATGGTCGCAGGCGCGCATGGTCTTCCTGCCTTCCAGCGAGTTCTCGCGGGTGCTGGTGGCGAAGGCATCGACCCAGCGCTCGCGATCCCAGGATTTGGTCGCTTCCACCACGTCCAGCCACCAGCTGATGCCGTCATAGGCCTCGCCGGCGAAGCTCGACGGGAACTCGCCATATTTGGCGCGATAGGCCGCAACGAAAGTCTTGTTGGCCGGCGAGTCGTAGCTGAAGTGGTAGCGCACGCCGGAATAGACGCCGACGGCGGCCGGACCAACGGCGGCGGCCAGCGTCTCGTCCTGCAGCACCGGGCCGAACTGCACCTTGGTCTTGCCGAGGCCGACCTGGCCGGACTGCTTGAGGAAGGTCACGGCGTCATTGCCGGTGACGAAAACCGCGATGCCGTCGGCATCCGACTTGGCCATCTTGTCGACGATGACCGAGAAGTCGCGATTGCCGAGAGGGGCGAAATCGATGCCGACAATGGCGATGCCGAGCTTCTCGGCCTCGGTCTGGAACATGGTCCACCCGTCACGCGTCGCCTGATAGTCGGCGGCGACGCCATAGATCTTCTTGAGCCCCCTCACCTTGGCGAACTCCAGCGACATGCGGATTTCCATGCCGAGCGTGTTGGAGGTGCGGAAGGTGTAGCGCGAGCCGTTGACGCGAGTGATCTTGTCATCGGCGGAGATGGTGACGAGCAGCGGCACCTTGCGCTGATCGGCGAGGCTCTGCAGCGCCAGCGTCGAGGCCGAACCGACCGCGCCGAAGATCATCTGCGCGCCGCCGGCGAGCAGCCGGGTCGCCTTCTGCACCGCCGGCTGGGGCTTGGTCTCATCGTCCTCCCAGGAGACCCGAATCGGCTTGCCGAGCACCTTGCCGCCGCGGTCGGCGATCGCCAGCTCGACGCCCTGGCGCATATCCTTGCCGATGATCCCATAGGCGCCGGAAAACGCCAGAATGCCGGCAATATGAAAATCGGCGGGCTCGGCGGCATGAGCCACCGTTGCCGGCACGCCGGTCGACAAAGCCGCGATCGCGGTATTCTTCATGAAGTGACGACGGTCCATTCCTGACCTCCCGGGCTAGTCCGGCCACGGCGGGGCTGGACGTGTTTTTTACTTGCCGGTAGGTCTAAGATTACTCGCTAGTAGGTGTCAATCGGCCGGTCGACCGATGCCGACGGCGAGCGCGGCCACGAGCCGCTGGCCGGCTGTCGCATTATGCGGCAGAAGGTCGCGCGGTAAGGTCACCACCAGACAAGAAGGAGCCGACATCCCATGGGGGGAGCGAGACGAACAGCCGAGGCAGCGGCGGGCGATCAGGCGGTTCTTTGGCGCAGCACCGACCTTCGCCAGGAACAGCATGACAAAAAGCGCCGGCTGATCCTGCTTACCGCGGCGCGCATCTTCACCGATCTTGGGTTTCACAAGACGACGATCGACCATATCGCGGCAGCGCTGAAGGTCACCAAGCCGACGATTTATTATTACATCGACAGCAAGGAGGACATTCTGTTCCAGATCACCAGCCAGGCATTGGCCGATCTGGACCAGGCTCTGTCGGCGGACGGCGACACCACCTTGCCGGCGATCGAGCGCCTGGAACGGTTCTGCCGCATCTATGGCCGGATCATCCTGACCGATTTCGGCATCTGCCTGGCGGTTGTCAGCGACCGCTCGCTGAGCCCGGACTCACGCAAGAAGCTACGCCTGCTCAAGAAGGAGTTCGAGACGCGGGTTCGCCGCATCGTCGACGATGGCCGCAAGGATGGCAGCATCCTGGTGGATGACGCGCGCATGTTCAGCTTCGCCTTGTTCGGGGCGATCAACTGGGCGCCGCAATGGTATTCCGGATCGGGGTCGTTGAGCGCCGACGAGATCATTTCGTCGATCCTCGCGATCTTCCGGAAGGCCGCGGCGGCCGGCACCACGCCTCGCCCTCCCGAGCGCCCCTGAGGCGTGTCCGTCACGCGCGCGCGGATCCAGGCTTCAGCGCGGCCAGAACCTCTTCCGCCGCCCGAAGGCCGGAAGCCCAGGCGCCGTGCGCGGTCGAGAACACCGTCGGGTGGGTCGCCTCGCCGGCCCAGAAAAGCCGATCGTCGGTCGGCGCCGCCAGCACGGCGCGGGCACCGGAATGCATCGGCAAGGCGTGGGAATAGGCGCCGAGCGCCCAGGGGTCGCGCAGCCAGCCCGTCTCGGCGATCGGCGTCAGGCGCCTGATGAAATCGCGGCCCATCAGGTCCTTGAGTTCGTCGAGCGCAAAGGCGGCGATCGCGCCGTCTCCCGCGGATTCCAGCGCCCGGGCATGGCGACCGCCGACAAAAGCCTCGATAAAAGGGCGACCATAGGGCCTGACGTGGAAACTCGCCGTCTCCGCCCGGTCGATGCGGCCGAAGAAATGGCTGCCTTCGGTTACCGACTCAGGCTCGGCAAGGGCAAAAAAGGCCTTGTTGGCAAGCCCGAGCGGCAGGTGGCCGGCGGCCTCCGCCTTGCGCTCGAGCGCCGGCGAAAACTGGATCCGCCCCTCAGCCAGATGGGGCGTCGGCACCGTGACGATCACGGTATGGGTGTCGATCTCGCCCTTGGCCGTGCTCAGCCGGATCGGTTTGCGACCATGGTCGATGCGCTGCACCGCGCAACCGCATTGAACCGTCACCGCGCGGCCGAGCGCCGCTATCGCCGCGCCATAGCCCGCGCGCACCCGATAGTTCACCTCGGTATCCCGGTAGGCGGTGTAGTCGAGTACCGAGACGCGTTCGAACTCGGTGCCGTTGTAATAGGAACTGACCGCATCCATCAGCGGGTTCCAGCGATTGCCCGGCTCGAACAGATCGGCGGCCGACCGGTCGATGCCGGTTCGCGCGGCCGCATCGATACGCGCCTCGAAGGCATCGAAAGCCTCGGCGAACAGGCGCTGATCGGCCATTGAAAAATGCTGTTCGCCGGACTGCCGTTGCCAGGCCGCGGGCGTCCGGTCGAGTTCGAAGCCCAGGCTTTCGATCATCGGCACCAGGGGATTGACGTCGGCGGAATGCAGCCAGCCGCAACCGAGATCGACCGGAAAGCCGATATCCGGCGCGGGCGCCAGACGCACCGTCTCGGCCCGTCCGCCCACCCGATCCCGGGCCTCGAGGACCAGCACATCGAGCGCCGCCGCCGCCAGTCCGACCGCAGCTGCCAGGCCGGCCGCGCCGGCGCCAATGATCACCACATCGAAATCGGATCGCATGGACATTCTGCTGCTCTTGCACGTCGGGCGGGCCGAAGCGGACGGCTCGCGCTGAATAGATAGCGAGGTTGTGTCTACCGCGCAGCCGGGCGTGGCGCGGGCGCGGACGAAAACCAGACATGCGGATAGATCGCGGTGGCGGATTCATCGGGCGGACGCTCGGCGCTCAACCAGACCGTGCGCGATGACCAGGCCGCCGCGCTGTCGGGCACCTTGGTGCACTGCTCGGTATTCGATGCGCCGACGCAGGGAATGAACCAGGCCGGCATCAAGGGCTCGACGACAAAGGCTGCTTCGGTGCGCCGGATCATCACGGCCAGCCCGACGTCCGGCGCGGGCCGCCAGGGAAAGATCATGCGGCCATGGGGCCGCAGCGCCCGCAGCCAGGCCGCCGGCGGCGCGGCGACGCCGGCATTGACGTAAATGAGATCGGAGGCGGGAATGGCGAGCCTGGTCGCATCGCCCGTCGTGACAGAGACGGCCTCGAACGGCTCGAGGTTGCGCACCGCCCTCACAGCCAGGTCCGGTTCGATCTCGAAGGCCTCGACCTTGCCTCCGGGCAAAACCAGCATCGACAGAAGCGCGGTGTAATAGCCGGTTCCCGCGCCAATGTGGCACACGGCGTCGCCGCCCTTTGGCGCGACGGCGCCGATCCAGGCGGCGTGCAGATAGGGCTCGCCATTGTTGATCCCCTTCGCGGCATCCAGGGCCACCAGCGCGTTCTGGTAGAGGTAAGCCGGATCGGCGCTCGGGGTTTCGACATAGCAATTGCCGGCCATGATCTGCCATGGGCCGGCAGAGACGAAGGCCTCGCGCGGCACGAGCTCGAAGATGCGTTCGAGCCGCGGGTCGGCCGAGTGGCTCGCAGCGGCCATCAGCATGGCATGAAACTTCCGGATCTCATCCAGGCTTGCACGTGCACGGCTCACGATCGCGGTTTCCCTTGCTGGTCATCGGGTAGGCGATCATGCGCGACTTCTTCGTGACAGGCACGCGGTCGCATCACGCGATCTTCGGTCTGTGGGCGCGGCCCCGCCCGCCAGCCCGGCAAAATCCCAACTGACGCCACACAGCGACTCGCGACCAGCAGGCAGTCGCGAAACTCATGACATAGCGCATAAATTCTCATTCTAAATGTCTAAATAGCGACACTTCAAATCTGTAACTGTAAAACATCCGACATTTCGATATTCAATACTTATCACAAACCCGTGAATGTCGTTAATTACGACAAAAATCCGAAGATAAATTGTTGACGCCACGACCACTTGCACCGATCTCTCCCTTGTTCTTAGCAACAGGAGGGAGCAAATGGCTCACCAGATCCGCAAATCCTCGGTCGTCGCCGCGTCCCTGGCCGTCGCCGCCACGCTCATGTTCGCGCGCGGCGCCGAGGCACAGTCGGCCACCTCGTCGCGGCGCGCCGACGTCGGCGTCCAGCGCCAGTGCCACGAGGCGGTTCAGCGCCGCCTGCCCGGCAGCGACACCAGCACGACGCTCGAGTACAACAAGAACGCGCTCTACTTCTCCTGCATGCAGAACGGCGGAACGATCCCGGGATCCAACTGAGGGGCCCGATCGCTTCGCCCTGCCCTCACCGGGCAGGCACCGGCAGCACGCAACGAAAGCCGCCTTCGGGCGGCTTTCTCTTTTTCGGGAGACATTTCGACGCACGCCGGCGGGGGACGCCTGCGCCCCGATCGAGGCCCGCCTCGATCAAAGCCGGCCTCACCGGCTCGATCCGCGGAGGCCCCTGGAGACCACTCCGGTCGCGCTCAGGAGCTCTGACCGCCGATTTCGCTGAGCTTGGCGGCGTCGAGGACTTCGATCCCGCCATAATGGCGGCGGATCGCGTCCTGTTTCTCCAGCTTGCCGAGAAGCTGGTTCACGGTCTGGCGGGACAAGCCCAGCATCAGCGCCAGCTGTTCCTGGGACGCCGTCAGGAGCGCCCGCTGATCGGTCGGACGGAAGCCATGGCCTTCGAAGATCGCCAGGATGCGGCGCGCGACGCGGGTCAGGCTCGATCCTGCCTTGGAATCCTCGATCGCCTTGAAGGCGACGCGCGTCTTCAGGGCCGTCAGCAAGCCCATGTCGCGCCAGTAGCGCGGCTCGCGCTCCAGGATGGACCTGATCGCCTCCTGAGGAATCTGGATGACGGTTGCCGCCCCTTCGGCCCGTGCATCATGGGTGCGCGGACCTTCGTCGAACAGTTCCATCTCGCCGAACCAGTACGGCGCCTCGATGATCGCCAGGATGGCTTCCTTGCCGCCCTCGCCGCCTCCGCCGATCAACAGCCGGCCGTCGACGAGGCAAAACAGGCCGGTGGCAGGTTCGCCGCGACGGCAAAGATAGGCGCCGTCGGCAATCTCGACGATCTGCGATTGTTCGATCAGGCTGTCCTGCAAACCTGGCGGGCAGGCCTGAAACCACGAATTCTGTTGAAGAATTTGGCGTATGTTGACGAAATTGATCCGCATTGCACGGTCCCCGATATCCTGCCAGCGACCGCTGGATATCCAGGACCGGGCCACCCAAGGGATGACCAAACCGAGCCGGATGCCCCAACAGCCGCAACCAGACCCGCCGGACTGGTCCGGCAGGCTGCCTTCGAACGATGGGACCACGCCTATCCGGTCGTTCGCCGCCCCTCACTTAGGCAGTGCCGCCCCGCCGCGCCAGTCCCCTCAGGCGACTGGCGGATGACGACCCACAGGCGACAGCGATCACATCCGCGGCATCGCGACCGACCGGACCCCTCAACATTCTGTTTCAAGAACGATATTTTGCCATCGGCCGCGCCGCGTGTTTCGCGACGTCGTGACGCGCCCGCGATCAAGCTGAAACATGACGGCGGCAAAGTTCCGCTCCTGGTCGCAGCACCTGCATCCAAGGCGGATTGGCTGTGAACGCGCCTGGGGTCGCCCGCCGGCAAGGCGGGCGACCTTTGCATTGCCGGTCCAGGCACCGGCCGGGTTTTCGACCGGCCGGCGGACCTCAGACGCCGGCGAACTTGATGCTGGTATCGAGGAATTCGTTGGTCGCGGCCTTCGTCGGGTCGAGTGGCCGGACATCCTCGAAATAGGCGCGAACGAGCTCGTAATCGTCCTTGAGCCGATCCTGGCTGAAAGCACCAAGCGCCACCTGGGTGGTCGTCGGGTCGCGCATCAGCTCCAGGATGCGCTTCCACTGGTCGCGCTGGTTGGCCTCGTCGAGCCCAGAGACCGAACCGAGCAGCGCCTTCAGACCCGGCCCGATATCGGCGATGCAGGCGGCGAAGGCGCGCTGCGAGACGCGGACGAAATTGCGCACCACATCCTTTTTGGCAGCCAGGAAATCGTCATTGACGATGACCGAATTGCCATAGGGGTTGAGGCCGATATCGCGCCAGGCCAGAAAGCCGAGATCGTCGCCGAACTCACGCAGCTTCAGGTCATGCTCGTTGTAGAAATCGCTGGTGATGTCGATGGTCTTGCCGCGCAGCGCCTGGATCTTGGCCTGCGGGCTGACATTGACGAAGCGCACCGAGGCCGGATCGATGCCGACCTTCTTGGCGAAGGCCGGCCACATCAGCCGCGAGGCATCGCCCGGCGGATTGCCGATCGAGCGTCCCGGGAAATCCTTGGCACCGGTAATGCCGCTCGACTTCAGCCAGTAGAAGCCTTGCGGCGAATTGGCATAAACCACCATGACGGCGGTCAGCTTGCTGCCGCGGCTCTTGGCGAGCAGCGCCGTCGCCATGTCGGCGATGCCGAGTTCCGAACTGCCGGCGGCAACCCTCTGGGCCGCCGCGCCCGAGCCCCGGCCCGTCTCGATGACGAGATCGATGCCGGCCTCGGCGTACCAGCCTTGCGCCTTGGCGTAATAATAGGGCGCGTGATCGGCGGTCGGCGTCCAGTTGAGCACCAGGTTGACCTTTTCGGCCGCGCTCGCGCGGCGCGGCAGCATCAGGCCGGCGCTGGCCAAGCCGCCGAGAAAGGTCCGGCGCGTCGCGCCATGAAGCATTTTTGTCATTGCATTCCCCTCTGTCATCGGATCTTCAGCCGATCGACGCCCCGGTCGCCCTCCTCAGGGAGCGACAGGGCCGAAGCCGGCGGTTCAGGACCGGCCGGGACTGTACACAACCATTTGGTTGATTGGTAGAGTGGCACGGAGGAACGATTCACGATGAGCCCGACCACACCACCGACACATCAGCGCATCGGCGCGCTGCCGATACGCCAGAAGGGCCAGCGTGACCCGGAGGCAACCCAGCGTGCGCTGCTCGCCGCGGCGGTCGCGGAATTTGCCGAAAAGGGGCTCGCAGGCGCCCGGATCGACGAGATCGCGCGGCGGTCCGGGGTCAACAAGCAATTGGTCTATCATCACTTCGGCAATAAGGACGACCTCTACCAAGCCGCTCTCGAACAGGTCTATGCGGAGATCCGCGCTCGCGAACGCGAGCTCAAGCTCGGCGATCTGCCGCCGCTGGCGGCGCTGGAAAAGCTCGTCGGCTTCTCCTTCGACTATCTGACCGAACACCCCGAGTTCGTCGCCCTGCTGAATGACGAGAACCGCCAGGCGGCACGCCATGTCGGGCGCTCCAGCCGGTTGCAGGACATGCATTCGCCATTGATCACGTTGCTGCAGGAAACACTCGACCGCGGCGCCCGGGAGGGCGTCTTCCGCACCGATCTGGATCCTCTCAACATCTATATTTCGATCGCCGCGCTGTCCTATTTCTACTTTTCCAACGGCCGCACCCTTTCTGCGATCTTCGGCAGCGACCTCGGCACCGCCAAGGCCGTCGCGGCGCGCCGTCGCCACGTCGTCGCCTTCGCGCTCGGAGCACTCAGGCCGGTTGACTGATTCTATCCAACCAGTTGGTTGACAACTGCACCAAGCATTCCTAACGTCGGGACAAATCCGGGGTTCGCACCGGGTACCGGGATTGGGGGATCCATGCTGGCTGGTCCGGATCGAAATGCCATGGCCGAGGCCGATGCCGCCGCGACGCGCCAGGCCGAGCGGCGCGCCATGGCCGGACGCTGGGCCGCCGTGGTGGCGGTCCATGTGGCGCTGGTACTGGTCTGGCAGTTCGGCGTGCGTGCGACCTCGCTGCCGGCCTTCGTGCTACCCGCCCCGACCGATATCCTGGCGACGCTCGCCAAGTCCAATTACGCATGGCGCGCCAACACCCTGGTGACCGCGGCCGAGATCCTCGGCGGCTTCGCCCTGGCGACCGCGGCCGGCGTGGTGCTGGCGCTGATGTTCTCCTGGTCGCGGCTTTTGACGCTCGCCGTGTTTCCGCTGCTGGTCACCCTCAACATGATCCCGAAGGTGGCGCTCGGGCCCTTGGTGATCGTCTGGTTCAGCTACGGCATCGGCACCAACATGCTGATCACCTTCAGCCTGTGCTTCTTCCCGATCCTTCTGACCACGCTGCGCGGCCTGCAGGAGGTGGAGCCGGACCTGCTCGATCTGGTCCGCTCGCTCAAGGGCTCACGCTGGAAAGTGTTCCGCTACATCCAGTTGCCGGGGTCCCTGCCCTATATCTTCTCGGGAATGAAGGTCGCCGCCATCCTGGCGGTCGCCGGCGCCGTGGTCGGCGAGTTCATCGCCTCCGATCGCGGCCTCGCCTACCTGATGATCCAGGTGCAGGCCTCGCTCGATACCCCGGCCATGTTCATGGCCGTGCTGCTGCTCACCCTCATCGGCATCGCGCTCTATCTGGTCGTGCTGGCGGCCGAGCGCATCTTTGTTCCCCGCGATGCAAGGAAGTAGACCCATGAACGACATCGCAAACGCCGCAGCCGCCTGGCTCGATCCGTCCAACCTGCCCGACCGTTTCGATACCAGCGACGAGATCGATGCGTTCATGGCCCGCCCGAGCCGATCGCTGGTCGACGACCTCGCGGCGCTCGACGGCGACATCATGATCCTCGGCGTCGGTGGCAAGATGGGGCCGACGCTGGCGCGGCTTGCCCGCAACGCCGCGCCCGACAAGCGGGTCGTCGGCGTGGCGCGGTTCAGCGAGAAGGGTCTGCGCGACAGCCTCGAGCGCCATGGCGTCGACACCATCGCCTGCGACCTGCTCGACCGCGACGCGGTCGCGGCCCTGCCCAAGGCGCGCAACGTCGTCCTGATGGCCGGCCGCAAATTCGGCGCCGAGGGCGACCAGCCGCTGACCTGGGCGATGAACGTCCACGCGCCGACGCTGGTGGCCGAGGCTTTTCAGCGCTCGCGCATCGTCACCTTCTCCACCGGCTGCGTCTATCCCTTCGTCGCCATCGGCAGCCAGGGTTCGACCGAGGACAGCCCCCTCACCCCGCCCGGCGAATATGCCAATTCCTGCATCGGCCGCGAACGGCTGATGAGCTATTTCTCCGGCGTACATCAGACGCCGGGCCGGCTGTTCCGGCTCAACTATGCCATCGACCTGCGCTACGGCGTGCTGTTCGACGTGGCGAGCGCGGTGCGCGACGGCCAGCCGATCGACGTCACCATGGGCCATGTCAACGTGATCTGGCAGGGCGACGCCAATGCCCAGGCCCTGCGCGCGCTGCGGCAGGCGACGGTACCGGCCTCGCCGCTCAACGTCACCGGCCCGGAGACCATTTCGGTGCGCTGGCTCGCCCGGGTGTTCGGTGAGAGGCTCGGCAAGACACCCGTGGTCACCGGTGAGGAAGCGCCGACCGCCTGGCTCAACAATGCCGCCGAGGCCGCCCGCCTGTTCGGTTATCCGCAGGTGCCACTCGCCCGCATGATCGACTGGGTCGCCGACTGGGTCGCCCGCGCCAAGCCGGGCCTCGGCAAGCCAACTCATTTCGAGGTGCGGGATGGCGCCTACTGAACCGATCGCCGTCGCGCGCCTGGACCTGACGGCGCTCGCCGTCGCCGGCCGGCTGTCAGAGCAGGCCGGCTGGAACCAATCGGCCGACGACTGGCGCATCTTCTTCGACCAGGGGGCGGTGTTCGGCGTCCCGGGCGAAGACGGTCCGGTCGCCACCGGCGCTATCCTGGCGTTCGGCGGCTTCGGCTGGATCAGCATGGTGCTGGTTTCGGCCGCGGAACGCGGCCGCGGTCTCGGCACAGCGGTTCTGCGCCGCTGCATGGCGGAACTGGCATCGCTCAATTGCCTGCCGGTGCTGGATGCGACGCCGCAGGGCGAACGCATCTACGGCCCGCTCGGCTTCCTGCCGCAGTTTCCGCTCTGGCGCTGGCGCGGCGCGGGCAGAACCGCCGAAGATCCGCGCGACGCAAACCTTCTCCGGCCGGCCCGTCCGGACGATCTGGGAGCCATTATCGCGGCCGACGCCAAGGCCTTCGGCGCACCGCGCCGGCGGTTGCTGTCGGGCCTGATGCAACGCGCACCGGCCCAGGCACTGGTGCTGAAGGACCGCACGGGCTTCGTGCTGGCCCGGCCCGGTCGCCTGGCCTTGCAGATCGGGCCACTGGTCGCCCCCGACGAGGCGACCGCGCTCAAGCTGCTCCGGGCCGCGCTCGGCCGCGCCGAAGGCCCCGTCGTCCTCGACGTGCCGGCAACCTGGGACGGCATCGCGGCCCATCTCACCGCATCGGGCTTCCTGAGGGAGCGACCCTATCTGCGCATGGCGCTCGGCCGCAGCGAAACTTTCGGCGATCCCGGGCAGATGTTCGCCATCGCCGGACCGGAACTTGGCTGAAACCGGCTCGGGCGCCTGCCCGGGCCTGAGCATGACTTCGAGGCGCCCGGCGCCGGATCGAGAGAATGAGGGGTCCATGGGTCTTCACCGTCACGCCATCCCTGAGGCGATCAGGGCCGTCATTTCAGGCGGCGCCGCCATTCCGGCCCATCCGCTGGCGCTTGATGCCGGCAGGCGCTTCGACCGCCGCCGCCAGCGCGCCTTGACCCGCTATTACCTGGACGCCGGCGTCGGCGGCCTCGCCGTCGGCGTCCACACCACCCAGTTCGAGATCCGCGACGTCGGCCTCTACGAACCGGTGCTGTCGGCCGCCATGGAAGACGCCAGGGCCTGGACCGACCGGCCTCTCGCCATGATCGCCGGGGTCTGCGGCCGCACCGAACAGGCGGTCAGCGAGGCCCGGCTCGCCGTCTCGCTCGGCTATTCCGCCGGCCTGATCAGTCTCGCCGCGATGAAGGGCGCCGACAATGCCGGCCTCATCGCCCATTGCCGGCGCGTCGCCGAGGAAATTCCGCTGGTCGGCTTCTATCTGCAGCCGGCCGTCGGCGGCATGGATCTCGACGCGGAATTCTGGCGAGAGTTCTGCGCGATCGACAATGTCGTGGCGGTGAAGGCCGCGCCGTTCAACCGCTACCGGACCATGGATATCGTGCGTGGCCTGGTGGCGGCGCGCGCCGAGGAACGCGTCACGCTCTATACCGGCAATGACGACCATATCGTGCTCGACCTGGTGACACCCTTCGTCGCCATGCGCGACGGCCAGCCGGTCACCGTCCGCTTCCGCGGCGGCCTGCTCGGCCACTGGTCGGTCTGGACCAAGGGCGCGGTCGATCTGCTGAACCGGCTGAAGCGCGCGGCGGCCGAACCGGCGGTGGCCGCCGAGCTGCTGGCGCTCGATGCCCGGGTGACCGATTGCAACGCCGCCTTCTTCGATGTCGCCAATAATTTCCACGGCTGCATCGCCGGCTGCCACGAGATCCTGCGTCGCCAGGGCTTGCTCGAGGGCATCTGGTGCCTCAATCCCGATGAGGGCCTCAGCCCCGGCCAGTCGGAGCTGATCGACCGGGTCGCCAAGGAGCATGCCGACCTCGCCGACGACGCCTTCGTCGCGGCCAATCTGGAGCGCTGGCTGTCATGACATCGGCGACCCTGGAAGCCGAACCGCTGATCCGGCTGCGCGACGTCAGCAAGTCCTATTCGACCGGCGGCCGCCGCTTCGTCGCCGTGTCCAATGTCAGCATGGATGTCCGCGAGGGCGACATGGTGGCGCTCGTCGGCCCGTCCGGCTGCGGCAAGACCACGGTCTTGAAGATCCTCGCCGGGCTGCATGACGCCGACGAAGGCGAGGTCCGGATTGGCAGCGGCACGACCGCCTTCACGCCTGGCCGCGATGTCGGCATGGTGTTCCAGCAGGCGCTGCTGCTGAAATGGCGGACGGTGCTGGAAAACGTCATGCTGCCGGCCGAGATCCTCGATCTGCCGCATCCGGCGGCCAAGGCGCGCGCCCGCGATTTGATCAAGATGGTCGGCCTTGCCGGCTTCGAGGACAAATACCCCTATGAACTCTCCGGCGGCATGCAGCAGCGGGCCGCGATCGCCCGCGCGCTGGTCCATGACCCGAAGCTGATCCTGATGGACGAGCCGTTCGGCGCGCTGGATGCGCTGACGCGCGAGAAGATGAACCTGGAAATGCTGCGCATCTGGCGCGAGAGCGGCAAGACCATCCTGTTCGTCACCCATTCGATCCAGGAGGCGGTGTTCCTCGGCGCGCGCTGCGCGGTGCTGACCGCGGGCCCGGCCCGCATGGCCGATTATTTCGACATCGACCTGCCGGCCGACCGCGGTCTCGACATCAAGACCACGGACGCCTTCGGCCATTACGTGAAGCGGATCTACGGGCTGCTCGGCTTCGATTGAACGCGGAGCCGATCAGCCCTGGGTGCGCCGGCCAGAGTCGCACCGCCAGCGCGGCCAACTGGCCCCATACCCTAAACGATCGGCGGTTGCCGCACCGGCTCCTGCAGACGCTCCAGCAGCGCCGCGACATCCAGAATGCGCGGCTCGGCGAACCAGCGCCCGACCAGTTGCAGACCGACCGGCAGACCTTCGGCGGTCAAGCCGGCGGGCACGGATGCCGCCGGGTGGCCAGTGAGATTGAATGGATAGAGTGGCGCCGCCCATTCGGCATACATGGCGGTCTCGATGGAGCCGCCGGCATCGACGCGGGTCGGCGGCGCCAGCATGGTCGGCGTGGCGATGATGTCGAAACGTTCAAACAGCCGCTGGACCGACCGGAACAGCGTCGTGCGCTTGTCGCCGGCGCGCTGCCATTCGACCGCCGAATAGCGTATCCCGCGCGCGATGCTGGCGCGCAGGCTCTCGGTCATCGCATCGCCGAAACGTTCCGCCAGCGGCCCGAGCCGCGTCGCATGCGCCGTCGTCGCCAGCACCACATAGGTCTCGAAGACATCGTCGAAACAGGGATCACGCAGTTCCTCGACGGACGCCCCCTCGCCCGCCAGCGCCATCACCGCGGCACGCGTCAGGCGGGCGACCTCGGGATCGGTCCGATAGCGTCCGAAATGTTCCACCCAGCCGATGCGCAGCCCCTTCGCCGCCCCGTCCGCGACCGGCGCGCGCAGGTCAGATGTCGGCGCCCCGATCGAATAGGGGTCGCTCGCCAACGGACCCGCCATGACCGACAGCAGCAGCGCCACGTCGCCGGCATCACGCGCCATCGGCCCGACAAAGGCAAAATTGGCGAAACCGTCGGGCATCACCTCGTTGGGAATGCGGCCGAGCGTCGCCTTGATGCCGGCAACCCCAGTACAGGACGCCGGACAGCGGATGGAGCCGCCACCATCGGTGCCGACGGCGAGCGGCGCGATACCGCAAGCCAGCGCCGCGCTGGCGCCACCGCTGGAACCACCCGGCGTGTGATCGAGGCTCCAGGGATTGCGCGTGATGCCGTGAAGCGGGCTGTCGGTGAGCACCTTGTGGGCGAATTCCGGCAAGGTCGTCTTGCCGATCATGATGGCGCCGGCCGCCTTGATGCGCGCGACGACGGCGGCATCCGCCGGCGCCACCACATCGGCCGCCGCCCGGGAACCGTTCCTGAGCGCCAGCCCCTTGACCGCGACATTGTCCTTGATGGTGATCGGCACACCGTGCAGGGGCCCGAGCGGGGTGCCGGCCATCACCGCCGTTTCCGCCGCGCGCGCCGCGGCGCGCGCGGTGTCGGCGGTCAGCTCGGCGAACATATTGAGCTTCGGCTCCAGCCGATCGACCCTGGCGAGAATGGCATCGACCACCTCGACAGGCGAGATCTTGCGGGCCGCGACAAGCATTGCCAGGTCGGTTGCGGAGAGGTTGCAGAGATCGTCGCTGGCCATGTCGGTGAATGCCGCTCGCGTTTGCCGGTCCAATCAGTTTTTGGCCGTTTCAGTTTTTGGCAATTTCGATGATCTTGCCTTTGTCGTCGAGATCGAAGCCCTTTTCGCGCACGGCATCCATGACATTGCCGATCCATTCCACCCGGCCCGGATCGGTTCCGCCGACGATCGCCAGCATCAGCGCTTCGTGGTCGCTGTCATTGCGGAAGCCGCGCATGACGCCGACCGGCACGGAGATGACGTCATACTGGCCGAGGGTCAGCTCGTTCTCGCCCTGGTCACCCCATTGCACCGACCAGGTCCCGGTCAGCGGCATGAAGACCTCGACGGTCTTGTGATTGTGCAGACCGGTTCCCTTGGACGGGCCGGCCTTGATGATCGACAGGTGAAACCCCTCGACCGCGGTGATCGGCGTCTTGGCATTGGCGTCCTCGAGAACACCGCCGCCGATGATCGTGAAGATCTCGCGCTGGAACTGCGGCAGGACCGCATCGATCAGCGGACGGCTGCTCGGCGTGAGGTTCTTGAAGATCGCGACGCGCTTCAGCATCTCGTCTTTGCTGACCTGGAGATTGGCCATAATGTCGGCTCCTGTCGGAAGAATGAGGGCGAATGGGCGAGGAATTCGACGGGCAAGGGCCCTTGCCCGGCCTAGCGCTTCTCGATGTTCCAGTAGGCTAGGAAAACCGAGTCCAGCACACCGGTGACATTCGGCCGGTAGGCGTTGGCGACATCGAATTGGCCGGCCGGGACATAGGGAATGAACTGCCACAGGCGCAGCTGGAAGGCCTCGAACGCCGCGACGCGTGTGGCATCGTCGGGAGCCGCCAGGAACTTTTGGCGCAGCGCCTCGCCGACGTCGTCGCACGGGAAGCCTGGCCAGCTCTTGCCGGCGCAGGCAAGATCCAGCGAGACGTTCATCAACGGATGGAACCAGGAACTGCCGATGGCATAATAGGGGAACAGGTGATAGCCGCCGCTGGCGATCGGCTTGTCGCGCGCATTGATGCGCTGGAGCATGCCGGCGAAATCGGTCATCTGGACGTCGACATTGACGCCCGCCTCCTGCAGCCGGCGGGCCAGAACCTGGGTCATGGCATTGATCGGGGCGAGCTGTGGCGTACCGAGCAGGACGATCGGCTCGCCGCGATAGCCGGCCTCGGCCAGCAATTGCCTGGCTTTGGCGATGTCGGCCTTGCGATAAGGCTCCGAGCCCGCTTCGGTGCCCAAGGTCGAACCGCAGACGCTGAAGGAATGGCAGGCGCTCCACTTGCCGTCGTCACCAGCCACCGCCGGCATCATCTCGTCCTGATCGACCAGCAGGGCGAGCGCCTGGCGCGCCCTGACGTCGTTGAACGGCGGCAACTGGAAATTGGGACGGATGAAAGCGACCGACGGCAGCGACGCGGTGCGGCGCACGGTGATCCCCCGGCGCACCAGGAAGGATCTCAGATCAGGGCCGACCGCCTCCCAGAAATCCGCTTCCCCGGCAACCATGGCGCTCGCCGCGGTCGTCGCATCGGGCATGATGGTCCAGACGACGCGGTCGACCTTCACCACCCGCGCGCCGGCAAGCCCATCCGGCGGCTCGGCGCGCGCGACATAATCGGGATTGCGCTCGAACACCACGCGGCTGCCCTCGCGCCGCTCACTCGCGACATAGCGGAACGGGCCGGAACCGATGGGATTGAGCAGCGGCACCGAGGCAGGACGGCGCGCGTCGGCTTCACGCATGATGGCGGCGATCGGTGCGCCGGGGCCGGCCAGCATGAATTCGACCAGGCCGAACCTCTGGTTGAGCACCAGGGTGAAGGTCAGGTCGTCGACGACAGCCATCGAAGCGACCCGGGACTTCAACTGCTCGCCGATCGACGTGCCGGTCATCCAGCGTTCGATGGAGGCCACGACGTCGCGCGTGGTGACCGGGCTGCCGTCGTGGAATTTCAGGCCGGAGCGCAAAGTGAAGGTATAGGTCAGGCCGTCGGCGCTGACGACATGGCGATCCACCATCATCGGTTTCGGCGACAGGTTGCCGTCGAGCGCGAACAGGGTGTCGAAGACCATTTGCGCATAGATGCGCGAGATCAGGTTGGCGCCGCGGGTGGGATCGAGTTCCGAGACGTCGGCGCTCGGCACGACCCGCAGGATCCGGCGGGCATCCTGCGCCGCCGCCGGTGGCGCGAGGAGCATGACGCCGAGCGCCGCGGCCAGGGCCGATTTCCAGGCATATCCAAGACGTACGAAGAGCTTCATGCGATCCCGCCTGTTCACGTGTGACAGTGGATTTGAAACCCGTCATCGGCCCGTCAGCTGGGCTTCGAACGTCCGCCATAGTCATGCGCAAATCTTCGTGAGTCAATCATCCGGTTGGCTGATTCGATGAAAAATGGATTAGCCTTGCCGATGACGGGCGAAGGCCTTGTCGGTGGTCGCCGCCCCGCCCCCGCCGGCGGCCTCCTGAGCTTGGCTGTCGCCAGCAGATACCTTATCGATCGCGAGGCGGGCCGCGTCGGACCGGGGCGTTTTGGAGTGCTGGAGCGGATGGCGCAGGACAAGTCGAACCATCATGCCAAGACGCCGCCGATTTCGCCGACGCGCCGGCGGGTTCCGTCGAACGGCACGCGCGATCCCGAGCGCACGCGGCGCAACCTCCTGGACGCGGCCTATCGGGAATTTTCGATCGCCGGCTACCACGGCGCCAGCATCGAGAAGATCTGCAAGCGCGCCGGCGTCAGCAAGCAAATCCTGTCACACCATTTCGGCTCGAAGGAGAACGTCTACCTGACGGTGCTGGAGAACGCCTATGAAGCGTCGCGTTCGCACGATCCGGAATTGGACCTGGACGTGCTCGACCCGATCGAAGCGATGCGCCAGCTCGTCTGTTTCTCGTTCGACCATTTGCGCAGCAACCGCGCCTTCGTCAGCCTGCTGGGCGACGAGAACGTCCACAAGGGCAAGCATATCAAGCGCTCGACCAAGCTGCGCGACATCTATGCGCCGCTGATCGCCAAGATCGCGCTGATCCTGCAACGTGGCGAACAGGCCGGGGTGTTCCGGCGGGGCATCGACCCCTACCAGCTCTATATCTCGATCAGCGGGCTCTGCTTCTTCTACTTCTCCAACGCCTACACGCTGTCGACGGCGCTCGATGTCGAGCTGATGGACAACGACATGCTGAATGCCCGGCGCGAGCATGTCCTCGCTTTCGTTCTGGCCGGGCTCGGCGTGCCGTCGCCTGATGGCCCCGTCGCTCTCGGATCCAGCGCCTTGCCTGGCAAGGCTTGATCCGGAAGCGCCAAGGCCAGCTGGCGGCACGGAGCGCTGCGCTCCTCGGCAATGCCGCCGGAGGCGATCGGCGCAGCCGGCTTGCGTGGCTCGCATTTTTGTATACAAATACAAAAATGATCCTGGAAATTCCATCGCGCCCCTATCTTCGGGAAGATGTCTACGAGACGCTGCGTGAGCACCTCATCGGGCTGGCGGCCGATATCGACGCACCATTGCGGCTGCGCGAGGAGGAACTGGCGCGGGCGCTCGGCGTCAGCCGGACGCCGGTGCGCGAGGCCTTGCGCCGGCTGGAGCAGGATGGCTTCGTCACGTTCGAGCCGCGCCGCGGCGCCCGGCTGATGCCGACGACGCTCGCGGAGTTTCTGGACTGGCTCGACATCCGCGAAATGCTCGAGGGGCTCGCCGCCCGGCTCGCCGCGGCCCGGGCGACGGATGCCGACTGCGCGGCGCTGGCGGCGATCTTCGCCGATTTCGACGATGACAGCGTCGTGTCGCGTGCCGGCGACTATGCCAAGGCCAATGCGGCATTCCATGCCCGGATCGTCGCCATGGCCGGCAACGAGCTGCTCGCCCGCACCTGGAATTCCTTCGGCCACATGAAAATGGCCGGCCTGCGCTTCATCGAGCGACTGAAGCGCGGCCCGCATTCGCTTAGCGAGCATCGCCTGATCATCGCCGCCATCACGCGCCGCGATCCTGACGAGGCCGAAGCGCTGTCGCGCGCCCATGTCCGCTCGCTGCGCGACGACGCTCGTTTACAACTCACCTCGTTCCTGCCGGAGACCCCATGAAATTCGTGACCTTCTCGATGACCGACGGAGCCCATCTCGGCCTCGTCGAGGCCGACCATCAGGTGATCGACCTGACCGCCGCATGGCCGGCCGCCTCCGGCGCGGCGGCGCCACGCGATGTCGCCGACCTTGCGCTGCTCGGCGCCGACGGCCTGACGATCGCCGGCGAGATCGCCAAGACGGCGAACGCTCGGCGCCACGACCTGAAAGCCCTGGCGCTGCTTGCGCCGGTTCCCCGGCCGAGGCGCAACGTCTTCTGCGTCGGCCGCAACTACAAGGACCATATCGACGAAGGATTGCGCGCCCAGGGCCTGGCGCCGAAGCCGCTGCCGGAGGCACCGGAATTCTTCACCAAGAGCCCGGCCGCGGTCGTCGCCCATGGCGATACCGTGCCGGTGCATGCCAAGGCGACGCAACGCCTGGATTATGAGGTGGAGCTTGCCATCATCATGGGCCGGCGCGGCATCGACATCCCGCGCGCCGCGGCGATGGACCACGTGTTCGGCTATACCATCGCCAATGACGTGACCGGCCGCGACCTGCAGCGCCGGCATGGCCAGTGGTTCAAGGGCAAGAGCCTGGACCGGTCCTGCCCGCTCGGCCCGGTGGTGGTGCACCGTTCGGTCATCGGCGACACGCCGGACCTTGCCATCCGCATGCGGATCAACGGCGAATTGCGCCAGGACAGCCGCACCAGCCGGATGATCTTCGACATCCCCACGATCATCGAGCAATTGTCGCTGGGCATGGCGCTGGAACCGGGCGACATCATCGCCACGGGCACGCCGTCGGGGGTGGGCTACGCCATGGAACCGCCGCGCGCGCTCGCCGTCGGCGACCGCATGGAGGCCGAGATCGAAGGCATCGGCACGCTCGCCAATGTGATCGCCGCCGACTGAACGGTCAGCTGCAACCCGCGTCGACCGGCTTTTATAGCCGGTCGATCAGCGCCATGGCGGCGGCCGGCGCTTTCGGCTTGAAGCCGTTGATCATGTAGACGAAGACCTCGCGCCCGGTCGGCGGTTTCGCCTCGGGCTTGCCGACGGCCTTCAGATCGGCGGGCGCCCCGCCCTCGGCCCAGGCCTTGGCGCGTTTCGCCCAGGCGTCGAGCGCGGCCTTGCCGTAGCCGAACTCTTCCGTCTCGGAAGCATTCTGCAGGCGGGCGTAAACGAAGGGCGCCGTGACGTCGGCGATGCTGGGAAAATCCGGACTGTCGGCGAAGATGACGCAGACGCCGTAGCCACGCGCCAGATCGATGAAGTCGGGCGCCTTGAAACTGTCGTGGCGCACCTCGACGGCATGGCGAATGGTGTGGCCGTCGACCTGTTTCGGCAGCAGCTTCAGGAAGGCCTCGAAATCATCAGGGTCGAACTTCTTGGTCGCCATGAACTGCCAGTTGATCGGCCCGAGCTTTTCCTTGAGCTCGGTGACGCCGCTGGTCAGGAAACGCTCGATCGACGGCCCGGCCTCGGCCAGCACGCGCCGGTTGGTGGTGAAGCGTGAGCCCTTGAGGGCGAAAACGAAACCGTCGGGCGTTTCCTCCCGCCAGCGGGCGAAACTTTCCGGCTTCTGCGAACCGTAATAAGTGCCGTTGATCTCGATCGAGGTCACCTTGCTGCTGGCATATTCCAGCTCGCGCTTCTGCGCGAGGCCAGCCGGATAGAAGGTTTCGCGCCAGGGTTCGAAGGTCCAGCCGCCAATGCCGACGCGCACCTTGGATTCTGTCTTGGCCGGCATGCCGCCTCCTGCTCGAACGTTCCAATCCCGATCATCCGGCAGGAGACCCCAGGCGGGCAAGGGCCGCATTCCGTTTTCTGCGATTGCGGTGCCAACCACCCGGGTGTCCCAGCAAGAACGCGTTGCGGCAGGTTCGGGATGCTATGATGCGGCTTGATCGCCGGCGAGCTGCATGCGGCGCGATCGAAGGCCCTCCAGCCGCCGGCCGGCGATCGGGAGGACATCGCCATGACCACCTATATCATGCTGTGCAACTGGACCCAGCAAGGCGTCAGCAAGGCCAGGGATTCGGCCACCCGGCTGGACACCGCAAAGGCCTTGCTCGCCGACATGGGCGGGGCATTCAAATCCTTCTTCATGACCATGGGCCGGTTCGATCTCGTCATCGTCTATGAAGCGCCCGACGACGCCGTCGCCGCGCGCTTCACGCTGCAGCTCGGCATGCTCGGCAATATCCGCAGCGAGACGCTGAAGGCTTTTCCCGAGGCCGCCTATCGCGAGATTATCCGCTCGCTCGGTTAGGTGCGAAGGCCGTATGCCGCTACGGCACTCTCGGCCGGCCATTGCCCTCGAGGATCTGCCTGATCACCCGGATGTCGCCCTTGATGGTGGCGACGTCCTCGGTGGTGCGGTCGAGCCGGCCCTCGACGGCGTCGAGCCGGCGGGTAACCCGGCCTTCGCGATCACGGATATCGGCCTGAATGCGGACGTCTTCGGCCTTGAGGTCGCGGACATCGGCCTGCAGCCAGAGCCCGGTCGCGCCGACCATGCAGAGCGTCGCCAGGATCCACCAGATATTGATTTCCGGGTTGATCCGCACCGGTCTCACCGGCCCCTCCCGAATTTCAGCGCAGGCAGCACCTCTTTGACGGTATGGCCGCCATGGAAGACGATCAGCCAGACGGTCGTCACGGTGCCCCATGCGCTGATGAGGTCAGTGAGCGGCACCAGGGTCTTGACCCCCCAATTGCCGCCGAAAATGCCGGTGAGACCAATCACCGTCCAGCCGCCCCAGACAATGACCTGAATGGCGATGCGCATCGCTTGCCAGGCGGTGAAACCCTGGGCGATTTCGGCAGCCTGGGCATCACTCGCCCGCTGCGCCTCGATCTGCCAGAGCCGGACGATCTCGCCGGCGCGCGCCTCGGCGGACCGGACCTTGGCAGCGGCGCCGGGGTCACCGTCGATCGCCGCGCCGATCGCCGCCGGCGTCGGCTCGGTGCCGAGGCTTTCGGCCACGGCCTCGAGCGCCTTGCCGGCGAGCGAACCGGCCAGCGCCCCGGCCGGGCCGCCGATCGCCGTACCGATCAGGCCGCCGAGCATGGGCGCACCGGCGGATGCGATCTTCCTGGCGATATCGTCGAGCGTGCTCATTCTCCGGCTCCCTGAGCTGCGTTTGATGCAAATACCCTCGCGTCGCGGTTCTGCGACCAGGCGCGCCAAGCGAGGAAGACAATGGCCCCACCGAAGATGAGGGCTATGGCTATGCCGGCCGCGACGGGCGAACCAGCGGCTGACGTCTCGGGTTTCGGGGCGACGGTCGCCGCCGTGCCAACCGTGGCGGTGCCGGCGGCGCCGGTGACGGCGCGGCCGGCCGAGCGCTTGGCTTGCGCCGCCTGCTCCCGGATTTCGGTCACCGCCTCGGCGCCGGAGCGCCCCTGTAGCGCGGCCTTGGCGCGGATCAGCTTGGCCTGCCGATCGGCGAGGCCATTGAAACCGCCGTTGATGCGCCGGGTGATCGACCGCACATCGTCCTTGTCGGCGAAATCATTCAGCCCACGCGTGTCCCAATAGGCGATGGCCGTCCTGGCACTGATATCCGGCTCGGCCGCTCGCTCCGGCGAGCGCTCCAGATCGACGCCGATCTTCCCGCCGAACAACCGATAATTGGCCCGGCCGGTGAGTTGGAAGATGCCTCGGCCACGATAGCGCGCGCCGTCGCCGCGCTGCGTATTGCCGAGATCGCGCCGGCCGTCATAGCGATCGAAATAGCCGGATCCGCCATATTCGACCAGGGTCTTGAAACCGTCGGTCTCGTGGGCGGCCTGGGCCAGGAAATGCGCAGCGCGGAGATCGGTCGTGATGGCCCCAGATGGGAAGGTGGCGGTCAAGGCCGGGCCGAGGTAGTCGATGATGCCGGCATTCGCCGCCGGCGAAATACGCCGCAGCGTCACGGCGGTGACCGTGATGATCATGGGTCGGTCTCGTGGTTGGGG
>BFBZ01000552.1_pt1 | contig 26211 bp, 31 predicted proteins | sample 1888401 | NCBI WGS metagenome assembly BFBZ01 (sample SAMD00112614, study PRJDB3348) | symbiont metagenome | host: Chara braunii
GTGTTTTTGGCCGAAAGACTGGACCTCGAGCAGCTCGCGTTCCTGATACCGATTGTCGCGAGCGTCTTCATTGCGCGCGGACTGATATCACGAAAATTGTGACCCCGACTTTCAGGAGAGGATTTGATGCCCATCCTTGAGACCCCGCGGCTTTTCATGCGTCCCCTAACCATGTCGGACCTGGAGGACGTCCATCGCCTCCACACCGATCCGCTTGTCGTGCAATCGTTGTTTTCCGGAGAGGCTCCAGCGCGCCAGGACACGCAGGAAAAAGTTGAGCTTTATGTGCGCGGCTGGMAGCAGAATGGCTTTGGCTTCTTCTCGGTGCTCGTGAAGGGAAATTCGCAGGGTCAAGGCGAATTCGCCGGCCGCGCCGGGTTGCGCCGCTTCGAGGACACGAACGATGTCGAATACGGCCTTTGCCTGTTTGGCCATGTTGCCGGTCGCGGGTTCGGTCCAGAACTTGGCCGGGCGATCCTGCGCCATGCATTTGAGGAACTCGGCCTTGATCGCGTCGTCGCGCTGATCCGGCCGGAGAACGAGCGTGCTATCCGCGCGGCGCAAAAGATCGGCTTCACCCACATCCGAGATCGCAATTATGGCGACCGCGTGAAGGGCTTTTACGAGGTGCGCCCAAGCCAGTACGGCGTGCGTATAAACGGTCGGCCTGGAAGGCATGCGGGCTGAACAGGTTGCCTGTTCGCCCTGAAACATGGAGGAGCTCAATGAACACCCGCACAACGGACGTCGGCGAAAAGCAGCTTTGCGATCTTGTCGTTCACAACGCGGTGCTGCTGACGGTCGATGCAGCGGACCGAATAATCGCGAACGGGACCATCGCGGTCCGTGACGGCGCGATAGCCGCCGTGGGCGCCACGCGCGACGTCCTCGCCCATTACCATCCGCGCCAGTTGCTCGACGCCGGCGGCGGGGTCGTCCATCCCGGCTTCATCGACGCTCACGTCCATATTTCCCAGTACACTTCTCGCAGCGTTCTCACCTGCATGGAGGGAACCGGCGTTACGATGGGCGACTGGAAAAGCGCGCTGACGCCGGAAGACGAGCATGCCAGCGCCGCCCTGGCAGCAATCGACTATCTCAAGAGCGGTTACACTGGCTTCGTCGACCCAGGCACCATCTTCTCGCCGGACGCGGTTGCCTCGGTTGCGGCAGAAGCTGGCATTCGCATCTGGCTGACCGACCCTTATGTCGCCGACGCCGGCACGGAGCTCAAGAAACATTTTCCCGAACTGGCCAATGATTCATTCCTCGCACGCTGGCCGAAAAACCGCGACGAAGCGTTCAGCCGCCTCGGTTCTCAACTGTTCCGGAACAAGGACCGGAACGGCCTCGTCAGAGCCTTTATCGGTCTCTACGGCGAAGGCACGGACTCACAAGAGCTCTTCCGCGCCGCCTTCAACCTTGCACGCCAGCATGGCGTGCAGATGCAGGAGCATCTGGGCTACTCGCCTCTCCTATACCGTCAGCGGGAATCCGCGCTCGGGACCAGCATGTTAGAGCACATGCGCAACGAGGGCCTGCTCAACGGCCATGTCACCTTCGTGCACATGAATGCGGTCCATGCGGGCGACGTCGAGATCCTCGCCGGCCATGAGGTCGGCATCGTGTGGTGCCCTTATGGGCAATTGCAAATGCTCGGCCGAGGCGGCGCAGAAGGCCGGATGATGGAAATGCATCGTGCGGGCGTGAAGGTCGGCATCGCCAGCGATATTCCCCGCGCCGTCCACTTCAGTTCTCTYGGGTCATTGGCCACGGTCACGGCGGCGGCAACGGGATTGGCAGCGTCGGGCCGCGAAATACTGCGCATGCGTACGATCGGATCCGCGGCCACGGTAGGCGCCGCCTCCGAGCTCGGGAGCCTCGAGGTCGGCAAGCGCGGCGATTTCGTGGTTCGCAGGCCAGACGTCTCTGAAAATCTGGGGCGTGATCACGCACTCGAATTCGCGGTCCTTGCCAATGCCGACAGTATCGAGTTCGTCTTCGTCAATGGCGAATGCGTCGTAAGCCAGGGCGAGGTGCTGCGCGTCGATGATCATGCAGTGATTTCCCGCGCCCAGGATTCGGTGCGCCGCCTTGCCGCCTGCATTGGCCTTTCCTGACGAGGTTTCATGCGCACGGCCTGGCGCCGGCCTCTCGAGACCGCAGACTGGAGCGTTGGCGCCTACCTCCGATGCCAGATCTGGAGCATCGCGCAAACTTTTACGTTGTCGATCTCACGTGGACTGCGACAGTTCCGGCGTTCGATACAGCACAATTCGGCCAGTCGGGACGAGTTGAGAAAAAAAGTCGAAGTCACGAATGTTTCTCGTGAGCACACTCGCCCCAAGCTGTCGCGCCTGCAGGAAAACCAGTGCATCGTTGACGAACTTGCGCTCGCGGCCTTCGCCTTTTGGCAAACTGCTCATGCGGAAAAGCAGGCCGGCGAGGATGCCGGCCCGCCCCCACAGAGCAGCATCGGGAGCGTGGAGCCGGTGCTCAGATATATCCCCGACGGTCCCACGGATCGCGGCCAGCGCCGTCTTCGTCGTGGTGTGGCTCGGGTCCAAGCGACCGAATGCGTAAGTCAGCTCGGAAAGGCACACGGCCGAGTGATGGCATAGCCTGTATGTCAGAAGCCTATCCACCTCTGCCGGCGATCGCCCCTGCAGAACGTCCAGATACACTGTAGTGTCCAGAAATAGAGGACCACCAACAATCGGCTCATCGTCAGCCCATGGCAGATCCTCGTCCGCCCTGCGCGCGAGTGTTCCCTGGCGCTTCTGGGGCTTAAGCGATCTAAGAGTTTCGGAGAGATCAAATCCCAAGATCGATATCCGAGGGAATGCTACCTTTGCGCTTGACGAGACGCGCCCCGAAGTCATCCTCCAGCGCCAGCCGCGACAACGCCAGCTCCAATAGCTCGGTATCCGATGTGACGTGAGCACGCTTTTTGGCCGCTTCGATTAGCTCCGACGATACTCGTCCCGACAAACGCGTGTTTTTGGCGGAACCAAGGAGACCAACGGCCCTGGCCTGCTCGAGCACCAGCTTGTTGCGGGTSAGCGCGACCTTTGTTTCGCTTTCTGTAGTATGGATTTGAGCCGCCATGCCAACCTCCTAGTGTTGAACATAATGTAGATAATGTTCAACGTTCATGCAAGGAGTATTGGCTTGACCCAATGGCTCAAGCATTGCTCAACCGCTGAGACCGATCCTGGAGGCAAGTGCGCGCGCAGAGCGATGGGCTTCCGCGACCACGGCGCCTGCGTCTAGTGAGATCACCTCACCGCCGTGAACCACCTGGCGGCCGCCCACGAACACGGCGTCCACAGTGTCGCGACCGCCGATGACAGCCATTTCGAGGCCCGGGTCGAAGCCGAAATTGACGGACGCTTTGGGGCTTCGGACCACGAAGTCGGCGCGCTTGCCGGGCTCGAGGCTGCCCAGTGCCTCTTCCGCGCCGATGCTTGCCGCGGCGCCGAGGGTGCGCATGCGCAGGATTTCACCTGGGCCCGCCGGCTGCCCAGAAGCGACGGCCGCGGACATGGCCAGCGTTCCGAGCGCGTCGAAATCTGCGACCCGAGGGATGTCGCTTGCAATGCCGACGGCCACGCCCGACCGCTGCAGTTCGACCATGCGCGCCTGCGCATCGGGTTGTCCGAGCATCTGCAGCTGGCCCCACGGGCACCAGACCACGCGCACCCCGTGCTTGGCGAGAAGATCAACCTCGTCCTCACGAACCAGGTTCATGTGGATGAAGGTCACGTGCGGAACGAGGAAGCCACATTCCTCGAACCATTTCAGCACCGGCCGCCCCAGCGTCTCTTCGCGCTTGAGCTGAAAGGCAGGAAGATATCCCAGATGTTCTTGCAGCCGCACGTCATGATCGCGTGCGAGGTTCAGCGCCGCCTGGAACAGTTCGGGCGACTCGGTCGCCTCGCCGTAGAGACCGACAAAGGCCTTGACCAGGCTGTCGCGGTTCCTGTTGCGAAAAAGCTGGGAGCCCAGTCTCTTCAGCGCCTCGTCCCGGGTTCTTGGCCAGCGTGCAAGAAAACTCTGGCTGGTCAGTTCGGGCAGGTTTTCGGCCAGCGCCTCAGCATTGTCGGCGACATAAGGGTCGGTGAGCCAGATACGGATGCCAGCTTCGTCCGCGACGGGCGCGACCGCGTCGGGCGAAAAGATGGTGCCCGGATCGACAAAACCCGTGTATCCGCATTTCAAGTAGTCGAGAGCGGCAAGACGTGCGCTTGCATGCTCATCCTCCGGCGTCAGTTCGCCTTTCCAGTGCCCCATTGTGATGGACGTCCCTTCCATCAAGGGCAGCACGCTGCGCGCCGTATATTGCGAGACATGTACATGCGCGTCGATGAAGCCCGGATGGACCACAGCGGCTTTCGCGTCGAACAGCGTAACTGATGTGTACTCGGCGAAGATCCGCTCTTGGGCGTCAAGCGCGGCAATGCGCCCGTTTCGTACGGCCATAGCGCCTTCCGTCACGACCCGGTTATTCGCGTCCACGGTAAGGATCGTGGCATTGTGGACAATTAAATCGCAGTCATCCGGCCGTCCTGTTTGGGACGTCCCCGCGGAGGTGGTGGTCGACATTGGCATGAATGGGTCCGAATTAGGTTGGCGGTGTCGAAGCGACAAAGGATTTACGGGGGTGTGAATTCACCACCGTTGAGGTCGAGCACCGCGCCGTTCACGAAGTCAGCGTCCGGCGCCACCAGGAAGGCAACGGCGCGAGCGACGTCTTCTGGCCGACCGAGACGGCCGATCGGGATGCGCGCCAGCGATTCCTGGTTGAGCGGCGAATCCGTGGGACCCGCCATGTCGGTGACGATACGGCCGGGCGTAATCGTGTTGGCTGTGACGCCAAATTGCGAATATTCACTGACTATAGAGCGAGCGAAGCCGACAAGGGCACTTTTGGATGCGCTGTAGGCGGCGCCGGCGATCCGCGGCGTTGTTCGACCCGCGAGTGAGCCGATGAAGACGATGCGTCCGTATCGGCGCTCGGCCATGGCAGGCAGCACGCATTGGCAGCAAACCATCGCGCCGGTCAGATTGATCGCCAACACCTCATGCCATTCAGCAAGCTCGATTTCCTCGATCGGAACACGGCCGCCGTTTCGCTTCGGTGAGTATCCGGCATTGCAGACCAGAACCGCCGGCGCCGGCCAATCCGATTTGAGGTCTCTGAAGAAGCCACGCACCGCCTCGGGATCGCGCAGATCAACCACCGCGGATCGTACGCGCTCGTTCCCATAAGAGCCGGCCAGCGCGCGAGTGGACGTCGCAACGCGTTCCGGCTGCTGACTGAAAAAGGCGACACGATAGCCGGCCCGCAGCAGCGCATCGGCGCTTGCAAAGCCTATGCCGCTCGAGGCGCCGGTGATGACGGCGACTGGCGTCTCCCCGCCAAGCTCCACCATCAGACCTCCTCCATTTGAGAGCGAGAGGGTTCAGACCGGTCGAGTGTCCCGTCAAACAGAGACAGCGGCGGATGGGCATCGGGATCCGTGGCGATCTCGATCAACCACGGCTCATCCGTGGAAAGTGAGCGTCGAAGCGCTGGTTGAAGGTCCTCGGTCCTCTCGACTTTTATGGCGTTGCAGCCGCACGCCCTGGCGATCGCGGCATGGTCGACCGGCGCGAAATGGCAGGCGCTGGTATAGCGGCCAAACTTCACGGTTTCGGCATCCTTCTGATAGCCGAGCACGCCATTGTTGAGGACGATCACGGTAACGCCGATACCAAGGCGAACCATTGTTTCAAGCTCTGCCCAGGAATGGGCAAAACCACCGTCTCCGACCAGCGCGACAACGGGCGCGTCGGGCTCGGCGAGCTTTGCGCCGATGGCCATGGGCAGCCCCCAGCCAAGGCCGGCCAGGCCCCGCGGCGTGAGGAAACGCTGGCCCGCTTTCAACGCGGTGAGTTGGCCGATCACCCACATTGAAGAGTAGCTGGCATCGGCAACGACCGTCATCTCAGGGGTGAGGCAGCTTTGCAGCTCAATCATGATGCGTTCAGGGCGAAGCGGCGCAGAGCGGCTGGCCAAAATCCCCCCACGGTCTGCATCGAAAGCAGCACGCGCTCGCGCGATCTTTTGCTCCAGTCGATCGCGTGCCGCGCGGCGATGCGACAGATCACTGCTACTTAGCTTCTCCGCCAGGGCCATCAACGTTTCCGCCGCATCGCCGACCAGCCGAAGCGGCGCTTCATAGTTGCGACCGATTTCGCCTGGATCGACATCGAGATGAATGATGCGCGCGGAGCGCGGAATCGAGCGCCAGCTGTCGGTTCCGTTTTGATTGGTGCGCGTTCCGACCAGCAGGATCACATCGGCTTCTTCCAGAACCTGTCGCGAATAGCGTCCCAATGATCCCGGGCCGGTGAGCGGGCCAAGCACGCCAAGCGACAATGTGTGCGTTTCACTGACGGCCCCCTTGCCCATGACTGTCGTCACGACTGGCAGGTGCGCCGTTTCCTGCAAGCAAGCCAGCGCCTGCGGAGCGCCGGTCGTCAGGGCTCCGCCACCGGCCATGACGACCGGCTGGCGCGCCTCTGCCAGCAGTTCCGCCGCCGCGGCGATGGCAGCATCGCCTGGCCGCGACCGGTCGATCGGCCATGAGCCGAGTCTCGCCCGACGCGGATGCACAGATCTGGGCGCAGGCTCCCGTAACAAATCCGCCGGCAGCAGCAGAACGGCCGGACCCGGCCTGCCGCTGCCGGCAGCAGTGAAGGCGGCGTCGATATAGTCGTCCACGCGCTCCGCCGTGATGATGCGCCTGACCCATTTGGCGCAGGGTTGGAACAAGGCGACGTGATCGAGTTCCTGAAAGGCATTGCGATCAAATTGCGCGCGCTCCACCTCCTGGACGAGCGCTACGATCGGCACGCTGGCCTTGAGCGCTTCGGCAAGTGGCGGCACCAGCAATGTCGCGGCCGGACCGTTCTGAGCTGCAACCACGGAAATGCGGCCGGATCGTCGCGCATATCCATCGGCCATTGCGCCGCCCATATTCTCCTGGCGGTAGGCGATCTGGCGAATGCCAACCGCCTCTGCCGCCAGGATGACCGCCGACGGCAGGCTTTGCGCGAAAATGAACTCGACGCCGTGGCGCTTCAACGCCTGGGCAATGCGCGTGGCGACGGTTTCCTCAACGGACAATGACATCACGAAATCTCCTCAAGGAGGTCGGCATTTTCGGCAAGGAATGCTTCAAAGGCGCCCGCGACAGCATCGATCTCTGCGTCGCCCATCGTCGTTGCAAGGCAGGCTGCCGCGCCAACGGGAAGAACAATGCCGTGCCCTGCGAAAGATCGTGTCATCTCTTTCATGACCTTGGCTTCGGCGGTGCTCCAATGCGCTTCCCGGAATTCGCGTGGGGGCGTCGGCTTCGGGTGGATGCGGAAGAGCGAAGCCGCTCCTGTCACGCTAAGTGGCGCATTTGCCCGTGCGATTGCGTCCTCCAAACGATTGCGCAGTGCGTTACCTAGCCTTTCAAGCCGGGCGTAGGCTATTTCATCCAGCGCCTTCATTGCGGCGTGGCCGGCCAGCATGGAGATCGGGTTCGCCGAAAACGTCCCACCTTGCGGAAGCAATGGCCGTCCGCGGCTGCCGTCGAACACGCTCATGACATCGCTGAGACCTCCGACTGCTCCAATCGGAAACCCGCCGCCAATAATCTTGCCCAAGGCGAACAGGTCTGGCTGAAGGCCGTAACGCGCGGCGGCGCCGTGATAGGCTTGGCGAAAATTCAGCACTTCGTCGCTGATAATGAGGATTCCATGCTCGCGCGCCGTTTCCTGGAGTGCTGCAACGAATTCCGGTCCGGGAGCAATCAGCCCGGCGCGGCTGGGCATCGGATCGATGACGACGGCCGCGATGTCGCTGGCGTGTCTGCTCAGCAATTGACGCGCTCCAGCCGCGTCGTTGAAGCGTAGCACCACCACATCGTCCAGCACCGAAGCCGGCATGCCGCGATAATAGGGCGTCGCAGCCGGGCTACCCGGGAGGCCCCAGTTTTCCGGAACGCTTGCCTGAGCCACTTCCACCCAGTCATAGGCTCCGTGATAAGCGCCTTCGATCTTGGCGATCCGAGATCGTCCGGTGAAGGCACGGGCTGCCTTGATGGCGAACATGACCGCTTCGGTACCGGTATTGACGAAGCGGATGCGCTCGAGCCGAGGAACGCGGGCGCATAAAAGGGAGGCGAGCTCGACTTCCGCCTCCGTAGGGTTGGCAAAGCAGGTGCCGCTCCTCATCTGGCGTTCGACGGCAGCAATAACAGGTTCGAATGCGTGGCCGTGAATAAGCGTTGTGAAATTCAAGTTGAGGTCGAGGAAGCGCTTTCCGTCGACATCGGTCAGATAGGCTCCCTTTGCCCGCGCAATATAGCGAGCGACCGGGTCTCGTTCGACCGTGATGCGTGTCGTTCCATCCGGGAAGACGGCGTGAGCGCGCTCAAACAATGCCTGCGAATTTGGCCCAGGCGGGAAATCGGCTGCTTGAGAGGTCTGTAAACTGGCCGGGACGGGGATCACACCTCACCTCCATTGTCGGTCGGCGCACCTAGCGATGCGCTCTAGGGCATGGCGGGAGGAAAATCAGATTTTGAAATTTGATGCAACAAAAAAGTTAGGTACTCGATCCGGCTTGCTTCTCCCCGGCAGCAGCACGCTGGGAGGAAAGGCGACGGTAACCGCTGCGGATGTCGTTTTCGATCGCCGCTCGCACCGCGGCGGCATCGCGGTCCTGCAAGCCACGCAAAGCCCATAAATGGTTGGACACGCCGGTGCGCGACTGTGCAAATTCCGGATAAAGGTCGTGGAACGCCGGCCCCATGCGAAGCCACAACGATTCAATGATCGTCACGAGCCGGTTCATGCCCGAGCGGCGATAGATCAGGAAGTGAAAGTCTTTGTTGGCGTCGAGCACATCAGTGTATCGGCCTTCATTCAGGCCACGATTGATGCGCTCCTGTAGATTTTCCAGTTCATGGATGTCCGCCTCGGTGACATGGCTGGAGGCCTGCTCGGCCGCCAGGCCTTCCAGGGACAGGCGAATTGCTGTGATTTCATCGAGGTCTGGAAGGCTGAGATAAGGTACGATGACGGTCTTGGGGCCTGCATTGATCAGCCCCCCCTCTCCGATCAACCGGGTGATGGCGTCGCGTGCCGGCGTTGTGCTGACACCTAGGACTTCGGCCACGGAACGAAGCGTAAGCTTGGTGCCGGGCTGCATCGCTCCGCGAATGAGCGAATCTTTCAAAGTCACGTAAGCGCTCTCGCCGAGGCTGCTGTGCCGACTAATCGGCGCAAGATCGCCTGGAAGGGCTTCCTTGCCTCTTTTTGGCGCAGCAAACATCGGTGATCCATCCCATCCTGTCACGCGCGCGATGCCGGCAGCTGAGGAGCCTCCCCCGCCCGATTCGCTGAGAAAATGCGGCTAAACCCTAGTCTTGGGGCATGGCCAGCGCCAGAGGTTTCAAATCAGCGTGTTCCGCGGCTTGACGGGAATATGAATAGTTTGTTACACCAAATTTCATATTTGAAAAAGTCTGACACAATCAGACGCGCTGCAATCGGGAGGATGGACAGTGGGCAATTTGCGAATGGAAGGAGCGCCGATGAACAGGCGCAGAATGCTCAATCTGGCAGCGAAAGCGGCGGCGGCCGCCGGCATAGGGCTGACATGGCCTGAGCTTGTCATGGCGGCATCCTTGGACGAACTCGTCCAACGCGCACGCCAGGCGGGCGAGCAAGAAGTGGTCGTGGCAGGCGGTACCGGTGCATATGGCGATCTTGTCAAGAAGCACTTCTATGCCCCCTTCACAGAGGCTACGGGGATAGAGGTCGTCGCAACCGGCGGCGGCTATGGCGAGAAGCTGGCCAAGCTCAAAGCGATGGCATCCGTTGGAAGGGTCGAATGGGACATCATCACCCTTTCGATCGACTCGCTGACCCCGGACGTAACCAATCTTCTTCGCGACCTTGGCGATTGCGGGGCCCTGCCGGATGTCTCCGGCCAAGGGGTCAATGGTTCCTGTCTGCGCGAGGGCGTGATGTTTGATATCGGGGGCGGCGTTCTTGCCTTCGACCAACGCAGCTTTCCGGACGGCCAGCCACAGCCGGCAAGCTGGGCAGACTTTTGGGATGTGAAGGCCTTTCCTGGACCGAGGGCGTTGCCGAACATTGGCAACCCGTGGTGGGCCATGATTGCAGCGCTTGAGGCAGATGGCGTGAGCCGTGATGCGTTGTTCCCGCTGGACCTCGATCGCGCCTTTCGCAAGCTCGACGAGATCAAGCCGCATGTCACGGTATGGTGGAAGAGCGGCGACCAGAGCCAACAGATCTTTCGCACGCGCGAAGTTGTGATGGCGATGCTGTTTTCCGGGCGCGCCTTTCGGTTGCGCAGCGAGGGAATTCCGCTCGGCATCAGCTGGCACGGCGCGCCACTTGATGCCGCGTTTTGGGCCGCGACCAAAGCGGCTCGGCACCCGAACGCCGCGCTCGCGCTGCTCGATTTCATCTACACGCGCCCGAAGGCGCATGCCGAGTTTGCGGCCGAGTCTTTCGGCTCGACCGCTCAGCGCGGAGCCCTCGATTTCCTGCCCGCGGACGCCAAGGCCTCAAGCGTGCTGCAGCCGGCCAATTGGTCGAAGATCGTTCGTGTCGACCGCGAATGGCTTGCCGCAAACCGCGAGAAGGTCTTGCAGCGCTGGAGCACGTGGATCGCAAGCTGAATGGGCCACCCCGATTTCTGAACGCAAGGACCGAAAAGTCTTCGGCCTTGTTGGTCCGTGAATGTTTTGTCGCCGAACATTGGAATTTTTGGAGGTATCTGGGCAGTGGATGGAGCAAGCGTTTCGGTTCGGGGTCTAGGCAAGCGGTACGGCGCGGTTCGCGCTGTGAACGGGGTCGGCATCGAGGTTCGTTCGGGCGAGTTCCTTTCGCTGCTGGGTCCTTCAGGGTCCGGCAAGACGACGCTGCTTATGATGATTGCCGGGTTCGAGATGCCAAGTGAGGGCGCGATCCGGATTGGCGACCGCGACGTGACCTACGTTGCACCGAACCGACGCAATATCGGCATGGTGTTCCAGCGATACGCGCTGTTTCCCCACATGACGGTTGCCGACAACGTCGCCTTTCCGCTGCGCATGCGCAAAGTCGTGAAAGCCGAGATCGCGCGCCGCGTTGCCGACGCCCTGGCGCTGGTACAGCTTCAAGACTTCGGCAGACGTCTGCCAAGCGATTTGTCGGGTGGGCAACAGCAGCGCGTTGCGGTGGCGCGCGCGCTTGTGTTCGAGCCGCCCGTACTTCTCATGGACGAGCCGCTCGGCGCTCTCGACAAGAAGCTGCGAGAGCAGATGCAAATCGAGATAAAGCGCCTCCAACAACGCCTGGGCGTGACCGTTATTTACGTGACCCACGACCAGGAGGAAGCGCTCACCATGTCGGACCGCATCGCGGTGATGCGGAACGGCTCGCTGGAGCAGATCGGTTCGCCTACCGAACTCTATGAAAGTCCCGCCACGCCATTCGTCGCCRACTTCGTTGGCAAGACGAACTTCCTGGAAGGTGTTTGTCACAGCTGCAACGGTACCGGTCTTGAGTTCGGCATAGGCCAAAGCGGATTCATTCGTCTGAAGGAATGTCCGCCCACCCTGCTCACGCCGCCCCGGCCAGGCGACAAGATGCGTCTGGCTGTGCGTCCGGAGCAGATACGGATTGTCCGCCCGGGCGACAGCGATAGCCCGCCGCTGAACGGCGTCGTTGAAGCCGTGATCTTCGTCGGCTCGTTCCGGACGTTCCTCGTGCGGCTTCCGGGCGGCGAACTCCTCCATGTCCAGGCCAGCACGGACCATGACACGGCGCATCCGCAGGAAGGCGATCGCGTCGGTCTGACCATACCAAGCCGGGCCGTGCAGGTCTTTCCGGAGCGGAGGCAGTGACGATGCTCGCCAAACCGCGCGCAGAGCGTTCTTTTGGAAGCCGCCCAACTTCAGCGAGGGAATATGGGTCAACACTGTCGCTGCTTCTCGTCGCCCCGCTTGTCCTGCTTCTCGTCGGAGGCTTCCTCTACCCAGTCGGAAAACTTTTTTGGGGCAGCATCTTCGTACCGGAAGCGACGCTTGCGAATTATGCGCGCATCCTGCAGGAGCCGCTGTTCCTGCTTGTTCTGTGGCGCACATTCGAGATCGCCTTCATCGTGACCGCACTCGCCTTGCTGCTCGGCTACCCGGTGGCTTTGGCCATGGCGCGCGTCTCGGGACGCACGGCAACGCTGATCGCCGCCTGCGTGCTCATCCCCTTATGGACCAGCGTTCTCGTTCGCTCCTATGCGTGGATCGTGCTCCTCCAACGCAATGGGGTCGTCAACAACGCACTGATCGAGACAGGGCTGATAGAGACGCCGTTGCGGCTTCTCTATACGCAGGGCGCCGTGATCGCGGCGATGACGCAGGTTCTGCTCCCCTTCATGGTCTTGCCGATCTATTCGGTGGTTCGCAATGTTCCCGACGACCTTGTCAGGGCAGCGCGCAATCTCGGCGCCGGCAATCTCCAGGCCTTCCTTTGCGTTACGTTGCCGCTGAGCCTTCCCGGCGTCATGGCAGGAGTGCTCATCACCTTCATTTTGTCGCTCGGGTTCTACATCACGCCGGCGCTCGTAGGCGGGCCAAGCACCCTCATGATGTCCACCTTGATTGGCCAGCAGACGACGGAACTTCTCGACTGGCCGTTCGCAGGAGCACTGGCCGCGGTTCTGCTCGCCGCTACGCTTTTGCTGGTCATTATCTTCCGGCGCACGCTCGCACTCAACAAGGGGTTCAAACTTGGCTAACGCTGACCTGGTTCTTGCTGAACGAGCCGTTCGAGAAAAAAGCCATATCGCCAACAACGCGGCAGCATTGCTTGCTGCAGTGGGGATCGGCCTGATCCTGTTCTTCCTTCTGCTGCCGACGCTCATCGTCATCCCGATGTCCGTCGGCACCTCGCCCTACATAGAGTTCCCGCCACAGGGACTGACATTCAAATGGTACAACGCGTTCTTCAGCGATCCGGACTGGATGGCGGCGGCCTGGTTCAGCCTTCGCATCGCGGTTGCGACGACATTTTCGGCTACGATTACCGGCACGCTGGCGGCCGTCGCCTTGGTCCGTGGCAACCTGCCTGGCAAGGAATTCCTACAGGCCTTTACGCTGGCTCCGCTGATTGTCCCTCACATCGTCATCGCCGTCGCGCTCTATCTCTTCTTCGCCCCGCTCGGGTTGACGGGCAATTTTTACGGATTCGTCATTGCTCATTCGATGCTCGCGGTGCCCTATGTGGTGATCACGGTCAGCGCTGCCCTCCAGCGCTTTGATGCGAATCTCGAGCTTGCAGCACTAAATTGCGGCGCAACGCGACTGCAGGCGTTCTTTCACATCGTGCTGCCGAACATCCGGCCCGGCGTCGCCGCGGGCGCCGTCTTTGCCTTCCTCGCCTCTTTCGACGAGGCGATCGTCGCCTTCTTCATTTCCGGCATCGAAGGCAAGACCATTACGCGCAAGATGTTCGAAGACATCGATTTCAATCTCACGCCGGTGATCGCAGCGGTTTCGACTGTCCTCACCTTGGTCTCGCTGGTCCTTATGGGCACGATCGAGATCGCGCGGCAGCGCAGTGGCCAGGGCCGCCTCGGTTGAGGCCACGCGCTGAACAAGGCGCGCGCCGGAGCGCACGACACATTCCATGGGACGAAGATGTCACATGAACCGGACACGAAACATCGCCCTTGGGGAGATAGAGTTGACCGAACGACGGATACTAGTCGGGCGCTTCTTTCATGAATCGCACTGTTTCAGCCCGGAGATCACTTCGAGCGAGCGGTTCGAAATCAAGCGGGGCGAGGATCTGATTGCGCAGGCGAGGCAATCTGGAACGACCCTTGGCGGCATCGTCAAGCGTGTCGGGGAACTCGGCTATGAGGCTATTCCGACTGTTTCTGCTGTTGCGCCGCCTGGCGGTCTCGTGGATCACGACTTCTACATTCAGATTCGCGATGAGCTGATCGCTCTGGCGCGCCAGGAAAGATATGACGCGATCGCGCTTGAATTGCACGGCGCCATGGCGACGACCGAACTGGCAGACGCTGAAGGTGACCTGCTCACCCGGTTGCGCGAGGCTGTTGGACCGGATGTCCCGATTGGTGTCGGTCTTGATCTGCATGCCCATGTTTCACTCGCCATGCTGCGTTCGGTCGACATCTTAATTGCATGCAAGGAGAACCCGCATTCCGATGTGGTCTTGTGCGGCGAGCGTGTAGCCGAATGCGTGGCAGACGTTCTGGACGGAAAGCTTGAGCCGGTTCTCACCATGGCCAAGGTGCCGATGATCCTGCCGGGTGCCGCCGAGACCAGCACCGGCCCGCTCGCCGAACTTCATGCCCGTGCGCGGGCTTTTGCACTGGCGAATCCGGAGATCCGGGACATCTCTCTGTTCAATGTCTATCCTCACGCGGATGACACAGATATGGGCCAGGCGATCGTCGTTTTGACGAATGGTCCGAGCAAGCTGGCGCTGGCAATCGCAAAGGAGCTGRCCCAGCTGTTTTGGACYTGGCGCATGCACTTTGGGGACGATCTCCTCACAATCGACGAAGCGCTCAACCTTATCTCGCGAGATGCCGACCGGCGCCCCTATATTCTGGCCGATATGGGCGATCGCGTTCTAGCTGGAGCGCCTGGCGACAGCACGGCGATCATCGAACATGCGCTGGCTCGCGGCGGCCGCCTGCGCGGTACCATTCCGGTAACTGATCCTGTCAGCGTTGAGGTAGCCGCAAAAGCCGGGTTAGGCGCGCATGTCACGCTCGACATTGGCGGGCGCATGACGCCGGGTTTCGTGCCCCACAGGGTTTCCGGCGTCGTCGCAGGCCTGAGCGAAGGCCGCTTCGTGATCAAGGGACCATTCGGCGCCGGCGAAGAGTCGTCCCTTGGGGACACGGCGGTGCTTGTTGTCGATGACCGGCTGAGCATCCTGCTAACAAGCAAGCCGGGCTTCACCCACGACCCGGCGGCTTTTGCGAGTCAAGGCATCGACGTCGCGGACCAGGATTTCGTCGTTGTGAAATCAGGCTATCACTTCAAGCTGAATTTCGCCGGGATCGGGACGCCGCTGAGCGTCGCAACACCGGGGATTGGTTACTACACTCCTGGTCTGCTGCACCGGAAGAACGCCAGATTCTGGCCCGAGCACGATATTTTCGAACCTCAGATCAGGTCCGTGGTGTATGGTAGATCTGTGAAGCCGGGGACAGCACTGATTAACCTCTAATCCCCAAAGCATCAATCGCCCGCAGCTTCCTTTTAGCGTGCCAGATGGGCGTGGCAGATCTCTTCGACGAGCCTGAGCAGTTCGGCGGTGCGCTCGCCCAACCAAGTAAGCGCTTCCTCGCTGATCGCGTAATGCTTCGAGTAGCGGGCTTTGACATAGGCCTCGTTCAGCGTGTTGAACCAGGCGCGGTAACGCTGCTGGTCGCGCGGCCATGCTTCAGCGAGCTGCCGGTCCCGCTCTTCCGCAAGGGCGCGAAGAAATGTCAGCTTGTGCGAGGGCGGACTATAGTTTGGCTCGGCGAGCGGCTCGTCGTCCAGCTCGTAAAGTACAATCCCATCTCGGCGGATGTCGGTGAAGAAATACTGCCCGTCACGCAGCGCCGTGTTCACCTCTCGCCGTGAATGCACGATGAAGCTGGTGGGCGTCTTGATGCCCCTGTCGCGTATGAGCCGGTCCTTAGCCTTGTACCAGTAGGCAAAGTCGGCGAGCTTGCGGTTGTTGACGACGATGAGCAGATCGTAGTCAGATCGATAGCCTTTCATCGTGTGCGGCTCGTCGACCCAGTCGCCGCGCGCATAGGAGCCGAACAGGATGATCTTCAGGATGCGGCCTTTTTTCTTGAACTCGGCCGTGCCGTTGTCCAGCGCATCGTCGAACTCCTCGTGCAGAATCTCGACGATCCGGCCGAGCTCACGCTGCTTGTGCTCGGGCAGATGATCGATGCTGGTCTTCATCATTGCTGGGTGTTGCAATCCGGATCGAAAGTAAGACGAAGGCGTAACGCTTCTGCCATCGCTGTGCGGTTAAGGGAAGGCGGCCAACGGAAGGGGATGCCTCTCTCATCGAGCAGCGACGATGCCTGACTGGTTGTGCTGCGTAACCTTCGCGGTTGCAATAGCGTAAATTTGCCACCCATCGGGGCGTGCCGGTATTGGGTGTCTATCCGAACATGAGCCGCGGGAAATTGCCTTGGCGACGGCCTGGGCGATTGGTGGTGCAGTCGAGCTTGCAGCACCAAGGGAAACGGGAGTGTCCTGGCCCTTGCTACTGAAATCGAGATCCGCCCAAGAACGAACATCTGTCCCGAGCACGCTCGGCCTGCCGAGTCTACGGGACATGATAGCAGTGGCGATGGCCATACTGGATCCTCGGCAAATTTAGAGCCACTCTCGAATTGGCAGGAGCGATCTTTCGATCGACTTATAGGCGTCTATGAGCCAGGTTTCTACAGCACCAATTCATGCCCGAAATAGATCATGGGACCAATCACGATCAGCGCCCACAGCGCGAGTCCCACAAAACCGTCCGGGCGATCAGAATTCTCGTCAGGCGGTGGAAGCGGATTGACGTGCCAATGCTGTTTCATTGCCCTAGCGTTCCCGATCCTCAAGCGTGCGATGGCGTTCCTCTACTTCGCGCTCCAATTCGCGTAGCCGSGGAATTTGCTGCTGCGGTGGGTCCGCCCTGTGGTCCTCGTTCACCCGCGCGGTACGGTCGCCCGGCTCGGACGGTCTGGGCGCCTCACGGGCATTGTCGTGACGTCCACGCTCTGCTTCTGCGCGATGCCGACTTTCCAAGTGGATTTCGTTGTTCAGATCGTGCCTGATCGTTGCCATTTCGCGGATATAGCCGTTGCCGTCGAGTGCGGCCCGGGCCGCTTCCCGCAGCAGATCCGCATGCCTGATCTCGGCCTCACTCAGTCTCGCAATCCGGGCGGCACCCTCAGCTTCGCCTTCCACGCGACCGGACGTCCCCGTCGAGCGGATGTCTCGCGCTTCAGGCGAGTAAAGACGAAGAACCTCTCTCCTAGCGGCGTCGATCTGGGCAAACAACGCGTCGCCGGCGCGAACCGCCTGCGCCTCATGTTGCCTCGCGGGGAGGTTCCTCATGGGATCGTACATATCGATGGCCCTACGGGAAGCGCGGACCTGCGCCTCGTCGTTCAACGCCTGCAACAGGTTTTCCTCGCCCCTTGATCGCTCGTATAGATACGTGTTCCCGTCAAGAGCTTCCCGGGCGTAGTGTTGGAGCACGGTGTCATACCGATTTGACTCCGCAAAATACTCAGCGCGAATGGCCGCACGCTCATCATCGGATAAGTCAGCGTGAAAGTACTCCGTCGAGTATCTGCTGGTCGCGAGCGAGTGGAAAGCAGCATCGTACGCCGCCAGGATCTCGTCTCCTTCACGCACCGCGCTCTCGCCATGGCGAGCGACTGCATCATCGAATAGACTGTCTCGAGACGAGCTTGCCAGCCCGTCGTTGTACTGCTGATCCCGATCGGTGCTCACTCTTCCTTCAATACGCCCCTCGCCTTCGTCGGGCTCGGTGGGCTCACCCGCCTCCTGAAGATGCTGCTCATCCCTGGTGGAAGTCTGTTTGCCATTGTCGTCGCGATCAGCCTCGAGACGCTCGATCCCACCCTGTCGCTCTGACAATTCGAGATATTCGCGCCGAATGTTCACCACCTCGCGCGCGGTCGCGGCGACCTCGTCGAATTCCTTGCGCTCGGCCGGCTCGATCGAAGCTTCGACAGTTGCCAGCACGGCTTCGACACGCTTTTCATAAGCCTCGAATTCTGGTCGTGTCATCGCGCGCATGGGAGTCTCTCCGGCTCCGATCAACTTATCAAGCTCTATCATATTGGCATTCAGATTTGTAGCGTTCAGCGARTTTTGAAATTTCTCGATGTCGATTTGACTTTCTCGCAGCGCCGCCTGAAGCCGACCGATCTGCTCGGCAGCGAACTCCGAAACGCCCTTGTCGGACTCCGCCCGCACGACCTCGCCCCAGGCCTGGGCTGCCTCGACGGCATAGCCGACGCTGCGCTCCGATCGTGCCGCAGAGTGCCTGTTAGCGCGCTTGGCATCGTAACGGGTCTGTGCAGCCCGGCTTGTGCCTTCATGCTCAGTACGTCCGGAATAGCTCACCGGCCGCGCCTGATTGCGACCATAGGCCGGCGGGCTGGCGAGATCGCGCCGGTCAGTGAGCTCCATGTCGATGCCATACTCACGGGCTTTCTCGGCCATCAAGAGGCGCCATTGCCGAAACACCTGCGGGCTGGTCTGGATCCGCTCGCCTGTCTCGGAGCGCATGGTGACGATGGCATGGGCGTGGATGTGCGGCCGCCGACCGCCCTGCCCGGTCTCCTTCGGGTCATCGGCAGGATCGTGGAGCGCAAAAAAATAGCGATGTCCACCAAACTGCTCGCCGAGAAAATCGCGCACCGCGCCCTGGAATGCTGTCGCATTCGTGCCGGCGCGCGCCGAGACGATGAGATGCATGACGTCCCTGCCCTTGCGGCTGTGCAGTTCGCGCCGCCACTCTTTCTGGACCAGATCTCCCGCCTGCTCGAACGTCTGGATCGCTCGTCCCGTCTCGTCCTGGACGTCGCCATGCGCGCGCTCGACGAGCTCCCGTACCCGCGCCGTCGCGAACTCCACGCCGTTGCCATAACCGCGGAACCAGAAACGAGCTTCTGCTTCGCGGCTGACATGGGAACTCTCGAACCTCTGCTGGACGATGCCCGCTGCCTTAGCGTCAGCAGTCAGGCGCTCGCCGCTTCGATCGCGCAGCACGACCACCCCACGCACGTCGAGCGCGCCAGCGCTCCCCTTCTCGACGGCATAAACAAAACGCCGGTCTCCAAAGCCTGCACTCAGGACCTCACGAACGCACTCGTTTCGATCGTCTTCGCTGGCGAGGGACGTTTCGGGAATCGTAAGCTCAAACATCCCGACATCGCGGCTGGCGGCCCGGTTGTCGAACAGGTGCTCCCAATCGCCGTGCAGTTCGGCGAGCGCCCCCTTGCCGGTGATGCGTTCACCCCTCTCATTCTCAACCGGCAGATCCCCGCCGCGCGAGGCGTAGCTTATCATTGCCGACGCCCGAGCGCCGCCACCATAGGAGGCAAGCTTGACCACTGCCGGCTGGCTTCCCCGCGCCAGCGCCGCGAACCGCACCGGCATCGGCCGAGCGGCACCTCCGCCCCGGAAAGCGGGACTGCGTCCGCTGCCGGGCTTTCCGCTGCCGCGCTGCCGCCAACCAGCGCTTTCCTGCGGCAGATACGCCACCCCTCCCCTTCGGGGTCTGTCCCAATCGATCCCCTCATGCTCGCCCATCTGCAGCTCATRCAGCACCGCTGCGCGCCGGCGCTCCCATTCCCGTTCGAAGGCGCCGAGAAAGAACTCCATCAGGGTGCCTCGCCACGCCTGGCAGCGCCGGCGCGCTTCGTCATGGAGGCGAGTTCCGCCGCGACGGTGGTGGCGATCGCGCGGGCGTCGTCAATCGCTCCCGTGAGATCCGAGCCCATTACCGAATGACCTGCGTTGAGGGCACGGGCGATCTGGTTCAGATTGCCACCGACGGCGCGCATGTCCTGGACGAGCATCTCGATGATCGCCCGGTCTTGCCTGCTCAGGAACGGTCGGACACCGGCGCCTTCCAGCGAGAGCGACCGCAAAAAGGCCGAAACGGAAAGTCCGGCCCGTTCCGCCATGCCCTCCACGGCCGCCATCTCATCGTCGGAAAAGCGGATGTGGGCCACCCTTTTCCGCCTGGCGGGTTTTCTGGGACTCGATCCATTCGACGCCGTCATCGATGAACTTTCTTGGCCTTGCGGCCGCAGGCCGCGGATCGAGGGCTTGTCCCTCGATCGTCAGGAAAAATGTATCACATTTTTCCGTATCCTGCCAACTCAATATGACATTGATATCATACAAATATCGCCATAATTCTATTTTTCTATGGTCAATACGACTTTATATTTCTATATTCGTATGAGCGTGGAGTTTCAGGAATCCATATCTCTCCAGAAATGGATTCGTGTGTGAGCGCAAACACATGTTTGTAGATTTATAGGAGAACGCGTGATGCCGACCGTCATCTCGGCAATCAACGGCAAGGGCGGCGCAGGAAAGACGACCGCGCTCATGAACATCGCCGGCGAATATGCACTCAGAGGCGGCACGGTCGCCATGATCGACATGGATGCCCGCAGCAACCTGACCAAATGGTGGAGCGACTGTCGGGAGAAGGAAGCGCAGGCCGAGGGGATCGATGTCCTTGGCCATAAGACGGTCAAAGCGGTCAGCGCATTTCTGGATCGCGCAGCCGACCGCTTTGACTACATTCTGATCGACACGCCGGGCGAGGACACCGCGATCATCGATCCGGTGATCGGATGGTCCGACCTGGTGATTTCGCCGATCCAGGCTTCGAAACGAGAAGTGCTTGGGGCGATCGATTGTTTCGAGTCCGTGCTGCGCGTCAACGAAGCGCTCGGGCGCGGTTGCCGTCATGGCGTGCTGCGGACGCGCATCGCGCTGACCGTTCGGCACACCGAGCTTTATCGCAAGATCCGGCCGATCATCGAGGACAAGGTCGGGACGTATCTGTTTCGGACCGAGGTGATGGAGCGCAACGTCTACAAGGATATCCAGAACGGCATCGGGACCTTGCAGATGCAGGAACTGACGGAAGCGATCGCGAAGGCGCGCAGTGAGACGCAGAGCGTCGTTGAGGAGATCGATGAGCTTCTCGATCCTGGTGACAGAACTGGAGAAGCGGAATGAGCCGCCGCGAGCACCTGTCGCTTGATGAGTTCGCGACAACGCCTCGAAAGCAAGCCGACGTCAACCGGATCGAGTTGCGCCAGCAAACCGCTGAGCCCGGCGCCCCAGCTTCTTCGCGTGACAAGCCGGAGGTCGAAGCCGACATGCGGCAAGAGGCAAGAAGAGCGCTGCGGCGGGTGAAGCGCGAGCGGGTGAAAGGCGAAAACTTCTTCGTCAATGTGAGTCTCGATCGCAGGACCAAGCGACGGTTGAAGCTTGCGTCGTTTAATGCTGAGACATCGATGCAGGCGATTATCGAAGCGGCTATCGTCAAATATCTCGATGAGATCGGTGCCTGATGCCGACGGCGATTTGATCCGGGGCGAACTTTTCTGCTATTAATGTCAAATTGGCTTTCTTCCGAAGCAATCGGAGCCAATTGGGGCGAAGATGCGTGTCAAGCCGACGCGCTTTTGGGGTAACTGGGAACGGGCAGAACTGCCGCCATGGCGATCAAGGATGTTCAGAAATACATCGAGGAGCAGGGGCTCGTCGAAACGACCGATGCGGAGTCGGAGAAACCGATCTACAGGAAGCCCGGCTTCGAAGGCATTCGAAGCTTCGGCGAAATGGAGCAGATATTCAGCCAGTTCATCCGCGAGCATCGGGACGCCAAGCGGCTGAATCGTGCCCAGGTGGGCATGATGGTCGGTCTGCATGAGACGATCTTCGCACGCTATGAACGGGCCTTCTCCAAGCTGCAGGCGACGCGGCTGATCCACCTTTGCGAAATTCTCGACTGCTCGCCCGTGGAAATGATCCACGCGGCAGCCCCTCACCTGTTCGGGGAAACCCGCAAGGAAGCCGACGATAAGCTGAAGCTGATGCTGCGCATATTGGATATGCCGGCATCGACCGCATCCAGCCTGCTCAGCATGATCGTGGGGCTGGTGGGAGAAGACGGCGGCCGCTCCAATCCAGCATAGGGGTTGTGAGCGAAGGCGCCGGCTGAGCTGCCGCGAGAGGATCGTCACGCGCATGCGCGGAGACCGCTTGCGGGCTGCGGGAGCGCCCGTTGGGCGCGAGTAGAGCCGTGCCCGAAGGGCCTCGCCCAACGCTTTCTTCCCGAGACATGCGATCGTGTCTTAGCTGATCAAGTTATCCATCACCGTCATGAATCGGTGGGCGGGGACCGATTCAGCAAAGTCGTTGGACGCCGCTTTCGCAAGAAGCGAGACTCCGGCCATGAAACATGAGAACGCAGAGCCGGTTCATCTTCGCCGCATCGATCCGTCGCGTAACATGCGGCGCTTCTATACGCTCGCCATCCAGCCGACCCTGTTCGGCGGAGCCTCGGTCATCCGCAACTGGGGACGGATCGGCACGAACGGCCAATCGATGATGGAAACGTTCGACAGCAACGGCGGCGCGGCAACCGCCTCAATCCGCCTCGAACGCGCCAAGCGCCGCCGCGGATATCGAGACAGCGGCGCTGGCTGAGCGCGGAAACCACCCGAATTCCGCGCTTTTCAGTGGATGCACGTCGTCGCCAGAGCGCGACCCCCTACCCCCACGACAAATTCGTTGCCATAGGGAAAAGGTTGATCACCTGAGGAGGAGACTGCCCGACATGACGACAGCGACCGAAATCGCCGACAAGATTGCCGCAACGCAAAACCTGACCAAGGCGCAGGCCAAGGCCATCGTCGACAGTGTCTTCAAGGAGATTGCGGCTGCGGCGGTGAGCGGGGCGGAGACGAACATTCCCGGATTCGGGAAATTCAAGGTGAAGGCGACGCCGGCGCGTGAGGGCCGCAATCCGGCCACCGGTGGAACGATCAAGATCGCGGCGTCGAAGAAGCTTGCCTTCGCGCCGGCGAAGGCCGTAAAGGACGCGCTCAACGGCTGAGGCCGCCAAGCGCGTCCGAGCGCGACGCGCCCTTAAAAGGGTGGCTCGCTGCTGCCGAGGCTTTCCTGCTCGGCCCAGATCGCTTCGCGTTCGGCCAGCGCCATCGCCAGTTCCTCCCTGATGCAGCGGCGCTCGTCAGGATCGACGGCGTTTCGCAGTTCGGCCCGAAGCTCCTCAATGTGTTGATCGATCGACATCGTCATCTCCTTGATGTTTGTGAAGGACGACGCCGGCGGCCGTGGCGGGTCGGAGGGGTCAAGGATCGCGCAGCGACCGCCGGAGGCGGCGAGTGGGGGAGCCGAAATGCGCAAGCATTTTGGGGGTACCGCTCGTCCTTGAGGCCTGCGGAACGCCACGGCACCATGGGACGACCAGAGCAGACACCCCGCTCCCGGTTGTGCGCCCGATAAGCGGGAAGCGGGCTCGGCACTGTCCGTGTGAAGCGGCAACGTGGCTGCCGTGACGGGTTGGCAGTATGATGACCTTCGAGGGAGACGCCTGAGTTGGCGAAAAAGAGGCCCGTACCGGATGAGCGTCCGGTACGGGCCTCTTTTCTTGCAGCTATTTCGGTTGCAGATGTCGCAGGAGCGCTGCGAGGGGACCGTCGTGCGGTTGCCGGTCCGCATGCTTGGTAAGATCCTCGGCAAGCAGTCGCGCAACATCATCGGGAAGCGGCATGAATTCGTAGCCCCGGGCGAGTGATGCCGCGTGCAGGGCATCGAGCGTTTCGTATTCGCGGTCGGTCGTGCCGAGCCAAAGGCCCAGATCGTCGCCACTCTCGTCGGGGAAGGCCTGCAGGAAGAAGGTGCGAAGCGGCGGATCGTAGCCGATGACGGCGTCCGGATCGGTGAGGCCGTCGCTGGTAACGGTGATGGTGTAGCGGCTCATGGAGGCCTCCCGGTCGTAGGGTGAAAAAGAGAGCCGACCCCTTACGGGGCCGGCTCGCTGCGGTTCACTGCGGGTTGTTCCAGAGGATCACCTTCTTGTTCTCATCGCCGCCGGGGGCGGGAGCGAGGTTGCCGAAGATCACGCCGATCTCGGGGGCTTCCAGCTTGACCGAGAGGTATTCCTCGCCCGAACGCTGGGAGATGCGGTGCCAGCCGGCTCCGATCTCGAAGCCCGTGCGCTTGTTGACGATGCGGTAGTCGGGGGCATCCTCGCGCGACTTGTTGGTGTTCGGGATCAGCGTGATCGGGGCGTTGACACGGAGCGTGGCGAACACGCCTTCCATCGAGCCGTCGGCCTTGGCGGTGAGGTTTGCGATCGTGGTGGCCATGGTACTTCTCCTTCGGTTGCATCGGGACCATTCCCGATGGCGCCAAAGAAGGGGCCGTCCTGCTGCGGTCACTCGGCAAGAAATTCTGGAAAATTCTATTTGCCGCACACAGCGGGCCCACTTTTAAGGGCCCCGCTTGCGGGAAGGAAAGTGCCTGGCCCGCAACCAAAAGACCGAAATCGAATTTTCCTGAATTTCTTGCCGAGCGTACCCCCAACGGGGGTTGACCGCGAAAGCAGGCGGTCCACTACTAAGGCGACATGACCACGGGAATGGTCCCGGATGTGTTCGAAGGAGCCTGCGGCCACCATCGCAGATCCTTCACACCAGGCACAGCGGTCGCAGACATGCGTTTACCCGGCCTGCGGGCCTGTTCCTCGATCACGGCGCCGCACCCGACCGCCCAGCGCGGAGAGCCCCTGCCTCGTCTTCCGTCACGCGCCGGGTTTCGCGGTCGCGGCCGGCTGGTGGTGCTCTACTCCTGCGCTGGCGAGAAATACCTCTCGGCCAAGTGGCGGGCCGTCGGGAACGCGCTGCACCATCCGCAACCGTCCTGCCCGTGGCTCGACACACGCGAAGGGTATCGCTCTGGATCGTCCGCAGGCCGCGAGAAGTGGTTTCGCAAGGGGCAGGTTTCGAGGGATGATCCCGCGCATACGATCGGCGCAGCCGGTACAAGCGCCGAAGTGGCCTTCGGCCGGATCAGGGTGGACGGCTGGCGCCGCCCTGTCGCGAACCGGTCAAGGCAGTTCGCGACAATCAAGCTTCCAGTACGGTGCGCTCGTCGGCAGTCATGCGCGCTTCGACGTCTCGGCGAACGTCAGGATCGGCATGGCGCAACATGGCGCGCCAGTCCGCGATGGTGTGGACTGTCGCCACCGTGCCGCGTAGCGTGTCGTAGACGACGCAAGGGCTGCCGATCATGGCCAGGCGCAGCATGTTGAGACAGGTGCCAGGCGATACGCCGTCCCAGACCATGAGGCCGAAATCGGCGCGGCGGGCCATCTCGCGATCCTTATCGGCGTGGACGGCCAAGCCTTTGGCGCCGGCCGGCGGCGGGACGTGATAGGCGGCCCAGTCGCCGAGATTGTTGCGGGGTTCGGCCCCGGCATGGAAGACGCCGACATGCTCGTAACTATAGCCAGCCAGCAGCCCCTGCATCTCGGCGTCGGCTCCCGGCGCATCGCCGATCAGCACGCCGTGCTCGGCCGCGACGATCGAGCCGATCCGCTCGATCGCAAGGGGTGGCAGTTCGAAGATGTCGCGTGATCCGCCCAGGAATATCATCGCCATGGCCGCTTTCCTTTCTCTCAATGCGCCCGCCCCAGCCCGGCTCTCCTCTCCCTCTCTTGCGCGAGGGATCGTCACCGAACGCCGAGACGGCGAAGCCGGCTCGGGGAGCGGCGGCACGCCGCGACTAGAGCCCGGCCGGCCGCTGGCCGGCGCGCCCGAACCGGACCGGAACCGGAAGACGAACTGTCGAGGATGTAGTTATTGGTGTCCGCGAGCCAGAGGCGGACGTTCTGGATCGAGCGCATCAGGACCGAAGGATCGGCTCGTGCCGGCATGAAGTCCGAGCTCTACCAGTAGCGCTCGCCAGCCCGTGATACCCGACCACGCTTCATGGTCATGAATGACCAGAACGCATGTAAATCGGCGTGCCTGGTTGGTTCGTGCAAATCCGGGTCAGAGCCAGGTGTTGAGCGCCGGCTTGCCGCAGTGGAACGCGTCGAGCCGGTGCGTGTCATCGAGCAGTTCAACCGCTGAAAGTGCCGCCTGTCGTTCCCACGGCGCCGACCTGCGCAGCCGCTCGGCCGCCTTGGGCGGCGGAGCGGCCGCCGGGGCCGAGATTGCCTGCGTCAAGGCTCCATAGGAGTCCGGCGCGACGCGGATGACAGTTCCGTTCAGGATCGCAGTCTGGGCTTCATGCAGAGCGGCGCGGTGCATGGACTCGGTGCCGACAGGGCCGTGCAGTTCCGCGCCGCGGTCGATGATGGTGAGATCGTCGTCGCGAAACCGCATCGAGACGGGTGTTTCCTAGCCCGAAAAATTCACGGTGGGTTGGCGGATGTGGTGCAAGCCGTTGAAATGACGTAGGATTTGGTTGCTTACGCCAATCCTATTCATTTCCGGAGACCACACCCGCCATG
>BFBZ01000764.1_pt1 | contig 26211 bp, 18 predicted proteins | sample 1888401 | NCBI WGS metagenome assembly BFBZ01 (sample SAMD00112614, study PRJDB3348) | symbiont metagenome | host: Chara braunii
GGGCACCAACATGATCGACGGTCGCAAGATCGTCATCATCACCAAGGACGACCAGGGCAAGCCCGACCTGTCGAAGGCCGCGCTCTCCGAAGCCTATCAGGACGATGGCGCCGACATCGCGATCGGCACGACCTCCTCGGCCGCAGCGCTGGCCGATCTGCCGGTCGCCGAGGAGAACAAGAAGATCCTCATCGTCGAGCCTGCGGTCGCCGACCAGATCACGGGCGAGAAGTGGAACCGCTACATCTTCCGCACCGGCCGCAACTCCTCACAGGACGCGATCTCCAACGCGGTCGCGATCGGCAAGCCCGGCGTCACGGTCGCCACCCTTGCGCAGGACTATGCCTTCGGCCGCGACGGCGTCGCTGCCTTCAAGGAGGCGCTGGCCAAGACCGGCGCGACGCTGGGCGCCGAGGAATATGTGCCGACCAGCACCACCGACTTCACCGCCGTCGGCCAGCGCCTGTTCGACGCGCTGAAGGACAAGCCCGGCAAGAAGATCATCTGGGTGATCTGGGCCGGCGCCGGCGATCCACTGACGAAGCTGCAGGACATGGATCCGAAGCGCTACGGCATCGAGCTGTCGACCGGCGGCAACATCCTGCCGGCGCTTGCCGCCTACAAGCGTCTGCCCGGCATGGAAGGCGCCACCTACTACTATTATGACATTCCCAAGAACCCGGTGAACGACTGGCTGGTGGCCGAGCACCAGAAGCGCTTCAACGCGCCGCCGGACTTCTTCACCGCCGGCGGCTTCTCGGCCGCGATGGCCGTCGTCACCGCCGTAACCAAGGCCAAGTCGACCGACACCGAGAAGCTGATCGCGGCGATGGAGGGCATGGAGTTCGATACGCCGAAGGGCAAGATGATCTTCCGGAAAGAGGATCACCAGGCGCTGCAAAGCATGTATCACTTCCGCGTCAAGGTCGATCCGAACCTTGCCTGGGCCGTCAACGAGCCGGTGCGCGAGATCAAGATCGACGAGATGGCGGTGCCGATCCGCAACAAGCGGTGAGATAATGGATCGCGTGCCCGGCCCTCGCGCCGGGCACATTCTTACTGGCAGTGACAAGCTGGCGACATGGCCCTTACCCTCGAAACCCGCGACCTCACCATCCGTTTCGGCGGTCATGTCGCGGTCAACAGCGTCAGTTGCAGCTTCAGGCCGGGTGAGCTGACCGCCATCGTCGGCCCCAACGGGGCCGGCAAGACCACCTATTTCAACCTGATCTCCGGCCAGCTGACGGCCTCCTCGGGCTCCATCCTGTTCGACGGCCGCGACATCACCGGTCTCTCGGCGCCGCTGCGCACCCGCGCCGGCTTGGGACGCGCGTTCCAGCTCACCAACCTGTTTCCCAATCTCAGCGTCGAGGAGAACGTGCGGCTCGCTGCGCAGGCGCAGAGCGGCGTGCACTATGACCTGCTCCGCCCCTGGATGGCGCGGCGCGACCTGATTGCGCGCGCGGACGCGATCCTCGACCAGGTCGCGCTCGGCGGCCGCCGCAGCGTCACCGCGACGACGCTGTCGCATGGCGATCAGCGCAAGCTCGAAGTCGCGCTGATGATGGCGCTGGAGCCGAAGGTCTTCATGTTCGACGAGCCCACCGCCGGCATGAGCATCGACGAGGTGCCGGTCGTGCTCGACCTCATCGGCAGGCTCAAGCAGGACACGAGCAAGATCATCCTGCTGGTCGAGCACAAGATGGACGTCGTGCGCTCGCTCGCCGACCGCATCATCGTGCTGCACAACGGACAGCTGGTCGCCGACGGTCCGCCCGCGGAGGTCATCGCCTCGCCAATCGTGCAGGAAGCCTACCTTGGCGTGGCGCCGCGGAGTGCGGCATGAGCACGCTACTGAAGCTTGCGGGCGTCGAGACCTATATCGGACGCTATCACATCCTGCAGCGCGTCGACTTCGAGGTGCCCGAGGGCCAGACCACGATGCTGCTCGGCCGCAACGGCGCCGGCAAGACCACGACCTTGCGCACCATCATGGGCCTCTGGCAGGCCAGGAACGGCACCATCTCACTCGCCGGCGAGCCGATCGAGAGGCTGGCAACGCCCGACATCGCGCAGCGCGGCGTCGGCTACGTGCCCGAGAGCATGGCCGTGTTCTCCGACCTCACGGTGAAGGAGAACCTGATCCTGGCGGCGCGCAACGGCCCGCTCGACGATGCCCAGCTCGCCTGGATCTTCGGCTTCTTTCCCGCCTTGAAGAAGTTCTGGCTGTCGCGCGCCGGCAGCCTGTCCGGCGGCCAGAAGCAGATGCTGTCGATCGCCCGCGCCATCGTCGAGCCGCGCAAGCTGCTCCTCATCGACGAGCCCACCAAGGGCCTGGCGCCGGCGATCGTGGTGTCGCTGATCGAATGCCTCAAGGAGATCAAGCGCCGTGGCGCAACCATTCTCCTCGTTGAACAGAATTTCCACGCCGCGCGCGAGCTCGGCGACCAGGTGCTTGTGATGGACAATGGCACCATCGTCCATCGCGGCGAGATGGCCGCGCTCGCGGCCGACGTGCCGTTGCAGGAGCGCCTGCTCGGCCTCAGCCTGGAGGCGCATCAATGAGCGAGATCGCTGCGACCGAGGCACTGCCGAAACCGAAGCGCGACATCGCGCCGCTGCTGCTGCCGGTCGTGCTGGCGCTCCTGATGATCCCGCTGGTCGGGTCAGCGAGCTCCTGGGTGACCCTGACGGTCGCGAGCCTCGCGATGGGCATGATGATCTTCATCATGGCCTCGGGCCTGACGCTCGTCTTCGGCCTGATGGACGTGCTCAATTTCGGCCACGGTGCCTTCATCGCCGTCGGCGCCTACGTTGCGACGCTGGTGCTGCTGCCACTGGCGGGCTGGGCCCAGTCCGACTCGCTGCTGACCAACCTTGCCGTCCTCGTTCCGGCGGCGCTGCTGTCGATGGGCGTGACCGGCGCACTCGGCCTCGTGGTCGAGCGCGTGCTGGTGCTGCCGGTCTACGGCCAGCACCTCAAGCAGATCCTGATGACCACCGGCGGACTCATCGTCGCCGAGCAGACGCTGTATGCGCTGTTCGGTCCGCAGATCATTCCCATGCCGCTGCCCGCGGCGTTGCGCGGGTCTTTCATCATCGGCGACGTCGCGATCTCGAAATACCGGCTGCTGGCCATGCTCGTCGGCTTCGCGATCTTCGTCGCCATCGAGCTGGTGCTGAACCGGACCAAGATCGGCCTGTTAATCCGCGCCGGTGTCGAAAACCGCGAGATGGTCGAGGCGCTCGGCTATCGCATCCGCCGGCTGTTCCTCGGCGTGTTCATGACCGGCTCGGCGCTGGCCGGCCTCGGCGGCGTGATGTGGGGGCTGTATCGCGAGCAGGTGCATGCCTCGATCGGCGACGAGCTCACCGTGCTGGTGTTCATCGTCGTGATCATCGGCGGGCTCGGCTCGATCACCGGCTGCTTCATCGGCGCGGTCCTGGTTGCGATGGTCGCCAACTATGGCGGCTTCCTGGTGCCCAAGCTCGCCCTCGTCTCCAACATCCTGCTGATGGTCGCCGTGCTGATGTGGCGGCCGCGCGGTCTCTATGCGGTGACCAGCCGATGATGATCCTGTCCGGCGATCCGCCCCGCAGCCGCGCGCTGTCCATCCTGCTCACCGTCATCATCCTGGCGCTGCTGGCGACGCCCTTCATCTTCCCCGGCGCCAAGGCGCTCAACGTCGCCGCCAAGATCTGCATCTTTGCCGCGCTGGTCGCCTCCTACGATCTGCTGCTCGGCTATACCGGCTCGGTGTCGTTCGCGCATACGATGTTCTACGGCATTGGCTCCTACGCGGTCGCGATCGCGCTCTATGGCCTCGGTCCCAACTGGTCATCGGTGGCAATTGCCGCCGCCGCCGGGTTGCCGCTCGCGCTGCTGCTGGCGCTCGCGATCGGCCTGTTCTCGCTGCGGGTCGAGGCGATCTTCTTTGCCATGATCACGCTCGCGGTCGCCTCGGCCTTCCTGGTGCTGGCATCGCAATTGTCGTGGCTGACGGGCGGCGAGGACGGCCGCAGCTTCCAGCTGCCCGAGCTGTTGCGCCCGGGCACGGTGTTCATCGGCAAGGACTGGTTCGGCTTCCCGATCAACGGTCGCATCCTGACCTATTACCTGGTGCTGTCGGCCTGCGCGCTGATGATCCTGGCCCTGCTGCGCGTCGTCAACTCGCCGTTCGGCCGCGTGCTGCAGGCGATCCGCGAGAACCGCTTCCGCGCCGAGGCGCTCGGCTATCGCACGGTCTTTCATCTCACCTATGCCAACTGCATCGCAGCCATGATCGCGGCCTGCGCGGGGATGCTGAACGCACTCTGGCTGCGCTATGCCGGCCCCGACACGTCGCTCAGCTTCTCGATCATGCTCGACATCCTGCTGATGGTCGTGATCGGCGGCATGGGCACGATCTACGGCGCCATCATTGGGGCTGCCATCTTCATCCTGGCGCAGAATTATCTGCAGGCCCTGATGGGGATCGCTTCGACCGCGGCGGCGGACGCCGGACTGCCGCTGCTGCCCGGCCTGCTGCACCCCGACCGCTGGCTGCTGTGGCTCGGCCTCCTGTTCATCGCCAGCGTCTATTTCTTTCCGACCGGCGTCGTCGGCCGCCTTCGCAACAAGCCGGGCGCGGCGCGCTGAGCTGCAAGTACCCCCGAAATTCTGCGCGGCGGCGCCGGAGCAGCCTAGGCCGCACGGTATCCACATGCGGAAATTATCGTTTGCCGCGAAGTTTCGACGCGCGCTTAAGCGACGGCTAACCGCATTTCCTAACCGGACCGGCACCAGTGCCTTGTTATCAAGCGAGCTTGCAACAAGTCATTTCCTCCCGGGTCGATCAAGGCATGCAAGGCGCAGCAGACACGTCAGGGACCGGCGGTAGCGAGCCGGAATGGATTGGCACGTCCCTCTGGCGCGGTCCGGTGCCATGGCTGATCGCGTGCGGAGCGCTTCTGATCGCAGCCATCGTCATCGGGACGATCGTCATGGCCAGCGGTTTTCGGGCGCGTGCGATCGCCAACAACGAGCGCGAACTCGAAAACACCGTGCTGCTGTTGAGCCGGCATTTCGCGCAGCAGTTCGAAGACGCCGAGACCGCGGTGTCGCATGCGATCCGCCGCATGCAGCTCGAGTCGATCGGTTCGCCGGAGGCGTTCCGGTCCGAGATGGCAAGACCCGAGATCAGCGAGATGCTGCGCTCTCAGGTCAGCGGCCTGTCCTATATGGGAGACCTCACGATCGTCGACGTCGACGGCAATTTCGTGAACTGGTCGTCCAGCGACCCACTGCCGCCCATCAACGTCGCGGACCGCTCCTACTTCAAGGACCTGCAATCGGCATCGCGGCCGGACAGCTTCGTGATCCTGCCGGTCATGAGCCGCGTCACCGGCGGCTGGGCGACCATCGTCGCGCATCGCCTGAACGGCGCCAACGGGGAATTCCTCGGCTTGCTGACCCGCCGGGTGGATCCGCACACCTACGAGACGTTCCTGGAATCGATGGCTCTCGGGAAGGGCTCATCGATCATGCTGGTCCATTCCGACGGCGCCGTGCTGGCGCGCTACCCGCACGCCGAATCCCTGATGGGCGCCAGGATAGGGAACGACGAGTTGCTGAAGGGGGTCGCCGAGAGTGGCCTGCGCACGACCCTGCTCACGAGCTCCGTCGACAACCTGGAGAAGATCGCGTCGGCTTCCAGGATCGGGCGCTTCCCGCTCGTCATCTCGGCCAATAGGCCGGTCGACGATGCGCTCGCGGACTGGCGATCGCAGATGGTGCTGATCGTGGGTGCGGCGGTGCTTGCGATCGCGGTCATCGCCGTGACGTTCAGCCTGATGATCCGGCAGATCGTGCGACAGGGGCGTGCGGCAACGCGTCAACTGGAGACCGAGAAGCAAAGGGTCGAGACTGCGCTGGACAACATGACGCAGGGGCTGATCTCGTTCGACGCGAACGCATGCGTCGTGATGTTCAATCAGCGCTTCATCGACCTGCTCGGCCTGTCCACGGACGTGATCAGGCCCGGCGCCCACCTCAGCGAGGTCATCGCGCACTGCAAGGCGCGCGGATCCTTCAACGGCGACGTGACCGACTTCTGCGCCGACATCATCGACAGAGCCGCGGCAGGCGGCACGTCGCAGATGATCGCGGAGGGCGGAGCCGGCCGCTTCTTCAACATCATCGACAAGCCGCTGGCCTCGGGCGGATGGGTCACGACGATCGAGGACATCAGCGAGCATCGCAGGCTCGAGCAGGAGCGCGACCGCAACTACGCATTCCTGCGCGAGATCATCGACCACATCCCGTCGCACATCATGGTCAAGGACGTCCGCGACCGGCGCTATGTACTGGTCAACCAGTCGACCGAGCAGCGCTTCGGCGTGCCGCGCGAGGAGATCGTCGGCAAGACGGCGTTCGACCTGCTGCCGCGACCGGTCGCGGAAAAGGTGACCGCGGACGACGACCGGGCTCTGGAGCAGTCGGACGGGCTGTTTCTCGCCGAACATCCCTGGCAGAGTCCGGGGCTGGGATTGCGTTACATCACGTCACGGCGCATCGCCATCGCGGATGATGCGCAGCGGCCGCGCTATCTGATCAACGTGATCGAGGACACCACGGAGCGGCGGCTGGCCGACGAGAAGATCGCCCATCTCGCGCATTTCGACGCGTTGACCGAGCTGCCGAACCGTGTGCTGTTCCAGGAACGCATCGACGAGGAGCTGGAACGCGCGCGCCACGGCACCTTCTTCGCGCTGCTCTATATCGATGTCGACGAGTTCAAGGGCATCAACGATTCGCTCGGCCATCATGTCGGCGACGAGCTGTTGAAGACGATCGCGCGGCGCATCGAGAGCTGTCTCGCGCCGGAGGATATGGTGGCCCGGCTCGGCGGCGACGAATTCGCGGTGCTGCTGACCACCGTTGCAGACCGGGACGAGGTCATCGTGGCCGTGAAGGAGATCCTCGACGCGATCCGCAAGCCCTATAAATGCCTGGGCCACCAATTGTCGACCGACGCCAGCATCGGCATCGCGCTGGCGCCCCATGACGGCGTCGAGCGCGACCAGCTGACCAAGAATGCCGACCTCGCAATGTATGCCGCCAAGGCCGGCGGCCGCCGCACTTTCCGTTTCTTCGAGCCCGCGATGGATGAGACCGCGCGCGCGCGGCTGCAGTTGCAGCAGGACCTGCGCCGGGCGATCACGGAAGGCCAGTTCGAGCTGCACTACCAGCCGCTGCTCGGCTTCAGCGAGAACGTCATGACCGGCTGCGAGGCGCTGTTGCGCTGGCGTCATCCGGAGCGAGGGATGGTGCCGCCGCTCGACTTCATTCCGCTCGCCGAGGACACCGGGCTCATCAACGAGATCGGCGACTGGGTGTTGCGCACCGCCTGCGCCGAGGCCGCGCATTGGCCCGCCGGCATCCGCATCGCCGTGAACGTCTCGCCGGTGCAGCTCAAATCGCCGACCCTGGCGCTGCGGATCGCAGGCGCGCTGTCGGCGGCCGGTCTTGCGCCCGAACGGCTCGAGGTCGAGATCACCGAGGCGGTGCTGATCAGCGACGACGACGTCGCGCTCGGCATCCTGCACCAGTTGCACGACATGGGCGTGCGTATCGCACTCGACGATTTCGGCACCGGCTATTCGTCGCTGAGTTATCTGAAGCGGTTTCCGTTCGACAAGATCAAGATCGACCGCTGCTTCGTCAGCGACATCGGCGCCGGCAGCTCGTCGGCGATCGTCCAGGCGGTGGTGAGCATCGCCACCGCCAGCAACATGACGACCACGGCCGAGGGCGTCGAGACCGGGGCGCAGCAGACGGCGCTGCGCCAGCTCGGCTGCACGGAGATGCAGGGCTACCTGTTCAGCGCCCCCAAGCCGGCGGCCGAGCTGCGCAAGCTGTTCAGTCCGGAAGCGGCGGCAGGGAGCTTGCATGCCGCCGGCTGAGCCCGCTTTGCGGCGCCGTCAACGCCTGGCCGCCCCGGCCGAGCCTGCGGCGCGAGGCCACGCAGATTTCGACGACCGGCCCGCTACCGGCCTTGGCGCGGCGTTCCTATATCCGGAGCGGCAACAACGGAGTTGGCAGGTCGTCATGCAGCCGGTTTCCATGCTTCTGAACATCCTCTGGATCCTGTGCGGCGGCGCCTACATGGCGTTCGGCTGGCTGGTCGCCGCGGTCGTCATGGCGATCACGATCGTCGGGCTGCCCTGGTCCCGCGCCGCATTCAACATCGCCGCCTATACGCTGCTGCCGTTCGGCTCGCGCGCCGTCCGCCGCGACCAGCTCACCGGCATGGAAGACGTCGGAACCGGCGTTCTCGGGCTGCTCGGCAACATCATCTGGTTCGTACTGGCCGGCTGGTGGCTGGCGCTCGGCCACCTCCTGACCGCAATCGTGCTCGCGGTAAGCATCGTCGGCCTGCCCTTCGCCTGGGCCCATCTGAAGCTCGCCGGGCTGGCGCTGTGGCCGATCGGCAAGACCATCGTGCCGGCGTAAGGCGGGTCGGCGGGAGCGGTCCGGCCGCGCACCCCGCCGAACTGCCCCCGCGCCTCGCGGCGCGAGCGGCCCGTCCGCCTGGTCCGGGGAGCATCCAAGGCCGTTGCCGTCGCCCAGGCAATCGGCTAAACGATTTGCCGTACGCACCCGTAGCTCAGCTGGATAGAGCGTTGCCCTCCGAAGGCAGATGTCAAGCTGTTTTGCGGGAGCGCGAAACTAAAAAGAAATCGAAATTTCAGAGACTTAAGAAATCAGCGCGGATCGCTTCACAGCCACGAAGTTTCCGCGTAAGCACTGCGTAAGCAGGCAGGCACCCGTAGCTCAGCTGGATAGAGCGTCGCCCTCCGAAGGCGAAGGCCACACGTTCGAATCGTGTCGGGTGCGCCATCATCTTTCCTCCATTCCGAAATGAATCTAAGAGTTTGAAAGGCATAGTAGTTTTCGCGTTCGAAAACCCCTCTGAAGACGAGTAAGAGAGATGGTCGGCAAACGTGAGTCTGAGCACCAGTTTCTGCAGGTGCAAATTGCCAGAAAGCCAGAGATCGTAAGGCTTGAGAGGAATGAGATGGCGAGTTCGAACGAGTCGTCGAACGACCCGCGCTTCTTGCCCAGATTCTCCCGCTTTTCGTCGATCAGAAGCTTTTGCCGTTCGAGTTCAGATACGCGCCGTTCATAAGCTTTTGCAACCTCCGGCGAGCCCGACCCGATAATGCGGTCGATCAACCGTTGAGATTCCTTTTCGATCTTTGCGCGTTCGCGTTTGAGACCTTCAGCCAGTTGGAGGGTCTGAACGCCACGCTGGTTCCGAAGGAATCTTGCAGTCATTGATCTCGGTGCTGCCGACGCGAAGAAAGATGCTCTAATAAGAGCTGTCTTTGGTGAAGAAAAATGCTTCTTCTGATAGGCACGTACCGGCGTTTACCGACCAGGCTCCAGTCACCAGCACTCCGTTCGGCGACTCTGGTAGATATCAAAAATGACCCAAAATCAGCACTACGTTCCCAAATTCATCTTGCGACAATTTCTGGCCGATGCGGACGGCGAGCGCGTAGCTGTTTACGACAAGAAAACGGATAAGACGTTCGTCACTTCCATTCGAAACGTCATGGCAGAAAACCGCTTTAATGATTTCCTATTCGATGACGACTGGATGGTCTCCTTCGAGCCGATTGCTTGTGCTGCGGAAGACCAAGTGCTTCCCACCTACAAGAAGGTTCTGGAGACACGGCGCCTGGATAACTCACCGCAGGAAAAAGCTGCTCTTGCTTTTCTCATGGCATTTCAATTGTTGCGGACCAAAGCAAACCGCGATCAATGGCAACGAGTAGAGGAACTCATCGTTGCGAAGGTCGAGGAAAGCGGCGGGAAGATGCAGGACGTCCGAGGTTGGGAAGATTGGCAACCCGCCACGGAAGATTCACTCAAACGCGATCATCTCCTAAGCATACGAAACAGCATTGGTGATATTGCGCAGATCGTCGGCATGAAGGATTTCTTGCTGGCCGCGCCGGCTAACGGACGCAGCTTCTACCTTGGGGACAATCCAGTATGCCTCAACAACATGCGGAGGTTCGACCCACGTGGAAACCTTGGCCTTGCCGTCACAGGCATCGAAATCTACATGCCCCTGGCTTCCGATCTGCTTCTTTGCGCATGGTGCCCCTCACTTCTTTCCGGGCTTCGTTCTGATTACGAAAACGCCGTTCGGCTTCTGCGAGCTGAGGCGCTAGGCCAAGTGATGGCGGGCACGATGACCGCACAACAAATGAAAGAATTGATGGAGCACTTCAACGCAACGGACCAGCCTGCAGCTTCTCTTTTGCGTGACGCGGCAGCGGGCATGCCCGTGTCCTCGAATGAGGATAACATGGACTATTACAATTCGCTGCAAACATCGTTTGCTTCCCGCTACGTGGTCTGCCAACAGGCAGACTTCGCGCTAGCAAGGAAGTTTTGCCTTGAGAATCCCGATGCCAGGAGCGGTCGTCGGATGGGCGCTGCTTAGCTAGCGTAAGCTTGCCTTGCGGATGTTGCTGACTGCAGGGCGCGTCGGCGCCGCAGACCGGGCTTTACTCGCTAAGGCTCACCGAGCCAGCCGATTGCCGCGAAAATGCGGAACGGCTGTCTCGTCATCCGGTAACGATCCCTCGCGGGAAGATAGTTTGAGGCGCGCACCGGAAGCTCTCGCGTTTGGATCTCGCCCTTTGGATCGTCGTTATCACTGCTCCGCGCGGATCAAAAATACTAAGCTTGCCGTAGTCTCAGGCGTATTTTCGGAAGTCAGGCGAGATGGGCGTCCTAAAATCAATGTGCTTTAGGACGCGCCCGACTTCGCGTGCCGCCATAATGGGCGCCGGCAGCTTCAGGTCAAATTGCGTGGTATTCCAATTAACCTTGGTCAGCGCCAAAATCTCTTCCGCGAGCTTTGAAATCGCCGTATCGCAATTTTCATGCGGCACCAGCAGCAAGGGACGAGGCACGCGAAGGCCTGGGAAGGTCCCGTAATACGGCACGCTCCCGCGCGTATACAAAAGGCCTTTGCCATGCAGATCGACGAACGTCCCACGTAGTACCGGGTAGTTTCCATCGCGAAAGACGGCGATGGGTGAACTTTCTTGCACCCAAACCAGATCGCTCAGGTCGATACCCGCCCGGCGCAAAGCGGCATCGATGCCTTTGGCTTCCTCAGGTCTAAACCTTGAGGTCTTGAGAACAACAAGGCGCGCCGGTACGTGGCGGTGATGCGTCTTATACGTCGCGATCGATTGCGTTACGAGGTCGTCTGCATCCTGATCGGTCAGATAGGGATGGCGGCCTTTAGTTTCGGTTTGCGCTCGCGCGCCGCGCAAAATGAGACCACGCCCGCGCTCGTCGAACATTTGCGCGGTGCTGGTCCAGAGTTGCTGGCCATCGACGTCTCTATAGAAGCCGATGCCGAGGTAGCTCGTACGTAAACCATCCGCCTGCGGTAGCAAGCGCCAAGGTACTTTCCCAGCCTTATAGAACAACGCATTCAGCAGATTCCACGCGCGCGTTGCTTTCAGCTGTACCTGACGATTGCTGTCGCGCTTCACCTTGCGCGGGATTTTAGCGGTATCATCCCATGTGTCAGGCCAGACAATTTGTGTCGGCACATCTAAATGGAGCGTCTCCGCCTTCAGGAGATCACGGAAATCGAGCAAGATATCTCTATCGTCTTCCTCCTGATCTTCCTCCTTTGGCTCCGCATCTTCGCTCTTGGCATTAACGAGCTTCTCGATCAGCGGAATAGGGAGCGCAAGCACGATGACATCAGGCTTGACGCTACTTTCGTTCAACGCCGAGAGCTGCCGTGAGACCATCTCGACCGCCTGCCGCACAGCTTCATCGTGCCTGCCGATCGCTCGAATCTCATTGACCTGGCTGCGCGACATCGTGACGGTCGCGCCGTCTGGTACCTCGAATTTGCAGCGAAACGGGTTCTGATTGCCCAATCCGGGGAAATCGGGATTGAGATTGATCAGTTGCTTGTTTTCGCTTTCGATCCCGCGCGCCGTCTCGTTCAAGAATTCCGTGAAGCCCGACACAGTGTCATCCGTGCCAATGACGCCCACATGCACAACATCGCCCGAGCGCGGTTGAAACGGCCCGAACTCTCGCAAACCTTGGCGCGGATCGCAATGCTGCCCTCCGTCGCCAAACTCCAGTACCGGCTCATCGAAAACGCGTGCCTTGAAGGTCATGCTGCCAACCCCTCATCGAAGAGATCGGCGGGCTTCATCTCATCCGCCCGAGGGTCGGTACGCTCCCACGAGTCTTCTGGCACAGCCTTTTCAAGTTCAATAGGCGGCAGATGTTCAAATCCCACCAGGACATCGCTGGCATTGGTTTTTTCGAACAAATCGTTTTTCTGTTTGCAGCTCTCGGCCAGCAAGCTTTGCCACATAATGACTTGGCCGCGCACAGCGGCATTGCGCTCCAGACGCTTCTTGCCAGCCAAGAGCGCGCCGGGAAACGGATGCGGGACGAAGCCGTTCCGCGTGAAATAAAACGTCGGGTCAACAACGACAAACCATTCATCGCCAAGCCGTTCAAATCGGAACGATGCAGCGTGGTGACGAACATATCCCGGTTTGTCGGGATATTTCTTGTTCGGGTAATAGCTGACCACGCGAGCCGATGCGTCTTTCACCGCTGAAGCATATTTGTAAGTGCGCGACTTATTTTCGTCGAGTGCATGAAAATGAAACAAGCGCTCATCTTTCAGGAAGCTGAGTTGGTCGCGGGTTTGCCGCGACAACGTCCTGCGCAACAGATCAATCGTGCAATTCATATCGTCGAGATCGTCATTCAGCGTGAACAGCTTCGTATCAACGGCTTCAACCTGATCCAGATCGACGATCGCCCGCGTTCCGAATTCACGCGGATCGAAAAACGACACGAAACGTCGTTTTTGAATAACCCAGTCGAACCTTGGATTTCCCTGCTTCAAAAGGTCCGGGATGGCATCTCCACGAAAACCAAACGGCGAGGTGGAAATGAAAATCTCATCCGGAAGCCGCACGCGCATCATGTTAACGATAGCGCTCTCGCCAAAGTTCAGCGGCGGGATGTGGACGCCCGGTGTGCGCCGGTCGATCGTAAGCGCTGCTAACCTATCAGCACAGCTGGGATCGAAAACATCACCGGCTTTGTCGAACTTCAGACGCCGTTCATCTCCGCGCAGGCCGCTGGACACATCCTGCCAGTAAGCCGAGCCATCCGATTGTCGCCATAGAACGATGATGACCGGGATGTTGTATTTGCGCCAATAATCAAGGTCTTTTGATTTTACCGTGTACTCGAAACTCTTGTCGCTTTCGCGAATGTATTTTCCTTCAGCTGTGGCTTTGACCTGGACGCCAAGCAGCTTTCCAAGCGCAGCGCCGGTCTTTGGATCCCGAAGTTCGATTAGACCGTCCACCCCGGCTTCAAGACGCCCCCGCTGCTCGTAAATGAAGCCCGTCTCGAGGACGATCTTCTTTGCGGCGGTCTCGCCCAGCTCGCCGAGGAGCTGATTGTCGCTGAGGGTTTTAGTCATAACTTCAGCATAGGCGGTTTTTGGCCGTCCGCGAGCTCAATGTTCTTGTTATGTTTTCGTGGAGCTGGCAGATTACGGCCTTGGCGGACTTCGCTTCTTACATCTCCGGTATATTTGTTTCGATATATCAATAGTTTACGGCAAACTTGAAAACATACGGCTCCGTGTCTATACTTAGATGCAGAGGATAGATATAGACAATGACACCTGAAGCATCCACAGAAACCCCGCTACCCACGGATGGCATCCTTACTCCAGACGCCTTGCGCGATTCGAAGATGCGCGAGCGCCTGTCGGCCCCGGCAGTGTCGCTGTTCCTCAAGCTGACGGATTTGTGGCAGCTCTCCGTTGATGACCGCCGTGCGCTCGCTGGCGATATCTCAAGGCCGACCTATCACAACTGGCGCAACGGAAAGGTTGGTACGCTGACGCGCGATCAGTTGGAGCGCGTTTCGCTGGTGCTCGGAATCCAAAAGGGGTTGAGGACGCTCTTTTCCGACGAGGCAAGCGCGACCCGTTGGTTCACCAATCCGAACCATGACCTTCCGTTTGGCGGTCTCTCCCCCTTGCAGCGCGCGCTCCGGGGCAGCATCGACGATCTCTACGCCGTTCGCCGCTATCTGGATGCCTGGCGTGGGGTGAAATGAGTGAATCCCGCGCGAGCATCCGTGCACATACGCATCGCCTTATTGCCAGCCGCTACCCAACGGTCGGCATCTTTGACGATTTGAATTTAAGCCAGGAAGAACTGACCGTCGCGTTCCTGCTCGAGTCTGTCACGAACGATCGACTGACGTCCTATTCGGGACGCTTGCAGTTGTTGCGGCCTTCAGAAATCGTGCAAGGACCGACCGCCAATATGGTGATGGCGGCCTTTCTTCACGCGGATGAGACCGGCGGCCGCTTCACCGACGGCCGTCTCGGCGCGTGGTATGCAGCGCTTGAACTTGAAACAGCGATTGCCGAGACAGTGCACCACAATACGCGTCGGCTTCGCCTCTCAGAAGGTGCATTTCCTTCAAACATTCAAATGCGGCAGTTGATTGCCGGAATCGATTGCTCGCTGATCGACATTCGCGGACAGCAAGAAACACGGCCCGAGCTGTACGCTGCGAACGAGTATTCAAAGTCTCGCGCCTTTGGACTTGCATTGCGCTGGCCATCTTCCGGTGAAGGTGAAAATGGCATTGTCTTTGCCAGTGTACGACGAAAGGGCGGCACCAATGTTTGCGTGTTTCGTCCATCCTTGATCTTGCTGCCCGTCATGCAGGGCGATCACTATCAATACAGTTGGGACAACAAGGGCGACGTGACCGTCTCGAAGCTCGTGAATATCGATCATAGTTGATTGAAAAAGAAACCGCCGACGAGAAAGGAGATCATCCGTCAAACCACCTTGCTGATCGATCGATAGGGCTTTGAGCCCGCCAGCTATTTAGTCGGGCTCTGCTTCGATCTTTTCGATATCTTTCTCGGATATTCACGTCGTGGCCGAACATGTTATGGACCATACCGACTGCGGCAGGTTGGCGGGCTGGACGAACCTTTCACCGTCCCGACTGGACGCGGTGACGAGGCACGGCACGCAGGCGGCCCCGGATCCTCGCGAAAACGCAAAGCTGAAGAAGGTCCGGGACATTTACATCCCCGACCTGCACATCGTCTCGATTACGGTTAAGGGCCGCAATTTTCATTGATCTTCTGCCCCGTCCATCCTTAATTCTGCAGGATGGAACATTGCTCGCACAAGAATATCCATTGTCTCAACGGACACGAACTGATCCGCAAGTACCGATGTCAGGACTGTGGCGCAGTGATGATGTGCGCGTGCGACGAAGAGATCGGGCGCAAGTTTCTGCCGCACCAACTGCGTGAAGGGGTCGAGCTGGAAACGCAAGAACGGATTCCGGTCACCGAAGGCTTTGTGTCGGACGTGTGCGAAGGGTGTCGGGGTCTCCCGCTCACGGCGTACCCTGCAAGCTCCATCATCGGGCGAACAACAAACGTGCGACGATATTATTGGCGAGAGATTGCTTTCGAGACAATGAAGCGCCTTGACGCCAGGTCGCAGGAGATCGGGTCCGATCGAACATCTAAAGAATATTGGGAAGCACGGAAGCAAATAGAAAAGGAAGTCGTTGCCGAGATTCAGCAGCAGCACGCGATTTCACCGAAGTATACCTATAAAAATGAAACAGACGCATCTGTTATCACGCGATACGCTGTCGAAGTGGCTTCTCTCAGTGCAGATTTCGTCCGCTGAGCTGCCACCGAAGTTTCATCCAGCAGCGTTTAGAGTCCGGGTGGGTTGTACGCCGAGTGGCGCGGGTGGAGCAACGGGCGATTGGCGGAGCTGGTCGGGGTTGCGCAGCCGATCGCCCGTTGCGGTGAGGTTGGCGGCAAAGGCCGCAGGGGTCTGGTATCTCAGCGAGGAATGCGGCCGCGCGTTGTTGTAGTCGGCAACCCAGGCGGCGAGCCTGCGCCTGGTATCATCGAGACCGAAGAACAGCGTTTCATTCAAGAACTCGTCGCGCATCCGGCCGTTGAAGCTCTCGACGAAGGCGTTCTGGATCGGCTTGCCCGGTGCGATGAAGTGCCAGTCGATCGCGTTGTCCCTGCACCAGGCCAGCATCGCGTTGCTGGTAAACTCGGTGCCGTTGTCCGAGACGATCGAGCCCGGCTTGCCGCGCCGGGCGATGATCGAGGTCAGCTCCCGCGCCACCCGCCGCCCCGAGAGCGAAGTGTCGGCAATCGCGCCCAGGCACTCCTTGGTGACGTCGTCGACGATGTTGAGGATGCGGAAGCGCCGCCCGCCTGCGAACTGATCGGACACGAAGTCCAGCGACCAGCGCGCATTCGGCCTCGCATCGACCAGGATTGGCACGCGGACGCCGCAGGCCTTGCGGCGGCTGCGGCGCTTGCGCACCGTGAGCCCTTCCTCCCGGTAAAGTCGATGGACGCGGTTGATCCCGGACGGCTCGCCCTCCCGCCGCAACAGAATGAACAGCCGTCGATAGCCGAAGCGCCGCCGCTCGCTGGCGAGCTCGCGCAAGCGGCCCCGAAGCGCGGTGTCGGGGGGCCGGCGGGACCGGTAGCGGACCATCGTCCGGTCCGCTCCGACGATCGAACAGGCCCGCCGTTCCGACAGGCCCAGCTTGGCCTGCAGGTGCGCCGCCGCGGCGCGCTTGGCGGCAGGCCTTACCATTTTTTTGAGAGCAGCTCCCGCAGCGCGGCCGCATCGAGCATCTGCTCGGCCAGCAGCTTCTTCAGCTTGGCATTCTCGTCCTCGAGCGCCTTCAGCCGCTTGGCTTCGGAGACGTCCATGCCGCCGAATTTAGCCTTCCAATTGTAGAACGTCGCTTCCGAAATCCCGTGCTTCCGAGCCAGATCGGCCGTCTTCGCACCGGCCTCGTGCTCCTTCAGAACCGCGATGATCTGCTCTTCCGTGAACCGCTTTCGCTTCATCTGTCCGTCCTTCGTCAGGCCGGACTCTAAATCGTTCTGGAGGAAATTCTTAGGGGCAGGTCACCGCGACCCGACTGGTCAGCGCGCCATTATTGTCGGCACGAACGGCCCCTGTACGGTAGAGTCTTTTGTCACAAGGCACTATCAAGCCCTTGGCTTTGATATCCTGCCGCTAGAGAGCAGACCATTTCACGTTCTCTTCGGGATCTATGCGTGGCTGGTCATTCAGGATTTTGCCGACCCGTTGGTGCGGGTCGAGGGATTCGGGGATCGCATCGCCTACGATAATAACCGGGAAGGCGATGTCGTTTGGTTTCATAAGCCTCAGGATTTTGGGACGAAGGGCTACGGCCTTCGCCGAGCACAAGCGATTGACGAACATTTTTCCCCCGATTGGCTGGAGGAAGGGCAGCTGCAGTTTCTTTTCGATCTGTGGCTGGAGCCTAGTGCAAAGCTGCGTCAGTATTTATGGGCGCACAGCGAAGAGGATGTAGCGAAAGCGCAAACTCTCATAAGCATTCTGCCCGCGTCAGCGATCGTCCGCATCTTGCGTTATATGATCGAACACTATTGGGGCCGGCACCTCGGTTGGCCCGACCTTCTAGTACACAGCAAAGACGAGTTCTTCCTGGCTGAAGTAAAAGCTTCAGGTGACAAGCTAAGTGACGATCAGAAGAGATGGATCAAAGACAATAACGAACGTCTGGAATTGCCGTTCAAGTTGGTGAAAGTAAATAAGGTTGGCTGACCTCATTCCCTCGATTGGTGCCTCAATGAGCTCGATGTTCTTCACCGACACCTTATTGACGGATCGGTTCAGCTTCCTGACCTGATAATCCGTCGAATCAAGCGACAAGGCTTCGTCAATAGGAGTGTCGGGGATCCAGCCATTTTTCGGGGTCCTTTAGTGCGACCGGCATGCGGTCGTGGTAGGGCGCTATCAGGTCACTATCCTTTATTTGGACGTTCCAGGCCTCGAATGTCTCGAAAAGCGCGTTCGAACTTTGTTCGTCAAGGTGCGCCATCCCCTCATCAAGAGGGCGTTCGACTGGATCGCGGCGCTTACCTTGTGGACGTAACTGCCAAGCGAAAGCGCCTGCCGGCTCTGACCTGCAAATCCCCGTTTAACAACCGAGCCCCTGATGAGGATCAAGACATTGATCCCTGACTTTGTCCGGTCGCCGCATTCTTCGGAGAGGCGCCTTGGCGTACCTGGCCGCCTCGGAAAAAGCCCCCGAGCGGTCTACTCTTCACAAAAGACCATTGTTTCAGACTATTGCTGCTTGAAACCGTTTCCGCGTGGAGACGGCCAGGCGTCCGAGACCAAAATGCTCTTGGATGCCCCGGATCAGGTCTTCTTCATCCTCCAGGCCCTTGGTGCGTAACGTGTCCGCGAGACCTGCGAGCTCCGGCAGCGGCACATCGCCGTGCTCGCGGCCACCGGCGCCGCGATAGGGAATCTTCAGGCTCGGCTCCGCATCCCGCGGCCAAATGATTTCGCGGTCGGCTTCGATCGTCGTGGGCAAGCGGTTTCGGCCGAGCGCAGAGCGGATGACTTTTTGCACAGTTTCGCCTGACCGCTGGAAGCCGTGGGCACGAGCAATACGGTCGATCAGGATGTCAAAAAAGATCGGCCCTTCGATTGCGACAACATGATCAATCATTGCGCGAAGTTCGCCGCGATAGCCGACATCATAGAAGCGCTCTCGATCGGGTATGGCAACGACGCTCGGGTCCGCTTTCTCGTATGGTTGTGGTGCTGTTGACAAATTGTCCGCCGGCTCCGGGCCACGAGCGTATATCTTTTGCTCTTGCTCTTCGAGCCGCTCGCGATCATTGGCCGGTTCGGGCGGTAGAACCGGCGCCTCTATAGTCACGAGCTGCAGCTCTTCGGTTACCACGTCCTCGGCTGGCAGAGCGGCTTCAGGGACGTCATCACCGTGGGCCTGTAGAGTTTCTGGCCTCTCCATTTGCGGCGGCACATCCGCTTGCGTCTTGGCTACTGCACGCGAGGCGCGGTCAGCCTCGAGATCGGCAGTTAGCCGGGCATGGATCTTCTCGGCCGCAGCGTCTGCATCCATCCACCATTCAGTGCTCCAAATGCGCCGGATACGCCAGCCGAGATCGGTCAACACCATTTCGCGCAGCCGGTCGCGGTCGCGCGCTGTGGCCGAGCGATGATAGGTCGCGCCGTCGCATTCGACGCCGGCGAGATAACGGCCCGGAAAATCCGGATGCACAACGCCAAGGTCGACGCGGAAGAATGATACGCCGACTTGGGGATGGAGTTCCCAGCCTCGTTTCTTGAGCGCCCACATCACAGCGTCCTCGAAGGGCGACTCGGTCGCACGGCCAGTTGGCGAGAAGGCCTCCGCGATGGCGCGCGCGCCGTGTTCGGCGAATTCTAGGAAATGCTTGAAGTCGACAACGCCCTTGGCGGATGTCCGCCCAAGGTCGATCTGTTCGGGGCGCAATGTCGCGAACACCAGAAGCTCGCTGCGCGCGCGGGTGATCGCGACGTTAAGTCGGCGGTGACCGCCTTCGTTGTTGAGTGACGAAACTTGGGCGGTGATACGACCGGTCTTGTCGGGGCCTACGGCCACCGAAAAAATGATGACATCGCGCTCGTCGCCCTGAACATTCTCGATGTTCTTGACGAGGATCGGTTCGCGGGTCTGGTTGCGATCGAAATGCACCTCCAATGCTGGATCACTGCGCCGCGCTTGGTCGAGCATATTCTCGATCAGCCGCTGCTGGTCACCGTTAAAGGTGACGACGCCGATCGAGTGGGTTGATGTCTTGAGGCGCCTGACGACCTCGGCGACAACGGCTTCGGCTTCCTTGCGGTTCACCTTCGCGCCACCGCGCTCGTAGATGCCGCCCTCAACGTGGACGTACCGCACGGCGGCGTCGCGAGTCACGGGCGAAGGAAACGTGATCAGTTCGCCTCGATAATACTTTGCATTCGAGAAAGCGATCAGGCTTTCGTGGCGGCTGCGATAGTGCCAGGATAGCCGCATGCTCGGGATGTTGGAGGCGAGACACTCGTCGAGGATGCTCTGCTGGCTTTCCACCGTCGAGCCATCGTCATCGTCGTTATCAATGCCCCGTTGGCCTACGCTGGTCGGCGGCAGCTGTGCGGGATCTCCGACCACGATCACCTGACTACCGCGCGCGATGGCGCCAATGGCGTCCCAAACCGGGATTTGGGATGCCTCGTCGAAAATTACGATGTCGAACGGTTTGGCCTCAGCCGGCAAATATTGAGCGATCGACAGTGGGCTCATCATCACGCAAGGCGCGAGCTGGGTCATCACGTTCGGAATTCGTCCGAACAGTTGCCGCAGCGGCATGTGGCGCGCTTTCTTGTTGATCTCGCGCGCCAGCGTGCCCCATTCCGGGTCCTTGCCGAAATTGGTCTGTGTTGGGACCGCAGCGCCGATGCGGGTCTTCACGATCTGCCTGGCGAGCTCGCAGACTTTGTCATCAGCGGCGACAAAGGCCTCGATGACGGCCTCGTGCTTTTCGGCGAGAAAACTCGACAGCACCTCGTCCTCGTTGACGACGGTCTCCGCAACCCAGCGCGCATAGGCATAGGCGAAGGCGGTCGTGATCTCGCCACCGAGAACACGTCCCTCCTCCACGGCGTCGACGAGCGGAGCAAGACCGGATTCGCGCGCCGCCTTGGCGGCTGCGCGCCACGTCGTCCATTGTGGGGCCTTGACCACGTTCGCCTTCCACCGGGCGCTCTGCTCCAGCAGTTCGTCGATCCAGCCGGGCCGTAAATCGATGATGCTTTCGGGCCGTTCCAAGCCGATGCAGGCGCCGATATCACGAGCCGCGCGGAGCATCTCCGGGAAGGCATCATGCATGGTCTCGAACGCGCGTTGGACCTGGCCACCCTGGCGAAAGCGCTGGATGTCGCGCGACAGCAGCGTGATGACGTGATCGAGGAGATTGTCCGGCGGCATGTCATCGAGAGCGAAAGCGTCGATGGCCGCCTGCATTTCGTCGGCCCATTTGATCAGGCCGGCGATACGCTGCGGGTCGGTATCCACACCCAGCCACAACCGCTCCATACCTTGGAAGCCGGACCTAAGTGCTTGAAGCTCGCGCAGTAGAGTTGCGAGGTCCTGAAGGACCAGGATGTCACGACCGATGTCTTCAGGGACCTCGTCCTGACAGTATGGCTTGAGTTGAAGACGAACCTTTTTCTTCCGTCCGCTGCGCACCAATACGTTTGAGGCGCAGGCGTCGGTCCATTCACGCTGCAACGCGAGCAGGTCAAGCAGCGCCGCCTTGATGTCGTAAACTGCTGACGACTCAGAGGTCTTGTCCGAGATGCGGCGAACAACGCTGGATACGGCCTGGAGCGACCGGACCCGTTCTGGTCCCTTCTCTCCGAGCAGCAGCACACCGTCGGCCGCATCCGCATTGAGCATCAGCGAGACGAGCCTGACAAATCCAGGAAGCAAACTATCGTCGACGTTTCCAGTCAGACCGAGGGAGGCGATCAGGGCGTCTGCCGCGATGCGCATCCGTCGAAGCGCCAGCTGCAGGCGATCGATCGATTGCTGCAGTGACTGCGCCCAGGCAGGATTCCAGCGGGTCTGCTCGATCCCACGCAAGGGGTGACTGGTCGGATCGCCGATCGCTTCCAGCGCAGTGCGGATATCTGCGCAGGTCTCGCGCATCTGAGCCAATTGCTCAGGTGAATGCACGGTGCCGACCGGCCAGGACAGGCCGATATCGGCGAGACGATCACGGTCGGCGATCACGCGCCCGAAGGCCTCAAAGGCGGTCATGCCGTTGGCACGCCTGCGATGCAGCGCGGACACGAGTCCGTTGAGCTGGTCGCGCTTCTTCTTCAGCTCACCCGCGGCAACCGTCCAGTTTTCTTCCGTGATGAGATTGCGCTCGCGCCACGCGGTTGCGAGCTGCTCGATCACGCTCGATTTCTGCGCTTTCGTGGAGTGGACCTCAAGACAGTAGTTGCCGAGCCCGACCGCCTGCATGCGCTGACGAACGACCTCCAGAGCCGCGGTCTTTTGCGAGACGAACAGCACCGTCTTGCCGTGGGCGAGGCAATTAGTGATGGCGTTGGCGATAGACTGGCTTTTGCCAGTCCCGGGCGGACCGAACAGCACGAAATCGTGTCCACGCTGAGCCGCGACGATCGCCGCGATCTGCGACGAATCCGCTGAGAGTGGCGCGAACAGGTCGGCCGGATCGACGACATCGTCGATGGTTCGGGCATCGATGAATCCGCCACCCGATCCCGTGTAGGTGTGGGTCGGGGTGTCGATCAGATGGGCAACGACCGGATTACGCTTAAGAAGGTCCGTGCGGTCGACCAGATCCTTCCACATCAGATATTTGGTGAAAGACAGTGTGGCCAGCGTGACCTGTTCGGTGACCTCCCATCCCTTGATGCTCTTGATGTGCTGCCGGACAGACTTCCAGATGCCGGCGACGTCGATGCCCGAAGCGTCCTGGGACAACTCTCCCTCGACCTCTGGCAGGGCCAGTTCGAAATCCTGCTTGAGCATCTGCAGCAGTGTCGGGTTAAACCGCGGTTCATCCTCGTGCAGCGCAAGGCGGAAGCCCGATCGCACGCTCTTGCGCTCTAGCTGAACAGGAATCAGGATCAACGGCGCTCGATACGGTCCGGCGCCGTCCTGCGGTGTCCATTTCAGGAAGCCGAAGCACAGATACAGGATGTTCGCGCCGCCTTCCTCGAACGCAAGCCTTGATGCCCGGTAGAGATCGGTGAGTCGTGCTTCGAGTTCGGTGTCGACGACGTTGGTGTGAAGATCGCCCCGCTTCATCGCATCCAGGATGAAATCCTTGCGCGCATCCTCATTCTGCCGGCCGGCCAGTAACGCCGCGTCGCGCCCATCGCTGCCGTCGAGCACGGATGATTTGCCGAGCAGCTTGAAACGATCGCCCTCTGACAGACGGTCTTCAAGCGAGGCCGGATCCGGGCACTCGATGGCAACGGTGGACTTGGTGTCCTTGAAGTTCAAGAGCCGGTTCTTCAGCGTAAGATCGAGCAGACTGCGCTTCCAGATCTCCAACCGGTCCAGATTCTTCTCCGCGAGTGGCGCGCGGCGCTTATCAAGATCCTCCTCGAACTGCGGGATTTCGCCAACATCCTGGGCTGTGGCGGCTCCTGCCACGGGGCGGATTGCCGGCTCAGCCGATCCGAACAGATCCAGCGGCCGAATCTTCGCGCTGCGGGCGCGACGGATATCGACGGCGAGTTCAAGCGGTGAGGTTGCGTCCTCGGCGATCAACTTCTTTGCGGCATCGACCGCCTGCCTGAAGCTTGCAGGATGAGTACCAGTCAAAAGCGTGGTCTCGACGACGACCATCTCCTCGAGCTGAACGCGCTTGCGCAGCATCTGCGAGTCGTCGATCACAAGTCCCGAGAAATCCTCCTCGACGAGCCAGACGCCGGCGAAGGCATGGCCCTCGGCCAACGCGACGATAGGATTGAGGCCTGCCTGCTCAAGACAGGATGCATAGAGCAGCGTAAGATCGAGGCAGGTACCGACCTTACGCGCCAGGATGTCGCTCGGGCCACGAATCATCTGCCCCGAGCGTTCGAAGCTTTTAGGTGGCAGCACGTAGGCAATGGCATGCGAGACCAGCGCGGCCCAAATCGCGTCCGCAATCTCCCAGGCCCGCGCCTTGGTGCCCTTGCGGTAGCCGTCCATGGCCTCATGCCGCCCGGCGGCGGCCAGTTTATCGGAGGCCTCGCGTAGAATGACGTCGACGCTCGGATCGGTCGGACGCACAAAGGCAGCCAGCAACTCGGGTGCAGTGTTAACGCCGCCCCAGTGCGAGGGAGGCAGGAGGTTGATTTCGACGAATTGTTCGGCGAGCACATCGCCGCCAGCTTCGACACGGATTTTGAGTTCACCTCTCCGAGAGGCGCTGATCCCGGCAAGGAAGGCCGGGTCGAGCTTGACGTCGAGGCTGCGAATGTGATGGACGGCTTGGTCGGCGATCCGCTCTATACGCCAGATGCCGGCCGTCAGGAACGGCGGCTCTGCTGATAGGTGAACGGAAATTTCCGACAAATCGCGCCCGAGTCCGTTCTGGATCGCCAGGTCGCGGATGATCGGAACGGCGTTCTGGTAGTACGCCACGTTGACGTTGTCGGCCGCAGTGCAAACGACTCGTAAAGTTTTCGGTTCTGGATCAATTTGCATCTAAACGGTTCCCAGCCCGTGACGCGACAGCCGTCGAATACCGACCATTCCCACGATTGGGGGTGACTTACGCCGTCCAGTGCGGTCGGGAATTGGAACGTGTCACGCAGCGCGATTGATAGTTCAACAAATCTCTTGCGACGAACGCACCGATCCTACAGCAACAACTACGCACTGGGGGTCTTTCGAAGAGTTGAACTCAGCGCCGACTGCAAGCATCTCCTCCTGGATCTGCCGTTTGCTACATGCATGCCACCGATCGGCTTTGCCCCAGTCTCCACCCATTTCGTTGTACTTGTTTCGGATCCGAGCAAGATATGCAGCCTTTGTGCGCATAATTCCTAGTTATGTGTTTTCTGGCTCCCCACGAGCCGCTCAATAGTTCAGATACTATCTTCACGGTAGAAAAACGCAATCTGGCAACCCTTGATTTCGGGAAGATTGGGGGTTGCCTGCAAGCCCACAGCTCTCCGTGTCGGCGAGTGAGCGACGTAGATCGATACGGAGCTTTCACTACGGGGATTGGGCGTAGCCGAGCATGCGAGCGGCCTGTGAACCGAGAGTTGATCCTGCTGTAAGGGGCGGCCAAGCGCGACGGTCTCGCCTGAGATGCGTTGCCGCCCGGATTCGCTCCTCCGCTCACTCCGAGGGGTTTAGCGGTGCTTTAGCCGTCAAACGAACGCCCGGCTTACCGCCGTTCATGAACTCGATCCCTGCTGCTTCCAGGGCACGGCGGATGGCCGTGGCAGTTACACCATGTGCGCGTAGAGTACCACGCTGGCTCTCTAACCGTTTGATCGTCGGGAGAGAGACGCCAGAAGTCTCGGCGAGATGTCGCTGCTCCCATCGAAGGAGTGCGCGGGCTGCCCTAACGAGCTCGCTGGTCAACTCGACCGCCTCGATACCTTTATCATCATTTGATGCCTCAGGTATTGACATGGCTCCCGGACCGTAGTACCTCAGGGCTTACATTCGGAACCAAGCCCCACCACGTCGGAAACGGCAGGCGGACGGCTTGGGTGACGAGCAATCGCTCCGCAGCCCTCGGAACGACGAGGACGGCCGCGAGAATCATCGTCGCCCCAATATCGCTCGGGCAGCCATACTTCACGGATGGCGCAAGGCGCAAGCACGCGGAATGATCCGATGAGTGAAACCCGCGCCGATATCCGTCCGCTTGAAAATGATTGTGAGGGCGCCAAGTCCGTGTCTCTCGATGAGCCGGCGTCTTCCGCTTCCGATGCCGCACTCATCGCCCTTGAGCTGCAGTTCAACGCTATTTCGGCAGAGTTGCTGTCGCTGGAGCAGTTGCGCGGCAATCGGACGAAATGTCGTGAGTCCGCCCTTGAGGGGCCTGGATCGTTACTGAAAAAGCCAAGCATCCGGTCGAACACCTGCGATGAGGCCATAACGAGTCAGATCGAGATGGTTCTGACCCGTCTCGATCCCATCGAAAGGGCGATCATGCAGACACAAGCGTGCACGATTGCCGGATTAGGCGTAAAGGCGCGCCATGCGGCCTATGTGATGTCCCAGTGGTGGGAGCACCCCATTGACCAGATCGACTGGGATGCCCGAGCGGTTCGCCTCCTGATCGAAGCAGTCTGCCACGTTGCCCGCACTCCGTTGCCAGTTCGCAATCGGGACGACGGCGAATAGTCACACCACGCATTGAGGCGCACTTGGAATGGGAGAACGCGATTGCACATCGTATCTATCATGGCCGCGATCCTCGAAGATGAACTGCGCAAACGCGGCATTCTTGAGCTGACGCAGCTCGACTGCGAGACAATGGTCCACAGCATTATCGAACGCACGGCTGAACTTGAGACGCCGTTATATCGCAGCGATCCTGACCTTGCCCCTCGGGCTTAATCCAGCTTGAAGTTCGTTCTGGCCCAACGAGGACCAGAGCATGAAGCGCAGCCGCTTTACGGAAGAGCAGATCATTGGGATTTTGAAGGAGCACGAGGCTG
>BFBZ01000763.1_pt1 | contig 26191 bp, 21 predicted proteins | sample 1888401 | NCBI WGS metagenome assembly BFBZ01 (sample SAMD00112614, study PRJDB3348) | symbiont metagenome | host: Chara braunii
GGGGCGCGGGCCAGCATGTGCATCAGCCTTGCAGCGAGGGTGAGCCGAAGGATGCTCTCGCCGTCGCCGGAGAAGGCTGTCGCGCCGACCCCATCCTCCGCGGCGAGGCCGCAGCCGGGTATGGGCGCATCTCCCACCCGGCCTGGCCGCACGCCGGCGAGGCCGCCCGTCGAGGCCCCAGCCGCCAGAGCTCCGCGGGTGTCGAAGGCGACGCAGCCCACCGTGTCGCAGGCCTCGTCGGCGATGACCTCGTCGGCGATGAGATCTCGCGGGTGGCACATGGCGACGCCTCGCTCCCGGGCGTAGCGCTCGGCGCCCTCGCCCACCAGCAAGACCGGTTCGTCCCGTAGCAGGGCGTGGGCCGCGTCGATGGGGTTGCGCACGCCGCGCAGAACGGCGACCGCGCCCACGTCCAGGGTGGTTCCATCCATCAAGGCCGCGTCGAGTTCGACCTCGCCGTCCCGGGTGAGCACCGAACCGTAGCCGGCGTTGAAGGTTGGATCGTCCTCAAGCACCCGGATCGCCGCCMCCACGGCGTCGACCGCGGCCCCGCCTGCGGCGAGGACGTCGGCTCCGGCCTTCAGGGCGGCGAGCACCCCTGCCCGATGGGCTTGCGCGCGGGTATCGGCGATCGTCTTGGCGCCCCCATGAACCAGGATCGCCCAATGCTCAGACATGGGCGGCCGTTGGGATGTCGCGCGGGGACCCGCCTTGGAACGCCAGCACCTGGGCCCAGGCGGCTTCGACGTCGGTGGGCAGCAGGACCACTAGGTCGCCTGGCCTCGCGCGGGTCAGGCAGGCGGCGATCGCGTCCCGTTCCGGCGGGATGCACTCCATCCGCTCTGGCGGACATCCCGCCTCCAGAGCGCCCTTGCGGAGGAGCGCCAGCACTTCGCCCGGCTGGCGTCCGCGCCCGTCCGGCTTCTCCCGGAAGACGATGTGGTCGAACAGCTCCACGGCCCGCGCGCCCATGGCCAGGATATCGTCGTCCCGGCGGTCGCCGGGGATGCTGACGCATCCGATGGCCTGCAGATAGTTGGGCCGCAACTTCTCGATCAACTCTCCCAGGGCGTCCACGCCCGCCGGGTTGTGCGCATAGTCGACGATCACCCGGAAGCCATGTTCGTCGTGGATGTTCAGACGGCCCGGGTTGTCCTCGAACGAAGACTGAAAGCTGGCGAGACCGGCGGCGATGGTGTCGATCGGCACGTCGAGCCCATAGGCCATCAGGGCGGCCGCCAGGGCGTTGGCGACGTTGAAGTTCGCCTGACCCCGCAGGGTGGCGGGGACGGCGTCAGCGGAGATCACCGGCTTGCGGGCGTCGCCATCCAGGATCACCAGCTCGCCCCCGTGCGGAGACGGCTCGAGCACGGCGGCCAAACCGCCCTCGGACAAATGTTTCATCAGGTGGGGCGGTAGGTCGGGGCCGCCGCGCAATGAGAAATAGGCGATGCGGCCGCGGGCGTGACGCGCCATGCGCAGGGTGTGCGCATCGTCGCCGTTGAGCACGGAGAGACCACGCCGCGAAACCGCCTCGGTCACCACCGACTTGACCCGCGCCAGGTCCTCGATGGTGTTGATGTCTTTCAGCCCCAGATGATCGTCGGCGACGTTTAGAACGCAGCCGACATCGCAGCGGTCGAAGCCCAACCCCTCCCGTAGAATACCGCCCCGGGCGGTCTCCAGCACGGCGGCGTCCACGGTTGGATCGGCCAACACCATCCGCGCGCTGATCGGCCCGCTGGCGTCGCCCTTGTAGACCCGCTCGCCCCCGACATAGACGCCCGACGTGCTGGTGAAGCCCACCGTCATGCCCCGTCGGCTGAGGATCTGGGCGACCATCCGCACGGTCGTCGACTTGCCGTTGGTGCCGGTCACCGCCACCACGGGGATACGCGCCCGGCGAGGGGCCGGGTAGAGCATGTCGATCACCGACTTGGCGACATTTCGGCCCCGCCCCTCGGAGGGCTCCAAGTGCATACGGAAGCCGGGCGCGGCGTTGATCTCGACCACGCCGCCCCCCGCCTCCAGGGCCGAGCGTGAGATGTCAGGGGTGAGGAAATCGATGCCCGCGATGTCCAGGCCGACGACGGCCGCAGCGCGACGGGCGATCATGGCGTTGGCAGGATGGATCTCATCGGTGCGATCGATCGCCACGCCGCCCGTTGAGAGGTTGGCGGTGGCGCGCAGCTGAACCGCACGTCCGGCCTCGGGGACGCTCTGCGGGTCGAGGCCTTCGCGGTCCAGACGCTCGCGCACGTGATCGTCGATCACGATGCGGGTCATCACCGCCTCGTGGCCCACGCCCCGACGGGGGTCGGCGTTGATCGCCGCCACCAGCTCTTCGATGGTCCGCACCCCATCGCCTGTCACCGCAGCCGGCGCGCGCTCGGCCACGGCGACCACCTCGCCCTTGACCACAAGGATCCGGTAGTCGCGCCCCTTGAACTGCTGCTCGACGATTACGCGACGCCCGTGGGGCCGAGCCTGTTCGAAACCCCAGCGCACCGCGTCGGGCGTGGTGAGGTCGAGGCTCACGCCACGCCCATGATTTCCGTCCAGGGGCTTGGTGACCACCGGCCCGCGAAGCCTCGCCGCCGCCATGACCGCCTCTTCGGCGGTGCGCACCACCGCGCCCCTCGGCACGGGGACGCCGGCCGCCGCCAGCAGGGTTTTCGCCAGGTCCTTGTCACCAGCGGTTTCAACCGCGATCAGCGAGGTGTCGCCGGTGATGGAGGCTCGCAGGATCTTCTGGTGACGGCCCCAGCCCAGCCTCAAGAGGCTTTGCTGGTTGAGCCGAACCACCGGGATGTCTCGGCGCTTGGCCTCGGCCACCAGGGCCGCGGTGGTGGGGCCGAGGGTCGATCGCCGCACCAGCGCCTTCAAATCGGTCACCGCCGCGTCGAGATCGAAGGCCTGGTCTGCGTCTTCGACGCCGACAAGTCCGCGCAGCCCGTCCGGGAGCAGGCTCTCCACCAGCCGCAGGGCGGTGCGCCCGGCCGCCAGACCGACGGCCTCATGCTGGTATGCGAAGAGGATGTTGTAGACCCCAGGCCGCCCCTTGACCGAACGGGTCTTGCCTCGGGCCGCCGGTGCGCCCGCCAGGGTCTGCAGCTCGAGCGCCACATGTTCGGTGACGTGACCGAGCCAGGTGCCGTCCTCCATGCGGCGAAGCAGGCCGCCGGGTTCACGATAGCTGCAGCCATGCTGACCAAGGCCCGGCAGCAGGGCGGTGAGGCGATCTGAAAAGCCGTCGAGCCGGTGGGTGGGCCACTGCTCCAGCGCGCCAAGGTCGACCTGCAGACGGATCATGGGGCGATGGCTGAAGAGATGAGGCCCGCGATAGACCGCGGTCTCGAGCAACCGCATCGGTCGTCCGGAGACCATCTTGCGGGCCACGGCCGTGTCGTGATCCGGCGCGTCGCGTGTCGTCATCAGATCCATGGGCTCCCTCCGTCGAACAAGCCCACTGAAAGGCGCGAGACACCCGGGCGTTCCTCAATGAAAACAATTCACTAATGTCTGCTGGCCGACATTGCTCCGGAAGCCGCAGCCAGGCGTCTGGGAAGCTGGAATTCGCGTCCTGGGACCGGCTCGGAGCTCCAGAAATTTCCTGCGCCCAAGCAAAATAGGCCGCCGATCACGGCCCACGACATCCCAAGCCACACCTTAGGAACCTAAGACTCGTCGAAGGCTTCCTGGCTCATCAGTCAGGAGCTGCGGGCATGAACAGCATCATCTATCTCGTCGGCCTCGTCGTGGTCGTCCTCTTCGTTCTGTCCCTCCTTGGCTTGGCCTAGGGCAATTACGAGGAGCACTGATATGTCGAGCATCTATCCCGAGCAGGGCGGAGGCGGCGCCGGATCGCCACCGGAAGCGAGCTCGCTGAAGGGCCAGGTCGCCGAGGCCCGTGAGAAGCTGGCCGAGGCTGGTGACGCGGTCCGCGGCGAGACCGCACACTTCGTCGAGCAGGCGACGGAGACGGTCGCATCCAAGGTCGAGGAGAAGACTGAGGCGGTCAGCCACTCCCTCGACGCGTTTGCGAGCGCGATCCGCAAGGCGGCCGATGACCTGGGCGAACAGGATCAGAGCTTCGCCGCGAAATTGGCGGGCCAAGCCGCCGATGGCCTGCAGTCTTTTTCGCAGACCCTCGCCGGCAAGAGCCCCGAAGATCTGCTGCATTCCGCGAGAGATCTTGGCCGCACCAATCCCACCGCATTCCTCGCCGGGGCCATCCTCGCCGGGGTCGCGATCGGGCGGTTCGCGAGGAGCTCAGCGGACCATCGCCATCCTGAGAGCGGGCCCTCGGTCCACGCGACGCCAGCCGAGCCCGCCGCCGTCTCGCAGGCTCAGCAAGACGACGTCCGGGGGGAGGCATAGTCATGCCAGATGCGGAAACGAGGACCCTGCCTCAACTGATCGGTGATCTCTCCGGCGATCTCTCTGGATTGCTGCGCAAGGAGTCTGAACTTGTTCGGGCCGAGGTGTCCGAAAAGGTCGGCCAACTCGCCAAGGCCTCCGGCGAAGTGGCCGCTGGCGCTGTCTGCCTCATGGCGGGCCTGGTGGTTCTCCTTCAGGCGGTGGTCATCGGCCTCGCCAAGGTGATCGGCGCCGGCTGGGCCGCCCTGGCGGTCGGACTATCGGTCATCATTTTCGGCTTCGTGCTGGTTCGCGCCGGCGCCAAGGCCGCCTCCCCTAGCCATCTCACTCCGGAGCGTAGTCTTCGGCAGGTCGAGAAGGACGCCCAGCTCGCCAAGGACCAGCTCACATGACCCGACCTTCCGAAGAAATCGAACGCGAAGTGGAAGCCGCCCGTGGCGACCTGGATCGCACGGTGGACGCCCTGAAGGACAAGATGTCTCCCGGCCAGCTGATCGACGAACTGACCCGGGGCCTCAAGGGCGGCTCCGGCGGCGAGATGTTGAACACCCTGGGCGTCCAGGCGCGGGAGAACCCCATGGCCCTGGCGATGATCGGGGCAGGTGTGGCCTGGCTCATGATGGGCCGCTCCGACGGCGGCGGTTCAACGGAGCCGTCGCCCTATCGCACGCCGGATTCGGCGTCATTCGCGCCCGCCCCCCAGCCGAACGACGCCGGCGGCCTGAACGCCACCGCCGGACGCCTTGGCGAAAAGGTGAGCGACGCGGTCGGCGCGGCCAAGGATGGTCTGACGGACAAGGCCGAGCACGCGGTCGATAGCTTGCACCAGATTGGCGGCAAGGCGACGGCTGCAGGTCAGGACGTGGCGCGATCCTTCGAGGCGATGCTTCAGAAGGAGCCGCTGATCGTCGGGGCTCTAGGCCTGGCGGTTGGGGTGGCGCTGGGCGCGGCTCTGCCCGCAACGGGCGCAGAAGATCGGACCTTTGGCGCCGCGCGGGATGATCTGCTGAAGGCCGGCGAAGCCAAGGTGGCCGAGGCCGCGCAAGCCCTCAAGGCGTCAGGCGTCGCGGCGATCGACGCCGTGAAGGCCGAGGCGGAGCAGCAAGGCCTCACCCCAAGCCAAGGCGACGCGTCGCTGGTGGAGAAGGCCGACGCGGTCCTACGCTCCGGTGTCCAAGCGGCCCGGGACGAGCTGAACGGAGATCGCCAAGCCTAGACGGCGACGGCGGGACGGTTTCGGCGCAAACCGCCAAGCCGCCCCGCCGTACGCCCTGCGCGAACTGGCCGCAGATCCCGCGGCATTCACGCCGAACACCGCCGGTTGGAGCGTCGCCGCATCATGTCTGATCACGCCTCGCCATCGCAGAAGCAGTCGCGGTCACGGGTGGCTGACCTGATCCTCGCCCATGCCCGTGACTACGCGATCTTCGGCCTCGACCGGCAGGGCGTGATCGGCAGTTGGGGCCCAGGCGCAGAGCGCGTCACCGGCTACAGCGAAGGCGAAGCGGTCGGCTCCAATTTCTCCATGCTGTTCACACTCTCCGACCAGGCCGCCGACCAGCCGGCCGTGGAGCTTGAAAAGGCTTGGCGAGACGGAACGGCAGAGGACACGCGCTGGCACGTGACCAAGGCTGGCGTCCGCTTCTGGGCGAACGGCGTGACCACAGCTTTCGACGATGCTGGCGCGCAGGGTCTGATCAAGATCATGCGCGACGAGACCCGCAGCCGTCTTGCCGAAGAACAGCGGGTGCTCCTGCTCAACGAGCTGAACCACAGGGTCAACAACACCCTCGTGACCGTCCAATCGCTGGTCGAGCAGACCCTGCGCGGCGCCGGCGTCGATCCCACCGTAAGGTCCGACCTCGCCGCGCGCCTGATGGCCTTGGCTGACGCCCACAAGCTGCTCGTAGCGCAAAACTGGGCCGGCGCCGAGCTGACCGCGATCGTGCGACAGGCGGTCGCGCCCTACGACAGCCTCGCCAAGTCACGCCTGCAGATCGATGGCCCGCAGGTGCGTCTGAGCCCGCAGCAGGCGGTGTCGCTGTCCTTGGTTATTCACGAACTGACCACCAACGCGGTGAAGTACGGGGCGCTGTCAGTCGATGGCGGATTGGTGCTCGTGGCCTGGAATCCGCACCAGGACGAAGACGGCACCCGATATGTCACGTTTCTTTGGGAAGAGATCGGGGGCCCGCCCGTCGCTACCCCGACGCGAAAGGGCTTCGGAACGCGACTCCTCAGCCGCAGTTTCGGGCCGGAGGCGCCCGGCGACGTCAAGGTCGAGTTCGCCACCGCCGGCGTACGTTGCACGATCAATCTGCAACTCTCGGGTCCCGCGGAGATCCTCAATCCAAATCCGCGGAACGAAGAATTCGACGCCTAGCGTCTCCAGACCCGTCAGACGCCTTCCACCCGTTGGCTCCGGAACCCAAACCCAGAGCGCGGGCGAACCTCCTGCTAAGACCCAGGAGCTTTCGGGAGACAACCAGGACGGCTCACGCCGGAATGAACCAACGTCGATATGACCAACCCGCGGCACGCAATCCAGCATCAGACGCAATGGCGACCCAGCCGCTTGGAGATGCCTTGGCCGTGGAACTTCGGCCCCGTCAGGAAGCTTGTGATCTCGTTTCCGGTTGACGCTTGGGCGGTCGTTGCGCCGTCGCAATCGCACGCGCCGGCCCTTCGAGAGCTCGCCCAAGGCGGCGTACTGCGGTCTATCGTAAATGTATAGGTTATCTGAGCTTCTCGGCCGACGGCGCCAGCGCGCCCGATCGCGCAGCCTCATGACGCGGCTGCGCGCAGCGCCACGTTTCACGCGCCAGCGTGAGCTCAGTTTGGAATGGAGCCGAGATGACCGCTTGGACGCCCTCTGCGAGGGCGCCCATTGGCTGCCGATTGGCCCCGACATCGTGGCGTACGGTCGGTGTCAGACGCTTCACGATCTCGCCGCTGAAGGCCTCATGCAGACAACGCAAACGGAGGCCCTGGGGCGGCGGTGGATCGGCTTTCAACCGACCGTGAGGGGCCAAAGGTTGGTCCTCGCCTGCGGGGGGTCCGGCCAGAGCCGCCACCCTACGGCCCCGCAGACGTGGAATCCGTCTGTGCTGGCGATCATTGAGGCGATAAGGCTCGCAACGTCCCGCGCGAGGTTCGCCGAGGTCGGATATCGGGATTGGGTGACGCTCTGCCGTGATCTGGCCCGCGCGCCATCGGATCCGGACGTCCGCATCGAAGGCCTGCCGCTCCGCATAGGCGCGTTTCCCACCGGCGTGAGACTGGTTGGCTGGCCTGAACCCGGAATGACGGCGCCATCCCTGTGTCCGCGGCGACGGGGATGCCCGGCGTCATGGTGGGGTCGAGGTGGGTGGCTTGCCCGGGCGAGGGCGTTTTACCGAGGCTGAGCTGGCGCCGGTCGAAGGCCCGTAGCCCCCCAGCAAGGTTGAGGCTGAGGCGCGGCTATCCCAGTTGTCGCTCTCGGCGATCCAAGCGATCCAAGTGATCAGGTCCGAAGTGGCCAAAGGCTGGACTCTGGTCGCGTACGTTCGGCTCGCGCGGGGAGCTTCGGTCGCGGGGCCGACATAGGAACAGCCGCTCCCCCGGCGGGTTGCACCTCCGTCACAACCAGGAGGGGACCATGGCCGTCACAGCCAAAACCAAATCCGCGCGCGCCGTCGTGCGCAAGGCCAAGCCCAAGGCGGCTTCAGCAGCGACCATTGCGACCGATGCGATTTCGCTCCTCGAGGCCGATCACCGCGAGGTCGAAGCCTATTTCGAACAGTATGAGACGCTTTCGGACCTGCCAGAGAAGAAGGCGCTGGCGGACCAGATCTGCGTTGCGCTGAAGGTGCACGCCCAGATCGAGGAAGAGCTGTTCTATCCGCCGGCTCGAGAGGCGACCGGCGACTTCGCCCTGCTGGACGAGGCTACGGTCGAGCACGAAGGCGCCAAGACCCTGATCGCGCAGATCGAGGCGATGGCCCCCGACCAACCGCTCTATGACGCCAAGGTGAAGGTCCTGGGCGAGCAGGTGCGCCACCACGTCGAAGAAGAGGAGAGCGAACTCTTCCCCGAGGTTCGCGACACCCCTCTCGATCTCGTCGACCTCGGCGCCAAGCTCGCCGCGCGCAAGGCGGAACTCATGGCCCTTCTGGCGCCMCCCCGCCCCTAAGGCCCCCTCACCTCTCCATCCCGAATTTCAGGCCCTTCGGCCCACAAGGAACAGAATGTCCAAGCCCACAACCTCTCAGCCCGCCAAGCCCGCGGCCGCCCGCGCTGCGGCGGCCGGCGTCCCGCCCGCCACCGCCGCCCCCACCCCTGTCGGGGCCGGCGGCGAACTCCACCAGCAGGCCGGGGACCTCACCACGACCCTCACCACCAACCAGGGCGTGCCGATCAGCGACAACCAGAATTCGCTGAAGGCCGGAGCGCGGGGGCCGGTCCTGCTGCAGGACTTCATCCTGCGCGAAAAGATCATGCACTTCGATCACGAGCGGATCCCCGAGCGCGTGGTCCATGCCCGCGGCTCCGCGGCCCACGGCTACTTCGAATGCCTAGACGACTGCTCGGACATCACGGCCGCGGCCTTCCTCCACAAGGCTGGCAAACGCACGCCGGTGTTCACCCGTTTCTCCACCGTGGCCGGCAACAAGGGCTCGTCCGACCTCGCCCGGGACGTGCGCGGCTTCGCCGTGAAATTCTACACCGAGGAGGGCAATTTCGATCTCGTCGGCAACAACATCCCGGTGTTCTTCATCCAGGACGCCATCAAGTTTCCCGATCTTGTCCATGCGGCGAAGCAGGACCCTGACCGGGAGTTCCCCCAGGCTCAGACCGCGCATGACACGTTCTGGGATTTCATCTCGCTGACGCCCGAGAGCATGCACATGATCATGTGGATCATGTCCGACCGCACCATCCCCCGCAGCTATCGGATGATGGAAGGCTTCGGCGTCCACACCTTCCGGCTGGTCAATGCGCAGGGCGCCTCGACCTTCGTCAAGTTCCACTGGCGGCCCAAGCAAGGCGCGCAGTCTGTGGTGTGGGATGAGGCCGTGAAGATCAACGGCGCCGATCCCGACTTTCATCGTCGCGATCTCTGGGAAGCCATCGAAGGCGGCGACCTGCCGGAATACGAGTTCTGCCTGCAGACCTTCACCCAGGATCAGGCCGACAGCTTCGAGTTCGACGTCCTCGACCCGACCAAACTCATTCCGGAAGAGGTGATCCCCTTGCGGGTGGTCGGCCGCATGGTGCTCGATCGCAACCCCGACAACTTCTTCGCCGAGACCGAGCAGGTCGCCTATTGCGCCAGCCACGTCGTTCCGGGGATCGACTTCACCAACGATCCGCTGCTGCAGGGTCGGCTGTTCTCGTACCAGGACACGCAGCTGAAGCGTCTGGGGTCGCCCAACTTCCACCAGATCCCGATCAATCAGCCCAAGTGCCCGTTCCACAATCTGCAGCGCGATGGGCACATGCAGATGGCCGTCCCGAAGGGTCAGGTGAACTATGAGCCTTCAAGCCTCGGCGCCGACATTAAGCATGAGGATGCATCCCGCGGCTATCGCACCTTCCCGGCGTCTGAAGCCGGCGACCAGCTTCGGGTTCGTCCGGAGACCTTTGCGGACCACTACACCCAGGCCAGGCTGTTCTTCGCCAGCCAGACGGAGCCCGAGCAGAACCACATCGTGTCGGCGCTGGTCTTCGAGCTCAGCAAGTGCGTCACCCCCAGGGTCCGGGAAGCGATGCTGTCGCGTTTGATCCATGTCGACGCCGGCCTTGCGGCGCGGGTGGCGGCGGGCCTTGGCGTTACCAAGGAGATCATCCCCGCCGACGCCCCTGTTCCGGCCAAGGCCATGGACCTCTCCCCGGCGCTCAGCCTCCTCGCCAAGTCTGCGCCGACGCTCGCCGGCCGCAAGGTGGGCTGCCTGGTGACCGACGGGACGGACGCCACCCTTGTCGCCGATCTCCGGGCGGCGGTGGAGGCGGCGGGCGGCCGCGTCGAGATCATCGCGCCGAAGATCGCCGGCGTCGTCACGGCTGACGGCGAACTGCTCGAAGCCGACCACAAGATCGAAGGCGCTCCCAGCGTGCTCTTCGACGCCGTGGCGATCTTGCCGTCCCTCGAAGGCGGCGCCGAGCTCGCCCTGCAGGCCGAAGCGGTCAACTTCCTGCGCGACGCCTTCGGCCACCTGAAGGTGATCGCCTATCTTCCCACCGCGGCGCCGTTGTTCGTCAAGGGCGGTCTCACCGACGCCACGCCCGACCATGACGCGGGGCTGATCGCTCTCGGGATGGCCGGGGTCGAGGACTTCGCCGCCATCGCGGGGGCGCGGATCTGGGCGCGTGAGCCGCAGGTTCGGCGCGTGCCGTAAGCCCAGAGCGCTGGCGGTCCCAGGCGACCGTCAGCGCCCTTCGGGTAAGCCCGCTTAGGCGAACCGCGCCGTCTCACGGCTACTCCAGGCGCTGCTTTAAAGGCGCGGGCCGATCCGCAGCCAAAAGACGCCGCCGGCCTATCGATAAGATCACGCCTTGCGCGGGCCCATGGCGCGCCGTTTGGTGCATATCCGGGGCTGTTAGTCCTGATCGGCGCCTATGCTCATGCCGTCACCATGGAGGAGGTCACGATGGCGGGGCGCAAGCTCAAGGTGTTCCAAGCGCAATTCGGCTTCTACGACAGCGTCGTGGCGACGCCGAGCCGAGCCGCCGCGCTGCGGGCCTGGGGGGTCAAGCAAGACCTGTTCGCCAGCGGTGAGGCCAAGCCCGTCACGGACGACGCGACCATCCTGGCGGCCACCCAACATCCCGGAACACCCCTTCGCCGCGCCGTGGGATCGCAGGACCCCTTCMCCCTCGAGCCCACGCGGCTTCCAGACGTGCCGGATGCGCCCGCGCCGACAGGGGCGCCCAAACCCAAACCGAAGGCCAAGCCAAGCCCGCCGCCCCGTCGGCCCGCGGACCGCTCGAGGCTCGACGCCGCCGAGCGGGCGCTCGCCGCCCTCGACAGCGAGCGGCTGCGCGAAGAGGCTGACTTTCGCCAAGCGGCGGAGGAGCTTGAAGCGCGCCGGATGGCCGCTCAGGACGCCTATGTCGCCGCGCGCAAAACCGCGACCACCCAAGTTGTCGAAGCACGACGGGCCTTCAGAGACGAGGGCGGCGTCGGCTAGCTGGCCTTGCGAGCCTTGGCTTTCGCGGGCGCCGTCTTCGCCGTCGGCTTAGAGGCCGCCTTGGGCTTGGCTCCAGATTTGGGCTTGGCGCCGAGGCTGGCGCGGAGGGCGGCCATCAGGTCCACCACATTGGTGTCGTCCGGCTCCGAGACCTTGGCAGGCTTGTGGCCCTTCTTCTTGTCGTCAATCAGCGCCTTCAAGGCGGCTTCATAGCGATCGACGAACTGGCTCGGGTCGAAGGGCCCTTCCTGCTGCTCAATGATCTTTTCAGCGATCGCGATCATCGCTGGATCGGCCGCCTTGTCGCTAATGCCCCCGAAGATCTCGTCGGGCTTGCGGACCTCGGCGTCGGTTCGGATCGTGTAGGCGAGGATACCCTTGTCGCGGGGCTCCAGCGCCAGGATGCGTTCCCGGGTGCCGATCACCACACGGCCGAGCGCGATTTGGCCTGACTTCTCCATGGCGGTACGGATCACGCCAAACGCCTCCTGGGCCAGCTTGCCGTCCGGCGCCAGGAAGTAGGGGTTGTCCCAGTAGAGGCGGTCGATCTCGTCACCGGGCACGAAGCGCTCGATCTCGATGGTCTTGGTGCTCTCCAGCTTGACCGAATTGATCTCTTCCTGGGTCAGCAGGATGTATTCGCCCTTGGAGACTTCGTAGCCCTTCACCAGCGCCGAGCGCTCGATCGGACCGGTGTCCGGATCGGTGGTGATCATCTTAATCCGATTGTTGGTCTTCGGATTGATCAGGTTGAAGTGCACGTCGCCGGCGGAATTGGTGGCGGTGTAGAGCGCGACCGGACAGGTCACGAGCGACAGCTTCAGGTGTCCTTGCCAGGTCGGACGATACGCCATGTCGGTTCCCCAAAAGGGGCGCAGCCGGCGCCCAGACCGACTCAACGACTCTCCAGCTGATTCGTTCGGTCTAACCGCAGGGCGCGGCGTCGCCGGAGTCCAGATCGATGCGGAAACAGTGCTCGTGGCCGGTGCCGACCTCCCGAACGATCACGCTGATCTCGTTCTCATCTCCGACCGGGGGATGGAAATCCTCCACATAGGCGACGGCGGCGGCCTCGAAGGAGGCTTCCTTGAGGAGGCGAGCGTGATGGCTGTCGACGTGTCGGGCGTGAACGCTGAACTGGCGGGGTTCGCCGGGGACCTGGGGCATGGACTGTTCTCCTGACAGGGCAACGCGTCGCGCCGGAAAAGGATTCATCGTCGCCGATGGCGCCGGTCGGATCGTGGAGACGCCCTGGCCGTTGATGATCCTGACCTGAGTCGGAGCAATGTCATGGCCGCCAGAAAGCTCGCCAAGTATCAGGAGATGCGGGACTTCTCCCAGACGGCGGAGCCCTCCGGCGAAAACGCCAAGGTCGTCCCCTCGCAAGCGCTGCGGTTCGTCATCCAGAAGCACGCGGCCAGCCACCTGCACTTCGACCTGCGGCTCGAATACGAGGGCACATTCCGATCCTGGGCCGTGCCGAAGGCGCCATCCCTCGATCCTAAGGATCGGCGGATGGCCATGGAGGTCGAGGACCACCCCCTCGACTATGGCGACTTTGAAGGCACGATCCCCAAGGGGCAGTACGGCGGCGGAACCGTCATGCTCTGGGATCGCGGGTACTGGGCGCCTGAGACGGGGTTCGAGAACATCGGCCAGGCCTTGGCCAAGGGTGAGCTGAAGTTCGTCATGGAAGGCGAGCGGATGCACGGCTCCTGGGTGATCGTGCGTTTGAAGGGCGACAAGCCCGGCAAACCCAAGAACGCCTGGCTACTGATCAAGCATCGGGACGCCGGCGCGATCGAAGGTAATCCCACCGGACCCAGCGATCATGACCGGTCGATCGCATCGCGCCGCACCATGGCAGAGATCGCCAATGGAAAGGGCCGAGCCGCCAAACCGTTCATGACCGCCAAGGGCGCGGACGCCGGCGCGGTCTGGCGGAGCAACCGCGCCGACAGCGCGCCGCCGGCCTTGATCAAAACCGTTAAGGCGAGGGCCCCGGCCAAAGCGAAGACCGTCGCCACCCTGCCCGGCTTCATCGAGCCTCAGCTCACCAAGACTCTCAAGAAGCCGCCCGCCGGGCCGGGCTGGGCCCACGAGATCAAGTTCGACGGCTATCGCATGCAGCTGCGCACGATGGGGGGCAAGGCCACCCTGTTCAGCCGCAAGGGCCTGGACTGGTCAGAGAAATTCCCAGAGATCGTGGCGGCCGGCGCAAAGCTTGCCGATGGGATCCTGGATGGTGAGGTGGTGGCGCTTGATCATACCGGCGCCCCCGACTTCGCGGCTCTGCAGGCGGCGATTTCCGACGCCAAGACCAAGGACCTGGTGTTCTTCGTCTTCGACCAGCTGTTTCGCGGCAAGGAAGACCTGCGGCCCCTCCCCCTCTCCGACCGCAAGGCTCGCCTTCAGGCCCACATGGCCGAAGCGCCCCCCATCCTCCGCTATGTCGACCACTTCATCACCGCTGGCGACGCGGTGCTGCTGTCGGCTTGCCGGATGGACCTTGAGGGCATCGTGTCCAAGCGCCTCGACGCCCCGTACCAGTCGGGCCGCAGCGAAACCTGGGCGAAGTCCAAGTGCCGGCAGGGCCATGAGGTGGTCATCGGCGGGTGGACGACGACGGGCGACGCCTTCCGCTCGCTGATCGCCGGCGTAAACCGTGACGGCGAACTGGTGCACGTGGGCCGCATCGGGACCGGCTTTGGACGCGATGTAGTGGCGCGGATCATGCCGCGGCTCCGGGCGCTGGAGACCGACCAAAGCCCCTTCAAAGGCCCGAACGCGCCGAAGAAGGCCACCGGCGTGCACTGGGTGAAGCCGGAGCTTGTGGCGGAAATTCAGTACGCCGGGTTCACCGGCGATGGGTCGATCCGGCAGGCCTCCTTCAAGGGTCTGCGCGACGACAAGCCGGCGGCGGAGGTGGAGGCCGAAATCCCCGCCCCGGCCGCGACCACCGACCTCAGCGCGCCCGGACCCACGACCGTGCGGACCCACACCGTGAAGCCTCGCGGCTCGGCCGTCGTCATGGGGCTGACCATCAGCCACGCTGACAAGCCGCTCTGGCCCGACGCCCACGACGGCGAGCCCGTCTCCAAGTTGGAGCTCGCCCAATACTACGAGGCGGTGGGTCCGTGGATGCTGCCACACGTGAAGGGCCGGCCGTGCTCGATGATCCGCATGCCGGATGGGATCGAAGGACAGCAGAACTTCTTCCAACGCCACACCGCCAAGGGTCAGTCGGCCCTGATCACCGAGGTTGAGGTGTGGGGTGACCGCAAGCCCTACATCCAGTTCGATCGGATCGAGGCGCTCGTGGCGGCGGCCCAGACCGGAGCCCTCGAGCTGCACCCCTGGAACAACCAGCCCTCGAAGCCCGAACAACCCGGCCGGCTGGTCTTCGACCTCGACCCTGCGCCGGACGTGGCCTTCGAACAGGTCATCGAGGCGGCTCGGGAAATCCGCGACCGGCTCGAAGCGCTCGGCTTGGTGAGCTTTTGCAAGACCACGGGCGGCAAGGGCCTGCACGTGGTGACGCCTTTGCAGGCCAAGGGCGTTGATTGGGAGGCCGCCAAGGGCTTCGCCCGCGACGTCTGCAAGGTCATGGCCGCGGACCAGCCGGATCGATACCTGATCACCATGGCCAAGAAGGACCGTACCGGCCGCATCTTCCTCGACTATCTGCGGAACGACCGCATGGCGACGGCGGTCGCGCCGCTGTCTCCCCGAGGTCGTCCGGGCGCGCCGGTGTCCATGCCCCTGACCTGGAGCCAGGTGCGCAAGGGCCTGGACCCGGCCAAGTACACCGTCCGCACCGTTCCTCCGCTCCTGAAGAAGCTGACTGCCTGGGAGGACTACTGCGACGGGGAGCGCTCCTTGACCCAAGCCATCAAACGATTGGGCAAGGGCTAGGACATCTGTCGAGGCTCGCCTGTCACGCCGGCGGCCCCCGGCAAACCTGCTGGGAAGCGCCCTGTTGAACCTCGCCTTGGCTGGCCCGTTGCGGCTGCATGGATTTGCACGCAGAACGGCGCGGCCGTGGACGTCCTCTACTGATGGTGCATGGTCTGGGCGGCAGCGTGCGCTCCTGGGACCTGATCGCCCCAGAGCTCAGCTGCACGCGCGAGCTCGTGGTCATCGACCTGCCTGGCCACGGCCTGTCCCCGGCCATTCCTGGCCGGCAAACCATCGCCGCTTTCGCCGACGAGATCTCCAGGTTCATCGCCGCCAATGGGCTGCACGGGATCGATCTTGTGGGCAGCTCGGTTGGGGCGCGATTGGTATTGGAATTGTCGCGCCGAGGCGTAGGCGGCCACTGCGTCGCGCTCGATCCGGGTGGCTTCTGGCGCGGCTGGGAGACCCTGTTCTTCCAGTCGACGATCGCAGCGTCGATCAGGCTGGTCCGAGCGCTTCAGCCGATCATGCCCTTTCTGGCGCAGCATGCTGTCACAAGAACTCTGCTGCTGGCGCAGCTTTCGGCGAAGCCTTGGAAACTCCCCCCCGATGCGGTCCTGACGGAGATGCGGAGCTTCGCGGCGACCCCCGTCTTCGACGAGATGGTCCACGAACTCGCCACGGGCCCGCTGCAAGCTGGAACAGCTGTCACACTCGGTCGCGTCACCATCGGCTGGGGCCGCAAGGACCATCTCCTCCTGCCGCGCCAAGCAGAGAGAGCCCAAGCCGCCTTCCCTCACGCGCAGCTGCACTGGTTTCGTGATTGCGGCCACTTTCCACAGTGGGACCAGCCAGACGAGACCACCCGCCTAATCCTGGACGCGACGGCCTAGGCGGCCAGCGACGTCCTGCAACAAGCGGCATGCGCATAGGAAACGAGCGGTTGCTGAACGCATCTGCGCGATGAGTTTGGGTTAGGCCTTCCACCTATACATATTGTGATATCATGTATAGAAAATCGGAAAATCCTATACAGGTTCTCCGCAATGGCTCTGATCGCCACCCATGTCCCGCCGCGCCTTCCACTCTCCGTGGACCTTGAGACCAAGTCGGTCCTGAAGAAGCTGGCGGCCGCCCATCGCGCCCTGGCGGAATTGAAGGGGGCAGCCGGCTTGGTCCCCAACGAAGCCATCCTAATCAACACCCTCTCCCTCCAGGAGGCGAAGGACAGCTCGGCAATCGAGAACATCGTCACCACCCATGACGACCTCTATCGCAGTGACGACGTCGCCGACCGCTTTGCAAGTCTCGCGGCGAAGGAGGTCTACGCCTACGCCCGCGCCCTAAGAGACGGGTTCGAAACCGTACGAACCACCGGCCTGATCACCAACAACGACATCTTGACCATGCAAGCCACGCTAGAACGCAACCAAGCCGGTTTCCGCAGGCTTCCTGGCACCGCGCTGAAGAACGACAAGACCGGGGAAGTCGTCTTCACGCCTCCCCAGAGCTTCGACGAAATCGCCTCGCTCATGGCCAATCTTGAGGCCTTCATCAACGGCGGCGAGGATCTGGACCTAGACCCGCTGGTGAAGATGGCGGTGATCCATCACCAGTTCGAGACCATCCATCCGTTCTACGACGGGAATGGCCGGACCGGCCGGATTCTCAACATCCTCTACCTGGTCAAGGAGAACCTGCTGGGGACGCCGGTCCTCTACCTCTCGCGATACATCAATCAGAACAAGGCGGAGTACTATCGCCTGCTTCAGGCCGTCCGCACCGATGGCGCTTGGGAGCCATGGCTGATCTACATGCTCGAGGGCGTGGAGCAGACGGCAGGGCAGACCACGCGCCTCGTTCATGCGATGCGGGATCTGATGCTGGATCACAAGGTCCGTCTTAGGACCGAGCTGCCCAAGATCTACAGCCAGGACCTGCTGAACAACATGTTCAGCCACCCGTACAGCAAGATCGCCTTCGTCGAACGCGACCTCGGTGTCAGCCGCATCACCGCCACCCGCTATCTCGACGAGGTCACGCGGATCGGCCTGATGCGTAAGCTGAAGGTTGGCCGAGACAGCTACTACCTCAACCACGCCCTCCTGGATCTTCTTGGTAACGTCCAATCCGTTTGAAGCCCTCCGGCCGCGATCGGTGCAATCCGCCCCCGCGCGGCGTCGCCATGAGGCCAGCGGACGGCCCTGGCCCAGACACCCAATGAAGTCCGTTCGCCTTGGGATCAGGATCGACCGCCGACGGCCTAGGCCGAGGCGAAGCCTTCAGCGAGCCTCACCTCAATACGGGTGATCGAACCTCGCTCTGGCACCTAGTACCCCCCAATGATCGGCAGTATCTCGCCGGTGATGTAACTCGATGTCTGCGGCGAAGCCAGGAAGACGAACGCCGGAGCGATCTCCTCCGGTTGGGCCGGGCGACCCATCGGCGTGTCGGCGCCAAACTGCTGCAGATCTTCGCCCGTCTTGTCCGTCGGATTGAGCGGCGTCCAGACGGGACCTGGCGCGACGGCGTTGACCCGCACCCCCTTCTTGATCAGCGATCCCGCCAGCGAACGGGTGAAGGCATGGATGCCGCCCTTGGTCATGGAGTAGTCGAGCAGCGCCTTCGAACCCTCCAGCCCGGTGACGGAGCCGGTATTGATGATCGCCGACCCTGCCTTTAGGTGGGGCGCGGCGGCCTTGGCCATGTTGAAGTAGCCGTAGAGATTGGTCTTCAGCGTGCGGTCGAAGTGCTCAAAGGTCAGGTCCTCGATGGCGCCGGCATGCTCCTGGAAGGCGGCGTTGTTCACCAGGATGTCCAAGCCTCCGAGCTTTTCGATGGTCGCCGTCACGGCCGCTTCGGCGTAGTCCGGATCCGAGACATCGCCGGGGATCAGGATCGCCTTGCGCCCTTCCTTCTCGACCGCCGCCTTGGTGACCTTGGCGTCCGCCTCCTCGTCGAGATAGGCGATCGCCACGTCGCAGCCTTCCCGCGCGAAGAGCACTGCAACCGAGCGCCCAATGCCGCTGTCGGCGCCGGTGATCAGCGCGACCTTGTCCTTGAGCTTTTCAGACCCCTTGTAGAACGGCGCGTCCCACATGGGCTTCAAGGTCAGGTCGGCTTCGCGGCCAGGCTTCTTCAGGTGCTTGGTCGGCAGCGGCGGGACCGGATAAGGGCGTGCGCCAGTCTGTGGCGGCGGCTGATCCTCTTCGCGCGCCGGGGACCGCGCTTCCGTCGCCTCCACCGCCTTCTGGATTTTGCGTTCGTCGGCGGCGACGCGCTTGGCGCGACCCTTCTTGGCTTGCTCTTTCGCGGCCATGGTCTTCGCTCCTGCTGTTGGCGAAACTAGCGCAGGAGCGCCGAGCAGGTTCCGCCGTTGGGCGCTTTGGACGACGCCCGCCCAAGCTCCAAGCTCAGCGACACCGGTAATCAGACTTGCTTGCGCCAAGCACGTCGCCAGCAAGAGCCCGCAAGCGCCCGAAGGACGCGTCAGCTTGATCAGGCTCTGCGGACGCTTATCGACCCGTCGTCGCTAAGGCCTTCAGACCGACGAACCAAATACCTCAGCCTGCGTTCGTCCCGCATGCAGACCCGCTGGCCCGAACACCTTTGGATCGTCCGTCACGGCGAGAGCGCCGGCAACGTCGCGCGTGAGCTGGCGCACGCCAACAACGCGACACGCATCGATATCGGCGCCCGCGACGTCGATGTTCCCTTAAGCGCCCGCGGCGAGCTGCAGGGCGATGCGCTCGGCGCCTGGTTCGCGCAGCTTCCGCCGGACCGCCGGCCGGAGATCGCTCTGGCCTCCCCTTACACGCGCGCGGTTGGCACGGCACAGCGGGTGCGGGCCGCTGGGGGTCTGGCGCCCGGCGCCCTTCCCCTGATCGCCGACGAGCGGTTGCGCGAGCGGGAGTTCGGGATCCTCGATCGCCTGACCTCGGCGGGKATCCGCGAGCTCTATCCTGAGCAAGCGGAACTGCGGACGGCGATCGGCAAGTTCTATCACCGGCCTCCCGGCGGCGAGAGCTGGTGCGATGTGATCCTGCGGTTGCGGAGCGCTCTCGACACGATCAGCCTGCACTACGCCCAGAAGCGGGTGATGATCGTCGCCCACCAGGTCGTCGTGCTTTGCCTCCGTTACCTGCTGGAGAACCTCGACGAGACGCAGCTGATGGCGATCGACCGCCAGGGTGACGTGGTGAATTGCGGCGTGACCGAGTACGCGTTCGACCCTACCGCCGGTCAGGATGGCGAGCTGAAACTCCTCCGCTACAATTTCGCGGCCCCCCTCGGCGAGGCCCACGTGCCGATCACCTCGGCCCCTGATGCGCCCGTCGCCGCCCGATGACCGCGCCGCCGGACGTCGCGTTCGAGGATCTCGCCCGTTTCCCGTTGCCGTCCCTCGAGGGCGCGCAGGACAAGGACGGACGCGGCGCTGTTCTGATCGTGGCCGGCGGCGCGCAAGTTCCCGGCGCGGGTATTCTGACCGGGGTGGCGGCTCTGCGGGCCGGGGCCGGCAAGCTTAAAATGGCCGCCCCCCGACCGGCGGCCCTGGCGCTGGGTCTCGCGGTCCCCGAAGCTGCTGTGATCGCAACGCCCGTGACAACAGCCGGCGAAATGAGCGCCACCGGCGCGGCGCGCGCGCTGGGCGCGCACGCGGAACGCGCCGATGCCGTCGTCGTTGGCCCGGGCATGATGGATCCCTCCGGCGCGTCGAAGCTCGCCGTGGCGCTCATCGCCGCGGCCCCCGGCGCCGCCTTTGTGCTGGACGCGGCGGCGCTCACCGGCGTCGACCTCGAGGGAAACGACACCAAGCCGCTGCAGGGGCGGCTGGTTGTCACACCGCATGCCGGCGAGATGGCCAAGGCCATCGGCCGGAGCAAGGCGGCGGTGCTCGACGATCCTCTGGGCGCCGCGCACGAGGTGAGCCGCGCCCTGCAGGCCATCGTGGTGATGAAGGGCCCCACCACCCACATCGTTGCGCCGGATGGCCGGGCCTGGCGCCACAGGGATGGGGTTATCGGTCTTGGCACCTCCGGCTCGGGCGATGTCTTGGCCGGAATCATCGGAGGGCTACTGGCTCGGGGCGCCGCATCGGAAGTCGCCGCGATCTGGGGGGTTTGCGTGCACGCCCGCGCCGGCGCGATCCTCAGCAGAACCCAAGGGACCGTCGGGTTCCTAGCGCGGGAGCTGTTGAGCGAAGTTCCTCACCTGCTGAACTCGGTCGCCGCCCCGGGTCAGCTCGACCGCGACAGATAGGCGCCAAGGGTCGAGTAGACGCGCGCCGCCTCTACTGCTTCGTCCGCAACGCGCCAGAAGCGGAAGTTAGGTTCCTTCCAGAGTCCGGACCTTGCTACTGAACGCGCAGATCCCGCCTGTTGACACGCGGCTGATGGCCGGACCCGATCCATGGCGGACCTGCGTTCAGCGCCAAGAGTAGAGGTTTGGGCTCGCCTGGACTAGTTGCAGCCTCGCCATGCGCTACTCGCTGAGACCGGGCGTTGTAGCCTCCAAGCTGCGACGGCAGCAATCAGATCACCGCTACGGCCGAGCACATCGTTCGCAAGCTCGACCACGACCAAGTTTGGCGTGGACAGCGACATGCCGACGACGGGCAGTGCGTGCCAAGCTTTACGACATGAGCGTGATCTCCGAGATCGTGCGGACGCATAGAAGACCCCTCTGAGGGAGGTGCTCCCCTCCGGGCGTTCCAAGCCGCCGGATGCTCCACGCAGGCGACCACCCAGCGAATGTTTGGCGGCGAGGTGAGCCGTCGGCTTGGGCAGTGAGGTGTTAACTCCAGCGGCGTCGCAACCGATAGGCCAGCTGACGGTTAGGGCTTTGAACTTCTTTCAGGAAAACGCTCATGTCCGACGCCGCCATCGCCGCCACCAAACGCTTCGGCGAGATCGTCAACACCGGCGCGCTCGACGCCTTTCCCGAAGTCGTCGCCGAGGGCTGCGTCGATAACGATCCCGCGCCGGGCCAGGGCGCCGGCCCCGAAGGCTTCAAGACCTTCTTCACCGGCATGCGCACCGCCTTCCCCGACATGAAGGTCGAGCCCCAGACGATGGTCAGCGAAGGGGACAAGGTCGCCTTCGCCTACACCCTGACGGGCACGCACCAGGGTGACTTCCTTGGCGTGGCCGCGACCGGCAAGCCGATCGAGGTCCGGGGGATGCAGATCGGCCGGTTCGAGGACGGCAAGATGGTCGAGCGCTGGGGTTCTTCCGACGAGCTCGGCATCCTGAAACAGATCGGCGCGGCCCCGGTCTGATCCGGGCGGTGCTCAAGCCTGTTTCCTGCGATGTCGCCGTCATCGGCGCCGGTTCCGCCGGTCTGGCAGCCTACCACGCGGCCAAGGCGACAGGCGCCAGGGTCCTGCTGATCGAGGCGGGCCCCGGCGGCACGACCTGCACCCGATACGGCTGCATGCCGTCCAAGCTCCTGTTGGCGGCGGCGCGCGCGGCGCGTGACGCTCGGGCGGCGCAGACGTTCGGTGTCCATGCCGGAGACCTCGCCATCGACGGCAAGGCTGTGATGTCACGGTTACGACGTGAGCGCGATCACTTCGTCCAGGCCGTGCTCGCGGAGGTCGCGGCGATCCCGCCGTCCGACAGGCTGCGCGGGCGGGCGCGGTTCGCCAGCCCTGAGACCCTGACCGTCGATGATAACAGCCTCGTCACGGCACGCGCCATCGTCATCGCCACTGGCGCGCGGCCGGTCGTGCCGGAAACTCTCGCGAGGGTTTGCCAAGAGCGGGTCGTCACCCATGAGACGGTCTTCGACCTGGAAACCCTGCCGCGGGCGCTGGCGGTCATCGGGGCCGGTCCCCTAGGCCTGGAACTGGCCCTCGCCTTCGTGCGGCTGGGCGTGAAGACGACGGTCTTCGATGAGGGAGACACGATCGGAGCGGTGAAGGATCCCGTCGTCGCCGAGGCTGTGGCGGACCAGATGAAACGCGAACTGGCTCTCGAGCTGGGCGTCAAGGTCGAGGCGAAACGCAAGCCAGACGGCGACATCCTGCTCAACTGGACCACCGCCGACGGCAAGGGGCGTCGCGGAACCTTCGATTACGTGCTCGACGCCGCCGGCCGGAAGCCCGCGCTGGACAGCCTCGACCTGAACTTGTCGGGCCTGGATCTGGATGAGGACGGGGTCCCGTTCTTCGATCCGGACACCCTGCGCTGCGGCGGCTGGAACATCTTCATCGTCGGTGACGCCAACGACGACCGGCCTGTTCTTCACGAGGCCTCGCTTCAGGGCGACCTGGCGGGTCGCAATGCGGCGCGCCTGCCGAGGTTGGAGAAACGGGTCCCGATGCCGAACATGGCGGTAGTCTATTCCGATCCTGATATCGCCAGCGTCGGCCCCGGCTGGGACGAGGAAGGCGCGAAAGGCTGGATCATCGGCTGTAGTGACGAGGTCGGGCGCGCGCGTGTCGACGGCAGGCCGCCGGGCCTGTTGCGGGTCTATGCCGAGGCTAAAAGCGGCGTTCTGCTCGGCGGCGAACTGTTTGGACCCGACGTCGAACATCTGGCCCATCTGCTGGCCTGGGCCGTGCAGCTGAAGATGGCGGCGAAGGATGTGCTGGAGATGCCCTTCTATCACCCGACGATGGAGGAGAGTTTCCGGACCGCGCTCAGGGACATTGTTTCGCGGCAGAAATAGCGATCAGCCGCCACCGCGGAAGTCTGGATAGAGGCTCATGCCGCCATCGACGAACAGGGTGGTCCCGACGACATAGTCCGCCGCGTCCGAGGCCAGCCAGACCGCGCTGGCCGCGACATCCTCGACCTCGCCGATCCGCCCGTAGGGGATGAGTTTGAGCAACTTCCTCGCCGCCGCCGGCGTGTCCCAGGCGGCCTTGTTGATCGGCGTCTTGATGGCGCCCGGGGCGATGGCGTTGACCCGGATCTTCTGGTCCGCCAGCTCTTGGGCCACGGTCTCCATCAACATCTTCACCCCACCCTTGGCCGCCGCATAGTTGGCGTGACCAGCCCAGGGGATGCGCTGATGCACCGAGGTGACGAAGAGGACCTTGCCCAGAGCCTTCGACCGATTGGGCATCATTCCTTGACGCCTGAAGCGCTTGGCCGCCTCCTGGGCGCACAGGAAGGCGCCGGTTAGATCGAGATCGATCACCTTGCGCCAGTCCTCCAGCGTCATCTCCAGAAAGGGCGCATCGGCCTGGGCGCCAGCATTGGCGACCAGGATGTCCACGCCGCCGAAATGGTCGTCGGCCGCATCGAACAGCTTTAGGATATCGCGGGGTCTGGACACGTCGCCGCCCACCGAGACGGCCCTCCCCTCCTTTCCGATGATCTCGGCGGTGACAGCCTTACCGCCTTCCGCGTCGCTATGGTGATTGACCACGACGGCGGCGCCCGCCTCGGCGAAGGCCAGGGCGATGGCCTTGCCGATGCCGGAACTGGCGCCGGTGATTATGGCCCTCTGGCCGGCGAGCGGTTTCTGGCTCATGCGACGCCCTCCGAGGCTGTAATGGTTCCCGATACGACGCCGCCGTCTTCCCGGATGACCCGAACGTCGAACCGGCGCGCTCCGACCCGGATGCCCTTGATGTCGAGCCGGTTCACGCCGGTGGGCAGGGCCGGCTCGACGAGTTCAGGCCCTTCTGCCCCGCCGCGCAGGCCGAGCCACTCGGTCAGCAGATAGGGAGCCGCCCCCGCCGACCACGCCTGCAGCGGCTCGGCGAACGGGCAGCGGGCGGGAAACAGGCCGGGCTCCCGGTCGAAGCCGATATAGAACTCGGGCAGCCGCCCCATGGCGAAGGCGCTCGAGATCTCGATCAGGGCGTCGAACAGGGCGACGGCTGGCGCGTCGAGACCGTAGCCCTTCATCCCCGCGGCGATCAGGGCGTTGTCGAACGGCCAGACGCTGCCGAGGTGGTAGTTCAAGGGATTGTAGGAAACCGCCTTGGCCGAGAGGGTGCGCACCCCCCAGCCGCCGTTCATGTCCGGCCGCATCATCCGCTCGGCGGTGCGCGCCGCCTTGTCGTCGTCGGCGATACCCGACCACAGCACCTGTCCGGCGTTCGAGGCGACCACGTCGAGCTGGCGTCCGCCGGCCTCGAGGCCGAGGACGAAACAGCCCTCGTCCTCCATCCAGAAGTCGCGATTGAAGGCCTCGCGCAATGCGGCTGCTTCCGTCTTGAGCGCCTCCGCCACAGCGGGTTCGCCCGCCTGACACAGAAGGTCGGCCATCAGCAGCCGTGCCCGCCAGGCGTAGCCCTGCACCTCGCTCAGGGCGATGGGTCCCTTGGAAGGACTGCCGTCGGCGCGTGGCACCCCGGACATGGAATCCTTCCATCCTTGGTGGATCACCCCGTCTTCGTTCTCCCGGTCGTAGGTCAGATAGCCGCTGGGATCGGCCGCGCTGCGCACCTTTATCCAGTCCAGAGCCGCATCGACGGCCGGCCGGAGTTCGTGAAACAGGTCCAAAGATCCCGTCCATTTGGCGTGACGTCCGATCAGGATCAGGAACAGGGGCGTCGCATCGATCGACAGATAGCTTGGCCGGTGCGGAATTTCCTTCAGCCTGGCCATCGCGCCGACGCGGTGCTCGTGCGGGATTTTGCCGGGCTCCTCGCCAGTTTCAGCAACAGTCTCTCTACCCTGATACCGAGCGAACAGGCGCAGAACCCCTTCGGCCGGTCGAGCGTCAAACGGCAGCGATTGCAGCGCTGCAAGGAGGCTGTCCCGTCCGAAAGGGGCTATAAACCACGGCAGACCGCCAGCGATGAACGGCTCCTCCAGTTCGGTCAGCAGCATCGCCAGATCCGCGAACGACCGCTCGAGCAACCGATCCAGACTTGGGCTGTCGCTGTTGACCTTGACCCCGTCGTAGACGGGCGGCAACGGCGGTCTGGCGCGCGGCGGAGCGCCGACCTCCTCGACCGTGAAGGACAGGTCGAAGGTCTCGACCTGTTGCGGCTCCAAAACCAGATCGAAGGCAATCGTCCGGGCGCTGCCACGCGCCGTGACCCGGGCCTGCCGCCCCAGGACGACCGTCAGCAGCCGCTCTACCTTATCAGCCCCGATGTAGCGGAAGACGAGGTTCTTCTCCGCCGTCTCGACCGCTCGCAAGGGGCCCCTCGCCTTCGCCTCCGATCCACGCAGTTCGAAGACGTCCTCGAACAGGGCGTCGATCGTCATGGCCAGTTCGAACCGGATCGGCTCCAGGGTGAAGTTGCGCAGCGTGATCGTATCGATGAGGGTCAGGGCCTCGCCCGACACGCGCCGGGCCAGCCGCAGCCCCAGAGCTTGCGCGTCGAGCGGGCGGCCGTCGGTCTGGACGATCTCATTGTTGGTTAGTTGGTGAACGGCCTCATCGCCGCGGGCGCCGCTGGACATGAGGACCAGCGGCGAACAGCCGCCGAGCGTCAGGTCGTAGCGGCTCAGATAGCGGGTGTCGCGATGGAACAGGCCGACCCCGGCATCACTGCCGGCCGGAATGCCGCCGTCGGGGCCGGTCCCGAGAAATAGCGGCCCGTCCTTGATCAGGATGGGCTGGGTGACCTCGGTCATGAAGGGGGCGTCGACCATGTCTGGCTCCATCGATACGCAAGCCAGGCCGGCGGAGACCTTCCAACGCACAAGACCTGAAGACGCTGCAAACCGTGGTCGGGTACTGCCCGCCGCGTGAGACGCGACGGCGTCGCAGGCGTTCAGTTTGTCGAGTGGGATGTCAATCACGGCCCGGCGGCCGGGGGAGCTCAGAGGTCA
>BFBZ01000765.1_pt1 | contig 26160 bp, 23 predicted proteins | sample 1888401 | NCBI WGS metagenome assembly BFBZ01 (sample SAMD00112614, study PRJDB3348) | symbiont metagenome | host: Chara braunii
GGCTCACACCAACCGAGTTCGCAGCACGCCCCAATCAGGGGCAAAACTGGAACAGACTCTCCTTATGAACGAGGGCAAATTGGGGAGCAGGTCACTACCGCCAACTATGGTTTCATTCCGATTTCTCAGGGCGCTTTATCCGAGTAGCAAGTCGCTCGAAGCTCCGATCCATTGCCGCTGTGTGACTTCTCAGCCATGGAAAATGGCCATACCGAAAGGAGAGTTGGCTTGCGGCTTCTTCGGCGGACTGATTGCCAACGACCAGTTGAAAGGCCGCAGACGCAAGGCCACTCCGGTCAGCACCGGCACGGCAATGCACCAGCACAGGCCGAGGCGAATCCCTGAGCAGGGTCACCAATTAGTCGAGTTGTTGGTCAGAGAGATCGTCACCGGAAGAAAGCCCAAAGTCGATATGTTTGACGGCAGCTTCATCGGAAGCCTTGGGCTCGGCGATGTACGAGTCGTCAGTGTCTTCGCCCCGTAGGTTGATCACCGTACGGATGCCGTATTCCTTAATTGCAGCAGTCAGGCTACTGGCATCGAGTTGGGCCGAACGATAGAGCATCCCGGCGCAACCTCGTGGAAATTGCCGGTGAGGCGCAGGTAACCAGCCCAGACCCCGGCGCTCGCGGCGACGGTCACCAAAAGCAGCGCCGCTATTCTGAGGGTCTTCAAAACCGGACGTCTCAAATTGCTAGTCATAGAAATACGCTCCGCACGAACCAAAGCGCGGCGAACAGCGCCGAAGTACCGAGAACCGTAGCCAAGTAGATCGGTAGCAGCGCGTGAATCATCAAGGAACTGATATTTCGAAGCTAGATCAGCCGCCTGCCGAAAGCCTCACAAGTCAACTTATTAAGAAACTGAAATATCTATACAAATTCCGAACTCAGCCAGCATTGCTGCGCGTCTCTTATTCGCAAAAGAGTCGAAATACGAACAGTCAGCAATCGACCCGAACGATAATCATGGCAAAACCGCTGCCAAAGCTGGCTCGCCAGCCATCGTAAATCGAACAGTTCGTATGTTAACGCGGCCAAAAAACGCACAGGTCCGCACCCGTGAGTATCTGATTACGGCAGGCCTCGCCCGAATGATCGAACGTGCTGGTGTTGAGGCTGACCTCGGTTTCAAAGTACACCCACACATCCTGCGGCACGCCTGTGGCTATGCACTCGCCAATAAAGGCCACGATACGCGCGCGCTGCAATCGTACCTGGGCCATTGCAATATTCGGCACACGGTACGCTATACCGAGTTATCGCCGATGCGGTTCAAGGATTTCCGGCGCAGCTAGGGCATCGCCGCCAACATGCGTTCCTTCGCCTCCCACTGACCCGAGCCCTGTGCCTTACAGGGGCATTCCTGGTATGGATCAGGATGAAGAAAGAGCCCGCCAACTGGATTGGCCTACTGCTCATCCTGGCCATCGTTGCCGCTATCACCTTGGCGGTTCACGCCGTCCGGTAGCGTCACGGGTTCGTGAGGAGCCTTGCAGCCAGACGGCAGGCGCCTACTTCTAGATTGGAGCAGGCAATCAGCGCCCCCAGCCCCACCTGCTCTGCGATGGGCCTGCCTTTCCCCGAGGCGGGGCCTGTTCTTTGCGTACACCTCCTTGACATGGAGGGGGTCATACCTGAGCGCACCTCGTTCGGGACGAGGGGGTCGCAGGTTCAAATCGGGGCTTCGAGTCCCTCCACTTCTCGCAGGTGCAAGTCCCGTCGCTCCCGCCATCAGGCCGATAGAACAAAATGCCCGACGAAGCCGTTGTCGATATAGCGGCTCTGTGGATCGAAGCTCACAGTCACGACAAACGGCGCGATCGCAAGAACGATCGGCGCAACCAGCGGCATCATCGCCGCGCCGATCGTCGTCCAGCGATCGGCAGCTACGCCATCACAAGCGCCGTCACACAGAGATCGGCGACGATCCGGCCGTCACCGCCCCTGTGTCGAGACCGGCCGGCTCCCCACCCCTGCCCCAAGCTGCGCTCGCGGATCAGCCGCCTGCGTGCATTTCACCTCTGTGTCCGAGCAACCCTTCAGGCAGACATCGCGCCGGGGATCCACGGCAAAGATCCTGGCTCTGCATTCCGACCGGCAGGTGTCCAACTGGCGTGCGCACGGCTCCGGCCCCGCAGCGCCGTTCTGCGCAAGCACGGGAGACGGAAACAACGCCATCAACAGCAGGAGCGCAACCGCAAGCGCCTCGATGGCCGAACGCTTGCGCATGGCCGTGCTTGCCACGGCCGTCACGGCCTCACGCGTCATGGCCTCACGTAGGTCCATTTCTGTTCCTGCAATTCGGTGATCCGCGCGATCCCTGCCGGCACGATGCGGGCTTCCGGCACCAGCGTGAGCTCCTTGTTTTCCTGCTTCGATTGCACGCTCAGCGTGTTCCCGCAGCCCGAGAACGTAACCGTCTTATTTTTCTCTGCGAAGCTCTTGATGCGATCGCGGACCGGCGACGTGTCGCTGCGCAACATGTGCAGGCCCGGCCCATAAGCGACGAACTCGATCTGCACGCGCTCGCCCTTCTGCTGATAGTAGTTGGTGAGATTTTCGGCATTGTTGAGCGCGATGCTCATCAGCGCCGGATCGTTCTGCGTCACCTGGATGACCACGCGATGCAGCTTCGGCGCAGTCGTCTTGGTGGCGGCCGATTTCGCGGCCATGGCGCGGTTCGCTGCCGGCCGCGGAGCGCGAGACGCAGCCGGTTTGGCAACCACGGCGCGCTCTGGAGCTAGCAGCGAAGTGGGATGTTGTTGTAGCCGTTGTTGGTCCTGCGCGAAGCATTCGCTCGTCGTGCTCAGGACGAAGAGCGCGGTGACGCTCAGGAGAATCGGAAGCGATCGGTTCATGGCTTTTCCTCCGTGCCGGACAGCATGCGTTGAGAATCGGGGCGAGCGACGGCCGGCTGGACCTGCGGCGCACTTGTGACGGCGCGGGCGCGCGCCGCGCGGTCGAGCCATGCCTGTGCCGCGGCAAAGCGGCCGAGGCCCGGAACCGTGGCGCTCAGGTTCACCTCCTTCCACTTGGGATGGAAGCCGGGCGCGTGCAGCTTTTCGACGCGATCGAACAACAGCGTGGTGAGCCGGTCCAGGCGCTGATAGCGATCGGAGCCCGGGGCGAAATTGTACGCGGCCAGAACCGTCGGGACCGATATGGTTTGAATCTGCTCGCCAGGGCCGATCAGTTGCGGATAGTCCTTCGCATCCAATACGGCCGGCAAGTAGTATTCCTCGAGCTCGCGCTGGTACGGGACCGGCAGGAACTTGTATCCGCCGTCCCATTTTCCGTGCGCGAATGCATCGACGGGTTTCGACGTGATGAACACGACAGCGGCGATGTCACCCTTGCGCAATTGCTCGAGCGCGGTCGGATGCGGAATGAAAAGCTTCTCCACATTGATCTTCAGCCGCTCGAAAATGAGCGGACCCGAATAGGCCGCGGCGGTGCCGGGCGTGTTGAAGTTCACACGTTTGCCTGCGAGATCCTGGAGCGACCGGATCTCAGGCCTTACGAAAATGTGCAGTTCGGACGGGAACAGATTCAGGACATAGGAAATCTTCTGCTGGACGTTGGGAGCAACCTTCTTGAATTCATCAAGAACGTCAGCGTTGATGATCGCCGCATCAACTCCGCGCAAATAGAGAAGCGCTTCGACGTTGTGGGTGGGACCGCGGGTCACGATGGGAAGGACGTGGAGATTGTCCCCATCATCGGCAACACGCGCAATTTCCGTTGCGAACCGAATCGGCGCGCCCTCAAGCAATCCGCCGGCGAGCCCCACCGTCCAGGCGTTCAACTTTTCTCTGATCTGCGGCATTCGCCGTTGCTCGGCAGAATCTGGCGGCCGCTTCGCACGGTCTCGCCCGATTGCCGGATCGAGCGCCGCCACCGCATTCAGCGCGATAACGCCGAAGGCCAGAACCAGAATTCTTGTGCTGCGGATTTTCATGAGCGCTTCCCATCGTTGGCGGTTTGCCGCTGGCTTGCGGTCCCGCGCGGTCCAGGACTTCTGGTCCAGGGCTGCTGAACCAGGACTGCTACTGTTGCTTTCGCCCTATTGCCTCCAGCCGTTGGTTGGCAGGCGCATATCCCGCGTCGTAGGCGCGCCGGTACAGTTCGCGCGCTTTCTCCGCATCGGCTTGCGTGCCCAGAACATTCCATTGCGAAAGCATGTTCTCGTCGTAGGTTTCGCCGAGGGCGAAGGCCGCTTCCGCACTGCCCTCCGCCATGGCGAGTTGGAGGACCGCGCGCGCGGCGGCGATATCGGCCCGTTTGATCAACATCTGGGCCCGACCGAGCAGGCGCGCTTCACTCTCGGGAGATGCGGAACGTGTGCCGGCACGAGAAGGTTCTTGTTCAGGACTTGAGGCCGTTGCGCTCACCTCCGCCGCCGCGGCGTGCTCACGAGAGCCCTGCGCCGATTGGGCCGATCCGGATGTTGCATCGGTCGCGGCCAGTTGCGGCCCCGCTTGCGCGCGAGACGCTGCCGCTTTCGCGGTCTGAGCAGGCACAGCGAGTTTCTGGGCGAGTTGCTGGCGTGCCGTGGCAAGCTCGGCTTCGAGCGCATTTGCTCTTTCGCGTTCGCTGCCGAGTGCCGCCGCGTTCGTTGTCGCCGCCTCGCGCGCTTTTTGCTCGGCATCGGAAACGTCGCCCAACCGCGCCTTGGCGGCTTCCATCTCCCGTCGCGCATCCGCCAATTCGCGCGTGAGCCCCTCGGCTTTTTGCCGCTCGCGACCCAGCTCCTGCCCGCCGGCGGCCTCCGCTTGACGAACATGCGCGAGCCACCCCGCGGTCACCTCAAGCTGCTCGCGCATGGCGACGATGTCGCGGGCGAGCCCATCGGCCCTCTCGCGTTCGCGGCTGAGCGCCGCTTCGCCGGCCGCAGCCGCGTTGCTGGCCTCGCGGCCTTTGGTGTCGAGGCCAGCCTTCGCGGCTTCGAGGCCAGCCTTGGTCGCTTCGAGATCCGCGCGCGCGGCAGCAAGCTCACGATCGAGCGCGTCGCTCCGCTCCTTTTCGCGATTGAGGGCTTGCTCCATGACGGCCGCGCTGTTGCGAGCTTCGCGTTCAACTTCGGAGGTTTGACCGCGCTGTGCCTTCGAAGCATCACGCTCCTCGCGCGCGGCAGCGACCTCGCGTGCCAACGCTTCGGATCGTTCCTGCTCGCGGCCGAGCGCCTGCTCCGTCGCAGCCGCGCTCTCACGCGCTTTGCGTTCGGAATCGGAGGTCTGACTGCGCTGCGCGTTCGCGGCGCCAAGTTCGTCGCGCACGGCAGCGAGTTCACGCGTCAGCTCATCCTGCTTGTTCTGCCAGCTCTTGAGCGCCTGGTCGCGCGATGCGGCTGCGCGGATCTCGGCCGCGGCCATCTCGGTGAGCCGGATATTGAGGTTTTGAATCTGCTCGCGCGCAGCGGCAAGTTCGCTCGCTTGTGTCTCAGCCTGTGTCTCAGCCTGTGTCTCAGCCTGTGTCTCAGCCTGTGTCTTGGCCGCGGCTGGATTGTTGGCAGCCGGGCCGGCGCTGGTTGCGTCCGGCTTCGCGGCCTTTTGTTTCGGATCGCTCGTTGCAGCGGTGTCCGGCTTGCAGCCCGACAGACCTGCGGCGCATGCGAGGCGATTTTCGGTTGTCCGGAAATGGCGAATTGCAGCGACGTCGTCAGCATTCAGCTCGGAAACGTTGCACGGCTCACGATCGGTCAGGCATTGCAGAATCTTCTGCCGATATTGGACCGCGCGAACGCGATCGAGATGCTGAGGCGCCACCCGGTCCATGACGCAATTGGCGCGTCCCCTCAGGCAGGCCGACAGGTTTCGATCGTAGTCGGCCTGCGTGACCTTGGCCAAATCATCCGGCGCGAGAAGCTGCCGGTCACAGCTGCCGATCCCGAAGAGACAACCGATGAGATTCCGCCGATAGCGTGTGGGTTCGGCCGTGGCCGAAGCGGACGGTTCTGTATTGTCAGGGCCGCACCCGGTTCCGTCCGCGCGCTGGCAGCCCGGACTGCTGCGCTCTTGTGCAATCCCCTCACCGCACACAACGAGAACAATGAGAACGATGGCCCAAGCCAATGCGAGCGCGACGCGACACCGGGCGAGCTGGTCCTCGCGCCAGCTTCGGAATTCCTGCGTCACGGTACGACGTCCCATCACGGCGCCCCCTGCTCTCGCGGCTCTCGCGCTGGCGAGCCATAAGCGCGTTTACGTGCGTCTGCGACGCGCTATGGCGAGCAGCCCGCGCGAGCACTTTTTGCGGACGCGCCGGACCCTCGACTGGCTTGACTCGCCTCGCGGCTGGCTTGGCTTGCCTCGGCGGCGCGTCCGCGTTCGTGCCCATCTGCGACAGCTTGCGGGGGCAGCCGGGTTTGCACTCCGCGATGAAGCTGCCGCCTGAATGCTGAAGTGGAGCACAGGCCGCGGCAATGGATCGAAAGGGTGATGTGTCTGTGGAGGCTACGGATATTTGGTAGTAGGGCCTCGGCCCGCGTGCCATGCGGCGGCGGCGCTATGTGGAGGACTGATGAAGCCGTAGCCCGGGTGAAGCGCAGCGAAACCCGGGGCTGCCCATCAATCACTCCCGGATTTCGCTTCGCTCAATCCGGGCCACTTGCTGACTCATTCCCGTCACACAAATCAGCGACACAAGCGCCGGGTCGAAGTGAAGCACCTCTCGCACCCAGCCCCGCGATCGCGGGGCTTTTCGTTTTTGGAAGCACATCGCGTTCGGCACGAGGAGCCGCAGGCTCAATTAAGGTCTCGTTTACGCGACTCAGACATTCAGGATTCCGACTTCGGAAAACTCTGCAACCCCGCTCCGGCGGGGTTCTTTTCTGATGTGTCTTGGATGGGTGTCCTAGATGGGTATCTTGGAAAAGTATCTCGCCTACGCCGAAGAAGCGCGTGAGTTTGCATCCCGTTCGTTTCGGGAAGAGGACCGCCAGTTCTGGCTCAAGATCGAGCGGTCGTGGCTTGCGATGATGCAGGCGCTTGAAGCGCCGCAGGCCGCTGGCCTGACGACAAGTCTCAGGGCTTAACCGGACCACGCCCCGTCTTCGCCCTCACCCTGCCGCAGCGGCCATCATTTCCGTGCGGCGAAACTCGGGGTCGAAAATACGATCGGCCATGACCTGGCAACGCTTGATCAAGCGGTGCTCGTCCGGCGCATAGTCCGGGATCGCGTTGTGCAGCGTTCCGATGTGATCCCACATCAGCACATCGCCCTCGGTCCATTCGTGCGCGTACTGATATTTGGGCTGAAGCTGGTGTTCGAACAGCTCGGCCAGAACCGCGTCGCTCTCCGTTTCGTCCATCTCGTTGATGCGGATGGCATAGCCCGGGTTCGCGTAGAGAACCTTGCGACCGGTGATCGGATGGGTCAGAAAAATCGGATGCACCGAAGGCGGGCGCTGCGCGCGTTGCTCCGCGGTCAACGGCGGGCGCGTGCTGCCCGGGCGCCGGCGCATCTCCTCCCAGAACTTATTGAAGTCATGGGTCGCGGTCATGGTTTCGAGACGCGCCTTCAGCGCGGGCGACAGATCGTCATAGGCCGCGTGCATGTCCGCGAAAACGGTGTTGCCGAGCGTCTTTCCGTTTCGGCGCGGAATTTTGATTCCGTAGAGAACGTTCACGAAGCCGATCAGGTCGTTGTACGACATGTCGGTGTGCCAGTCCTGACCGGCATCGGCCAAACCGATCGGCTTGCCGTCTTCGATGATGTTGGAGAGCAGCATCACCTCGGGGACGCCGGGCTCGCAATAGGTGCCGGTCGGCGAGCCTTGCAACGATCCGAACCGCTCCGAAAACGCCTTCAACGAATGCGCATCAAGTTTCTGTTTGGGAAACCACAGAACGCCGTGCGCGCCCAATGCGCGAAGGATGGCGGAAAAATCGGCCTGGTTCACAGGCCGCGACAGATCGATGTTCTCGATTTTCGCGCCGAGCGTCGTCTGATTGGGTGTGATTTTCATAAGCTATCCGTGTCGCCCCGATGGCCGCTTGTACCTCTCAAAAATATCAGGCCGGGGCCCACGGCGAGAAGCCCGGGATTCCGAGAAAGGTTGTTTCAGTTCTCGAAACACGCCTTCGACCCGGCGCGGTGTATAACGATGGCGCCCCGCAAATCCACACCGAGGGACGGACTAAAACGATGACCGTGGCGCAGGCCGACAAACTATCTCCCGACACTCGACACGTCGCGGTTCGCCAAGCGCCATCAGCCGACAAACGCTTCGCGCGCACCCTTGCGCTGGACGATTTCGAAATCGCGGCACGGCGTCACCTGCCCCGCATGTTGTACGGCTTCATCTCCGGCGGAGCGGAGAACAATGCCGCACTGCGCTCCAACGCCGAAAGCTTCCTCGATTATTCCTTCGTGCCTCGCGTGCTGACGGATGTCTCGCGGCGCAACCACACGGCCACGCTGTTCGGCCGGTCTTACGCGGCGCCGTTCGGCATCGCTCCGATGGGAGCTGCCGCGATCTGCGCTTACCGGAGCGATATCGCGATGGCGCAAGCGGCGGCGGCTTCCGCAATCCCGATGATCCTGAGCGCCTCGTCGCTGATCCCGCTCGAGGACGTCAGAGCCGCCGGCCCCACGACCTGGTATCAGGCCTATCTTCCGGGAGACGCCAGCCGCATCGAACCGCTGGTCGAGCGCGTGGCGGCGGCCGGCTACGAGACATTCGTTTTGACGGCGGATGTGCCCGTCCCGGCCAACCGGGAGAACAACATCCGCAGCGGCTTCAGCGTTCCGATCAGGCCGACCCCCACGCTGATATGGGAGATCCTGACGCATCCTTCCTGGGCGACCGGCACGCTGGCGCGCACCCTGCTCCGGCACGGCATGCCGCATTTCGAGAACATGGATGCGCGGCGGGGACCACCGATCATCTCGCGGCAACTGGAACGGGCGGTGGGAAACCGCGACCAGCTATCGTGGGATCACGTCAAACTGATCCGGAAAAAATGGCAAGGGCCGCTCGTCATCAAGGGCATCCTCTCCGCCGCGGACGCGCGCATGGCAAAGGACTGCGGCGCCGACGGAATCATCGTGTCGAACCACGGCGGCCGCCAGTTGGACGGCGCGATCGCGCCGCTGCGTGTGCTGCCGCAGATCGCCGAGGCCGCGGGCGGGATGACGGTCATGCTGGACGGCGGCGTTCGGCGCGGCACCGATGTGCTGAAGGCGCTCGCGCTCGGGGCGCAATTTGTTTTTGCCGGCCGCCCGTTCCTGTTCGCGGCGGCAGTCGGCGGGACGCAGGGCGTCCAACACGCCATTCAGATTCTCTGTGGCGAGATTCTTCGCGATATGGCCCTGCTCGGAGTTCGCAATTTGTCTGAAGTCAGCGCCGAGCTGGTGGCCCGGACGCGCTAGAGCATCCCTTGCGAAAAGTCAGAGTTCGTCATGGCCGGGCATGACGTGGAGAGAGCGGTGCAATCCAACTGGAAATTGCTCTAGCCGTCACTCTCCCTTGAGCCCGAGCTTCTTGATGACCGGCGCCCAGCGCGACACCTCGCTCTTGACGAACTCCTTGGCCTGTTCGGGCGTGGAGCTGAAGAGCTCGATCCCCGCCAAGCGATCGCTCAGATTGGGAAGCGCCAGGATGCGCCGCATCTCGGCATTGAGCTTGGCGACGATCGGCTTGGGAGTCCTGGCCGGAGCCAGCAGCACGTACCATTCCGAGGCGACCAGATCGACGCCCTGCTCCTTGAACGTCGGCACGTCCGGAAGCGCCGCGTAGCGCGTCTCCGAGGTCACGCCAAGCGCCCGCATCAACCCGGACTGATATTGCGGCAGGGCTTGCGTCACTGTCGCGAAGGTCATCGGGATCTGACCCGCGAGCACATCGTTCATCGCCGGCGTGCCGCCACGATAGACCACATGCGTCATGTCGATGCCGGCTTGGATCTTCAACATCTCCGCCACGAGATGCGTCATGCTCCCCGGCCCAGCAGAACCGAAGCTCAAGCTGCCGGGCTTGGCCTTCGCCGCCGCGATCAGCTCCTTGACGTTGCTCGGCTCGAATTTCGGATTCGAATAGGGCACGACGGGCGCACGCGCCAGCATGCTGATGAACTCGAAATCGTTCAACGCGTCATACGGCATGTTGTCGCGCAGCGACGGATTGGTCGCGTGATTGCTGACCGCGACGATGAGCGTGTATCCGTCCGGATCCGATTTGGCCGCGGCCTGCGTTCCGATCATCGTTCCGGCGCCGGGACGCGTGTCGACAACAACTGTCTGCCCCCACGCTTCCGTCATCTTCTGTCCGATGACGCGGGCGACGATATCGACCGAACCGCCGGGAGCGAACGGGACGATGATCTTGATGGGCTTCTCCGGATACTTGTCGTCGGACGATTGCGCCAAGCCTGACGCCGGCACGAGGCCGGCCGCAGCGCAGCCGATGGCGGCCACCACAAGCAAGTGACGCCATGATCCCCCTTCAAGTCGTTTCACGCTCATCTCCCCGTTGCCCGACCGGCTTCCGAACTTGCGCCGCCCGCTCTGCGTTTCGTGCTGCGGCTGGTTCAGCACCGGAATGTTGCGCGCGGCCGCGTGTTCGCGGCTCCGATTTTCGGCGGCATATTGAACCGCGTCCCGAGCGGGCGCCATCGTTCAACCGGCAAAATATTGTTTCGGTTTTGGAAACCAGCTCGTTTTCAACGGTCCTACAAACGAAGCGCGGCTTTCGTACAAGGATCATTGTTTCCGAATCCTTGTAAGGCCAACATCACTGTTGTTACCCTTCCTGGAAACGGACCGCGCATGGATCGTCTACGCTGCATCGAGATGTTCGTCGAAGTCGCCCGCGACGGAAGCTTCACAGGCGCCGCCCGGCGGCTGGGCGTGTCAAAAGCGACCATGACCAAGCATGTGGCGTGGCTCGAACAGTCGCTCGGCGCCAAACTGTTGAACCGGACGACCAAGCATGTCGGGCTCACCGAAGCCGGTGCGCACGCTCTGAAGCAAAGCAAACTTTTGCTCGATGGCTATGAAGACATCGTCGCAAGCGCGCGAGACCTCATTCAAAAACCGCGCGGGATCGTCCGTGTCGGAACGCCGCCTTCGTTCGGAACCCAACACCTCATGCCGCTCGTGGCGGAGTTTGCCGAGCGCTACCCCGATATCGAGATTGTTCTCATGCTCGACGACGGGAGCGCCAATCTCGTCACGCAAGGGCTCGACCTGTCGATCCGCATCGGCCCCCCGCCGGAGGACGCCGGCCATATTGCGGTGTCGCTCACCAAGGCGCCCCAGGTTCTCGTGGCATCGAAAGCCTATCTCCAACGGCACGGTGCACCGCTTTCACCGGCCGATCTCGACCGTCACAATTGTCTGGTTCATTCGCTTAAATCGCCGACGGGGATCTGGCGCTTCACGAGCAAGGCCGGCGAAGTTTCCGTCCGGGTCAGCGGCTCGGTCCGCTCAAATTTTGGCGAAGCGCTCAAGCAGGCCGCCCTGCTCGGCCACGGCATTTCGATGCATCCCACCTACATGGTGTCCGAAGACATCAAAGCCAAACGTCTCAGCATGGTGTTGCCGGACTATCAGCCTCTCGGGCTCGACATCTACGTTGTGTATCTGACGCGCGATCACCTGCCCGCGCGCACGCGCCGCTTCCTCGAGTTTCTCAAGCGTTGGGCCAAAACCCCGCCCGATTGGGCCATCCCTCCGATCACGGAGGGCGCGCGTCTCCGGACCGTTCCGCGAAAGCGGAGCCATTCTTCGTGAGATCAAGCGACGGCGTAGCTCGGCAAGAAGCCAAACAAGGGAGGAAAACCACGATGGACAAACCGATGCGGGCGCTCGCGCTGCTGGCAAGCATTATCGTCGCAGCTCCGGCCATGGCAGCGGAGGACGCCGCGATCTCCCGGCTCCCGAGCGTCACCGAGAAGCCGGCCGATCCAGCGACCGCGGCGACGTTCGACGTCATCCGTTCGCGCGGCGGCCAGATCATCAACCTGCACTTGACGCTGGGACACGCCGGCAAGATCTACCAGGCGCGCCAGATGCTCACCTACGCGCTGCGGTTCGACGCGGTGACATCGCGCCGTATTCGCGAGCTGACGATCATGCGCGTCGCTCAGATGACGGATTCACACTACGAATGGGCGCAACACCTGCCGATCGCACTCGCGTGCGGCTACACGCAGGCGCAGCTCGATGGGCTTGCGAAATGGGAACAGCCCGGCCTGTTCGATGAAAAGGACCGCGCAATGCTTGCCTTTGTGGGCCAGATGATCGGCCGCAACGGCAACGTGGACGATGCGGTCTTTGCCGAACTCAAGCGCCTGTACACACCGCAGGAGATCGTCGAGCTGGCCATCACCGCCACGCAGTATGTCACCACAGGTCTTCTGACGCGCTCGCTCCAGATCAAACCGGAACAGGACGGCCGCAGCGCTGCGCCGCCGAAGTGCTAGGCGAGGTCGAAACTCGCCGCTCCGTGGGGCGGCGCGCTATTTCACATGTCTTGGAAGCATATTCGCAGGCTGATCAATTCGGACCGTATCCCGCATCACCACAGCCCGCGCTCCATATCGGATCGCCGGCAACTGGCTCATCACCCCGAACAGAAACCACGCCAGCGCCGCGGTCTTGATCGTGAAGGCTGAGTTGCTGACACAAAGAATGGTGCCGTAGTAGACGGCCATCAAATTGCGAAACAGGCAGAAATAGCGGTCCGTGTTGCGCAGCGAAAACGGAATCAGCCAAAGGACCCAGAACCCGATCACGCCAACCTTGCTGAGGATGTAGGCGTAGCCCGAGTCGAAGGCCAGCCCGCCCGCCGCGTTCAGTCCGAACCACGTCCAGACATCGAATTCGCCGAGAATGCGCGCCGCCAAAACGAAGCGCCCGACGAAGCCGTTGTCGATGTAGCGGTTCTGCGGGTCGTAGCTGCCGGTCACCACGAACGGCACGACGGCGAGCACGATCAGCGCCGCGAGCGGCATCAGCGCCGCGCCGATGGTGGTCCAGGCGATCGGCAGATACGCCATCACCAGCGCCATCATGCAGAGATACGCGCCGAACCGGCTGTCGGCGAGAACGATCACCAGCATGCCCCCGGCCATCACGCCGAGATAAAGCTTCCTCTCCATGCGCGAACGAACCAGACCCCAGATGAATGCAATGACGCCGAAGTTGCCGGTCGACACGGGCTCGAGGAACACCGACGACACGCGATGATCGCCGAGGAACGGCAGGAGATTACGCCCGCCCTGATTGCCCGCCGGACGCATGCCGCTGATGTACAGGTCCGAGTTCTGGTAGATCTGCTTCGCTTCGAGCGACCCGCGCGCGATGTAGTACTTCGCGACGTTGAAAAAACGGGTGAAGGTCTCGATCCAGAAATACTCGAACAACGCAACGACGATCACAATCGCGACGGAAGCGGCGACGATACGATCAGCCGTCTTCAGATTGGCGGAAGCCGTGCCGAGAAGAAAGAACCCGATCGGAATGGCAAGATCGCGCACGATCTTCACGTCGATGGTGGTGTCGTTTCCCGTCACGTAGCGGATCGACGCCAGAAGCAGCGGCCATACCACGACAAAACCAAGCAGGATCAGATGAACGTCGGAAAGCGCACGATACGCCGTGAGAAACACCACGGCGAGGATGACGGCCTCGCATAGAATAACGTGAAGGTCGCTCACGCCCATCACGTTTGTGTTGGCAAAGCAGAGCGCCATGTTGAACGTGAGCGCGCCAAGCACGAGCGCGGAGGGCAGCAGCGGTCCAAGCGCAGGGACAGCCCGAACATGGGGCACGACGAAAACCGGCGACGAGCTTTGGCTCACTCTTGGTATCACTCTTGGGCTCACGGACATCAGCGATACGCCCCTACTTCGGTTTCGACTCGCGGCGGGCGGACGACGTCAGATGCTTGAGCAGCACCGACATCTGCGGCCGATCCTCGCCGCCGACCGGCTGCACGCTGGTGAAATAACTCGGCGGCCAGAAGCCGGCGGCCCAATAGGTCCAGCCGAGCCAGACGTCGCTGTTCTGCGCCATGTGCGTCAACATCCCATCCAGAGCCGCAAGGCAAACCGGATCTGAGCCGCCGCCGAATTCACCGAGGAAACCCCGCTTGCGATTGGTCTTCAGCCATTCGGTGAATTTCTGTAGCGCTGCTGCACCGGCTTGCTCATTGCGGCATTCGGGGCGAGTTCCGGAATAATCCTTGTCGAGATACTGATGCACCTCGAAGGCGTGGTTGTTAGCAGGATCGACCACACCGAGCATCACCTCGGCGTTCGGCGAACCGTAGCCGCGGCTCATCCAACTGTGCGCACCGGTCCAGCCGTTTCCGGGAACCAGGATCAGATTTTGAGCACCGGCCGCGCGAATGGCGGCGATCGCAGCATTCGCAGCCTCGAGCCAAGTTTCGGTTATCAGCCCCTTCGGCTCGTTCATCAGTCCGAAGATGGTGTTGCGGTTGTCCTTAAAATGCTGCGCCAGGCGTCGCCACAAATCGCCGAACGCAGCCGCCGAAACGTCGCCGGTTCCAATCGGCGCCTGTCGATAGGCCGCGTAGTTGTGGACATCCAACACGACATGCAGGCCGTGCCCCGTGGCATATCGAACGGTATCATCGAGCCGTTTCAATTCGCCTGAATCAAATTCAGCGCCGAGTGCAGGCTGCAACCGCTCCCAAAGAAACGGAAGCCTGATCGTGTTCATTCCCTTGGCGACGAAATAGTCGATCATGCCTTTCGACGGATAGAAGTAGTCCGTTGAAGGACGCCCCGGCAGTTTTCGTCCATTGAATTCCGCGCCTGCAATATTCACACCAGTGAAACGAAGCGCTGCGGCATTTACCGATGAAGCACCCGCAATCAGTATACAAGCCATCAGAACGACACGAAGACGATAGAGCTTCCCTACACGCACCATCAATGAACTGCTCCATGTTCCCGCAAGCGTCGAGTATTGCTTCAAGTGTGTGGAAGATGCGGCGATCGATGAATTTCGGCTCTGCGCGACAAACGCGAACGTGGCGCGTTGTTCCATTCCACATCCGAGAAACTTTTCCGATGTTTGCGTCAACTTGCCGAATTCTTAAGCGCGTTGCGCGCCAAGTTTGCAATCGTCTTTCTCCAACACAAGAACGCCGCATCGACGCCACGTATGCGATGCGAGAGCGAAGCTGTTGAAAAAAATTCGGCATCGATTTTTTTGCAGATGCGAAACGAACAAAAAGGATGTGCGTTGCCGTATCCGGGAGTCACTGTCCGGGAGAGGCTGCACGCATGCGAATTGTTCACGTGGTACGACAATTTCATCCCGCGATCGGCGGAATGGAAAGCGTGGTGTTGGAACTTGCTTCAGAACAAATCGCGAAAGGTCACGCGGTTCGCGTGGTGACACTCAACCGGAGATTTGAGAAGCCGCAGGAAAAGCTTTCAGCGCGCGAATTTGTGCGCGGGATCGAAGTCGTTCGAGTTTCGTACTTCGGATCGAATCGGTACCCGATTGCCTGGAATGTGTTTCGGCACATCGGCGGCGCCGACATCGTGCACGTGCACGGCGTCGACTTCTTCTTCGACTTCCTTGCCTGGACTCAACCAATGCACCGGCGGAAGCTCGTGGTATCGACGCACGGCGGGTATTTTCATACGCCGTTCGCCGCATCTCTTAAGAAACTCTTCTTTCCGACGCTCACGCGCGCATCGCTCAGTTGGTACGGCGGCGTCGTGACGGTGAGCGGCGCCGATCAGACCTTGTTCAGCTCGATCCGGTCGCGTGGGGCTTCGCTCATCGAGAACGGGGTCAACATCGAAAAGTACGCCGACGCCGGCGCGCGCAAGCCGGTGAAATCGATTCTCACGCTCGGCCGATTTTCAACGAACAAGCGTCTCGATCGGACGATCGCATTCCTTGCAGCACTGCGGCGTCACGACCCTGCATGGCGGCTGATCATTGCCGGGCGACCGGCCGACCTGAGCGCCGCCGACTTGAGAGAAATCGCAGCCGGGAATGAGGTTGCAGATGCGGTCGAGATTCTGAGTTCTCCCTTCGATGAAGCGGTCCGTCATCTGATGGGCAAGTGTTCGGTATTCGCCAGCGCGTCAAGCTACGAGGGGTTCGGCCTTGCGGCCGTCGAGGGTATGTCGGCGGGGCTGTTCCCGCTCCTCAACGATATCCCGCCCTTTCGCCACCTGCTCGAGCGGCATGACATCGGGCTGCTCACCGATTTTTCGAATGCGGACGCGGCTGCGGAGAGGTTCCTTTCGAAATGGCGAGAGATCGAAGGGAGCTACGCGCGCTCGCGCCGGAGCGCCATCGAGGCGAGCGCGAACTACGCGTGGGCGCAGGTCAGCGAGAAATACGAGGGTTGCTATCACTCGGTTCTCGGCGATCGGGCCCGCGCGATCCTGGATATCCCGATCGACGTCCACACCTATAACGATGCCGTCCAGCGCCTCGATGATCGCTTCGCCCAAGGCGATCCGGCGACGGTCGTGTTCGCCAACGCCCACACGCTGAACAACACGTTCACCAACGATGAGGCTCGCGCCGCGTTACGGAACTCAATCGTGTTCAACGACGGCATCGGCGTCAATCTGGCCAGCCGTCTTCTGTTCGGAAAGTGGTTTCCGGAAAACCTCAACGGCACCGATTTCATGCCGGACTATTTGAGGCACACCAGGCATCGCCTGCGCGTTTTCTTCCTCGGCTCGAAGCCAGGCGTCGCGGAGCGCGCTGCACAGCGTCTGATGAGCGTCGACTCCCGGCATGAAATTGCAGGCTGCCACGACGGCTACTTCGACGAGGCCGACGGCGGCAGCGTGGCCGACCAAATTCGCCGTTCCAAGGCGGACGTCCTGCTCGTGGCCATGGGGGATCCGATGCAGGAGCTCTGGCTCAAGAACCATTTCGAAGCGACCGGATGCCGCTTCGGCTTCGCGGTGGGCGGATTGTTCGACTTCATGGCCCAGGAGGTTCCTCGTGCCCCGCAATGGGTTCAGGCCCTGTGCATGGAGTGGCTCTATCGCATGCTGCAAGAGCCGCGCCGGCTCTGGCGGCGCTACCTCGTCGGCATGCCGGTTTTCCTGTTGCGCGTCGGCGGCCAATGGCTCGCCGGACCGCGCGTCGCCAGCGCGGAGCGCTGATGTCGATCGACTCGACCGCGAAGACGACGGACTACGCGGTCTCGCGCGCGGACGCCGACGAGTCCAAGCGCAAGACCTCGCTGCTGACCACAGCCTGGTCGATGGCACGGCGGTGGAAGGGCCGCATCTTCTACGCCGTGCTCGATCAAGGATTCGCCAGCAGCGCCAATTTCCTGCTGACCATCCTGTGCATCGTCTGGCTGCCGCTCGATGAGTTCGGCCGGTACGTGATTGTGTGGTCGATCTCACTGCTGATCGAGACGGCCCAGGCCTCGCTCATTCTCGACGCCATGCCTGCCATCGTCGCGCGATACGGCCAGCACAATCGCAAGCGGCTGGATGTCGCCGGCCTTTGGGTGGTCCTGCTCTATGGCGTCCTCACCAGCATCCTGCTGGCGGCGAGCGCGGCGGGCTTCGCGATCTGGGCTCCGGAATTCGTCCTGCCGATCCTCTGCCTCGCCGCAGCGAATCTGTTTCAGCGCCTCTACCTGTATTTCCGCAGGCTCTGCTACATCCGCGACCGTCAGGATATCGCGGCGGCCGCCTCGTTTGCCTATAGCGCGACGCTGCTGGGCGGGGCTTGCGTCCTGTTCCTGCTCGGGCATTTGGCGGTCCACACCGTCATCCTGATCTGGGGACTGGCCAACGGCGTGGCCGTGACGGCGGTCTATGTGATGGGCCTCGCATGCCCCGGCCGCCCGGTTCGGACGCATGTGATGTGGCTGGCGCGGCGGCTGTGGCTTTCGGGACGCTGGCTGATCGGCGCAGCGATGGGTTATTGGGCCACCACCTGGGGCGTGCTTCCCCTTATCGCAGCAACAGCGGGCCTCGAAACCGCCGGCGTGGTCCGCGCGCTTCAAAACCTCTTCACGCCGATCGTCCAATTCAACGCCGCGCTCAACCTTGCGATCCTTCCACGCGTTGCCGACAAGGTCGTCACCGCCGGGCAGCGCTACGCACGCACATTTGCGATGTACAGCACGGCGCTGTTTGTCGCTCTGGTCGTGATCTACGCCGGGCTGGTGATGAGCGAGTCCAAGGCAATCCTGTCCCTTCTCTATCGCAAGCCGGAGATCGCCGCCGGCGCCTATCTGCTGTGGCCGCTCGGACTTGCGATGATTCTGGAATCCGCGCGGCAGGGATCGTCGATGGCGCTTCTGTCACTGAACGTGACGCGACCGCTGTTCATGTCTCGTCTGGTCGCGATTTCGGTCTTCGCCGCCGGCGCGATAGCGCTCGGCCGCCTATGGCCGGCCGAAGGCATCCTCTGGGCCTACGCGATGTCGCACGCCGCCGGCACGGCGCTGGTCATGTACGCCGCCTTCTACCGCCTTGGTACGTCTTCGCACACTCCACTCGCTGCCCAATCCGGCAGCTCTCCCAGCAGCTCTCTTGCGAGGTGACTCTCATGTCGATCCGATATGGCTTGAAACGCATGACGCGCGAAGCGCTGGTGCCGCTGCTCTATCGGTATCCGCCCTTTGTATTGGCGCCGGAGCGGCTCTACTTGTACATGCATCATCTGATCCAGACCAAAGACGTGCCCGGCTCGGTCGTAGAGATCGGCTGCAACCTCGGCGGCACCGCCGTGATCTGCAAGCGGATGCTCGATCGCCTCGGCGTTAACAAGCCATATGTCTGTATCGATACGTTCGACGGCTTTGTCAGCGAGCAGTTCGAGACCGACGCGGCCCTCGGCACGCCCGCCAAGGATCAGAACCTGTTTTCGGGAAACTCCCGCGCGCTGGTGGCGAAGATCATGGAACGGCACGGCTGTGGCGACGTCGACCTCGTGCAAGGCGACGTGACTCGTGTTCCGGATGAGGAGATTCCCGAGCAGTGTTCGGGAATCCTGCTCGATGTCGACCTCACCGAACCGACCTACATCGCGCTCCAGCGCTTCTGGCCGCGCATGGCGCCGGGCGGCTTCATTCTGGTCGACGACTGCCAGGATGGCGGAAGCTGGAAAGCACGCCTCGGATACAGCGCCTTCTGCCGCGAGAACGGCTGCGAGGAACGCTACGCATACGGCATGGGCATCCTCAGCAAATAGCTACACGGCGAGCGCGCGCCGAAGGTCCATGACGGCGCTCTGGAGCCGTTCAACGCGTTCGGCGAGCACGCGCTCGCCGCTGAGATAAGCCTCGCTCTTGGCTGCTCTCTCCAAGGCTGCGGTGGCACGATCCATGAACAATGGATCGAACGCCGCCAGAGCCTTGCGAAGCGCGGACGATGCCAGCTTCCGACCGTTTGATGATCTGGAATCGGCGACGCCATTGCCGAAACGGCGGTGAAAATCGCCGATGAGTTCCGCATCCGTTGACTCTGGGCCTGCGCCCTGCATTTCCGGATTCACCAGCCGAATCTTCCGGTGCTTCAACGCCTCCCAACCCGAGCTCGGCGGAATCTCGATCGGCCGATAGGGAAGATCGAGCGAAGCCGTCCAATCGCGCCATTTGAATGTTGCAATCTCGGGCGAACACACGACCGGGATCCACGGAATGCGCAAGGTGTCGGCGACGATCGCGCCGTGCATGGCCTCGGTGACGACCAGCCGCGCCCCGCCGAGAACCCGCAGAATGACGTGGGGCGACCAGTGCGCATCCACGAACACAAATCCCAGCCGCTCGCAGATATCAGGCCAGCGGCTGGAATTCACCGAGTTGTAGTGCGGAAAAAATACCACATCCCCGCCCCCAAGCGTTTCCGGTTTCGAACCATTCGTAACGGTCAACAGCGCTGCAGAATCCGTTACCGCGGCCGAGGGCTCACCAATGAGCGCCGCTGTCAGCGGGCCCCGCACGGCGAGGATCGACCATTCCGGCTCTGGCCATCGCGCTGGCAACGGTCCGGTCCCAGCACCGCTCCCGAGAACGAAGACGCGCTTGCCTTCCGTTGCCTCCCTCGAAAGGAAGTCGTCGCGGAAAATGGACCCTATTCCGAGCAGAACCGCGTCATCTGCTTCGAACGCGGCAGGCGGCAGCAGTTCGCGCCACAACACGGCGTTGAGGTCATCGCCGAAGTTGCCGCTCGGGCTCCGATAATAAATGACTTGCATGCCAGCCTGCCGCAGTTCACGGCTGTCCTCTCGCCTCCTGTGCCGGCGCAAACACCAGGAAGCAGCGATCTTTGGGGAGGTTTCCTCGCAGCGCTTGAAAGGCCGTCCCGCTCTCTTCGCAGACGAAGGCCGTGTAAGCCTCGCGCGGGAAATAGCGCAGGATGTCTTCGTTGACTGCGTCATAGCGCGATAGCTGCGCATCGCCGTGAAGCTCGACGAACCAGGTGCAGCGCTGTTGCAGCGTCTCCTGCGCGCCTTTAAGCCCCTCGATCTCGAATCCTTCGATGTCCATGAAGATGACGTTCGGCACGCCCAGGCGGCGCGCCATATCATCGATCGTGAGCGTGCTGACCATGTCGCTGGCGATGGCGCTGCTGTCCCGGCTGGAATTGAAACTTGTGCTCGCACGATCTGTCCCGACCGAGCTCGAGACCAACGCGTGGATAACGCTCACGTTCGACACGTCGTTGAGTTCGAGGTTCCGCTCGGCCACATCGACATTGTGCTCGTTGGCTTCGACAGCCACGACCAGACCATTGGGACCGACCTGCTTCGCAAGCAGCATCGCGATCAGACATTGATGGGCACCGAGGTCGAAGACAAGCGCGCCGGACTTCAGGCCGTGTCCGGCAAGAAAACGAATTTCGTGCGGAAGGTCCCAATCCTTGTCGTACCACTCCTTGGCGATCCGATCCTCGATATGCATTTGAAAATCGTGATCGCCATAGCGGTGCGATACGATCCGCTTGTGAAAGGTCCGAAGCTCGAAATTGTATTTCGCCATCTTGATGGCATCGGCCACCGGCGTCGGAAGGTAGGCTTTCGCCAGATTGCGCAGATCCATGATGGTCTCCCGAGAATGATCGTCTCTTACGGGCGCGGCAATTCAATTGCCGTGTCGTCGAATTCGCGTGGGTCGAGAAGACGGCAGGCGACGTCCTCCCAGGATGGGAAACGGCGCGGCTTGATGTCGTTGCGGCGTTCCAACGCGGCGTCGATCGCTGTTTCGATCGAAGGTCGATTGCCGGGCGTATAACCGAAGCGATTGGGGCTGTCGCCGGCGGCAAAAGTCGGACACACGGCGGGGATGCCGCAATGCTCGTATTGCATCAGCTTCATACTGGTGTCGCTGATGTAATCGCCATGACGCGCGGATCGATAAGGCGCCACGCCAAACGTAGCATGACGAATGTACGGCAGCGTCGCCTGAAAATTCATCTCGGCATGCTGGATCACGTTGGCCGGAGCATCGAACCTCTGGCCCGCCCCGATGATGTGAAACTGAATCTCGGGAAACTGGGCCGCCGCGATCTGAAAGAAACTCGGATCGAACAGCATCGAACCGACCGAAACGGCGCTCAATTCGGCCGAATATGGATTGGGGCCCGGCACCTCAAAATCCGCGTGGTGAAGACCGTGCGGCACGAAAAACAGCCGATTGCCCGCCCATTCGAAACCCGGCGCCATCCGTCGCGATGGAACACATGCAAAATTGATCAAACGGGCAGCCTTCGTCAGTTCCGTTTGAACGCAAGGATGCACGCCGACTGTCTGAAGATCGTCGGAGGCAAGGTAAACAATCTTCGCCGCGTGATTCAGCGCCCGCGCCCGCCGCAGCAAGACCGCCCCGAGTCCGGATTCGACAATCACATGCGATGCGGACCGGAGAGCGTCGTCGAGAAACTCGCACGGCATCCGCGCGTACAGCTTGTAGAGCGGCGCGGACAGTTTGTTGAGGAGGCGGTTGTTCAGGTTGATGGGATGGAACGCCGTCTTCCACAAATAACAACGCACGTTGTTCGTCAGTTCGGGCTTGTTGGCACGATCCCGCAGAAAATCACGTGAATCTTTCTTGAACCGCGTGAGCGCGCTAAAACGCACGGAAACGAATGTGACATCGTAGCCCAGACCGACCAGCGCATCCGCGATGGGATGCATATTGGCGCGCCTGGCGGTGCGGTAATCGTGGTCCGAGATCAAGACGACCTTGCGGCCGGCAGTGGCATCGGCGGACGCAATCGGCTGCGCCGAGGGCCATTGTTCTAGAAGGACCGATGGCCGAGGCGATATTTCCGGAATGCTCTGGATGGACATCACGCTATCCTCCGCCTCTGATCCGGTCGCAAGCCGTCGAATGCGGCGAAGACCATTCGACAGCCCGCGTGACGTTCGCGACCTTGGCGCGCTCCTTCTTGCCGACGAAATGCAGCGTGCCGTGGGGAAACCTCTCGCAGAACTGCGCAAGAGTGACCGCGGTGGCCGGCACCGTATCCCGGCGCGGCAACACAGCAATCGCGCCCACTTTCAGAATGAACGCGTCCTGCACGTTGGGGAGCGTCATCGTGTCGAGACAATCCCGCAGCAGTGCCTGATAGATTTTCGGCTTTTGCGGCAGATCCGACGAGGCGGTCAGGATGGCGTCCCGGCTCTTGGTGCAGCTTTCGGCCTGCGCCATTCCGACCGTTCCGATCAAGGCGAGCACCGCCATGCATGCGGGCGGCCATTTCACTTTGCCCCCTCCCGCAGCAGCGATGGCTGAAGATACGACGAGCCATAGGTGTCGCTGTCGTAGGGCTCGTAGAACTTGAAGCGGGCGAAATCGACCCGCGTCAGGACCGTTCCCACGATGCGATCTTGAACCGGAGCCAGGAGGTCGACCGCCCGCGACAGCACGTCCTCCGGCGTGCGATCCCACCCCACGGTCAGAATGACGGAATCCGCCTGCTCCGCCAGCACGCGCCCGTCGATCAACGGCAGCAGCGGCGGCGAATCCACGATGATGATGTCGAAATGATTTCTCAGCTCCTTGAGGACATCACTCATTCCTTCCGACGAAGCGAATTCGGTCAGCAGCGCGGCATCCTTTGGAAGCGGCGCGGGCAAAAACGCGAGACGGGTCTCCGGATCGACCAGGATCGCCTGGTGAAGCGGCATTTGCGCCAGCGCCACCTCAAGCAGCCCTGTTCGCACGCTGGGAGCCAGCGAGCGGGACAATTGCGGATTGCGCAAATCGCCTTCGACCAGAAGGGTTTTGACACCCACAGCGGCCAATGACATCGCCAGATTGGCCGCAAGCGTCGATTTTCCCTCGCCTCCAACGGCGGACGTGATCGCGATCACCTGCGTGGTTCTCGTGCGCGCGACGTTGTGGAGTGCAAAGCGGATCGAGCGAACGGCCTCCGCAAACTGCGACATGGGTTGGGTGATCGCGTACCGAAGCAGCGGCGGCTGCAACCCTGCCGGAAGAAGCCGCGTCGTCCGTGGATCGTAACGACTGAGATCGACGCGGCCCTGCTTCGCCATGCTTGCAAGCTCGCGAGCGGTGATATTCGGAAGCGCCGCAATGCTCGGCAATCCCGATGCCTTGACCTGCTGATACGTCTTGATGCGCCGGTCCAGATAATCAGCCACCAGAGCAAGCAAGCTGCCAAGAATGAGGCCAATGACCTGTGCCAATCCAAGCGTCAGCGGCACTTTCGGGAACGACGGACTGATCGGCGAGTCGGCCGGCGTGACCACGCGCGAGTCGGGCAATTCCAGGCTTTCCTGCGCGCTGGTCTCCTTGTACCGCGCCAGGAAACTTTCATAGAGCGTACGATTGGCGTCAGCCTGGCGCTGCAACTCACGAAGCCGCACCTGCGCCGGCCCAGAGTCATTGGAGATGTTCGTGAGATCGCCAAGGCTCTTCTGCAACGACGCCTCACGGGCGGCGGCAACCTCGTAGGTGTGCCGCCGGGACTGGAGGATGCGTTGAATCTCTTCGTTGATGAGTTGCTTGGTTTCACGCAACTGAGCCCGAACGGTCGCAAGCTGCGGATGACGAGCCCCGAATTTGGTGGAAAGATCGGCTTCGGTTTTGGCGAGATCCGCATATTGCGACCGCAGCCGGGCAATCGTGTCCGAGCCCAACGCCTCGGCCACAGATCCTGAATCACCGCCGCTCTTTGCCAACCGATCGACCTGCTCGTACTTGGCGCGTGCCTCCGCCGCCTCCGTGCGGGCCTCGACCAGTTTGCCGTTGAGATCGCCCATTTGCTGGTCGTTGATCGTGACGCCCTGCGCGACGACCAGATTATTCTCAGCGCGGAAATCCTGAACCGCCTTTTCGGAGACACTCACCCGCGATTTGAGTTCATCTAGCTGCTGATTGAGCCAGCCCGCCGCGATCTTGGTCGCGTCGAACTTGGACCGGACCTGCTCCACGAAATAGGCTTGGGCCACGGCGTTGGCGATCGACGCCGCTTTGTCCCGATCGCGGGTGCTGGCGGTGATGTCGACGAGGAAGGTCGAGCGCTGGCGCAGGATTTTCAATCGCTTCTGCAACGTATCCATCGCCCGCGCCCGGGCGATGTCATCCGCGCTCGTGGACGACGCGCCGCTTCGTGAAAACAACGAGCGAACCCAATCCAGCGTATTGGGTGGGGGTACGAATTCCGGATCGTCCTTGAGCTTGAGACTATCGACGACACGCTGCATCACGGCAAGCGACTGGATCAGCGAAACCTGGCTTTCGACGGAAGCATCATCCGTTCCGAAGCTACCGAGCACGGGATTGCTGTTGTCGACGACGCTCGAGCGGCGCGGATCGATAAACACCGTCGAGGTCGCCGAATAGAGCGGCGTCACCACCGCCACGAACACCAGCGCCAGCGCAACCAGCACGGCCGTGGTGACGGCGATCAGCTTCATCCTGCGGCGGAGGATGCGCAGAATTTCTCGCAGGTCGATACGGTGAAGTCCGCCCGCGTCCGGGACGGAAAGATCGGAGAATGGACGTACAATAAGCTGCGTATGTTCAGAACTGCGCTGCGACATTTATTCCAATCTCATGCTTGTCGTAGACGAAGTTCGGAATGTTGCTGTCTCGATTGGTGTATTGATGACGGGCTGAAATCGACCAGTGCCGGTTGAACAGGTACTTGATCTCCACAAGCGTCGAATAAACCTTGTCCGTCCGGAACTGACCGACAAAACGGTCTTTCTCGTAGATCGCGGCGAGCGAGAGGACGACGTTACGGCGGAATTCGTAGTCCACGCCGATCTGCACGGCATCAGCGCGAATGCCGGTCGCGTCCGTATCGACGGCCTGGGTTACGATGCTTTCCGCCTTGAGCTTGACGTCAATGGAGCGTGTGGGCTTCCAGACGAGCATTGCGCGATAGGCGGGACCCGCGATACGGGAAATGGTTGGAGAATCGAACTGCTGATCCGCGTAGCCAACGCCGATCTCACCCCAAATCAGCTTCGAGAACTCGATGTTGACGCCGCCGAGCGCGCGATAGCCGTCAGAACCCAGTGGCGTTGTCGGTGTGCCACGCAGCTCGCGCCGGTTGCCTTCCACGGATCCGAACACGCCGAAACTTGGAGCAATGGTGTATTCAACGCGACCGTGGCCGCTGTAGATCTGCCCGCTGCGGCTGTCCTGATTGATGATGCTGCCGTCCTGCGCGCGCGTTGAACCGTAGCTGTAGGATTCCACGCGCGCTCCGGCCGACACCGCGAGCCGGTTGAACTGCTGCCAGAAGGTCGCGTCGCCGCCGATGTAAGAATAAGGAGTGGGTTCGACGGCCCCGGCCGGCGAGGTCAAACTGCCGACAGCGTCGTGCAACAGCGCCGCGCGGAAATTGGTCAGAATTGCAGCATCGCGCCACAGTTCATAGCGACCGCGCGCTCTGATGCTGGCGTCGACCTGATCCAGTCCGGGATTCCTGCGATAGGTATCGGACTGCATGTCGGCCTGCACGGCGAGCGAGTTCCCCTCGCCCAGCGTGTAGGCGCGTAGGCTGGGCTTCACCTGAAGCACCGTGTCGCTTTGCTTGTTCGTCGGCGAAGAAAAGGCGTTGCTGGTGTAAAGCCCGCCGACGCTCAGCGATGGCACGAACATCCACGTACCAGCCCGCACACCCACCGGTTCATAACCTGGATGGATGCGCGTCTTCACAGGTGTGTCCTCCGGAAGAATCTCATCGACACCACTCAT
>BFBZ01000020.1_pt37 | contig 26127 bp, 18 predicted proteins | sample 1888401 | NCBI WGS metagenome assembly BFBZ01 (sample SAMD00112614, study PRJDB3348) | symbiont metagenome | host: Chara braunii
CGCCGTGGCCGGCGCCCATGTTGGTGCGCAGCAGCACCGGGCCGCCGCCGCGCATCGTGGCGCGCAGCCGCGCGATCCATTTCGCGGGCTCCCAATAGGTGACGCGCGGATCGGTCAATCCGCCCATCGCCAGGATCGCCGGATAATCCTTGGCAGCGACATTGTCATAGGGCGAATAGGACAGGATGGTGCGGAAATCCCTCTCGCTCTCGATCGGGTTGCCCCATTCCGGCCATTCCGGCGGCGTCAGCGGCAAGGTGTCGTCGAGCATGGTATTGAGCACGTCGACGAACGGCACCTCGGCGACGATGCCGGCGAACAGCTCACCGGCGCGGTTGGCGACCGCGCCCATCAGCATGCCGCCGGCCGAGCCGCCATGGCCGACGATGCGCTTTTCACCCGTATACTTCGCCGCGATCAGCGCGCGGCCGGCGGCGGCGAAATCGTCGAACGTGTTGGTCTTCTTCTCGCGCTTGCCGTCGAGATACCAGCCCCAGCCCTTGTCGGCGCCGCCGCGGATATGCGCGATCGCGTAGACGAAGCCGCGGTCGACCAGCGACAGCCGGTTGGCCGCGAACGAGGCCGGCATCGCCATGCCGTAGGAGCCGTAGCCATAAAGCAGCAGCGGCGCCTTGCCGTCGCGCACGAAATCCTTGCGATGCAGGATCGAGACCGGTACCTGCGCGCCGTCATGCGACGTCGCCATGATGCGCGTGGTGACGTAGTCGGCCGGGTTGTGGCCGGACGGAATCTCCTGGCGCTTGCGCAACACCCGCGTCCGCGTCGCCATGTCGTAGTCATAGACCTCCGACGGCGTCGTCATCGACGAATAGGTGAAGCGGATCCGCGTCGTCTCGAACTCATAGCCCGAGCTGAGGCCGAGTGCATAAGCCTCTTCGTCGAAGGCGATCGTATGCTCGCCCGCGAAATCGAGAAATGTGTCGCCCTCGGGCTTCAGCGGGGTGACGACGATGCGCGGCAAGCTCTCTTCGCGCTCGAGCCGCACCATGTGGCCGGCATAAAGCTCGACGTCGAGCACATAGACGCCCTCACGATACGGGATCAGGTCGCGCCAGTTGGCACGGTCCGGGGCCGCGAGCGGCGCGGTGACGACCTTGAAGTCGATCGCATCGTCGGCATTGGTCAGGATGAAGAGTTCGTCGCCGCGATCGGCGATCGAATATTGCACGCCTTCCTCGCGTGCCGCGACCAGCCGCGGCGGCGCATCGGGATTGGCAAGATCGATCAGCCGCTGCTCCGATGTCTCGTGGTCGCCGCCGGCGATCACGCAGAAGCGGCCGCTGGCGCTCTCGTGCAGATGGGTGAACCAGCCGGAATCCTGCTCCTCATAGATCAGGATGTCGTCGGCCTGCCTGGTACCGAGCTTGTGCCGCCACACCTGCATCGGGCGGTGGTTGTCGTCGAGCTTGACATAGAAGAAGCTTTTGGAATCCGCGGCCCAGACCACGCCGCCGTCGGTCTCTTCGACGAGGTCGTCGAGATCGTCACCGGTTGCCCAGTCGCGGACGCGGATCGAGAAATACTCGGAGCCCTTGGTGTCGGCGCTCCAGGCGTGCAGCCGGTGATCGTTGGAATGTCGGCTGCCGCCGAACTTGAAATATTCGTGGTCCTTCGCCAGCGCGTCGCCATCGAGCACGACATGCGCCTCGCCGCCATCGCGCAGTGTGCGGGCGAACAGCTCGTGCTGGCCGCCCTCGCGGAATTTTCTGAAATAGGCGAACGGGCCGTCCGGTGACGGCACGCTGGAATCGTCCTCCTTGATCCGCCCGCGCATCTCCTTGACCAGCCGCTTCTGCAAGCCGTCGGTATGGCCGAGCAGGCTCTCGGTGTAGCCGTTCTCGGCTTCGAGATAGCTCCGGATATCGGGATCGAGGATCGACGGGTCGCGCAGCACCTCCTGCCATTTCGGATCCTTGATCCAGGCATAGTCGTCGGTCACCGTGATGCCGTGGGTGGTGAAGGAATGCGGCCGGCGCGGCGCGACGGGGGGCAATGTCTTGGTCGATTGGGTCACACGATCCTCATGGTGCGGGGTTCCGCTTTATATCGGGATGAATGTAGCGATTGCCAGATGGGGCACGTATTCGTGCCCCATTACAGGAGTCCGGTGAGCGAGCGAACTACCCGTTCCGCAGCTTCGCGCCCGCATTACCGCCGGACATCGGAATCTGGTTCACCGCCAGCACCACGGCGAAGGTGATCAGCAGCATCGCGATGCCGAGCACCGCGATCGCGGCGAGGTCGCCGCCTTCGTTGAGATCGTAGATCAGGACCGACAGTACCTTGGTCTGCGAGGTGAACAGCACGATCGCCGCCGATAGTTCCCGCATCACGCCGATGAAGATGAAGCACCAGGTTGCGATCACGCCGGTGCGCAGCAGCGGCGCGGTGATCTGGCGCAGCGCCTGCAGACGCGTCGCGCCGAGGATGCGGCTCGCCTCCTCGAGCTCGGGATGGATGGTCGCGAACGCCGCCTGCAATTGCTGGTAGGCCGAGGGCAGATTGATGGTGAGGAACGCCAGCAGCAGGATCCACAGCGTGCCGTAGAGCACGAAGGGCGGCCGCGTATAGCTCAGGAACAGGCCGACGCCGAGCACGATGCCGGGGACCGCGACCGGCGCGGTGGCAAGGAAGCCGAGCAGGCGATGGCCGGCGATCACCTTGCGGGTTGTGACATAGGCGATGACGAGCGCGAGGATGGTGCCGATCGTCGCGGTCGCGGTGCCCAGGATCACGGTGTTCTTCAGCGCAAGTTGCGTCGACGACAGTTCGGTGAACACGAAGACGATGTTGTGGAGGGTTGCGGTCGACGGCGTCACCAGCGTGGTGGCGTTCGGCGAGAAGGCGGCGTTGAGCAGCGCGAGATAGGGCAGGAACACGGGATTGAGCAGGATCAAAAGGCAGAAGCCGAGTGCGGCCCAGCGCCAGCCACCCAATTCGACCCGGCGCGGCGCGCCATACTTGCCGCCGATCACCGAATAGCCGCGCCGGCCGAGCAGCGCCTTCTGGCCCTGCAACAGCAGGATGGTCAGCAGCAGCAGCGGCACCGCGGCGGCGGCCGCGAGCTCGAGCTTGGGCGGATATTGGAACAGGCTCCAGATCTTGGTCGTCATGGTGTGGAAGCCCGCCGGCAGCGCCAGGATCGCGGGCGAGCCGAASAGCGTCATCGCCTGCAGGAAGGCGATCAGCGCGCCGGCGACCAGCGCGGGCAGCGCGAGCGGGATCGTCACCCGCCGTGCCGTGGTCCAGGCATTGCCGCCGAGGATCGCGGAGGCGTCTTCGAGTTCGCCGGGCATGGTGTCGAGCGCATTGGCCACCAGCACGAACACGAACGGAAACGTGTAGCAGGAGATCACGAAGATGATCCCGGTCATCGAATAGATGTTGAACAGCGCGTCGGCGTCCTCACCGGCGAACAACCGGTAGAGCTGGTTGAGCAGCCCCGAATTCGGCGCTGCCAGCAATTCCCAGGCGACCGCGCCGAGGAACGGCGGCGTCACGAACGAAGCCGTCACCAGCGCGCGGATGATCTGCCGGCCCGGCATGTCGGTGCGCGACACCAGCCAGCTGATCGGCGCCGCGACAATGCAGCAGATCAGAGCCGACGTTGTCGCAATGATCGCGGTCGTCAGCAGCGGATCGAGGAAATCGGGATTGCTGAACAGCGTGACGAAGTTTTGCAGCGTCGGATGGCGGGTCTTGTCGGTGAAGGCAAACACCGCCAGCCACGACAGCGGCAGCAGGATCAGGAGGATGAGCACCGCGGCGAACAGCCACAGCACGGGGCGAGTCCAGTCGATTCGGGATTTGGGGGCGGGCGAGGAGATATCCGTCGTTGTCATCGCGAGCTCTCTCTCCCCGTCATTCCGGGGCATCGCGAAGCGATGAGCCCGGAATCCATTGCGCTGCAGTCAACGCGGCCTGATGGATTCCGGGCTGTCGCTGCGCGCGCCCCGGAATGACGTCGGTGAGTGTGGCGGCGTGTTGCATCCTCACACCCGAAACAACCGCGCATAGCGCGTCTTGATCTCTTCGGTCATCGCCTCCACACCCGCCGGATCTTCCTTCATCAGCTTGATGTCGGCGAGCTTGCGCCGGCCGGCCTTCGGCTGCACTTGCGCGTGCAGCGAATATTGCCCGGTGAAGTCGACGAAGAATTGCTGGGTCGCGCGGCTGTGCAGCCAGGCCTGGAACAGTTTTGCGGCGTTCGGATGTGGTGCCGTGGCGAAGATGCCGGTCGGCCCCGAGATCGTCGGCGTGCCTTCGGTCGGATAGACCGGCTCGACCGGCTGTCCGGCCTCCTTCAAGAGCACGATGCCGTATTCATTGCCGTCGGCCATGACAGCGCGCTCGCCGAGCGAGAGCTTCTTCGGCGGATCGGTCGAGGACTGCACCTGCATCACGCGCTGCTTCGAAAGCCTCTCCAGATACGGCCAGCCGAGCTCGCGCACGATCTGGAATGTCGTGGTCATGATGGTGCCGCTATAGGCCGGATGGCCCTTCACCATCTTGCCGGCCCATTTCGGATCGAGCAGGTCGGCAAAGCTCTTCGGCGCGTCTTCCGCCTTCACCAGATTGGTGTTGTAGGCGATCGACGACAGCCACAGCCGCGTGGTCACGGCCATGCCGTCCGGATCGCGATAGCCATCCGGGAAATACTTCGCGACATCCTCGGGCACGAACGGCATCAGCCAGCCGCTTTTCTTCCACGGAATGAAGTGCGAGGCATCGGCGCTGTTGACGACATCGGCGGCGTGAATGTTGGAATCGAATTCCTGCGCGACGCGCTGGAACAGCCGCTCCGAGCCGGAGCGCTCGATCTGCACATTGATCCCTGGATAGGCGGCCTCGAACGCCTTGCCGAGCTTCTCGCCGACCGGCAGGTCCATCGACGAATAGAATACGAGCTTGCCTTCCTTGGTCGCCGCAGCGACGAGGTCAGGCGTGATCGCGACCGGCTCGGGTGCCGCGGCCCGCGCAAGCGAAGTGAACACCGTGCCGGCCGCAAGCGCCGCCGAGCCTTTCAGGACATCGCGTCTGGAAATCTTGTTCCGCATCGCGTCCCTCCGTTTCTTGTTGTTATCGGCTGAGCGCCCGACAGCGTTCGGGCGGCAAGGTCAGCCATACCTCGCTGCCTTTCTCGACTGCGGTCTCCGTCGGTGTGGTCACCCGCAGCGAGGTTCCGTCTGATGTTTCCACCATGTAGTCGCGGTTCATGCCGAGATAGACCTGCCGCGTCACGACGGCCTTGAGCGTATTTTGCTGCGTGGCGGGCGCCTGCGTCGAGAGCTGGATCTCGTGCTGGCGGATCGCGACCGGCGCGCTCCGGCCGGCGGTGAGTTGTGCGCCGACCACTTCCAGGGTCGCGCCGGCGAACTCGACATGGGTCGCGTCGCGCGCGGTGCCTTTGATGACATTAGCTGCGCCGATGAAGCGGGCGACGAATTCGGATTCCGGCCGTGCGTAGATGTCCTCAGGGCTGCCGAGCTGGTCGATCTTGCCGGCGTTCATGACGGCGATCAGGTCGGCGGTGGTCATTGCCTCGGACTGATCATGGGTGACGTAGACGGTGGTGTAGCGATATTCGTCGTGCAGGCGACGGATCTCGAACCGCATCTCCTCGCGCAGATTGGCGTCGAGGTTGGACAAGGGTTCGTCGAGCAGCAGCGTCTCGGGACCGACAATCAGCGCCCGCGCCAGCGCGACGCGCTGCTGCTGGCCTCCGGACAACTCGCCCGGGTAGCGCTGCGCCAGCGGTTCCAGCTTCGTGGTCGCCAGGATCGCGGCGAGTTTCTTCGCGATCGTGTCGCGATCCATTTTGCGCAGGCGCAGGCCATAGACGATGTTCTCCGCCACCGTCATATGCGGCCACAGCGCATAGCTCTGGAAGATCATCGACATGTTGCGTTGCTCGGGCGGCAGCGTGCGCGTCTTCGACGACACCACGCGGTCGCCGACCCGGATCTCGCCGCCGGATGGTTCGAGGAAGCCTGCGATCAGCCGCAGCGTCGTGGTCTTGCCGCAGCCGGACGGACCGAGCAGGCAGACCAGCTGGCCGTGGTCGATCGTGAGGGAGACGTCATCAACCGCGACAAACGAACCAAACCGCTTGACCAGGCCGCGCAGTTCCACCGATGCCAAGCGATCCCTCCATTTGACTTTGTCGCAGGGATCAGTGCCCGGCTGTTGCCGGCAGTAAAGCGGAAAACCATGACGACGAAAAGTGGAGGTGCCTTAGCAATGCGTTGCATGCACTGCCTCCCGTCGTCCTTGTGAGCGTATCATTCACCAGCGACGCCAAACACTCAGTGTCGTCCCGGCTTTTCGCCGGGACGACAGCGGAGCGTGTGGCCTCGCCGGTGCCTCAGGATGACGGCTGCCTGCGCTTGTCCTACGCCTTCACGTTCTCGCCGAGCCACTGGATGGCGGCGTCGGCGCCGGCCTTGCCGTGCGGGATGTTCAGCGCGGTCAGCGCGACCTCGATGACCCCGAGCGTGCCGAGGATCATCGGCGCGTTGACGTGGCCCATATGCGCGATGCGAAACGCTTGGCCCTGCAGATCGCCGATGCCGGTGCCGAGCACGACGCCGCATTTCTCCTTGGCATAGCGCTGGATCGCGGCGGGATCAGCGCCCTTCACGGTCACGGTCGTCACCGTGTTGGAGCGCTCGGTGGGCTCGGCGATGTTGAAGCCGAGCACCTGTCCCTCGGCCCAGACCGCGACCGCGCGCCGCACCGCTTCGCCGAGCAGCCGGTGCCGCTCGAAGGCATTCTCCAAACCTTCGGCGTGCAGCATGTTGATCGCCTCGCGCAGCGCGAACAACAGATGCACCGGCGCGGTGCCGGCATATTTGCGATAGTGCTCGCTGCCCTCGCGCTCGGTCCAGTCCCAATAGGGCGTGCGCAGATTGGCCTTCTTGTGGGCGTCCCAGGCGCGGTCACCGGCGGCGACGAAGCCGAGGCCGGGCGGGGTCATCAGGCCCTTCTGCGAACCGGACATCGCGACGTCGACATACCATTTGTCCATCTCGAACGGCATGCAGCCGAGCGAGGCCACGGTGTCGACCATGAACAGCGCGGGGTGGCCGGCGGCCTTGATCGCCTTGCCGATCGCCTCGATGTCGTTCACCGCGCCGGAGGCGGTGTCGATCTGCACCGCGAGGATCGCCTTGATCTTGTGTTCCGTGTCGCGCTTGAGCCGTTCCTCGACCTCGGCCGGGCGGATCGCGCGGCGCCAGTCGCCCTTCAGCACCTCGACCTCGGCGCCCATCGCGGCCGCAGCCATGCCCCAGCCGATCGCGAAGCGTCCGCTTTCGAGCACCAGCACCTTGTCGCCGCGCGACAGCACGTTGGAGAGCGTTGCCTCCCAGGCGCCGTGGCCGTTCGAGATGTAGATGTAGGATTTGCCCTTGGTGGCGAACAGGTTGGAGAGATCGCGCAGCAGGCTCTCGGTCAATTCGACCATCTCGGCGGAGTAGATGTCGAGCGCTGGGCGGTGCATCGCCTGCAGCACCTGATCAGGCATCGTGGTAGGCCCGGGGATGGCCAGAAATTCCCGGCCCGCGCGAACGGTCATCGTCCTGTTCCTTTTGGGGTAAGCGCGCAAATCATGCGTGTGAGGGGTCAAGCGCGGACACTATTCCATCGCGGCCCTGATTGCGAGCCGGGCGAAGCAATCCAGCATTTCCAAAAGCGCGGGACACGCGCCTTATTTGTCGATCGACTCCACCACCGCGTGCCAGATCTGGTCCTTGAATTCAGTCGCGGCGGGGCTCGGGATCTGCGCGACGGTGCCGTGGTTCTTGCTGCAGGCTTCGACCAGCCGCAGCACCCAGATCTCGCCGTCGGTGTAGTAGAGATCGCCGCCGCCATTGCGGCCGTTGAAGGTCGGGCCGATGCCGGTCACCTGATATTTCGCGGTGACCATGCCGGCAGACTCGAGATCGGTGGCGAGTTGCGCGCGCTCGGCGTCGAGATCGGGGGCGATATGATGGGTCACCGCGCCGGTGTAGTGGCTGACGCCGACGCCGCGGTCGAGCGTCGCGGCACCAAGCCACACCGGCCGCTTCTCCTCACCCTGGTCGAGCACCCGCCAGAACCGGACATGGTTGCGGCGATCCGCGCTCGTCCCGACCGGCCGCTCGAAGGCCAGATCCTCGCGGCGGCCGAGATAGAACAGATTGCTCACCGGCGCATCCCTGTAGGGCCGGTCGAGCAGTACGGAGCCTATGATCTCGATCGAGGATCTCAGCGTGACCGGATCGGCGGGAAACCAGCCCGCCTCGTGCATCGCGCAGACCACGTCCTTGGTGTCGCCGATCAGCCCGACATTCATCGGGTCGCCGGGGATCCCCTGCGCGGTGCGGGTCACCATCGGCAGATTGGCGAGGCCCTTCTGGTGCTCGTGATGGGTCCACAGTGCCGGCAGCACCAGATAGGCCGCGATCAGGTAGGTGACCAGAATGAACAGCAACAGCTGTAGATAGCGCAGCCGCTTGCGACGGCGCACCGCAGGCGGGTTGATCTCGAGATCGGTCACGCCGTCGTCCTCCACCTCTCCCGCTTGCGGGGGAGGTCGGATTGCATCGAAGATGCAATCCGGGTGGGGGCTGTCTCCACGCGATGAATATCGCTCGTGGCAAGACCCCCACCCCAGCCCTCCCCCGCAAGCGGGAGAGGGGGCACACTGCCAATGCGGTTGCGTTCGAGTCTCATTCTGTCGAAGTCGAGTCTCAGTCCGCGCCTCAGCGCCGCGTCTCGCGGCAGCCGGCGGCTTCGGCCTCCTCGACCGAGCAGAACCAGCGCGTGCCCTTCGAGATCTTCATCTCGATCTTGGCGTACCAGCGGCTGGTCGTCTGGTGGAAGATGCATTCGCCGGAGCGGTTGACGTTGCCCTTGATGGTGCAGTCGGGCGAGGGCGCCACCGGACCGGAGGCGGAGGCGAGCAGGATTGCGCTGGCACCATCCGGCGGCTTCACCGCACCGAGCACGGGGGTCTTCTTGTTGCGCACGCGCCAGTCCCATGGCGCGATGAACGCGCCCTGCCACATCCCGGCCTTGGCTTCGCGCGCCGCTTTCTCGTTCGCCTCGTAGTCGTGCGAGACGCGGAGATAGGCCAGCGCCCAGCCATTGCTGACCATCCATTTCTGGATGTCCTCGCCGTCGACCTCGCAGCGCGCGATGGTGCGGCCGCGGCGGTCGACCGAGCGGGCGTGACAGGTCCAGCTCTTGTTGCCGGCATACTTGACCAGTTCGTCGCGCGCGGCGACGCCGCAGGTCCAGCGCTCACCCTTGGTGTTGAGGCAGAGCTGGTCGGTCGACGGCGCGTCGATACCGCCGAGCCGGATGCGGACGCTGCCGATCATGACCTGGTCGCCGTCGCGGATCTTCGGCACGCCGGAGATGTCGGCGGCGAAGGCCAGCGTCGGCAGCGTCAGCAGCAGACCAGCAGTGAGCAGCGTCTTGAACATCGGCAGTCCCGGGCCAGGTTCGTGTCGTGCAAATGGCTTCAGCGTCTCGTGCCCAAGGATTGTGCGGGCAATTGGGCAACCGTGCCAGTGGCGGAGTGTTTCCGCCAGTTTCAACTTCGCGTCATCCCCATTCGAAGGGGTAGTTTGTAGGATGCGTGGAGCGTAACGAAACCCATCTCACCACGCGGACAAGCAAGATTGATGGGTATCGCTGCGCTCCACCCATCCTACACCGCCGCCATCCGCTTCCTTGCCAGCGCCAGCGCCATCAGCACGAACGCCGACGTCACCTCGGGCCCGCCGACCAGGATCCGGGTCGGCGTCTTCATCTTGTTCCACTCATAGGCCTTGTAGGGTCCCTTGCGTCCGCCCTCGCCAAGGCCGTGCACGATGCAATGCAACGCCGGCGTGAAAGCCGAGACCTCGGCGCCAAGATGCGCCAGCGCCATCAGCGCCAGCGCAGCGTCGAACGGGTTCATCTCATGGGCGATCAGTTCGCCCATGACGTAGCCGAGCACGCGGGCGCGGATCAGCGCGAACACATTGCCGGGGTCGATGATGCGCTGTGCCGCGAGCGGCAGCGCGATGAAGGCGGCATAGCAGCGGCCGAAATACGCCGAATAGAGCTCGGGCAGATAATAAATGTGCGAGCGCGGATTCCTGAACGCGCCGCTTTCGACCAGCCTCTTCTGGAACGCGATGATGCGATGCACCGTCTCCAGCCGCTGCGGCGTCTCGATGATCTGCCAGCGGGCGAGGTTGCGGAACGAGACCTCGAGGATATCGAGGTTCAAGGTCGGGTCGAGGTCGTTGCCGTAAGGCCGCTCGCCCCTGAGATTGTCGATCCAGGTGACGACGCCGCCCTCATAGTCGATGTTGTCGTTGAGCGGCACGGTGACAACAGGCTCGTTGGCGCCTGATCGCACCTGGTAGCCGCGGTAGAAATCCAGCAGCGGCTGCGCCAGGATCGGATCGTCGGAGCCGGCCTGGGTCGCCGCCGAGAACGAGCACGCCGTGGTGTCGCAGTCGGGCACATAGATGCCGAAGCCCAAGTCCTGCTTGATCTGGGCGAAGAAGCGCGAGAAGCGCGGATGTCGCCCCGGCGCCAGCGCGGTGATGACCCTGACATTGGAGCCGTCATGCGACGGCACCTCCTCGGCGCTGGTCTTGACGCAGAACGCCACCATGTCGGCGATCGCGCGCCGCGCAGCCGCGGTCTCATCCGCTGTCGCCAGTCCGCTCTCGACGAAGCCGAGCAGCGCCTCGGTGAAGAACGCGTCGTAATAGGCCGAGCGATGCCGGATCTGCACCGGCTCCCACATCGGCTCGGCGATGCCCCGCCAGGGCGGGTTGATCAGCGCACGTGCCGGCGAATGCGCAATGAAGATGCGGGCCAGGTTGAACAGCAAGGTCGAGTTCTTGTAACCGCGTGCATTCAGCCCGGTCAGCGCCATCAGCATCTCGTGGCCGCCGATGTCGGGATCGCCGATCAGGTTGAACGCGGCATAGGTCGGGATGAAGTCGTTCTTGCCGAACGAGCGCAGCAGATGCGCGGCGGTCTTGCGGATCACGCGATCGATCTCGGCCAGTGCGGGCGGCCGCGCCGGCGCGGTTGCGGCCGGCGGCGAAGGATGACGCAAGGCGAGGCCGTTCATGAGGTCGGCGACGGGCGCGCCGATCGCGGCCCAATCCGGCGCTTCGGCATCGCGCGCCTGGGTCAGCGCGGCGCGCAGGCCGGCCAGGCGGTCGGGATCCTTCAGATCAGGCAGGCCGGTGCGGCGGAGCAGGGCGCGCAGTGGCGGATTGCCGAGCGCGGTCCGATAGAACTTTCCGAGATGGGCATCGCCGCCGCGATAGGACTGCAGCACCGGGTCGCAGACCTCGTACAGCGACGGTCCGTCCTTGCTCGCGGTCAATGACCGGCACACCGCCCCGGCGATCTCGTGAAAGCCCAAGAAGCCCAAAGAGAATCTCTTTCTGCTGGAACCGGTTAACGCCGCCGCCCCGGCGGTGTTTCCCGCGCTCCTCCCCAATTCCCGCAAGTCTTTGGAAAGCTATATGAATCCTTGCAAAATACAAATGTGACCGAGATCACGTAACGGGATCTTAACGGCGTCAATAGTCTTTGCCCGGCGGCAGCATGCGCCAAACCGGGTTGCCCCGGCCGCCCGGCCGGGTTAAGGGTCTGTTTGTTGCGGCGCCGCAAATTGAGTTCAATTCAACGGCACACACGGCACAACCCCATTAAACCTGATCGTCTGAGACGCGACTAACTGGCGCGAATTCGCTTGAGCGCCATCGGGATAAGGATTGGGACCAGGAACGCTATGGACCTTAGGCAGCCTCATATYTCCCGCCGCACCATCGCCTTCGCGGTGGCYGTGGCCGGCACGGTGTCGCTGGCGATCGGCGCCCATGCCGCGCTCAACAAGCGCATGTTCGATACCCCCAAGGGCACCGCCGGCGCTGTCGTCGCGGGCGCCACCGGCAGCATCCCGACCGGYACCYCCCGCCTCGCRCTGATCATCGGCAACGGCCATTACCCGGACGCATCGGCGCCGCTGGCGCAGCCGATCAACGACGCCCGCACGCTGTCGTCGGCGCTGCGCCGCGAGGGCTTTGACGTCGACGTGGTCGAGGACGCCACCAAGGACGACATGTTCCGCGCCGTCGAGCGCATGAAGGCCAAGATCCGCCCCGACACCGTGGTGATGCTGTTCTTCGGTGGCTATGGCGTGCAGGTTGGCCGCGAGAGCTACATGATCCCGGTCGACGCCACGATCTGGAAGGAAGCCGACGTCAAGCGCACCGGCGTCAGCGTCGAGTCCGTGCTCGATGCGATGAAGGAGCGCGGCGCCAAGGCCAAGCTCGTCGTGCTCGATGCCTCGCGCCGCAATCCCTATGAGCGCCGCTTCCGCGCCTTCTCGCACGGCCTCGCGCCGATCAGCCCGCCGGAGAACACCATCGTGCTGTCATCGGCGACGCCGGGCAAGGTCGCCGACGACGGCAAGGGCACCAACAGCGTGCTGGTCTCCGAACTGCTCAACAACCTCAACGCCCAGGCCGGGGCAGAGACCGCCTTCAACAAGACCCGCGTCGCGATCTCGCGTGCGAGCGAAGGCGAGCAGGTGCCGAGCGTGTCGTCCTCGCTGCTGGAAGACATCAAGCTCGGCGGCTGAGGCCTTCTCAACTCTATCCTACGTCGTCCCGGCGCAGGCCGGGACCCATACCGCGTGATTGATCGGTGAAGCACGCTGCGCGTACCGCGGCGCGCTTCATTGCGAGTCTTCGCAAAATGTCTACCGGTGGTCATGGGTCCTGGCGTTCGCCAGGACAACGGTGTGGATGCAGCGCACGCCCTACTTCGCGTCCGCGCTCGCTCCCACCGGCCGCACCGGATCGCCTTCGCGCAGCAGCGCGCCGGCGCGGGCGACGACAATGTCGCCTTCCTGGATGCCGTCGCGGATCTCGACCTGGCCGGCCGACATCAATCCGGTCTCCACCCGCCGCGTCTCGACGCGGCCGCCGCGCACCACCTGCACCACGGTGCCGGCGGTGGAATAGAGGATCGCGGTCAGCGGCACCGCGACGCCGCAGCTCTGCCCGGTCTTGATCTGCGCCCGCCCGCTCGAATTCACCAGCAGCCGCTTGTTGGCGCCGATCGCCACGAACACCTGGCCGAGCTGGCTGTTCGGCTCGATGGTCGGCGCGATCCGCCGCACCTTGCCGTCGAGGTCGCCGGCGCCGAGGATCCTCAGCTTCGCCGTCTGCTCGGTCTTCAGCTTCGCGATATCGCGGGTCGGCACCATGCCGACCAGGTCGTACTCGCTTTTGGTGATGATCGAGAACAGCGCGTCCTTGCCCGTCGCCGGGCTGCCCACGATCGCCGACGATGCCGAGATCGTGCCCGCCACCGGCGCCGTGACATTGCTCGTGTTGGTGCCATCGGTCAGCTTCGCCAGCACCTGGCCCGCGGTGACGGTATCGCCGGGATCGGCCATCACCTCCGCGACCTTCAGCCCGAACCGATCGGGCCGGATCTGCTGCTCGTCGCGCGGCAGCACGATGCCCGAGACCTCGACGATATTGCCGAAGCAGTATTTCGACGCCTTCAGCACCGTCACCGCCGCGCCCTTCGGCACCGCATCGGTCTCGCCGGCGGCACGCGCGGGAGAGGCCGCGAGCGCAAGCAGCGTAGTGGCGGCGAGGGCTGAGCGGCGCGAAAATTGTGGCATCATCGGCGGATTGTTCCCAAAGGTTGTTCTTGATTAGCAGATGGCCGGGAGGGCGGCCAGCCGGGAGGCCTTGAGCACGCTCCAGCCGCTCACCCCATTCGCCTCTCCCTATGGGAGAGGCCGGGTTGCAACGTCGGATGCAATCCGGGTGAGGGGCAGCGGTCTCTCGTTGAACGTATTAGCCCGCGCAGCAGAGCGGTCGGTGTTAGCCAGCTCACAGACGGCCGATATCTCCCGAAAATACCGGCCGCCGCATCACGCCCGGCCAACGGGCCGCAGGGGAAACCGCCCCGAGATCGCTTCGTCCAGCCTGCAACATTTGCTAATGAACTCTAGGACTTTCTGCGTCGGGGAATGGCATGCTGACTGGTGAACTTCGCTCCAAGATCGACAACGTCTGGAACGCCTTCTGGGCCGGCGGCATCGCCAATCCGATCGAGGTGATCGAGCAGATTACCTATCTCCTCTTCATGCGCGGCCTCGACGAGGCGCATACGCGGGAAGAAAATAAGGCTACGCGTCTCGGGCGGCCGATGGAGCGGCGCGTCTTCCCCGAGGGCAAGGACGACATCGGCAAAGGCGGCGGCCTCGCCTACGAGGAGATGCGCTGGTCGCGGCTGAAGAACCGTGATCCCGCAACGATGTTCGAGATCGTCTCCGATCACGTCTTCCCGTTCCTGCGCGACATGGCGGAAGCCGGCACCGCGCATGCCACGCACATGAAAGGCGCGCGCTTCACCATCCCGACACCGGCGCTGCTCGCCAAGGTCGTCGATCTCCTTGCAGATATCCCGATGGAGGATCGCGACACCAAGGGCGACCTCTACGAATACATGCTTGCGAAGATCGCGACCGCCGGCCAGAACGGCCAATTTCGTACGCCGCGGCACATCATCGCGCTGATGGTCGAGCTGACTGCGCCGACGCCGAAGGATGTGATCTGCGATCCCGCTTGCGGCACCTGCGGCTTCCTAGTCGCCGCCGGTGAGTATCTGCGCGATAACCAGCCAAAGCTGTTCCAGGAAAAAGAGACCCGCGACCATTTCCATGAGGAGATGTTCCACGGCTTCGACTTCGACGGCACGATGCTACGCATCGGTTCGATGAACATGACGCTACATGGCGTCGACGATCCGGACATTCGCTACAAGGATTCGTTGTCGCAGGAGCATGCAGGCGACGAGGATCGATATTCGCTCGTACTGGCGAACCCACCGTTTGCGGGTTCGCTCGACTATGAGACGACGGCGAAGGATCTGCTTGCGATCGTAAAGACCAAGAAGACCGAGCTTCTGTTCATGGCGCTGTTCTTGAAGCTATTGAAGCGCGGCGGCCGCGCAGCGGTGATCGTGCCTGAGGGGGTGCTGTTTGGATCTTCCACTGCGCACAAGGCGATTCGTAGGATGTTAGTAGAAGATCACAAGCTGGATGGTATTGTGAAGCTGCCTTCCGGAGTATTCCGGCCCTATGCCGGCGTATCGACCGCAATTGTGCTGTTCACCAAGACCAATTCAGGTGGTACGGATCATGTCTGGTTCTATGATTGTTATGCCGACGGTTTGTCGCTGGACGACAAGCGCACGGCGCTCTTGCCCGGTGAAAAACTCGGCCCGCGACCGAAACTCGACGCAGGCGAGCACGCCAAAAACAACTTACCAGACATTGCGATCCGGTGGAAGCAACGCAATAGCGCCGAGCGGCAGCGCGCGCGTACTGATCAGAGCTTCTGCGTACCGAAGGCAGAGATCGCGTTGGCTGGCTACGATCTCTCTATCAATCGCTACAAGGAAGTTGTCCAAGACGCGGCCACGCACCGTCCGCAAGAGGAAATTTTTGCAAATCTGAAGGCGCTCGAAGAGGAGATTAAAGACGGTCTCAATGAGCTGGAGAAAATGCTATGAGCAATCGTCTCGCCACTTTAGGAGACCATGTCGAGCCTGTTGCATCCTGGAGTCCCTCAAGCCGTCCTACGGACTCATTTGTTTACGTGGACCTGAGCGCCGTGTCTCAAAATGAAAAGCAGATAACAGGAGCTTATTCTCTACTCGGTTCAGAGGCTCCAAGCCGCGCACGGCAGTTAATAAGAGAAAATGATATCCTAGTTTCAACTGTTCGCCCAAATCTCAACGGCGTTGCGCTAGTTGCTGAGGAGTTCGACGGCGCTACAGCGTCGACCGGCTTCTGCGTTTTGAGAGCACGCCCCGAGAAGTTGTTGAGCAATTATCTCATGCATTGGGTTCGCTCACCGCAATTTATTGAACTTATGACTCGGCAGGCAACAGGAGCAAGCTATCCCGCTGTTACCGATCGGATTGTCAAGGGTTCTCTTATCCCGCTCCCTCCGCTCAACGAGCAGCACCAGATTGCGACGATTCTCGACAAGGTTGATGCGCTGCGGCGCAAACGAAAACGCTCGCTCGAACTGCTTGATAGTCTCACGCAATCGATCTTTCTGGAGATGTTTGGGAATCTGATTGAGAGCAGAAACTATCCGCGTGGTACAATTGCGGATTGGGTTGCAGATTTTGAGACAGGGAAGAACCTAGCGCCTGATCCTGATGCCAAGCAAGTCAACGGCTATCGGGTGCTGAAGGTGAGCTCAGTTACGAGCGGCATCTTTCTGCCTTCCGAAGCGAAGCCTTTGCCCGCTGAGTATGAACCGCCAGCATCGCATCTCGTTAGAGAAGGTGATCTCCTATTTAGCAGAGCAAATACGACGGAGCTGATCGGCGCTACTGCCTATGTGGCGGGCAAGTATGATAAGTTAGTTTTGCCTGATAAGATTTGGCGATTTGTATGGCGTGATACGAATGCGCCGAATCCCCATTTTATTCACGCTTTGTTTAGTACGTCGGCGTTCCGGTGCGAGCTTTCCAAACGTGCCACCGGCACGAGCGGTTCGATGAAGAATATCTCAAAGGCAAAGGTTTTTGAGATCGAGATAGCTGTGCCAAATAAAGATCAGCAAGATAAGTTCGCTGAAAGGAGTTCAACCCTCGAGAAAATCTACTCGGCCGCGGTGGGACAGTTAGCGGTGCTAAATGATCAGTTTTCCTCCCTCCAACACCGCGCCTTCTCCGGACAACTCTGACCATGCGCTACGAGTTCGATTGGGACCCGGCGAAGGCGGAGAGCAATCGACGAAAGCATGGCGTGACCTTTGAGGACGCCATGGGCGTCTTCGCCGATCCGCTGGCGCTGTCGCGGCTCGATGAAGACTCTGGCGCGAACGAGGAGCGCTGGGTTACCATAGGTCGAAATTCCGCTAGCAATCTGCTGCTGGTCGTACATACCTATGTCGAACTTACTGCGGAGCAGGTGGCGATCCGGATCATGTCGGCTCGCCGGCCGACCCGCCGGGAGACCCGTCAGTATGAAGAAGGGTGATCCGATGAAGGATGAGTATGATTTTTCAGGCGCCGAGCGCGGCAAGTTCTTCCGCAAGGGCGCGCGCCTGGTGCCGCCGGTCCATCTGGAGCCGGAGGTGCTGGATTACTTGACCGCGCGGGCCTCGGCGCGGGGGGTGTCGTTGAGCTCGCTGGTTAATACGCTGCTCAAGAAGGACATCGAGCTGATCGACGCGGGTAAATAACCCAACGATGTCCAACTTCGCCTTCCTCGCCGCCGAGTTTCCTGCCGTGCACGAGGCGGCCGTGGAGGCGGAGCGTCAGGCGGCGGTGTCGCCGACGGCGGCGGCGTTCTTCGCCGGCAAGACGGTCGAGGTGGCGGTCAAATGGGCGTTCAAGTCGGACCCCAATCTCAAGCTGCCCTATCAGGATAATATCTCCGCACTGCTGCATGAACCGAGCTTTCGTCGCGCCGCGGGCGAGGCGGTGTTCGCAAAAGCGAAATACATCAACACGCTGCGTAACCGTGCCGTCCACGAGGAGCGGCGGACCAGCTCCGGTGATGCCGCGGGCGCGGTCAAGGAACTCTTCCACGTCTGCTTCTGGTTTGCGCGTACCTACGCCAAGAACAAGCCAGCCGACAATCTCGCCTTCGATGCATCGGTGCTGTCGCGCCGCGACGAGGCGCTGAAGAAGGCGTTCAGCTACATCAAGGCGCAGCAGGCCCAGCTCGACGCCAGGAATGGCGAGCTGACCAAGCTGCTCACGGACAGGGAGAACCTCGACGAGGAGCTGAAGCGGCTCCGCGCCGAAGTCGCGGCGGCGCGGAAAGCGGCCGAAGCAAGGCCCGACCGTCACGACTACAACGAGGCCGAGACCCGCGACCGCTACATCGATCTCCTGTTGCGCGAGGCTGGCTGGGCGCTCGACAGACCCGAGGATACCGAGTTCCGGGTCGAGGGGATGCCGAACAATGAGGGCGTCGGCTTCGTCGACTATGTGCTGTGGGGCGCCGATGGCAAGCCACTTGGGCTGGTCGAAGCCAAGCGCACCCGCAAGGATGCGCGGACCGGCCAGCAGCAGTCCAAGCTCTACGCTGATCGCCTGGAGGCGCGCTACGGCCAGCGGCCGGTGATCTTCTATTCCAACGGCTACGAGCACTGGATCGGGGACGACACGCGCTATCCGCCGCGCCAGATCGGCGGCTTCTACAAGCGCGACGAACTGGAGCTGTTGATCCAGCGCCGCACCAGCCGCAAGCCGCTCGGTGGCGAGGCCATCAATCGCAAGATCGTCGAGCGGCCGTATCAGCAGCGCGCGATCCGTGCGGTTGCAAAACATTTCGAGCAGGACGGCGAGCGCAAGTCGCTGCTCGTGATGGCAACCGGATCGGGCAAAACCCGCACGGTGATCGCGCTGATCGATCTTCTGATGCGCGCGAACTGGATCAAGCGCGTGCTGTTCCTCGCAGACCGGATCGCGCTGGTCAACCAGGCTGCCGGCGCCCTCAAGGCGCATTTGCCCGATTCTGCTCCCGTGAACCTGGTAACGGAGCGCATCAGTGACGGGCGCGTGTTCGTGTCGACCTATCCGACCATGATGAACCTGATCGACGGCAAGCAGGACGGCAAGGTGAAGTTCGGCCCCGGCCACTTTGATCTCATCGTCATCGACGAAGCGCACCGCTCCGTTTATCAGCGCTATGGGGCCATTTTTGACTATTTCGACTCCTTCCTCGTCGGTCTGACTGCAACTCCAAAACACGAGATCGACAAGAACACCTACTCGTTGTTCGATCTCGAAGACGGCGTTCCGACCGATGCCTATTCGCTGGAGGAGGCGGTGGCCGAGGGGCATCTGGTGCCACCAAAGGCCATCTCGGTCCCGCTCAGGATCGTGCGCTCCGGCCTGCGCTATGACGAGCTTAGCGCCGAGGAGAAAGACCAGTGGGACATGCTGGAATGGGGCGAGGAGGATATCCCCGACAGCATTGACGCAGCCGAGGTCAACAAGCGCCTGTTCAACGAAGACACCGCCGACCATGTCATCGCCCACCTGATGCAGAATGGCATCAAGGTCGAGGGTGGCGATCGGCTCGGCAAGACCATCATCTTCGCCAAGAATGAGGCGCACGCGAAATTTATCGAGAAGCGTTTCAATGCCGCCTATCCGGGTTACGCCGGGCACTTCGCCCGTGTCATCACCCATCAGACCGGTGCCTATGCACAGACCCTGATTGACGAGTTCTCCAAGAAGAGCGCGGCGCCCCATATCGCGATCTCGGTCGACATGCTCGATACCGGCATCGACGTGCCGGAGGTCGTCAACCTCGTATTCTTCAAGCAGGTGCGTTCGAAAACGAAATTCTGGCAGATGGTCGGTCGCGGAACGCGGCTGTGTCCGGACCTGTTCGGCCCGGGGCAGGACAAGGAATTCTTCCTGATCTTCGACTACTGCCAGAACGTGGAATTCTTCGGCGCGAATCCGGAACTGAAGGAGGCGGCTGCGGCACGATCGCTTTCGGAGCGGCTGTTCGCCGGGCGGATCGATCTCGTGCAAGCACTCGACGAGAAGCATCACGCGACAAGCGGGCTTTCGGCAGGTGAGCAAGTGCCTTATGCGGAAGGCGGCGAGGCGCCGCCGACGGAGCTGGAAATCCGCGAGAGCGCTGCGAAGACACTGCAAGACGTCGTCGGCGGCATGAACATCGATAGTTTCATCGTCCGACAGCACCGCCGCGCCGTCGAAAAGTATCGCGAGCCAAAGGAGTGGGCGTCGATCGACGTCGAGAAGCGTAGGGAACTGGTCGAGGAAGTCGCGCCACTGCCCTCATCGCACATGCTGGGGACTGAGGAGGCCAAGCGGTTTGACATGCTGATGTTCTCGCTGGAGCTTGCGCTGCTCAAGGGCTCGAAGCGTTTTGATACGCTGCGCAAGCAGCTCCTTGAAATTGCCTCGGCTCTCGAAGACCAGACCAGCATTCCTGCCATTGCCCAGCACGCCGTGCTGATCGAGGAAATTCAGACCGATCAGTGGTGGGAGGGCGTGACCGTTCCGCTGCTGGAGTTAGTGCGTATTCGGTTGCGCGACCTGATTCAGCACATTGAAAAATCCCGGAAGGGGATTGTCTACTCCGATTTCACCGACGAGATCGGCGAAGGTGTTGAAATGACATTGCCGCAAATCGGCGCAGCCGACTTTGCGCGGTTCAGGTCAAAGGCCCGTCACTTCCTTCGTGCGCACAAGGATCACCTCGTCCTGCACAAGTTNGGTGGCGTCCGCCTTCTCGCTCATCGCATCGGTCAGCGTGCTCTTGATGCCGCGATAGCTGATCCAGGTCTCCAGCGCGCCGTTGACCGCCAGCACGAACACGACGAGGCCGACCAGCGCGAGCACGTATTTGGCGAACAGGCCGCCGCGCAAAAACCAGATCCTGCCCCTGTCTCTTATACACATCTAGATGTGTATAAGAGACAGACCTCGTCCTGCACAAGTTGCGGCAAGGCAAACCGCTTACGCCATCCGACTTGGGCGAACTGGAGAAAATGCTGCTCGACGCCGGGATCGGCGAAGCAGCCGATATCGAACGGGCACGGGAAGTCAGCCAGGGCTTCGGTCGCTTCGTTCGCTCGCTCGTCGGCCTCGACCGGGCGGCGGTCAGCGAAGCGTTCGGCGAGTTTCTGTCCGCGGGCACCGCGAGCGTCGCGCAGATCGAGTTCATCAACATGGTGATCGAGCATCTCACGGATCAGGGCGTCATGGACCCGGCCCTGCTGTATGAGCACCCGTTCATCGATATCGCGCCGACAGGGCCTGACAAGCTCTTCGATGAAGAAAAGGTGACTAGGATTTTCAGCAAAATTCGCGATCTCAACGACAGCGCTGTTGCCTAGCGCTCGTTGAGTTTCTTCCGATATTCAGAACTTATCTTGACTCCACCGCCAGCTCAGCCAGCAACAGGGGCGTGTGGCGATCGTCACGTACGTGCGGCGGGATGCGATGGACGCTGTTGGCGCCGCGAGGATTTGGGCGCATATCCCAGCTGTTTGAACAGTTAATCGCGACAGAGCCGCGTCAGCGCACGATGCGCTTCACGCGGCGCGCGGTCTTGGGCTTGGCGGCTGTGGTTTCCGCCTGGGCGGCATCGGCGTCGCGGGCTTGGCGCAGCGCGCGCAGCCGTTCCATGTTCTGGCGCACGGCGATCGCGTCGCGCTCGACATCGGCCATCGCGCGGGCGCCCTCTTCGGCCGCAAGCCGCTGGCGTTCGGCGCGCGCGAGGCTGTCGGGGGTGGGCGCGGCAGGCGTTCGGGCGGCCATGGTCATCCTTGTGTCAGATACAGAAAAGCCCGCTCAACCGTTACAGATCAAGCGGGCCTCACAGTCACTCCAGTACATCCGTGGAATGACGTTGCGGCATGAATGCTGCGACCAGCGCGAAGCGCCGACGCAAGCATCATGCGCCAATGCGAACTCAGGCCAGCTGCAGGTTCTCGGCGCTGGTCTTGCCGCGCATCTTGTCGGTCTTCAGTTCGAACGACACCTTCTGGCCTTCGGCCAGGCCGGACAGACCGGCGCGCTCGACGGCGCTGATGTGAACGAACACATCCTTGCTGCCGTCATCCGGCTGAATGAAACCAAAGCCCTTCTGGCCGTTGAACCACTTCACAGTACCTGTTGCCATGTCTCTTCTCCAAAGCAGATATTTCGCGTGATGGACGCGTCACCAATTCAACTGGCGATGTCTTTGGAAGAAGGCCGATGGGACCATTCAACAAGGCGCAACGGCTAATCGAATACCGCTAATGTACACCCGTTGAGCGCGAAAAACAAGGTGAGGGCCATGGTCCGGTTCCCCGCCGGTTCCGCGGCGGACGCGTAACCCATTGGGTGGAATGGCTATTCCGCCGCGGCCTCAGTTGACGGCTCGCCCTTCCAGCGCAGGATCTCGGCGGCCAGGATCGGGTGGTTGAATCCCTTCACCACGAGGTCGTCGATGGCGCGGCCGTCGACCCAGGGTTCGACGATGCCGTAGACGCGGCGGCTCACCACGATCTGGTTCGGCTTGGCTTCGCCGCACAGGCGGGAGGCGAGGTTGGTGACGCTGCCGATCGCGGCATACTCCAGCCGCTGCTCGAAGCCGACCTGGCCAAGCGTGGCATAGCCGACCGCGATCCCCATGCCGAAGCCCAGGCTGTGCCCGCGGTTGCGCCACTTCTCGGTGAGGGGACCGATGGTGTCGCGCATCTCGACCGCCATCTTCACGGCGCGCGCGGTGTGGTCGGCGAGCAGGATCGGCGCGTTGAACAGGATCATCACGCCGTCGCCGGCATATTTGTCGAGCGTGCCCTCATATTTGAAGATCAGCTGGCCGAGGGCTGCGTGATATTCGCGCAGCACATTCATCGCCTCCTCCGGCTCGGTCGCCTCGGTGAAGGCGGTGAAGCCGCGCAGGTCGCAGAACACCACGGTGACCTCGCGCCGGTGGCTGTCGAGCAGGCCCTCGGGATTGTCGGAGGAGGCGATCAGCTGCGCCACCTGCGGCGCCAGGAAACGCTCGAGCTTGCGGATGCGCTCGATCTCGCCGAGCTGGGTCTCGACCCGCGCCTCCAGCGACTTGTTCCAGTCGGTGAGCTGCTCGGTCTGCTGCTGCAGTCTGTCGGCCTGCTCGCGCACGGTGGAATTGGCTTGCTCCAGCGCGTGGCTCTTCTGATCCACCTCGGTGAACAGCCGCGCATTGCGCATCGCCAGCACGGCCTGGTGCGCGAAGGTCTTCATCAGGCCGATCAGGCCCGCGGGGAAATCGCCGGCCGCCTTGCGCAGCACCACCAGTGAACCAAGTACGCCCTGCTGGTCGACCAGCGGCACGATCAGCACCGAGTGGAAGCCGGCGCCGACCACGACATCGCGCAGCGGATGCTTTTGTTCTAACGCGTTTTCTTCATGCGAACCGGTACCCACTTCGCTCGAAAACGCTCTCGTGGTGAGATCCGAAAACGCCAGCGGCTCGCCCTTCGCGGCGGCCTCGCCGAGCGGGCTGTGATCAGCATCGATCGCGCGATGGCCGCCCTCGGTCGCGTCGTCGATGCCGATCGATTGCGCCAGGTTGAAGCTGCGTCGCGCGGCGTCATAGCTATAGATCAGCACGGCGTCGGCATGGGTGATCTCGAGCGCGCGCGCGGCGACCGTCGGCAGCACGGCGTTGAGGTCGAGCGAGGACGCGACCGCGCGGCCGACCTCCTCCAGCACCTTCAGCTCGTTGATCGATTGCGCGAGGTCGCGGGTGCGCTCGTTCACCTTGGCCTCGAGGTCGGAATAGGTCTCGGCCAGCTGCCCCGCCATGCTGTTGAACTGGCCGGCGAGCTCCTCGAGCTCGTCCGATGTCTTCACCTCGATGCGGTGGCCAAAGTCGCCGGCGCCAAGCCGCCGCGCGCCGGCGCGCAGTGCGGTGATCGGCACCAGCATGCGGCGGGCGAGGATGGTGCCGGCGATGGTCGCGACCACGAGGCCGAGCGCGATCAGCAGCGCGATGCGCACCAGTTGATCGCGGATCGGCGACAGCGCCTGCGTCCGCGGCTGCTCGACGAATACATGCCAGCCGAGGTTCGGCGCCGATGTCATCGTGGTCAGCACCGCGTTGCCGTCGATGTCGGTGCCGGAGGCGATCGGCTTGCCGCCCGCCAGCACCGCGGCGACCTGCGGCAGCGCGGCGAGGTCCTTGCCGACCTCGGGGCCCTTCGACGAGCTCGCCAGCACGCGGCCCTTGGCGTCGACCACATAGGCCGTGGCGGTGCGGCCGACCTGGGAATCGCCGAAATAGTCGGCGAGGAAGCGCAGGTCGATCTCGGCCACGGTGACGCCGGCGTTGAAGCCGGAATGCTGCTCGCCGATCGACATATAGGGCCGCTCGTCACGGAAATAGGCCGGCGCATAGGCGGTGCCGCGGCTCACCGTCTCGATGAACCTCATGTCGCGGGAGAGATCGGTGTTGGAGTTCACGGTGACGGTCTGGCGCGACAGCCGCAGCAACTCGCGGCCCTGGCCGTTGATCAGGGTGAGCTGGCTCACCGCCGGCACCTGGCCGAGCAGCTGGGCATAATCGGCGCGGCGCAGTTCGATGGTGTTGGAGGAGGCGCGGGTCACCCAGGAGATCTGGCGCTCGAGATCGGAGATCGACTGCTCGATGTGCTTGGCGGTGGCGTCCGCCTTCTCGCTCATCGCATCGGTCAGCGTGGTCTTGATGCCGCGGTAGCTGATCCAGGTCTCCAGCGCGCCGTTGACCGCCAGCACGAACACGACGAGGCCGACCAGCGCGAGCACGTATTTGCCGAACAGGCCGCCGCGCAAAAACCAGATCCTGCCCTTGTCGGTCGCTGCGTTCATCCAGCCTCGTCCGCCCCGTTGCAACAGTCGGGCGCGCCGCATCCTCCGCCGCTGTTTAGCACGGATCGGCAGGGCAGGCTGGTCCCGCGGGCCGCATGGTTAGCCCGGGATAGGCGATTTTGAGTTGGAGGGCGAACCGTCAGCGCAGGCGGCGGCGGAGTAAGCGGCACACGCCCTCCACGTCGTCCTGGCGAAAGCCAGGACCTATTACCCCGAATGGCGGCTGTGACGCCGCGCTGGGGCCGCGATCCCGTTCATCACAGATGGCGGTGGTTATGGGTCCTGGCTTTCGCCAGGACGACGGCGAGTATGCGGGAATATCAGCGATTGAGCAGCTGACGCAGCACGTCGTTCATCGCGGGGCGGTCGGTGTCGCCTTGCGGGGGATTGGGCGGCGGGGCCCGGTCCGCGGCGGGTGGCGCGTCCTGGTTCAGGCTGCGACTCGGACGGGAGGCGTTGCCCTGATTGAGCGTGGAGAGGCCCTGCTGCAGCAGGTTCCCGATGGTGTCGCCAAGCTGCCCGCCGAGCGGGCTGCCCTGGCCGACGGCGGCGCCGGCGCTTTGGCCGCTGCCGCCGGGCTGCGCCGCGGTGCCGCCGCCCTGCGCGCCGTTGAGCAGGTTGCTCAGCCCATTGAGGCCCTGGCTCAAGCCCTGTTGGCTGAGACCCTGGCCGTTCGCTCCGAACAGCCCCTTGCCCATCTCCTTGAGCTTGGCATAGGCGGCCTGGGGATTGTCGAGGATGCCCTGCATCTCCGGATAGATCCGCGGGCTCACCCACGGACCCTCGACCATCACGGGGATGCCGAGCCCGACCGGATTGCCGGTGCGGCCCTGGCCTTCGGTGGTCATGACGAGCTGTGGTTCGACCCGGAACCCGATCTGGCGGGTGTTGAGATCGACGGTGCCGACCCCGGTCATCTTCACCAGCGGGCCGATCAGGTTGAGGTCGGTGGTAACGGCCTGGCCCTTGTCGACCTTGAACGAGGCGGCGAGCTGGCTGAGATCGGTCGAGAGTGCCTCACCCTGCTGCCAGCCCGACAAGGTGCCGCTCGTGAGGTTGCGGATCATCTGCGCGACGTTGAGGCCGATGATCTTGCCGTCCTGGAACACGACGACGGCGGTGCCGGCGAGATTGCCGACGATGGCGCGCTCGCTGTTGCCTTGCGAGGTCAGCGCGATCTTCGCCTGCATCCTGCCGTCGAGCTTGTCGAACTCGGCGAGGCTCTTCAGCACCGGCAGCGCGCGCACGCCGGCGAGATCGAGCCGCAGCGCGTAGCTCGGGATCGCGCTCCGCACGTCGATGCTGACGTCGCCATTGGCGGTGCCCTCATAGGCGCCGAGATTGCCGAGCTTGCCGTTCAGCACGCCGCTGTCGATCGTGGCCTCGATCGCCGCCTGCGCGAAGCGGCCGTCGCCGATCACGAGCTCGGCAGTCGAGATGCGCGCCTGCGCGTCGACATAGTTGAGCCCGCTGAGATCGATCGAGGCGTTGCTCCAGGTGTTGGTGCCCAATGGCTGCGTCGCGCCGGACTGGCTCGGCGAGATCGCCAGCGAAATGCGCTGGAAGTCGAGATCGAGCTTCACCAGCGGCTTGTTGCTGGCGAAATCGGCCGAGGCCCAGCCGGTGAAGCCGCCGTCGCCGAGTGTACCGGAGACGCCATTGAACATCACCACC
>BFBZ01000767.1_pt1 | contig 26078 bp, 24 predicted proteins | sample 1888401 | NCBI WGS metagenome assembly BFBZ01 (sample SAMD00112614, study PRJDB3348) | symbiont metagenome | host: Chara braunii
GGGCAAAGCCTCGGAGAACATTCCCGCCGACGCCGTCCTGCAGGCCGAGCCGGCGCATCCCTGGGTGTCGCGTGGCGGCGTCAAGCTGGCGGCGGCGCTGGAGCATTATGGCATCGAGGTCGAAGACCATGTCTGCCTCGATGTCGGTGCCTCCACCGGCGGCTTCACCGAGGTCCTGCTGGCGAATGGCGCGGCGCTCGTGTTCGCGGTCGATGTCGGCCGCGACCAATTGCACCCATCATTGCGCAATCACCCGAAGATCATCTCGATGGAGCAGACCGACATCCGCAGCTACGACGGCAAGCGCCTGCCGCAGCGCCCCGACGTCGTCGTGATCGACTGCAGCTTCATCTCGCTCAAGGCGGTGCTGCCGGTCGCATTGTCGCTCGCGGCCTCGCCGATGAGCCTGCTGGCGCTGATCAAGCCGCAATTCGAGGCGCAGGGAAAGCACGGCAAGGGCGGCATCATCAAGGATGCAAGCGTGCATGCCGCCGTCTGCGACGACATTGCGGCCTTCGCCGCCTCGCTGGGCTGCAGCGACATCGAGATCTTCCCATCATCGATCAAGGGCGGCGACGGCAACGCCGAATTCTTCCTGGGAGCGCGCCGCCATGGTTGAGCGTCTCGTCATCGACCATGTCGGCCATCGCGGCGATGGCGTGTCGCTGTCATCGGGCGAGGCGCTGTACGTGCCCTACACGCTGGCCGGCGAGACCGTCGAGGCGGCCGTCGTGCCCGGGCATCCCGATCGCCGCAAGCTGCTCGCGGTGGAGGCGGCGAGCTCGGAGCGGATCGCGCCGTTCTGTGCGCATTTCGGCGTGTGCGGCGGCTGCGCCATCCAGCACTGGATGCCCGGGCCCTATCAGCAGTGGAAGCGCAACATCGTCGTCGAGACGCTACGGGCCGCCAAGGTCGATTGCGAAGTGGCCGATCTGATCGATGCCCACGGCGCCGGCCGGCGCCGCGCCACCTTCCACGCCCGGATGGGCACGCACGAGGTTCTCCGCGTCGGATTCTCGGCAGCCAACAGCCACGACATCGTGCCGATCGACCGCTGTCCGATCCTCGATCCTGCTCTGGACGGTGCGCTGGAAACCGCATGGGCGCTGGCGGAGGCGCTGAAGCCGACCGGCAAGCCGCTCGACATCCAGGCGACCGCGACCAGCAACGGCCTCGACATCGACATCCGCGGCTCCGGCCCGCTGCCGCCGCCGCGCATCGCGGCCCTGTCCCGCCTCGCCGAACAGCACCGGCTGGCGCGGCTGACGCGCCATGGCGAGCTGGTGCTGATGCGCAATGCACCCGTGGTCACGATGGGGACGGCACAGGTGACGCTGCCGCCCGGCTCGTTCCTGCAGGCCACCGTGCAAGGCGAGGAGACGCTGGCGCAATTGGTGATGGAGCGGATCGGCAAGGCCAAGCACGTCGCCGACCTGTTCTGCGGCGTCGGCCCGTTCGCGCTGCGGCTCGCCACGAGGGCGCGCGTCACCGCCATGGACAATGATGCCGGCGCGATCGCGGCGCTGCAAAGGGCGTCTGGCACGCCCGGCCTCAAGCCGATCAAGGCCGAGGCGCGCGACCTGTTCCGCCGCCCGCTGATGCCGCCGGAATTGCGCGACATCGACGCCGTCGTGTTCGATCCGCCGCGCCAGGGCGCTCAGGCGCAGGCCAGGCAACTCGCGGCCAGCAAGGTGCCGGTGATCGTCGCGGTGTCCTGCAACGTCACGACGTTCGCGCGGGATATGCGCATGCTGATCGACGGCGGCTACAAGCTCGAGACCGTGGTGCCGGTCGACCAGTTCCGCCACACCCCACATGTCGAGCTGGTGGCGAGGCTGGTGCGGTGAGCACCGTCAACGGATTTACGAGCGAGATCGGCTTTTTCGGGGAGCGCCAAGCGTTGCCCCTGCAATGACGCACGGAGCTCGCGCATCACGCTCGGTGCGCCCCCTCGCCCCGCTTGCGGGGCGAGGTCGACCGAGAACGCCGCTGACTATGAGCACGAACTCGTAGGCGATCGACCAGCGATGTCGCCTATCCGATGCGCTACCTCACCACGCTGACCTTCACCGGCGCGACGCCGGAGTTGACCATGCCGAGCGCCTGCGCGGCTGAGTAGGACACGTCGACCACCCGCCCCTGCACGAACGGTCCGCGATCGTTGACGCGCACCACCACGGAGCGGCCGGTCTTGACGTTGGTGACCTGCAGGCGGGTGCCGAACGGCAGGCTGCGATGCGCGGCCGTCAGCTCGGAGGGATTGAAGCGCTCGCCGCTCGCGGTCTTCTGGCCTTCCGAATAGTAGCTGGCGAGACCGGACGCTCCGGAGTGCGCCGGCGGCGGGCTGGGCTCGGCCCGCCGGACGCGCACCACTGACTCCGGCGCCTTCTCCGCGCGCTGCACCTGCGGCCGAAATTCGGCTCCGGCTTGCTTCGTCGGCGCCGCCCAGCGCGCCTGCCGGACCGCCGATGATTGCGCGCAGGCTGCGAGCGAAGCCGCCGCCGCACACACCAGCGCTGCCCTGAGAAGTTGGCAAGCGAGCCCTGCACGCGGACCTTGGATGACTGACGAGCGCCTGACGCGCTGCGCGGGACGTGCTGTCCGGTCGATGATACGCATGTTCTGTGCGCCTCCGCCTCAACCCGCTCATGGTCGCGGCCCAATCGCGGCGGCACGGTGGCAAAGGGAAACTTGCGGGAGATGCAACCCCTGGTTTTTGGGAGATTGTGGCTTAATGGCAACAGATCAGCCTGAACAGCGGCCTTGTGGAGTTTTTCCACGCAAGAACTTCATACTGTCATCCTGGGAGAACACGTGAATGCCTGACCCGCTGCTGACCCGCATCGTCGGCGAACTTGCCGATGTCCCGGGACTGCGCGCCATCGCGCTCGGTGGATCACGTGCGCGCGGCACCGCGCAGGCGGGCTCGGACTACGACGTCGGGCTCTACATCGCATCCAGGCACGATCTCGACACCGACGTGCTGCGCGAAGCAGTGCGGCGGCTCGTCGACGACCCGCAAACGCTCGAACTGACGGCGGTCGGCGGCTGGGGACAGTGGATCGTCGGCGGCGGCTGGCTCAGAATCGACGGGCACAAGGTCGACCTGCTCTATCGCGAGATCGATGCGGTCGGCGGCGTGATCGACGACTGCCGGAAAGGGCGGATCGAGATGCACTACCAGCCAGGCCATCCGCATGGCTTCGTCTCGGCGATCTGGATGGGCGAGGTCGCGCTCTGCCGCCCGCTGCACGATCCCGCGCAACTGCTGGCGGGGCTGAAGTCGCGCTGCACGCCCTATCCGCGCCGCCTGCGCGACGCGATTATTGCGCGCTTCCAGTGGGAGATCGCATTCAGCATCGATAATGCCGAGTTGGCTGTCGGGCGTGGCGACCATACCCACGTCGCGGGCTGCGCCTATCGCGCCCTCGCCTGCCTTGCGCAGGTGCTGTTTGCGGTCAACGGGCGCTACCTGATCAACGAGAAGGGTGCGCTCAATGAGGCCGCGACGTTTGGACTGGCACTCGCCGATCTGACGGCGCGCGTGGAGCTCATCTGGCAATCGATCGGCAATGGCGAATTCGGTGCGGCGCTCCGCAGCCTGCGGGAGGTCGAGGCCGAATTGAAACAGGCGTTGGTCCATGCTGCGACGGCCGGCTGAGATCGGCGCCTTACCAATCAAGTCTCCCCGCGCGCGCGTCTGCTCGGCAGCCCGGGCCTGCGGGTCACCGCCCCCAGCGGTCCTGCCAGATCTTCTCGCCGATCGTGCAGGACACGCGCGGCTCCTTGTCGGCATCGTCGGCGACCGGCACGATGCGCGGCGGCGGTGCGCGTCCGGCAACCTCCATCAGCAGCTTGGTGCGGATGGCTTCCTTGAATTCGTCGCGGCTCTTGATCGTGACCACGAACGAGCCGTGGCCGCCGGTCACGCAATCCTTGTAATAGAGATCGAGGTTCTCGATATCCATGGTCGAATAGGACGGCTCCTTGACCATGATCGGCAGGCCGTTGATCGTGATGCCCTTGTCGACGGCCTCGTCGCGCGCGATCGTCACCGGTGAGGGACCATTGTTGTTGGGCCCGTCGCCGGAGATGTCGATGACGCGGCGCAGTCCGCGGTAGGGATTCTCATCGAACAGCGGTATGGCGAAGTAGATCGCGCCCGAGATCGAGGTGCGCGACGCCCGGCGGATCGGCGTCTTCATGATCTCGGCGGCGACGGCGTCGGCACTTTCCGGTCCGTCGATCAGGCGCCATGGAATGATGATCTTCTGGTCGCTCGAGGCCGCCCATTCGAAATAGGTCACGGCGATCCGGCCATGCACGCCGCTCTTCAGCGCCTGCAGGAACTCGCGCGAGCTGAGCGCCTGGGCGTAGCCTTCGCGCTGGATCGCCAGCTCGTCCAGATCCATCGAGTAGGACACGTCGACGGCGAGGATCAGCTCGACGTCGACGGACGCTTCCTTCTCGCTCAGCTGCGCCGGCTGGGCCCTCGGCGCGGCCACGACGCTGGCGACGTCGCCGCCGGCCAAGGCGCCCGCCAGACTCGCCACCCCGATCGAGATCCACCAGCGCATGAGCTGCCCTCCAATCGCGTCTGATGATGGTGACATGCAATCCGCAGAGCGCAAAGCGGGAACGCACACATCCATTCACATTCCGGTTAGTCCCCTGGGGTTTGCCCGGATGTCAGGCAGCCGCGTGCGCCCATCGCGCGAGGCATGCAGCCCGTGGTTTCCCGGAGCGGCCGAAGCCTGTATCGTGGCGTGACTGCCGCATCAGGAACACAGGCGCGCCCTTAGAATGAACGATGCCGTCACCAAACCCAAGACGAAGGTACGCACCAAGACCGAGCGTCCGCGGCTCTACAAGGTGATCCTCGTCAACGACGACTTCACGCCGCGCGATTTCGTGGTGATGATCCTGAAGGCGGAATTCCGCATGACCGAGGACCAAGCCTACAAGGTGATGATCACGGCCCATAAGCTCGGCGTCTGCGTGGTGGCCGTGTTCACCAAGGACATCGCCGAGACCAAGGCGACGCGCGCGACCGATGCCGGCCGCGCCAAGGGCTATCCGCTGCTGTTCACTACCGAGCCTGAGACCTAGAGCATGATCTTTCGGAAAACCGGTTTCCACCTTTCCGGATCGTGCTTCAGGCCGGAGAACTAATCCTCTTCGCGAAGCCCGAACACGCGCTGCTCCGTCGCAAGGCCCGCGATCGGGAACGCGCCGAGATCGGTCCATGGTTCGGCACAGGCTCCGGCGAAAGTCTCCGAGGCGACCACGGTGCGCCTCAGCCGCGCGGCGATCTTCTCCAGCCGGGCCGCAAGATTGACGGCCGGACCGATGCAGGTGAAATCGAGCCGGTTGCCGCCGCCGATATTGCCATAGAGCAGCCGTCCGACATGCAGCGCGACGCCGAAGCGGAAGCGTTCCCCGGTGCCGCCGGCCGCGTATTCGAGCGCATCGACGCGGGCCCGCGAGGCGCGCGCCGCCGCAAGGACGCGGGCGCAGACCTCGGTCGGATCGCCGCCCTGCTCGCGAAACGGAAACACGGCGAGCAGGCCGTCGCCCATGAACTTCAGCACCTCGCCGCCCTGCTCGCGGATCGGATCGACCTGGCAGTCGAAATAGTGGTTGAGGATCGCCACCACGTCCTCAGCCGGCAGGCGATCGGACAAGGGCGTGAAGCCGCGCAGATCCGACAGCCAGATCGCCGCATCCAGCGTATCGGTGTGGCCGCGGCGGATCTGGCCGCCCAGAATACGCTCTCCGGCGCTATTGCCGACATAGGTGTCGAGCAGCATCGAGGCCGTACGTCGAAGCGTGACGATCTCGGTGTAGCGCGCCAAAGCCGGCATCAGCGAGCGAATCGCATTCAGATGCGCGTCGGTGAAGCCTGTTGGAGATTTGGTGGTCCAACTCGACGCGTGGACCGCACGGTCGATGAAGGTCAAAGGTAGAGTGAAATAGTCTGTCACGCCTTCGGCCCGCAGATCCATCAGGATCGGAAAGAGCTCGGCTTCCCGATCGCGAGGATCGGCCCTGAACTCGGTCCCCTGCTCGAACACGCGCGCAAGCGGGCTGTCCCTGTAGGCCGGCGTGCTCTCGAAGCCGAAATCGACCGAGCCCATCTCGACCTCCGCCCCCTGGCGCCAGATGAAGCTGCGGCCGGCGATATCAGGATGAAGGGTGCGGACGAACACGCCCACGCGCCACAGCGGCACGCCGAGCCCGACCAGACGATCGCAGCATTCGGACATCATCTGGCTCGGCGTCGCCGCGGAGCGCGCGCCGTCGACCAGCCAGTCCTTGATGTCCCGCAGCTTGGAAGCGTCCATGGGACGACACTAGGCGAGCAGCGTGGCAACAGCAAACAGCCGCGGCGGCAGCGTGCGGCTACCCCACCTGGCCGCGATGGCGCAGCAGATGATCGGCCAGCACACAGGCCATCATCGCCTCGCCGACGGGAACCGCGCGGATGCCGACGCAGGGGTCGTGACGGCCCTTGGTCAGGATCTCGGTCTCCTGGCCCGAGCGGTCGACGGTCTGGCGCGGGGTGAGGATCGACGAGGTCGGCTTGACCGCGAAGCGCAGCACGATCGGCTGTCCCGTGGCGATGCCGCCGAGAATGCCGCCGGCATTGTTGGAGAGGAAGCGCGTGCCGTCATTGGCCGAGCGCATCTCGTCGGCATTCTCCTCGCCGGTCAGCTCGGCCGCACCAAAGCCGGCGCCGATCTCGACGCCCTTCACGGCGTTGATGCTCATCATCGCCGCGGCGAGATCGGCATCGAGCTTGCCGTAGAGCGGCGCGCCAAGTCCCGCCGGCACGCCCTCGGCGACGATCTCGAGCACGGCGCCGATCGACGAGCCGGACTTCCTGATGCCGTCGAGATAGTCCTCGAAGAACGCCGCCTTGTCCTTGTCGGGGCAGAAGAAGGGATTGCGCGCGACCTCGTCCCAGTCCCAGTTGCCGCGATCGATCTTGTGCGGCCCCATCTGCACCAGCGCACCGCGCACCTTCACGTCCGGCAGGACCTTGCGCGCGATCGCGCCGGCGGCGACGCGCGTCGCGGTCTCGCGCGCCGAGGAACGACCGCCGCCGCGATAGTCGCGCAGGCCGTATTTGGCCTCGTAGGTGAAGTCGGCGTGACCGGGACGAAACTTGTCCTTGATCTCGGAATAGTCCTTGGAGCGCTGGTCGGTGTTCTCGATCAGGAGCGCGATCGGCGTGCCCGTGGTGACCTGCACGCCCGTGTCGGGATCAGCCATCACGCCTGACAGGATCTTCACCTGGTCCGGCTCCTGGCGCTGGGTGGTGAAGCGCGACTGGCCGGGACGGCGGCGGTCGAGATCACGCTGGATCTCGTCGGCGGCGAGCGGGATCCGCGGCGGACAGCCGTCGACCACGCAGCCGATGGCCACGCCATGGCTCTCACCGAAGGTGGTGACGCGGAACATGTGGCCGAAGGTGTTGAAGGACATGAGCTGATCACCCAACCGGAAAAACCATCATTCCGGGATGGTCCGAAGGACCAGACCGGACTCTCGAGATTCCGGGTTCGCCTCTGCAAGGCGCACCGGAACGACGGAGACAAACTAACTGTACTTCTCGAACCCGTTCTCGCCGAACACATAGACCGCGCCCTGCTGGATCGGCAGGTCGACGGCGCCGTGCGGCGTCTCGAAGCCCAGCGCGACCATCAGCGCCCGCGCCGTGCCGCCATGGGCGACCGCCACGATATCGCCAGACAGCCCATCGTACCAGTCGCGCACGCGGCGCTCGACGTCGGCATAGGTCTCGCCGCCCTCGGGCGCCAGCGACCATTTGTCGGTCAGCCGCCTGGCATAGAAGGCGGGATCGGCCGCCTGCATTTCCGGCAGCGTCGCCCCTTCCCATTTGCCGTAGCCGATCTCGCGCAGCCGGGCATCGAGCGCATAGCCCTCGGCTGGCAGGCTCAGGGTCTCACGCACCAACTCCATGGTCGCGCGGGCGCGGCTGAGGGGGCTAGCGACGTAGGGCAGGCGCGCCGCATCATGGCCGTTGCGCGCAGCGAGCTCGGCCAGGATGTTGCCGGCCTGCACCGCCTGCACCCGCCCGAGCGCGTTCAGCGGAATGTCCTGCGTGCCTTGCAGCCGGCCGAGCGCATTCCATTCCGTCTCGCCGTGGCGGATGTAGTAGATCGTGGGCCGTGGCATTGCGCGTTGACGTTATTCCTTGGCGCCGACGGAATTGTTCAGCGAGATGTCGGGCGCCTCGGGCCGCTTCATGCCGACGACATGATAGCCGGAATCGACGTGATGCACCTCGCCGGTGACGCCGCGCGACAGGTCGGACAAGAGATACAGCGCGCTGTCGCCGACCTCGTCGATGGTCACGGTCCGGCGCAGCGGCGCGTTGTATTCGTTCCACTTCAGGATGTAGCGGAAGTCGCCGATGCCCGAGGCGGCCAGCGTCTTGATAGGTCCTGCCGAGATCGCATTGACGCGGATGTTCTTCTCGCCGAGATCGGCGGCGAGATAGCGCACGCTGGCTTCCAGCGCGGCCTTGGCGACGCCCATCACGTTGTAGTGCGGCATCCACTTCTCGGCGCCGTAATAGGTCAAGGTGATGATCGAGCCGCCGTCGGTCATCAGCTTCTCGGCGCGCTGCGCGATCGCCGTCAGCGAGTAGCAGCTGATCAGCATGCTCTTGGAGAAATTGTCCTGCGTGGTTTCGATGTAGCGGCCGTCGAGCTGGTCCTTGTCGGAGAAGGCGATGGCGTGGACCACGAAATCGATCTGGCCCCACTTCTCCTTGAGCACGTCGAACACCGCGTCGATGGTCGTGGGATCGGTGACATCGCAATGGCCGAGCACGAGCCCGCCGAGCTCGGCCGCCAGCGGCTCGACCCGCTTCTTCAGCGCGTCGCCCTGGTAGGTCAACGCGATCTCCGCGCCGGCCGCGCGCGCGGCCTTGGCGATGCCCCAGGCGATCGAGCGGTTGTTGGCCACGCCAAGGACGACCCCGCGCTTGCCCTGCATCAAACCTGAAATCTGCGCCATGCGGCTTCCCATCGAACTGATTATTAAGGACTGGACGTACACCACCGGTCTGGCCCGGTACAGCCCCATTCCGCCCGCTCTGTGGCAAACTCCCCCGCAGGGCTTGCGGTCCGGAATACGCTGATCATCGCGGGGTTATGATCTTTGCAAGACGCCGGCTGCGGCCTGCGCCCTTGTCATCGCAGCGAACAGCCGCAGGGCATTCCATGAACGCGTTCCGCCAGAGCGTCGAGACCATGATTCCGGCACTGCGCCGTTATGCCCGGGCGCTGGCGCGCGACATGGACGCGGCCGACGAACTGGTCCAGGACACGCTGGTGCGGGCGCTGCGCTCGGAGCGGCTGTTCCTGGGCGGCGACATCAGGAGCTGGCTGTACACGATCCTGACCAATCTGAACAAGAACCGCCGGCGCTCCTTGGCGCGGCGGCCGCACTTCATGCCGCTCCAGGACGACAATGCCGACGCCAGCGGCACCGAGGCCGAGGGCCGGGACATCGAGCACGCGCTGGCGACCCTGGTGGAGGAGCAGCGCGCGGCGCTTCTCCTCGTCGTGCTCGAAGGCCTGAGCTACCGCGAGGTCGCCGACATCCAGGGTGTCCCAATCGGCACCGTGATGTCCCGCCTCGCCCGCGCCCGCGCCCATGTCCGTGCCGTGCTCGAGGGCGAGCGGCCGGCGCTGCGGAGGGTGAAATGACCACTGCACAAAAGCCGCCCTGCCATGTTCGGCTGCCCAAGCCTGCAGCGACCGCGCATCGCCGCAGCCGCCCGATTGCAACGAGATCCCGATGATGACCGAGCCGACCATTCCCGTCACCGAAGACGAGCTGCACGCCTATGTCGACAACGAGCTGCCGGCCGAGCGCCGCAGCGACGTCGAGCGCTGGCTGGCCGCGCATCCGGCGGACGCCGAGCGGGTGCAATCCTGGCGCAGCATGGCTGAGGCGCTCCATGCCCGCTACGATTCGATCGTCAACGAGCCGGTGCCGCCGCGGCTCGACCTCGACGGCCTGGAGCGCCGGCCGCGGCGCTGGGTCGTCGCGGCCATGGCGGCAAGCGTGGCGGCCTTCGCGGTCGGCGGCGCGGTCGGCTGGGTCGCGCGTGGCGCCGCGTCCTCGCCGTCGCCGCTGCAGGCCCTTGCCGGCGAGGCGCTCGATGCGCACCGGCTCTATGTCGTGGAGGTGCGCCATCCGGTGGAGGTTCCTGGCGACGAGAAGGCCCATCTGCAGCAATGGCTGACGCGGCGCTGCGGTCGCACCGTGCAGGCGCCGGAGCTGGAAGCCACCGGACTGAAGCTCGTCGGCGGCCGGCTGCTGCCCGGGCCGACCGGCCCGGCGTCCTTCCTGATGTACGAGAGCACCTCCGGCGAGCGCTTCACGGTGTATGCGACCAAGGTCGGGATTGAGGCGGCCGAGATGCGCTATACGGCGCAGGGCAACACCGCTGCACTCTCGTGGGCGGAGCGCGGCGTCAGCTACGTCGTCAGCGGCGGCAGTGACCGGACGCGTCTCACTCAGGTCGCGCGCCTTGTTTATGACCAGACCGAACGGGCGGGCGGCTAGCGGCGGACCATTGCCCGATTTCGCGAGGTGCCGGCCTCGGCGCGATTACGGCCGTGATCAGAAGCGTTTGCAGGATGGCCGCGAGCGCTGCCCGAGAGGATCCTGATCCCCGCATGGCTCAGGCGGGAGACACGCCAGGGTCGGCGCCGCAATTCGGTCACCGGAAATCTGGAATCAGGTCACCGGCACGTCTCAATATAGCGCCAAATGTTCACGAAAAAATGAGGAGTGTTCGATCCGCCGATCGACACGGAAGCGGCCTCGATTGGGGTTTTGTACCGCGCTGGTCCCCCTTTCGAGGCCGCACTTTTTTCTCAGCTTTCCAGCTCGTCCTTCAGCTTTCAGCCGAGTGGTCCGCAACGCGCAACCTCAGGAGAGGTTGCTGCGCGGATTGTAGGGATGACGGTCGCGCCACTTGGTCATCAGGGCCTCGAGCTCGGCGTCGTTGCCGTCGGGCAGCACGATCCGGGTGGTGACGAACAGATCGCCGGCCGAGCCGTCGCTCTTGGGCAGGCCCTTGCCCTTGAGCCGGAAGGTCCGGCCGCTGGAGGTGTTCTTCGGGATCGACAGCTCGACCGCGCTGCCGAGCGTCGGCGCCCTCACCTTGGCGCCCAGGACCGCCTCGTAAAGCGTGATCGGCAGATCGAGCCTGAGGTCGCTGCCCTCGACCTTGAAGAACGGATGCGGCGCGATCTGGATCGTGATCAGGAGATCACCCGGCCGGTGTCCGGGCGCGCTCTCGCCCTGCCCCTTCAGCCTAATCTGCTGGCCGGCGGTAACACCGGCGGGGACCTTGACGTTGAGCTCCTTGCCCGACGGCAGCCGCACCCGCTTCTCGCCGCCCTTGACGGACTCCTCGAGCGAGACCGACATCGCAACCTTCAGATCGAGGTCGAGGCCGACACCGCCGGTATCGAACTCGAACGAGCCGCCGCCGCCGCGCCCAGCGCGCGCGCCGGCGCCGCCGAACATGCTGTTCAGAATGTCCTCGAATCCGCCACCGCCGAAGCCGCCGCCCGGCCCGCCGCCGCTGCGGAAGGTATAGCTCTCGAAGCCGCCCCCCGGCCCGCCGCGGCCGGCGCCGCCACCCGGAAAGCCCTGGAAGCGCGGCTTGCCGTCAGCGTCGATCTCCCCGCGATCGAACTGCTTGCGCTTCTCCTCGTCGCCCAGGATCTCGTTGGCCGAATTGATCTCGGCAAACCGCGCCGATGCCTTCGGGTCATCCTTGTTGCTGTCGGGATGATGCTTCTTGGCGAGCTTGCGATAGGCGCTCTTGATGGCCGCAGCGCTGGCGCTTCGCGGCACCCCCAAGACCTCATAGGGGTCGCGCATCCGTCACGTCTCCTTACAGAAAGTCAGATACTAACCTATGGGCTCCCCGCCCGCTTCGCATTTCATCTGGGGAGTCCGTTGTATTTTTGCAACGGGTTCCAGACGACCCCGGCTAGCTTTGCTGCCAGGGTTTGAGCGTCTGGATGTCCCAGCGCCCACGCTCGATACGGCACGCCGAGCCCTGCAGCCAGCGTTCCGTCTTGCCGTTGACGTAGCTCGCCAGGAAATCGCGGCACGTGCGGCCGTTGTCGGCCGTGTAGGACTTGGCGATCGGCGTCACCGAGCCGCGGGCGCCGGTCTGGGGATTCTGCCACGGCTGGCTGGAATCCTTGCTCCCCTTGGTCAGCACGTCCGACGCGGCGTTGCGGGCAAAAGCGAGATCGGCTTCGGTCGGCTCGCGCTCGGGCGGCGAGCTGACCGCGCCGGTGATCTCCGCATCGTCCATCTTGGCAAAGGCCGTTTCAGGGCGCGACAGGCTGCAGCCGCCGCCGGACAGGCCGATTAGAATGAGTGTCAAAGCCGTGCCGGCATGACCGATCGCGGATAGGCCAAGCCGGACCGATGCCCTATATAGGGCCGGACCAGAATGGACTTGCACGCGCCTGGCCGCGGGTGAACGCAAAACTCGGACTCCCCATACACATGACCGACCCCACGAGCATCAAACACCAGACAACCTTAACATCCGGTACATCGGCCGATTTTACCCAGGCCGGCGAGCCGTTTGCGCTGTTTGCGGCGTGGTTTGCCGAAGCCGGCAAGAGCGAGCCCAACGATCCGAATGCGATGGCGCTGGCAACGGTCGACGACAGCGGGCTGCCTGACGTGCGCATGGTGCTGATGAAGGGCTATGACGAGGACGGCTTCGTCTTCTACAGCCACAAGGCCAGCCAGAAGGGCCGCGAGCTCGCCGCCAATCCGAAGGCCGCGCTGCTGTTTCACTGGAAATCGCTGCGCCGCCAGGTCCGCATCCGCGGCCTCGTGGCGCCGGTGACCGACGAAGAGGCCGACGCCTATTTCGCGACCCGGCCGAAGCAGGCGCAGCTCGGCGCCTGGGCCAGCAAGCAGTCGCAGCCGTTGGAGAGCCGCTTCGCGTTCGAGCAGGCGATCGCCAAGGTCGCGGCGCAATACATCATCGGCGAGGTGCCGCGCCCGCCAGGATGGAGCGGCTGGCGCATCACTCCCGTCAGCATGGAGTTCTGGCACGACCGGCCATTCCGCCTGCACGACCGCATCGAATTCCGGCGCGAGGCTTCGGGCCGGCCGTGGACCAAGGTGCGGATGTATCCGTAGAGGATCGCCGCGCGGGCTTGCGCCCGGCCTCCAGGCGTCCGATACGCCAACGAATCGCCATCGCGCGCGTGAATCAGGCGCCGAACGCACAACCATTGTGGTAAGTTGATCCCGTCCGGGATCGTGAAAGACGCAGTTCATGCCGACCTCTTCCAATCAGCCACGGCGCACGATGCTGCTGACCGGTGCCAGCCGCGGCATCGGTCATGCCACCGTGATCCGCTTCTCATCAGCCGGCTGGCGCGTCCTCACCTGCTCGCGGCACCCCTTTCCCGAAGAATGCCCGTGGGGCGCCGGCCCCGAGGACCACGTCCAGGTCGACCTGTCCGATCCCCAGGACACCGTGCGCGCGATCGCCGAGATCAAACAGCGGATCGACGGCGGCGAGCTGCACGCGCTGGTCAACAACGCCGCGATCTCGCCGAAGGGCGCGGGCGGTGCCCGGCTCGGCACCGTCGACACCGACCTCGACACCTGGAATCACGTCTTCCGCGTCAACTTCTTCGCGCCGATCATGATGGCGCGCGGCCTGATCAAGGAGCTGAAGGCGGCCAAGGGCTCCGTCGTCAACGTCACCTCGATCGCCGGCTCGCGCGTGCATCCCTTCGCCGGCGCGGCCTACGCGACCTCCAAGGCGGCGCTGGCCGCCCTGACCCGCGAGATGGCGTCGGATTTCGGCCGGGTCGGCGTCCGCGTCAACTCGATCGCGCCGGGCGAGATCGACACCTCGATCCTGTCGCCGGGCACCGAGAAGATCGTGCAGGAGCAGATCCCGATGCAGCGCCTCGGCACGCCCGACGAAGTCGCCAAGATCATCTACGTGCTGTGCTCGGAGACCAGCTCCTACGTGAACGGCGCCGAGATCCACATCAACGGCGGCCAGCACGTCTGAGCCATTCGGCGCGGAGACGGTTGCCCGTGTTCGATTTGGTTCATGGCGGCTTGCCACGTTCGGCAAGTTCCCGATGACCGCGCGAAGGCGTGATTAACGCCATCTCCGAAGATCGATACGGACCTACCGACCACCACAAACAAGACAGCGCTCCCGGAGGGAACGCTGTTCATGGGATGGGATCGGCGTACTGAATTTCCAGTCGCTGGCTGCGCGGGCGGCATTGCCTGAATACCGTCCGGTCGAGAACGGTCGTTCAGCCTTCGCACACCAAACCGCGCAGAATCTGCGCGGCGCGCCAGCGCAGGCGGTCGGACTCGACGTTGAGGGCGCTGGAGCAATCATCGTCGCGCTCGTCCTCCTCGAGATCGGCGCCGCAGTAGCGGCAGGTGCGCGGCGACAGCGCATGGGCCACGACGATGTCGGCGCGGCTGCGCTGATAGCTGGCAAGATCGATCACGTTGTTCGATGCCATTATGCGTTTCTCAACCATTGCCGCCGCCTCTTGGATAAGGCGCGATGAACGCGCCCTCGAGCTCTGCCTTGCATGCCACGCGCCGAGGCGCTCGTTGTTTGTCATGCTGGTGCAGATTTATCGCAGAGAAGTTTCGATCAAACGTTCAGCGTTCCCGTCAAATTTTACCTGAGGAATTGGGGCGGCTTTGCAGCGGCATTGCAGCCGGCCTAACAAGTATTTCCTATTATGTGTTGCATCTCACCGCTTGTGTCACCTGAGGTGCATAGCGACGGACTCTGCCCCGCTGCTAACAACGGGGCGCGAATGAGGCATCACCTGGAATGACGGCACAATGTCGCAGGCCTCGCCCAGATTTGTCGCCAGAGCCTGGATTTTCAGGCCAGCGGCACTACAGCCACTTCTTCAATTTGAAGATGTAGTACGGCACGATCGCACAGATCAGCATCAGCACCAGCGCCATCGGATAGCCGTGCACCCATTCGAGCTCCGGCATCATCTTGAAGTTCATGCCGTAGATCGACGCGATGAGGGTCGGCGGCATCAGCACCACCGCCATCACCGAGAACAACTTGATGATGTTGTTCTGCTCGAGGTTGACGACACCGAGCATCGCATCCAGCACGAAGGTGATCTTGCCCGCGAGATAGGACGCGTGGTCGGTCAGCGAGGCGACGTCGCGCTGCATGGTCTTGAGCTGCTCGCGCATATCCTTCGACCACTTCACGCCTTCGACGACCGCAGAGAGAAACGTGACGAGACGACCGATCGACACCAGGCTCTCACGCACCTTCGAGGTCAGGTCGCCCTTGCGCCCGATCGCGATCAGGATCTGCGAATACTGCTTGGCGTGCCCGTGACGCTCATTGTTCGGCTCGAAGATCTCGTGGCTGACCTGGTCGATATCGGCCCCGACCTTCTCGAGAATGTCGGCGCAGCGGTCGATTACCGCATCGAGCAACTCCATCAGCACCATCTCGCCGGTGATCCCGGGCGCACAGTTGCGAGCGAGCTTTGCCTCCACCACGGCGAACGGTCGCGGCTGGTCGTAGCGGACCGTCACCAGACGGTGGCCCGCCAGGATGAAGGTGACGGCGGTGGTCCTGGGCATATCGGAGTCCGAGTGGCACATCAGCGTAGCCGTCATGTAGCGGGCGCCGTTCTCGATATAGAGGCGGCTGGAGATCTCGATCTCCTGCATGTCCTCGCGCGTCGGCACCGCAATCCCGGCCAGCTTTTCGACGGCCCGATCCTCGGCACTGCTCGGGTTCACCAGGTCGACCCAGACCGCATTGTCCGGCAGAGCCGCGGGATCGGTGATCGCCGCCTTCTTCAGCGCGGTTTCGGACGGGACGAACACCGAGAACATGGACAAACTCCGAATCGCGAAACCTGAATTTCGGGGACTTAGCGGTGGGATGCTGCCGCCTTGTGACGCAGCTTGCGAGTCCGGTCCATCGGCTTTTCGCGCCAATGCTCCGCGGCCTCTCGCGCGGCGCCGCGGGGGAGCTGACCGTGCCATTCGAAGCACAGCTGTGGACGACTGCCCGCAACTTTGCGGCAAAAAAGCAACAATCGCGGCGCTGCAGCGTGACCTGTGCGTGTATCGGCTGGAATTGAGAACGATTTTGACGATAATGGGACATGTGGAATCGCGCTGCAGTGGCGCGGCCGTGTCATTGCAACGTCAGCTGTCGATTGGAATTGGTGACATGTCGCTGAAGGTGAAACTCGGACTCCTGGCCGCCGGCCTGATGCTGTCGGGCTGCATGCAGGCCACGACGTACGAGGCGACCAACACCCAGGCCTTCAAGCCGAAGGACAAGGAACTTCTCGCGAAGATCCGCTACACCAACACGCCGGTGGCCGAGCCCTATCGGCGCGCGATCGTCGACTATCACCGCAAGGAAGCTCCGGGCTCGATCGTCGTCGATTCCGACAGCCACTACCTCTATTACGTGCTGGATGGCGGCAAGGCGATCCGCTACGGCATCACCGTCGGCGAAGAGGCCATGGCCTGGTCGGGCATTGCCAAGGTCGGCGCCATGACCGAGTGGCCGGCTTGGCATCCGACCAAGGGCGAGATCGAGCGTCTGGGCGTTCCGACCTTCGTCGCCCCGGGCCCCGACAATCCGATGGGCTCGCGCGCGATGTACCTCTATGCCAACGGCAAGGACACGCTGTTCCGCATCCACGGCACCAACCAGCCGGAATATATCGGCGCCTCGATCTCCTCGGGCTGCATCCGCCTGACGAACGAGGACGCGATCGACCTCTATAACCGGGTGAAGGTCGGCACCATCGTCGTGGTACTCGATCCGAAGAAGGGTGATTCGCCCTACAAGCCGCAGATGGCGCTGCAGGGCGGGGGCACCTACGCTGCGATGCAGTGAGCCTCGGCTGAAGCCGGCACGATATCAAAAAGCCGAGAAACGCGTTTAGCAGCCTTTCCAAGGGCGCCGGTCACCCGGCGCCTTTTGTTTTGGGGGCTAGAACAATCCGCGGAAAGGATCCCAGCCACGACGGCTGTGATGGCGCGTCCGAGAAGCCGGCTTCGACGGCGAAGCCCGACCCACGCGGGGACTGTTCTGTGCGCGCTGGTCCCGCCCGGCTGCATTCCGCACCGTGTCGGAAGCTGCGGTCGGCGCGCGCGCCTCTGCCGCGGAGCTTCCGGGCTCTTGCTGTTCAGGCGCCGACTGGGACGCGGTCCGCCGGCTGCGGGCCGTTGCAGCGGGCTTTGTGGCCGGAGGCCCTGCTTCCGCGTCGGCCCGTCGGGAGCTGTCGTCAGCAGAAGGATTCTCCGCTGCGGCCGAGGGGTCGGCCTTCCTCTCGTCGGCGCCGGCGCGACCGCCGTCGTTGTGCTCGGCTTTGGTGCTCGGGCTCTTCCGGGCGTTTTCGGTGCCGGCCTGCGCGGTCTCGCGTGGCGGCGCGTCTTCGGGTCTGGCGGCGGGCATCAGGGGCGCGACCTTCGGCAGCGGATCCAGCACGTCCCATTGGCAGATCCGGTAATTGTTCCGCCGCTCCATCAGGTCGAGATGGATGTGGTCCTCGTGGTACCAGTCGGAATCGGGGCCGAGCACCGTGGAGAAATGAGTGCAGACCGCGTGCAGCACCGCCTCGCGCAAATCGCGCGGCTGGGTGCGGTCGGTGAGATCGACCAGGCGGCCGTCGGCCAGCTTGAACCCTTGGACATCCAGCGCATTGGCACGGCCGTGCTCCGATAGCTGCGCGCCGCTGACATTGTTGCGGCCGCGACACTGATATGAATCGAAATTGTCGAGCGCGGTGACCGCGCTGCCGAGCCGCTCGGCCAGCGGCGCCACGTTGTTGCGCACCCAGTTGACGACCGCGGTCGCCATCGGACAACGCATGGTCGCCGCGGGCGTCAGCGCCACCCTGCGCTTGTCAGGCAGCACCACCGCCTCCAGCCGCACCAGGTCCTCGCCGCCGCAGCCGCCAGGCCCCTTGATCGGCGGAATCGATGGCGCGATCGCGACCTCTTCGGTCAGGGCCAGCCGGCAGGCCGAAGGCGGCGGCGGGGCTTGGACATCCGCCTTCGGACCGCCGCTGGCCGCGTCGCGCGGAGCGGCATCCTCACCGTTGGCCGCCTGCCGCGCCGGCGCGTCGGCTGGCCGCGGCTGCGGAAGCGGCACCTTGGCAACGTCGTCGGCCGGCTTCGCTGCGGGCTCAGAGGCCGCGGGCGGGCTGCGGTGCGCCGATTTCGCGGCCGCCGCCGGCACCGCCATGAGCCAGCTCAATGCGATCGCCACGGCCACAGCGCTAACCATCACGCCCGGCGCGACGTCGTGGCCATCACAAGCCCATTTGCGTCGGGTGCGGCGCGCGCTAAAATTGACCAAAGAGACCAAAAGACCCTCGCTGCAAGCGAATACCGGAGGAACGACCTGATGCTTGGTTTGATGCAAGACTGGCCCCTGCTTTGTCACCGGATCATCGAGCATGCGGCGACAATCCACGGCTCCCAGGAGGTCGTGACCCGCTCGGTCGAAGGCCCCATCGTTCGCACCACCTATCGGCAAATCCACGACCGCGCTCTCAAGGTCTCGCAGAAGCTGACGCGCGACGGCATCAAGCTGGGCGACCGCGTCGCCACCATCGCCTGGAATACCGGCCGTCATCTCGAGGTCTGGTACGGCATCATGGGAATCGGCGCGATCTGTCACACGGTCAATCCGCGCCTGTTTCCCGAGCAGATCGGCTGGATCATCAACCATGCCCAGGACCGCATCGTCATCACCGATCTGACGTTCGTGCCGATCCTCGAGAAGCTCGCCGACAAGCTGCCGAGCGTCGAGCGCTACATCGTGCTGACCGACGCCGCGCACATGCCGCAGACGACGCTCAAGAATGCCGTCGCCTACGAATCGTGGATCGGCGAGGCCGACGGCGATTTCGCCTGGGGGACCTTCGACGAGAACACCGCAGCCGCGATGTGCTACACGTCCGGGACCACCGGTGATCCGAAAGGTGTGTTGTATTCGCATCGGTCCAACGTGCTGCATGCGTTGATGGCCAATAGCCGGGATTCACTCGGTACGTCCGCAGCAGACACAATGCTTCCGGTGGTTCCGCTGTTCCATGCCAACAGCTGGGGCATTGCCTTCTCCGCTCCCTCGATGGGCACCAAGCTGGTGATGCCCGGCCCCAAGCTCGACGGCGCGTCCGTCTACGAGCTGCTCGACACCGAGAAGGTGACCTACACCGCCGGCGTGCCGACGGTGTGGCTGATGCTGCTGCAGCACATGCAGGCGCATAACCTCAAACTGCCGCATCTGAAGATGGTCGTGTGCGGCGGCTCGGCGATGCCGCGCTCGATGATCCAGGCCTTCCTCGACATGGGCATCGGCGTGCGCCATGCCTGGGGCATGACCGAGATGAGCCCGATCGGCACGCTCGCCACCCTGAAGCCGCCGTTCCTCGCCGCCGACGGCGACGCCAAGCTCGATGTGCTGCAGACCCAGGGCTTCCCGCCGTTCGGGGTCGAGATGAAGATCACCGACGATGCCGGCACCGAGTTGCCGTGGGACGGCAAGACCTTCGGCCGGCTCAAGGTGTCCGGTCCCGCGGTGTCGAAGGCCTACTACAAGGTCGACAGCAACATCCTCGACGATGAAGGCTTCTTCGACACCGGCGACGTCGCCACCGTCGATGAACATGGCTACATGCGCATCACCGACCGCTCCAAGGACGTCATCAAGTCCGGCGGCGAATGGATCTCCTCGATCGACCTCGAGAATCTCGCCGTCGGCCATCCCGCCGTCGCCGAGGCTGCCGTCATCGGCGTCTATCATCCGAAATGGGACGAGCGCCCGCTGCTGATCGTGCAGTTGAAGCCCGGCCAGACCACGACGCGCGAGGACATCCTGAAATACATGGAAGGCAAGATCGCCAAATGGTGGATGCCCGATGACGTCGCCTTCGTCGACGGCATCCCGCACACGGCAACGGGCAAGATCCTGAAGACTGCGCTGCGCGACCAGTTCAAGAGCTATCGCTTCCCCAACGCCGCTGCCTAGCAACCACTCCCGCTCCGCGCGAGACTCACGGCCCCTGCGCCCCGCGGGGGCCGTTTGCGTTCCGCGCAAAAAGTTCCATCGCCCTCGCCTCGACCAAAGGCGAATAGGAAGCCCATGGGCGCGTTCCTAAGGTCCGGCACCATAAAAAACGAGGGAACGCCACCATGCTAAAATCAACCCGCCTGCTGCCCTGGCTGCTGGGAGCATCACTGGCCGCCACGGCCGCTCACGCCGCTGGCAACAAGGTCGTGATCGGCGACATCGACGACATGTCCGGACTCTATGCCGACGTGATCGGGCCGGGCGGGGTCGAGGCTGCAAAGATGGCGATCGAGGATTTCGGCGGCAGCGTGCTCGGCAACAAGATCGAGTTCATGGAGAGCGATCATCAGAACAAGCCGGACGTCGGCGCCCAGAAGTTGCGCGAGTGGGCCGATCGCGACGGGGTCACCATGATCCTCGGCGGCTCCAATACGGGGGTCAGCCTCGCGATGGCCAACGCCGCCAAGGAGAAGAAAATACCGTTCATCGCGATCGGTGCCGCCGGCGCCTCGCTGACCGGCAAGGACTGCACGCCCTACACCGTCCACTACGCCTACGATACGACCTCGCTCGCCAACGGCACCGCTAAGACCATGGTCAGCCAGGGCGGCAAGAGCTGGTTCTTCCTGACCGCCGACTACGCCTTCGGCACCCAGTTGCAGGAAGCCGCGTCCAAGGTGGTCGAGGCCAATGGCGGCAAGGTGGTCGGAGCGGTCCGCGTGCCGCTCTCCACGTCGGACTTCTCCAGCTATCTGCTGCAGGCGCAGGGCTCGGGCGCGCAGGTTCTGGGCCTCGCCAATGCCGGCAACGACTTCACGAACTCGATCAAGGCCGCGGATGAATTCGGCATCGCCAAGACGATGAAGCCGGCGGCACTGCTCGCCTTCATCAGCGACATCCACAGTCTCGGCCTGAAGACCGCGCAGGGTCTCTATCTCACCACCGGCTGGTATTGGGACCTCAACGACAAGACCCGTGCTTTCGCCAAGCGCTACTACGAAAAGACCAAGCGCGAGCCGACCATGAACCAGGCCGCCTACTACTCGGCGACGATCACCTATCTCAACGCCGTGAAGGCGGCCGGCACCACCGAGTCCGACAAGGTCATGGACCAGCTGCGCAATATGAAGATCGACGACATGTTCACGTCCAACGGCAAGATCCGCGCCGACGGCCTGATGGAGCATGAGATGTACATCATGCAGGTCAAGAAGCCGGAGGAGTCGAAGTACCCCTGGGACTACTACAAGCTGATCCAGACGATGTCCGGCGAGGAGGCATTCGGCAAGCTTTCGGAGTCCGCCTGCCCGCTGGTGCATTCGCATTGAGCATCTGACGCAAGCCTGACCAAGGCAGCCACGGCCCCTCCCCTTTGGCGGGGCCGTGGCGTTGCGTGCCGCCGTGGCGTTGACGTGGCGCAAGGCGGGCATGCCGGGCCGCATCTAGAAGGTGGGCATGAGTTCAAGAGCGCGCCTCCCAGCGTCTACGACATGGCGCGACATACCGTCGACGGTGCTGACGCTCGGGCTGGTATCGCTCCTGATGGATATCTCCTCGGAGCTGATCCATGCGCTGCTGCCGGTCTTCCTCGCGACCGTGGTCGGCGCCTCCACGGTGACCATCGGCCTGATCGAAGGCGTGTCCGAGGCGACCGCCGCAATCACCAAGGTGTTCTCCGGCGCACTGTCCGACCGCATTGGCAAGCGCAAGCTGCTGGTCGCAATCGGCTATGGGCTGGCGGCATTGACCAAGCCGGTGTTTCCGCTCGCCAGCACATCATGGCAGATCCTCGCGGCGCGCTTCGTCGACCGCATCGGCAAGGGCATCCGCGAGGCGCCGCGCGATGCGCTGATCGCCGACGTCACGCCGGAAGGCATCCGCGGCGCGAGCTACGGCCTGCGCCAGGCGCTCGACACGATCGGCGCCTTTGCCGGTCCCCTCCTCGCCGTGGCGCTGATGGCGCTCTACGCCGACGACTTCCGGGCGGTGTTCTGGTGGTCGGCGCTGCCGGCCACGCTTGCCGTGCTGCTGATCCTGTTCGGCCTGCGCGAGCCGGCGCAGACCGCGCCTGCGGCGCGCCGGGACTGGCCGGTCCATGCGCGCGAGCTGCGCCGGCTGCCATCGGCCTATTGGATCGTGGTCGCCACCGGCGCGGTGTTCGCGTTGGCCCGCTTCAGCGAGGCGTTCCTGGTGCTGAAGGCGCAGGCCGACGGCCTCGCTCTCGCCCTGATCCCGTTGGTCTACGTGCTGATGAACCTGATCTATGCCGGCGTCGCCATGCCCGCCGGCATCCTCTCCGACCGCATCGGCCGCAACAACGTGCTGACCTGCGGCCTCGTGGTGCTGACAGCCGCCGACCTGACGCTGGCCTTCGTGCCCGGCCTGATCGGCACCGCGATCGGCGTCGCGCTGTGGGGCCTCTACCTCGGGCTGTCGCAGGGGCTGCTGTCGGCAATGGTCGCCGATACCGCCCCGCCGGATCTGCGCGGCACCGCGTTCGGCCTGTTCAACCTTGTGACCGGCGCTGCGCTGCTGGTCGCGAGCCTGCTGGCGGGATCGCTGTGGCACGCCTATGGGTCGCAGGCGACGTTCACGACCGGCGCAGCCTTCTCGATCGCAACCGTCCTGTTGATGCTGACGGCGTTGCGCAGCCGCCCGGACCGAGCCGCCTGACGCGGTCTCCGCATCAACCGCCCTCTCCGGGCCAAACGCCTCTTGAATTTGCGCCATCCGCGTGGTCTCACACGGGGTGATCCGGCCGCCCGGCAACGCAGGCAGCGGCCCAACCCCGGCAGTTCCTGACACGATGGCACGCAGGTTTCACGCCCCCTATCTGTCGGAGCCGATCTCCAGCCTCGCGACCTGGACCCGCAATCTGGCGGTGTTCTCGGTCGTCGCCGTGCTGGTCTCGATCCTGATCCTGCGCTTCGATTTTCTGGAGATGAAGCCGGCGCTGGCGACGTTCTTCGGCGCGCTGGGGCTCGCCGTGCTGTCGATCCTGCTCGGGCTTGCCGCCTTCGTCGCGATCTGGCGCAACGGCAGCCGCGGCATGAGCCGGATCCTGCTCGCCTTCATGATCGATGCGGTGGTGCTGGCCTATCCGGCCTACCTCGCGCTCCAGTACCGCAAGCTGCCGAAGATCTATGACATCACCACCGACCCGATCGATCCGCCGCGCTTCGAGGCTTTGGCGCCGCTCCGCAACGGCGACGGCACCAACACGGCCGTCTATGCCGGGCTGTATTCAGCCGAGCAGCAGCAGAAATTCTATCCGGACATCGAGCCGGTGCAGATCGAACTGCCGCCCGATCGCGCCTACGCGATCGCCCTGAAGCTGGTCAACCGGCGCAAATGGTTCGTGGTCGACGAACGCGCGCCCCAGCCGCCGCGCCGCGTCGGCCGCATCGAGGCGGTCGCGCGCACGCCGATCATGGGCTTCCGCGAGGACATCTCGATCCGCATCCAGCCCGACGGTGAGGATTCCCGCGTCGACGTCCGCTCCGCCTCGCGCTATTTCGAGTCAGATATCGGCAGCAATGCCGCGCGCGTGACCAAGCTGATCGAGGACCTGTCCAACGCCGGCGAGGCCGAGGCGCAGAAGCCGGTGAAGAAGGTCACGCCGCCGCCGGTGGCGGCGAAGGGCAATGCGAAGACGGTGAAGAAGTGAGCGGGGCGAATGGCGAATAGGGAGTAGCGAATAGGGAACGAAGTCTTCCCGGCTCGCACTCTTCCCCTACTCGCTATTCGCTACACCAGCCGATACGTCCCGCCGATCACCGGATCACCTTCCGTCGCGACCACGCCGCGGGCGACGAGGTCTTCCAGATGGGCCAGCACGGAATAGCCGGCCGCGGTGGTGAGCCGTGGATCGATGCCGATATAGATCGCGCGCACCATGGTCGGGATGTCGGCCTCGCCCTTGGCGAGGCGATGCAGGATCGAGGCCTCTCGGGCCTGGCGGTGGCGCATCAGGAAGCGCGTGTAGCGCGGTCCCTCCGGAATTTCCGGACCGTGACCTGAGAAATACAGCTCCTCGGGCCGCGCGGCGAGCCGCTCCAGCGAAGCCATGTAGTCGACCATCGAACCGTCGGGCGGCGCCACGATCGACGTCGCCCAGCCCATGACGTGATCGCCGACGAAGGTGGTGCTGCGCTCGGCCCAGGCGAAGGCGAGATGGTTGGCCGTATGGCCCGGCGTCGCCACGGCCTCGACCCGCCAGCCCCGCCCTTCGATCACATCGCCGTCAGCAACGGTGACATCCGGCGCAAAGTCGCGGTCGACGCCGGATTCCGGACTGTGCTTCTCACTCTCGTAGCGCGGCCGCGAGGCGCGATGCGGGCCCTCGGCATAGACGGTGGCGCCGGTCGCGGCCTTCAGCCGGCCGGTGTTCGGCGAGTGATCGCGATGCGTGTGCGTCACCAGGATGTGCGTGACGGTCTCGCCTCTGATGGCATCGAGCAGCGCCTGCGCATGGGCCTCGTTGTCCGGACCCGGATCGATGATCGCGACGTTGCCGGTCCCCACGATGTAGCTGACCGTGCCGGTGAAGGTGAACGGACTCGGATTGTTGCAGAGGACGCGGCGAATGCCCGGGCGGACCTGCTCGACGACGCCCGCCCGAAGCGGGAAGTTGCGGTTGAACGGGACGTCGTCATTCTCGGCCATGGCGTGCCTTCCCTGTGCATGGGGCAGATCGCCTGCCTCACTCGCTGCCGTCATCCCCCGCGAAAGCAGGGGATCCAGTACTCCGAGACGGCGATGAGCCTCGATGGGCCGGTGATTGCTGGATCGTCCGCTTTCGCGGACGATGACAGCGAGGGCGCAACGGCGACCGCGTATAGCGCCCTATGCAGCGAATGGGCGTCGCGCACAGCAGTTAGAAAAACGCCTGAATGCCGGTGATGGCGCGGCCGAGGATCAGCGCGTGGACGTCGTGCGTGCCCTCGTAGGTATTGACCGTCTCGAGGTTGGCGGCATGGCGCATCACCTGATACTCGATCGAGATGCCGTTGCCGCCGTGCATGTCGCGCGCGACGCGGGCGATGTCGAGCGCCTTGCCGCAATTGTTGCGCTTGACGATCGAGATCATCTCCGGGGCCATCTTGCCCTCGTCCATCAGGCGGCCGACGCGAAGCGAGGCCTGCAGGCCGAGCGCGATCTCGGTCTCCATGTCGGCGAGCTTCTTCTGGACCAGCTGCGTGGCAGCCAGCGGCTTGCCGAACTGCTTGCGGTCGAGCGTGTACTGGCGAGCGCGATGCATGCAATCCTCGGCGGCACCGAGCACGCCCCAGGAGATGCCGTAGCGGGCGCGGTTGAGGCAGCCGAACGGCCCCTTGAGGCCGGACACGTTGGGCAGCAGCGCGCTCTCCGGCACCACCACGCCGTCCATCACGACCTCGCCGGTGATCGAGGCGCGCAAGGAGAGCTTGCCGCCGATCTTCGGCGCCGACAGGCCCTTCATGCCCTTCTCCAGGATGAAGCCACGGATCTGGTTGTCATGCGCGGCCGACTTGGCCCACACCACGAACACGTCGGCGATCGGCGCGTTCGAGATCCACATCTTGCTGCCGGTCAGGCGATAGCCGTCGGCCACCTTCTCGGCGCGGGTCTTCATGCCGGCCGGATCGGAGCCGGCATCCGGCTCGGTCAGGCCGAAGCAGCCGACCCACTCGCCGCTGGCGAGCTTCGGCAGATACTTCTTGCGCTGGCTCTCGTCGCCATAGGCATAGATCGGATACATCACCAGCGAGGACTGCACCGAGTTCATCGAGCGGTAGCCGGAATCGACGCGCTCGATCTCGCGTGCCACGAGGCCATAGGCGACGTAGCTCGCATTGGCGCAGCCATATTCCTCCGGCAGGGTGATGCCGATCAGGCCGAGCTCGCCCATCTCGTTGAA
>BFBZ01000025.1_pt26 | contig 26059 bp, 24 predicted proteins | sample 1888401 | NCBI WGS metagenome assembly BFBZ01 (sample SAMD00112614, study PRJDB3348) | symbiont metagenome | host: Chara braunii
AGATCGGCGGAGAGGCCACGACCATCGATGCCGTAGACCCCGGTTGCATGGGCCTCGTCGACGATCAGGAACCCATGATGGCGGTCGGCCAGTTCAGCCAGTTCGGTCAACGGCGCTCTGTCGCCATCCATCGAATAGAGGCTTTCAACCGCGATCCAGGGATGTCCGGTTCCGCCAGCCTTGCGCCAGTTGCGGATGGCCTCGTCGAACGCGCCGACGTCGTTGTGCGGGACCGCGATGGCCTCGGCCCGGCCGGCCGCGATGCCCGCATGTGTGCTTGCGTGAACCAGCGCGTCATGCACGACAATGTCGCCGCGCTGCGGCAGGGTCGAGAGGATGGCCACATTGGCTGCATAGCCGCTGCCGAAAAACAATGCGCGTTCGGATCGGAAGAACGCGGCTGCTTCCGTTTCCAGTGCTTCGTGCTCGGGATGATTGCCGCGCAGCAGGCGCGATCCGCCGGCGCCGACGGCGACGCCGCGGGCGAGCGCGCTGGCGACGGCGGCGTTGAGACGTGCTGATTCAGCCAGCCCCAGATAGTCGTTCGATGTGAAATCGATGCCGCTCTGTTGCGCCAGGGTCCGGCGCTGTCCTTTCTGAGCGAGCTGACCCAGCATCCTCTCGTAGCGCGCCAGCCGCTCCTGGATCATTCGGCGCTCTCCAGCACCACCGGCGTCAGGCCGAGACGGCGCAGCAGGCTGGAGTCGCGGTCGTCTCCGGGGTTGTCCGCGGTCAGCAGGGTATCGCCGACGAAGATCGAATTGGCGCCGGCGAGAAAGCACAGTGCCTGCATCTCGTCATTCATGGCGGTGCGCCCGGCCGTCAGGCGCACGTGCGATTGCGGCATCAGGATGCGTGCGAGAGCAATGATTCGGATGAACTCGAAGGGATCGACAGGCGCGGCATTGGCCAGCTTGGATCCCGGCATCGGGATGAGCATGTTGATGGGAACGCTCTCCGGCGGCACCGGCAGGTTGGCCAGCGTCAACAGCATGTCGATGCGATCGTCGACGGTTTCGCCCATGCCGAGGATGCCGCCTGAGCAGACCTTGATGCCGGCCTCGCGCACGTGCTCCAGCGTCTCCAGGCGGTCGGCAAAGCTCCGCGTGGTGATGATCTCGCTGTAGAACCGCTCGGACGTGTCGATGTTGTGGTTGTAGTAGTCGAGCCCGGCCTCGGCGAGCGACGCCGCCTGGGGCGCCGTCAGCATGCCGAGGGTGACGCAGGTTTCGAGGCCAAGCGCTTTGACGCCCTCAACCATTGCAACGACAGTGTCGAGGTCCCGCTGTTTTGGATTGCGCCAGGCGGCGCCCATGCAGAAGCGCGACGAGCCATGATCCTTGGCCTGGGCCGCCGCCTGGAGCACCTGGCGCACGTCCATCAGCTTGGTCGCCTTGAGCCCGGTCTCGGCCGAGACCGACTGGCTGCAATAGCCGCAATCTTCCGGGCATCCGCCGGTCTTGATACTGAGCAGCTTGCTGAGCTGCACGCGGTTGGGATCGAAGTTTTCCCGGTGCACGGTCTGCGCGCGGAACAGGAGGTCGTTGAACGGAGTCGCATAGATCAGGCGGGCCTCCGCCTGCGTCCAGGACTTGAACGTCGACGTGGGAGCGGGGACAGCGACCGCGGGTGTGTCTTGCGTGGGGGTGGGCATCTCATCCTTTCAGGGCACCCGGGCGGTGCCTCAACGCGAAAGGGGCGGGCGCTGGGGTGGCTCCCAGATGGCCCCTATCTTGGAAAATCATAGATAATTTTGGGCTATGATCTATGATAGCGAGACCATACAGAGGTTGTTTAGACGCGCACGCGTTTTTATCATAGATAATCTATAGGAATGTCATGTCGCAAACGACTGCAGAGCGCATCGCGCGTGTCCTTGCAGAGCGCATCGTCTCCGGCGAACTCGCGCCTGGCGTTCCCCTTCGCCAGGATCGCGTTGCCGAAGAATTTGAATCCAGCCACGTTCCGGCACGGGAGGCGTTCCAGCTGTTACGGGCACAGGGTCTGCTCATCAGTGAGCCTCGCCGTGGAATGCGCGTGGCGCCGCTCGATCACGCCTCGATGCAGGAGATCGTCGAGATTCGCGCCTCCCTCGAGGTGCTGGCCCTGACGCACGCGGCGCCGAAGCTGAACGCGGCTTCTCTCGATCGAATCGAGCAGGCGCTGCTGGCCGGCGAACAGGCGCAATCCATCATCGAATGGGAGCAGGCCAATCGCGCATTCCATCGGGAGCTGGTGGCTCCCTGCAAGATGCCTCGCTTGCTTGCCATGCTTGACGAACTTCAGCTCGCCAACTCCCGGATCATCTTTTCCGCGACCCGCTCCGCCGGCTGGCAGCCCGGGTCGAGCCAGGCGCATCGCCAGATTGTCAACGCGCTAAAGAAACGCGATGTCGCCAAGGCTGCCGCGCTGCTTCAGCGGCATATTCGCGTGCTGGAGCGTGCAACGGGAAGCGGTGACGAAAACCGAGACGAGTAAGCCGGAGCGGTATCGTCTCGCCGGTCGCGCTATCCTCACATTGTTTCCGAGAATTCCGTGACGCGGACGAAGCCGCTCCAGCATATCTGCGTTTCGGTCAGGGCAGCCCAAAGATCCTTGCCCGCAGTCGAGGCGGTCCCTAGAAAAGTACGGAGATCAACATCCTCGCCTGAAAAACAAAACCGACGGTGGCTGCGCGCAAAATGCGCTGCAACAAGCCGACCGACTGGGAAGGAAAATGCCCCTATGAAACTGGACTCTTCAATTTCGGCCGTCGTCACCGGCGGTGCATCGGGTCTCGGCGCCGCCACCGCGCGGATGCTGGCGTCGCACGGCGTCAAGGTCGCGCTGTTCGATCTGAACGGCGATCTCGGCGAGCCGCTGGCGAAGGAGCTCGGCGGCGTGTTCTGCAAGGTCAATGTGACCTCGACGCCGGAGGTCGATGCGGCCTTTGCCAAGGCACGCTCAGCGATCGGCCAGGAGCGCATTCTGGTGAACTGCGCGGGCGTCGGCGGATCGGCGAAAACCGTCTCCCGCGACAAGCAGACCCGCGAAATCAAGGAATATCCGCTGGAGAATTTCGAGCGGATCATCCAGGTCAATCTGATCGGCACCTTCCGCTGCATCACCAAAAGCGCCGCCGGCATGCTGACGCTCGATCCGCTGCCGGATGGCGATCGCGGCGCTATCGTCAACACGGCGTCGGTGGCCGCCGAAGACGGGCAGATCGGGCAGGTTGCCTACACCGCGTCGAAGGCGGGCATCGTCGGCATCACGCTGACCATTGCACGCGATCTCTCCAGCGAAGCGATCCGGGTCAACACCATTCTGCCCGGCATCTTCGATACGCCGTTGCTGCAGCGGGCGCCGGAGGCGGTGAAGGCCGCGCTTGGTGCGCAGGTTCCGTTTCCGCGCCGCCTCGGCCGGCCGGACGAGTATGCGCAGCTCGCGCACACCATGATCACCAACACCTATTTCAACGGCGAGGATGTGCGGCTCGACGGCGCGATCCGCATGGCGCCCCGGTAATCCGCGCGGTTACAGCGCACGAGGAAGCAGAGGAGACAACTCATGGCCGAAGCACTCATCATCGATGCCTGCCGGACGCCGCGTGGCATCGGCAAAGCCGGCAAAGGCGCGCTGTCGGAGATTCATCCCCAGCAGCTCGGCTCGACCGTGCTGCGGGCGCTCGCCGCGCGCACCGGCATCAACACCGCGGATGTCGACGACATCATCTGGGGCACCAGTGCCCAGGTCGGTCCGCAAGGCGGCGACATCGGCCGGATGTCGGCACTGGATGCAGGCTACGACGTCCGCGCCAGCGGCGTGACGCTCGATCGGTTCTGTGGCTCCGGCATCACCACCGTCAACATGGCGGCGGCTTCGATCATGGCGGGCGCTGAGGATCTGGTGATCGCTGGCGGCACCGAGAAGATGTCGATGGCCACGCGGCGCGGCGACGGGCCGATGCTGATGGATTCCGGCAACCTGCGGCTGCGGGCGCTGCATCCGCAGTCGCACCAGGGTGTTTGCGCCGACGCGATCGCGACCATGGAAGGCATCAGCCGCGAGGACACTGATCGCCTGTCGCTGCTGAGCCAGCAGCGTGCTGCGAACGCCATCGCCAATGGCTATTTCGACAGGAGTCTCGTTCCGGTCTACCACGAAGACGGCACGCTCGCGCTCGATCGCGAAGAGTATCCGCGTCCGCAAACCACGCTGGAAGCGTTGTCCGGCCTCAAGCCGGCGTTCCCGGCCATCGCCGATTATCCGATCGACGACAAGGGGACCACCTATCGCAGCCTGATCCTCGACAAGTATCCCGATCTCGAGATCAACCATGTTCACCACGCCGGCAATTCGTCGGGCGTGGTGGACGGCTCCGCCGCGATCCTGCTGGCATCGCCGGCCTACGCCAAGGCGCACGGCCTGAAGCCGCGCGCGCGGGTCGTCGCCATGGCCAACATGGGCGATTCGCCGACACTGATGCTGAACGCACCGGTGCCGGCGGCGCGCAAGGTGCTGGCCAAGGCGGGTCTCGACATCGGCGATATCGATCTGTTTGAGATCAACGAGGCGTTTGCCGTGGTCGCGGAAAAATTCATTCGCGACCTCCAGCTCGACCGTGACAAGGTCAACGTCAATGGCGGCTCGATCGCACTCGGCCATCCGATCGGCGCAACCGGCTCGATCCTGATCGGCACGGTGCTGGACGAACTCGAGCGGCGCAACCTGAAGCGCGGCCTGGTGACGATGTGCGCCGCCGGAGGCATGGCGCCCGCCATCATCATCGAGCGGGTCTGAACGCAACGAGACGTGCACGACCACGGCCAGGTGAGAGTGCGTTCATGCCCCTGAACGCTCGATCGTGACCGGTTGCGCCTCTGGCGCAGCCGGCAAATTGAAGGCAGAGTGCCTCCCAAAAAGATCAACCAGACACAATCTCATGGGAGGGAAATATGAACGTGCGACTGCTGTTGGGAGCGGCGCTGCTGGCGCTTGCGCTGACTGGGCCTGCCATAGGTCAGGACAAGACGGCCAAGATCGGTGTGCTGAACGATATGTCGGGCCTGTATGCCGACATCGGCGGACCGAACTCGGTGCTGGCAGCCAAAATGGCCGTGCAGGATTCAGGTCTGCTCGGCAAGGGCTGGAAGATCGACGTTATCAGTGGCGATCACCAGAACAAGCCAGATGTCGGAACCAACATCGCCCGGCAGTGGCTGGATATCGAGAAGGTCGATGTCATCACCGATACACCGAACTCCGGTGTGGCGCTGGCCGTGAGCTCCGTCGTCAGGGAAAAGAACAGCGTTCTGCTTAATTCCGGTGCGGCCACCGCCGATCTTACCAACAAGGCCTGCTCGCCGAACACGATTTCGTTCACTTTCGACACCTACATGCTTGCCCATGGTACCGGACAGGCACTGACCAAGGCCGGTGGCGACACCTGGTTCTTTCTCACCTCCGACTATGCCTTCGGCTACGCACTGGAACGTGACACGACCGCGGTCGTGACCGCCAGCGGCGGCAAGGTGCTGGGTAGCGTCAAGCATCCGATCAATACCGCCGACTTTTCGTCGTTCCTGCTCCAGGCGCAGGCCTCGAATGCCAAAGTCATCGGTCTTGCCAACGCAGGCGGCGACACCACCAATGCGATCAAGCAAGCGGCCGAGTTCGGCATCGTCCAGCATGGGCAGAAGCTCGCAGCCTTGCTGCTGTTCATCAACGACGTGCACTCATTGGGTTTGAAAACGGCGCAGGGACTGACGTTCACGGAATCGTTCTACTGGGACATGAACGACAGTACCCGCGCGTGGTCGAAGAAATTCGCAGCCCAATCCAAGAACAACGCCATGCCGTCGATGACCATGGCGGGCGTGTACGCGGCGGTTCTGCATTACCTGAAGGCGCTGGAAGCAATGGGAGGCAACCCCCACGACGGTGCCAGGGTGGTGGCCAAGATGAAGGAGATGCCGACCGATGATCCCCTGTTCGGCAAGGGTGTGATCCGGATCGACGGACGCAGGATGCTCCCGGCCTACCTGTTCGAAGTCAAGAAGCCGGAAGAATCCAAGTATCCCTGGGATTATTACAAACTGATTTCCACTATCTCCGCCGAAGATGCGGCGCTTCCGCTCGACAAGAGCGAGTGCCCGCTGGTGAAGAAATGACCGCCGTTCTCTGGGCGTGCAGTCGTGTCCGGTCTGACGGCATGGGGTGATTGCAGGCTTGTTGGCGCCGATGGCGTGACGTTGTCACGCCTTCGTGCCGGGGACCGTCGGCAAATAGCGGGATCCTTCCTCGCCCAGGAAGTCGAGCATCGCCTGGGCAGGCGGCAGCAATTCCTTGTCGCGGCGGCGCACGGCGTACCATTGCCGCATCACCGGCAGGCCGGCGATGTCGAGAGTGACAAGGCGGCCATCCTGGAGTTCGCGCGCCACGGTGTGCAATGAAATAAATGCGACGCCGAGCCCCGCGATCACCGCCTGCTTGATGGTCTCGTTGCTTTCCATCTCCATGCCGATTTTCGGCTGCAGGTCGGTGGCCTGGAAAAACTGCTCCATCAGCATGCGGGTGCCCGAGCCGCGTTCGCGGGTGATGAATGTCTCGTAGGTGAGATCGACTGCGGCAAGGCCTTCGTCCTGCGCAAGCCAGTGATCGGCGGCGGCAACCACGACGTGCGGGTGCTGGCCGAGCAGGCGCATTTCCACGGCGATGTCGGCCGGAGGCTGTCCCATGACGGCGATGTCGAGATCATAGCCGCGCAGGGCCTCGCGGATGTCCCCGCGATTGCCGATCCTGAGCACGATTTCGATTTTTGGATAGCGTTTCGAGAACGCGCCGATCGCGAATGGCACGAAGTATTTTGCCGTGCTGACGGCGCCGATCGAGACCCGGCCACCGGTGCGGCCGGCGATCATCTCAAGCGATTGTTCGCAGTCGAGCAGCGCGGCTTCGATTCGCTCGGTCATGGCGAGCACCTCGCGCCCGGCATCAGTTAGCCGCATGCCTTCACCGGTGCGCTGGATCAGAGGCAGTCCCGCCAGGCTCTGGAGATTGCGAAGCTGCAAGGTGACGGCGGGTTGGGTGAGGTTCAGCCAATTCGCGGCGGCCGTGACCGAGCCGGTGCTCTGCACCGCCGCCAGCGCGCGGAGCTGGCGGATCGTCAAGTCGCGCGGGAAACGACCGGCCATTGCGCAACCTCGTGTTAGAAGCCTACCTTTATAAGAATTTCTTTGCTCTAACCTAAGATATTGAAATTTTACTAATTTTGCAATTTCAACGTTGATACCGGGGACGGCGGCCGAGAATGGCCGCATCAGGTCAGTCAGCCCCCATCGAAGAGGGCGCGATCTCAGGGAGAAGACCGGTGGATCATCAACCGACCTTGGATGCCTGTCTTGAAGGCGCGGCGTCCCAACTCCCCCAGCAGGCCGCCGTGGGTGCGGTCATTGCATCGCTGGCCCGTGCGGCTATCGCACTGGCCGACGTGATTGCGGCGGGGCCGTTGGCCGACATCCCAGATCAGGTAAGCGGGGTCAACCCGGATGGTGACCGGCAGACGGGCATCGATGTCGCAGCCGATCGTTTGATGCGCGCGGCGCTTCGCAACGCGCCGGTCGCGGCCGTGCTGTCGGAAGAGGCCGAACTGCCGGAAACGCTCGATCCCGACGCGCCGCTTTGTGTCGCGATCGATCCGCTCGATGGGTCCGCCAACCTCGACAATAACATGTCGGTCGGGACGATTTTTTCGATCCGGCCTCGCTCGCGGGATGTTCTGTCGTCGTTCTTCGAGCCCGGCGTCGCGCAGTGTGGGGCTGGATTTTTCATTTACGGCCCGCAGATCAGCCTTGTACTGGCGCTCAACGGCAGCGTCGACATGTTCATCCTCGATCGCCGTATTGGCCAGTTTGTCCTGATCCGGCGCGGCGTGCGGGTTCCGTCCGATACTCCAGAGTTCGCCATCAACGCTTCCAACCGCCGACACTGGAACGGCGCGGTGCGCGCCCTGTCTCTTATACACATCTAGATGTGTATAAGAGACAGCCTCCAGGGCGCGAACGGTGAGCGCGGCGAAGATTTCAACATGCGCTGGGTCGGCTCGCTGGTGGCGGAAACATTTCGCATCCTGGTCCGCGGCGGCGTGTTTCTGTATCCCGCCGATGCGCGTCCCGGCTATCGCGAGGGGCGCCTGCGGCTACTCTATGAAGCGCACCCGATCGCACTGATCATGGAGTGGGCCGGCGGTGCCGCGAGCACCGGGCGCGACCGCATCCTCGATGTGTCGGCAAGGCGTCCGCATCAGCGCGTGCCGCTGATCATGGGATCGGCGCGTGCGGTGCGTGATGTCGATGTCCTGCACGAGGGGATAGAGCTACGGTTCGAGAGCAGCGACGCGCCCTTGTTCGCGCGGCGCGGCTTGTTCCGCTGAGGAGGCGTCCATGTCCCGTCGACATCCCATCATCTCAGTAACCGGTTCGTCCGGTGCCGGCACCACATCGGTGAAGAAGACATTCGAAAACATCTTCCGCCGCGAGAAGGTGACTGCGGCCTATGTCGAAGGCGATGCGTTCCACCGCTACGATCGCGCCGAGATGCGCCAGAAAATGCAGGAGAAGGCCGAACAGGGCAACAGGCACTTCAGCCACTTCAGCCCCGAGACCAATCTGTTCGAGGAACTCGAAAAACTGTTCCGGGACTACGGCGAATCCGGCACCGGCACCACCCGGCATTATGTTCATGACAGCGAGGAGGCCGCGCTTTATGGCGGCGATCCTGGCACCTTCACCGCCTGGGCGCCATTGCCGGCGGAATCCGACCTGCTGTTTTACGAGGGCCTGCATGGCGCCGTAGTGACAGACAAGGTCAATATTGCCCAGCACGCGGATCTCAAGATCGGCGTGGTCCCGGTGATCAATCTCGAATGGATTCAGAAGATCCAGCGAGACCGTACGGAGCGCGGCTATACGACCGAGGACGTGACGCAATCGATCCTGAGGCGAATGCCTGACTACGTGCAGTACATCTGTCCGCAGTTCACCGAGACGGACATCAATTTTCAGCGCGTGCCCACGGTCGATACCTCGAATCCCTTCATCGCGCGGTGGATCCCGACGCCGGATGAATCGATGGTCGTGATCCGGTTGCGCAACCCGCGCGGCATCGATTTTCCCTATCTACTGTCGATGATCCCCAACAGCTTCATGTCGCGCGCGAACTCGATCGTGATCCACGGATCAAAACTCGATCTCGCGATGCAGCTCATCCTCACTCCGCTGATCCTGCAACTGATCGAACGCAAGAGGCGCACGATATGAAGGTTCAATCCGCTTCTGCAGCAACCAACGCTGTTCACCCGGCTGTTTCCCACGCCGCGATGGCGAACGCGATTCGCTTCCTCGCCGCCGATGCTGTGGAGAAAGCAAAGTCGGGGCATCCCGGGATGCCGATGGGCATGGCTGATGTCGCGACAGTTTTGTTTTCGCGATTTCTGAAATTCGATGCTGCCGATCCGCACTGGCCGGATCGCGATCGTTTCGTGCTGTCGGCCGGTCACGGTTCGATGCTGCTCTATGCGCTGCTGCATCTGACGGGCTATGAGGCGATGACGCTCGATGAGCTGAAAGCCTTTCGTCAGTGGGGCTCGCAGACGCCGGGGCATCCGGAATATGGCCATACTCCGGGCGTCGAGACCACCACCGGTCCGCTGGGACAGGGGATCGCGACCGCCGTCGGCATGGCACTGGCAGAGCGGCTGCTGAATGCGCGATTCGGCAACGCGCTGGTCGATCACTTCACCTATGTAGTTGCCGGCGATGGCTGCCTGATGGAAGGCCTTAGCCATGAGGCGATCTCGCTGGCCGGCCATCTCAAGCTTACCCGCTTGATCGTGCTGTTCGACGATAACCAGATTTCCATCGACGGTGCGACGTCGCTATCCTGCTCTGACGATCAATTGATGCGTTTCAAGGCATCGGGCTGGTCGGTACGCCGGGTCGATGGCCACGACCCGGAAGCGATCGCTCAGGCCATTGCGGAGGAGCGTGGGAGCGACGCACCGTCGCTGATCGCATGCCGCACCGTGATCGGCTATGGCGCGCCGACCCGCCAGGGTACCGCAAAGGTCCATGGTGCGCCGCTCGGCAGCGAGGAAATGGCTGGCGCGCGCGAGGCGCTGGGTTGGCCGCATGCGCCGTTCGACATTCCCACGGAGGTTCTGTCGTACTGGCGTGGCGCCGGCGCGCGGGGGCGAGGGGCACGCAACGCCTGGAAGTCCCGGATGGAGCGGCTGGATGCCGGCGAGCGCACGAGTTTCGAAAGCGCGCTCCAAGGCAGGTTGCCCCGTCGCCACGACGATGCTCTGCGACAGATCGGCGGCCGGTTCGCCGAGGAGCGGCCAACCATTGCGACGCGACAGGCCTCGCAACAGGTGCTCGAGGTGATGACCGCGGCGTCGTCCCAGCTGCTCGGTGGATCGGCCGACCTGACCCATTCCAATCTGACCATGACGAGAGCGCAACGGTCGATCGGGCCCGGTGTGTTCGATGGGGATTACGTCCATTACGGCATTCGCGAGCATGCCATGGCGGCGGCGATGAATGGCATCGCGCTGCACGGCGGCTTCATTCCCTATGGCGGCACGTTCCTGACGTTCTCGGATTACAGCCGGCCGGCGATCCGCCTCGCCGCGCTGATGGGGGTGCGTGTCATCCATGTCATGACCCATGACTCGATCGGGCTTGGCGAGGACGGGCCGACCCACCAGCCCGTGGAGCACCTGGCCGCGCTGCGCGCCATTCCAAATCTGCTGGTGTTTCGCCCGGCCGACGCCATTGAAACCGCGCAGGCGTGGGACTGTGCGTTGCGCGCCGAACACCAGCCTTCGATTCTGTGCCTGTCCCGGCAGGCGCTGCCGGTGCTCGATCGAAACCTGGCCTCGGCAAAGGGGGTGGCCGGTGGCGCCTATGTGCTGGTCGAGCCCGACGGTGGACGCGACGTCACCTTGATCGCGACCGGCTCGGAAGTCGTCATCGCGGTCGAGGCGGCCGGCATGCTGGGCCAGCGCGGCATCCGCGCCGCGGTGGTGTCGGCGCCATGCCTTGAATTGTTTGCCGCGCAATCGGACGAGGATCGATCGGCCGTGCTGGGACGAGGTCCGCGGGTCGGCATCGAGGCTGCCGTTCGGGGCGCATGGAGCGACTGGATCGGCGATCACGGCGAGTTTGTCGGCATGACGGGCTTCGGTGCATCGGCGCCCGCAGGCGAGCTTTATCGCCGGTTCGGCATCACTGCGGACGCGGTGGTTGTAGCGGCGCACCGCGCCATACTGAATTTCGATGCGGCGCAAGACACCGCAACGGCGTGATTGGTTCAGGACATTCGTGACGGAGACGACGATGGCGAAAATCACCCTGCGACAATTGCTCGATCACGCCGCTGAACGCGGTTATGGCGTGCCGGCGTTCAACATCAATAACATGGAGCAGGGCATTGCCATCATGGCCGCGGCCGATGCGGTCGACGCGCCGGTCATCATGCAAGCATCCCGCGGTGCGCGCACCTATGCCCACGACATCATGCTGACGCGAATGATCGATGCGCTGGTCGAGATGTATCCGCATATTCCGCTGTGCCTGCACCAGGATCACGGTAACGACGAAGCCACCTGCGCCACCGCGATCCAGCACGGTTTCACTTCAGTCATGATGGACGGATCGCTCAAGGCCGATGCCAAGACCGTTGCCGACTACGACTACAATGTCGACATCACGCGCCGTGTGGCGCAGATGGCGCACTGGATCGGCGCGTCGGTGGAGGGCGAACTCGGAGTGCTCGGTTCGCTGGAGCACGGCGGTGGCGAACTAGAGGATGGTCACGGCGCGGAAGGCGCGGTCAGCCGCGATCAGTTGCTGACCGATCCGACCCAGGCGGTTGATTTCGTGCGCGCGACGAGGGTTGATGCGCTGGCGATTGCCATGGGCACATCGCATGGCGCCTACAAATTCAGCCGCAAACCCGATGGCGAAATCCTGGCCATGGGTGTGGTCGAGGAGATTCACCGCCGCCTGCCGGACACCCATCTGGTGATGCACGGCTCGTCTTCGGTGCCGCAGCCGCTCCAGGACATGTTCAATGCGTTCGGTGGTGAGATGCCGCAAACCTGGGGGGTGCCGGTCGAGGAGATCGTCCGCGGCATCAGGCACGGGGTGCGCAAGGTCAACATCGATACCGACTGCCGGCTGGCCATGACCGCGATCTTCCGCAAGGTCGCGGCGCAGACGAAGAATGAGTTCGATCCGCGCAAATTCCTGAAGCCCGCGATGGATGCGCTGCGCGATCTCTGCCGCGAACGTTTCGAGCAATTTGGAGCCGCCGGCAACGCCGGTCGTATCAAGGTTGTTCCGCTCGCCGACATGGCGCGACGCTACCGCTCGGGTGCGCTCGATCCGAAGATCCAGGGAATGACCGTCGCGGCCTGAAGGCCGTCGCCAAACCGATCATGAGGAGTGTGACATGAACCACCAGTCGATGACCATCCGTGGCAAGGAACGCTATAAGTCTGGCGTCATGGAATACAAGCGCATGGGGTATTGGGAGCCGGACTACGTGCCCAAGGATACCGACGTGATCGCGCTGTTCCGCGTTACCCCGCAGGAGGGCGTCGATCCGACGGAAGCGTGTGCCGCGGTCGCCGGCGAATCCTCCACCGCGACATGGACGGTGGTGTGGACCGATCGCCTGACCGCGGCGGAAAAATATCGGGCGAAGTGTTATCGCGTCGAGATGTGTATAAGAGACAGGGTGTGGACCGATCGCCTGACCGCAGCCGAGAAGTACCGCGCCAAGTGCTACCGGGTCGAGCCGGTGCCGGGCTCGCCCGGCAGCTACTTCGCCTATATCGCCTATGACCTCGATCTGTTCGAGCCGGGCTCGATCTCCAACCTGACAGCCTCGATCATCGGCAACGTGTTCGGCTTCAAGCCGCTCAAGGCGCTGCGGCTCGAGGACATGCGGCTGCCGGTCGCCTACGTGAAGACATTTCAGGGACCGGCGACCGGCATCGTGGTCGAGCGCGAGCGGTTGGACAAGTTCGGCCGCCCGTTGCTCGGCGCCACCGTCAAGCCGAAGCTCGGCTTGTCCGGCCGCAACTACGGCCGCGTGGTCTATGAGGCCTTGAAGGGTGGGCTTGACTTCACCAAGGACGACGAGAACATCAATTCCCAACCCTTCATGCACTGGCGCGAGCGGTTTCTGTACTGCATGGAGGCGGTTAACCGCGCCCAGGCCGCGACCGGGGAGATCAAGGGCACTTATCTCAACGTCACCGCCGCAACCATGGAGGACATGTACGAGCGCGCCGAGTTCGCTCGCGAGCTCGGCTCCACCATCGTCATGATCGATCTCGTGATCGGCTACACCGCGATCCAGTCGATGGCGAAGTGGGCGCGCCGCAATGACATGATCCTGCATCTGCATCGCGCAGGGCACTCCACCTATACGCGGCAACGCAACCACGGCGTTTCCTTCCGCGTCATCGCCAAATGGATGCGGCTGGCCGGGGTCGATCACATTCATGCCGGCACCGTGGTCGGCAAGCTGGAGGGCGATCCCAACACCACGCGCGGCTACTACGACATCTGCCGCGAGGACTTCAATCCGATGCAACTGGAGCATGGTGTCTTCTTCGACCAGCCCTGGGCAAGCCTCAACAAGCTGATGCCGGTGGCGTCGGGCGGGATCCATGCCGGGCAGATGCATCAACTGCTCGATCTGCTGGGTGAGGATGTCGTGCTGCAGTTTGGTGGCGGCACCATCGGCCACCCGCGCGGCATCCAGGCCGGTGCGACCGCCAACCGCGTCGCTCTCGAAGCCATGATCTTCGCCCGTAATGAGGGCCGCGACTACGTTCACGAAGGCCCGGAGATCCTGGCAAAGGCGGCGCAGACCTGCACGCCGCTGCGCGAAGCGCTGGAGGTGTGGAAAGACGTGACCTTCAACTATGAATCGACCGATGCGCCGGACTTCGTGCCCACACCTAGCCTCGCTGTTTGACAAGTCTCGCTGTTTGAAAGGACGGACATCATGCGTGTCACCCAAGGTTGTTTTTCTTTTCTTCCCGATCTGACCGACAGCCAGATCACCAGCCAGGTTCAGTATTGTCTGGACAAGGGGTGGGCGGTGAACATCGAATTCACCGACGATCCTCATCCTCGCAACACCTATTGGGATATGTGGGGCCTGCCGATGTTCGATCTGCCGGACGCCGCCGGCATCATGAAGGAACTCGCCGATTGCCGGCGCGTCTATGGCGATCGTTACATCCGTATTTCCGGCTTCGATTCGAGCCACGGATGGGAGTCGGTGCGGATCTCCTTCATCGTGAACCGGCCGCCGGAGGAGCCTGGCTTCCGGCTTAACCGGCAGGAATCGGCTGGTCGCAACATGCGGTATTCGACGCATGCCTATGCGACGGAGCGGCCTGAAGGCAAGCGCTATTCGTCGTGAATCCATCCGACCGCGCATACGGACGATCTCACCTCCCGGTCGTTCGCTCCCCGCCGGTCGGATGTACTGCTCCGTCGTCGTCTTGACGGCGACGGAGCATCTTTAAGAGTGAAATGGGTTGCTGCGATATGGTGAGCCGCGTGAATTCCAGACCATCTGTCGTACCCGCTTCGGACGATGCCGCCATCGCCGAGCCTGTCGTTTCCTCGATTGATCTGCGCCAGGAATTCGAAGCGGTCGATATCGCCTCGGTGCTGGCGCAGCTTGATGAAGAACTGATCGGTCTTGTCCCGGTGAAAACCCGTATCAGCGAGATCGCCTCGCTGCTGCTGGTCGAGCGGATTCGCCGCAAGATGGCGCTGGCGACGACGTTCCCGACCCTGCACATGTCGTTCACGGGCAATCCCGGCACCGGCAAGACCACAGTGGCGCTGCGGATGGCCGGCATCCTGCATCGACTCGGTTTCGTTCGGCGCGGCCACGTCATCAGCGTGACCCGCGACGATCTGGTCGGGCAATACATCGGCCACACCGCGCCGAAGACCAAGGAGATCCTGAAGAAGGCGATGGGCGGAGTGCTGTTCATCGACGAGGCCTATTATCTTTATCGTCCCGAGAACGAGCGCGACTATGGCCAGGAGGCGATCGAGATCCTGCTTCAGGTGATGGAATCCCAGCGCGAGGACCTCGTCGTCATTCTTGCGGGTTATGGCGACCGCATGGAGCGTTTCTTCCAGAGCAACCCGGGCTTTCGCTCCCGCATCGCGCACCACATCGATTTTCCGGATTATTCCGATGCCGAGTTGTTTGCGATCGCCGAATTGATGCTCGAAGGCCAGAATTATCGCTTCGCGCCCGATGCGCGTGCGGCGTTCGAGCGTTACATCGCGGCGCGGAAGGCTCGGCCGCTGTTCTCTAATGCGCGCTCGATCCGCAACGCGCTTGACCGCATCCGGCTGCGTCAGGCCAATCGCCTTGTCTCGACGCTGGATCGGATCCTGACCGCCGATGATCTGATGTCGATCGAAGCGGGTGATGTGCTGGCCAGCCGGGTGTTGTCCGGACGGCCAGATGACGCGGTGCAGTCGCCATGAGGGGTGTTCCGTCCCTGGCTACCCTGCGCCGTCGCAGGCTGGCGGATCTGGTCGGACATGTTCGCGCGCTGATCTTCGATGTCGACGGCACTCTCGCGGAAACCGAGGAAATCCATCGCCGTGCCTTTAACGAGACCTTCGTGCAGGCCGGGATCCCATGGGCCTGGGATCGCCCGACTTATAAAGGCTTGCTGCGGGTCACCGGCGGCAAGGAGCGTATGCAGGCATTCGACCGGATGCAGCAGGATCGCCTTTGGCTGTCGGATGCGGAGATCGCGAGCCTGCACCGGATCAAGACGCGACGGTATGCCGACCTGATCGCGCAAGGCGGCTGTCCGCTGCGGCCTGGCGTCGAAGCGCTGATCCGTGGCGCCGTGGCGCGCGGACAGCAACTCGCGATCGCCACCACGACGACATTCAGCAATGTCGACGCGCTGCTGTCGGTCTCGCTGGATCGCGATTGGAAATCCCTGTTCTCCACCGTCGTTGCCGGCGACGATGTCCCGCGCAAGAAGCCGGCGCCGGACGTGTATGTCGAGGTGCTGAGCCGGCTTGGACATCCGGCGGGCACGTGTCTGGCAATCGAGGATTCCGACAACGGCCTGACAGCCGCCCGCGGTGCCCGAATTCCGGTGCTCATCACCCGTAGCCAATATTTTCATGACGATAATTTCTATCCGGCTCTCGCAGTGGTCGAGGAGCTGACAGAATTGACCGCGTCATAGGTCACGGACGCGGACAGCAACGCACAATTCGATCTTCCCGGTGCCCCGGCGTGGGCTCGCCGGACTATGCACCTGTGAACGCAGCACCGTTGCTGCGAGGCAGTGTTGACAAGGTGGCTGCTTCAAGCTGTATTATAGGAATATATAACCTATAATATAGGTTGAGGAAATGACGGCCGAGACCCAGCCCGCCGGACCGGGACTGGACGCCAGCCTGGTCGATCAGGTCGTGGCGTCCCTGAAGGCGCACATTCGCAGCAATGGACTTGCGCCGGGCGATGCGCTGCCCAGCGAAAATGCATTCGCGCTCGAACTCGGCGTCTCGCGTGTCGTGGTCCGTGAGGCATTCCGTTCGATGGCTGCGCTCAAGCTGATCGATGTCGGCAATGGCCGGAGAGCGCGGGTCTCCACCATCGATCCCAGCGTCCTTGCCATCGTGCTGGATCACGCCGTGCAGACCGACCAGATCAGCATCCAGCAGATCTATGACGTACGCCGGACCATCGAGTTGCGAACCGTCGCGCTCGCCGCAATGCGCCGCACCGATCGTGAGGCGGCCGAGATCGTGGCGCTTGCGGCAGCGATGCGCGCGGATCTTCCGGATCTGCGCAAAGTCCTGGAGCACGATATCGTCTTCCACGAGGCGATTGCACGCGCATCACGCAACCCGATGTTCAATCTCATTGTTGGATCGTTTCACGTCGTTACCCGTGAGACTTGGCATATCGGCTGGAACAGCCGGGCCAGCGATAGCGCTCGCATGGCCAGCATCGAATGCCACGAGGCCATCGCCCGGGCGATCCACGATCGCAACCATGAAACCGCTGCAACGTTGATGGCGGAGCATTTCGACCACTCGACCAAGGCGCTGGTCGCCGCGGGCATCAATTAAAGGCATCTGATATGAAGATTACGGCGCTCGAAACCATCCGGCTGGAAGAGTTTGCAAACCTTATCTGGCTGCGCGTCCATACGGATGAAGGCCTGACGGGTCTGGGCGAAACCTTCTTTGCGCCGGCGACCGTCGAAGCCTATGTCCACGAGGTCATGGCACCGAAGGTGCTGGGGCGTGATCCCTTGGCCATCGATCGGCTCGCCAAGGATCTGACGGGTTATCTCGGTTTCCGGTCGACCGGGGTCGAGGCGCGGGGCAATTCCGCTTTCGACATCGCGCTGTGGGACCTGTTCGGCAAGGTGACGGGCCAGCCGATCGCGCAGTTGCTCGGTGGGTTTTCGCGGCCGACGATCCGCACCTATAATACTTGCGCGGGGACTTCCTACATGCGCAAGGGGAGCGGCCAAAACACCGGAAACTGGGGGCTGGACGTCAAGGATCTCAACGACCTTGATGCTTTCCTGCACCGCGCCGACGAACTCGCCGAGGATCTTCTGTCCGAAGGCATCACGGCCATGAAGATCTGGCCGTTCGATATCGCGGCGGAAAAATCCGACGGCTGGCATATCTCGACTGCCGACTTGAAAACGGCGCTTGCGCCATTCGAAAAGGTTCGCCGCGCCGTCGGCGACAAGATCGACGTGATGGTCGAATTTCATTCGCTCTGGCAGCTGTTGCCGGCGATGCAGATCGCCAAGGCGCTGACGCCCTTCAACACTTACTGGCACGAAGATCCGATCCGGATGGACTCGCTGGGTGAACTCGCGCGCTATGCTGCGGTGTCGCCGGCCCCGATCTGCGCATCGGAGACTCTTGGCAGTCGCTGGGCTTTCCGCGATCTGCTCGAAACTGGAGCCGCGGGCATCGTGATGCTCGACCTTGGCTGGTGCGGTGGCCTGTCGGAGGCGCGCAAGATCGCGGCGATGGCGGAGACATGGCATCTTCCCGTGGCGCCGCACGATTGCACTGGCCCCGTGGTATTGTGCGCCTCGACGCACCTGTCGCTCAACGCGCCGAACGCCCTGATTCAGGAGAGCGTGCGGGCCTACTACCGGACCTGGTATCGCGATCTTGTGACAGTGGTGCCCCCGGTTGCCGATGGACATATCACTGTGCCGCCGGGACCGGGCCTCGGGCTCGACCTGCTGCCTGATATCACCCAGCGATTCAAGGCAACCGTGCGAACCTCGCCACTCACCTAGTGAAAACACGGCCTTAGCGAAAATAACGCAAAAATAATTCAGGGAAGGAAGCGTCATGTCGATTGCGGCAACCGATCAGGCGGCCATGGACCAGGCCGCCCGCTATCTCATCACCAACTACAATCCCAAGGGAAACCGGGTCGGCTGGCTGATGATGTCCTCGATCCTGGTCGAGGCGTGGGATCTCTATTCCATCGCCTTCGTCCTGGTATTCATCAAGCAGCAGTACAATCCCGACCCGTTGTTGCTGGGTTTGGCGGCGGCCGGCACCCAGGGCGGAGCATTGATCGGTGCGCTGATCGGCGGCTGGCTGTCGGACAAGATCGGCCGGCGGGTCATGTTCTTGTCGACCATGGTGCTGTTCATCGTGCTGGCGCTGGTGCAGGCCTTCGTGCCCAGTGTCGGATGGCTGGTGGTCGTGCGCTTTCTGCTCGGCGTGCCGCTCGGCAGCGACATTTCCAATGGCTACACCTACATCATGGAGTCGATGCCCAAGGGCGATCGCGAGGTGATGGGCAATCGCTGGCAGTTCATGTTCGCGGTCGGCGAGGTGCTGACGCTTGCGGTGATCGCGATCTTCATCGTGGCGCAATTGCCGCCGGAATGGATCTGGCGCGTCACATTGGGGCTCGGTGCCGTGCCGGCGTTTGTGATCCTGGTGATGCGGCACGACCTGCCGGAAACCGCGGTGTGGCTGATCCGCCATGGACGGTTTCGGGAGGCCAAGCAGGTCAGCATGCAGATGTATGGCGATCCGCTGCCCATGCTGCCGGACCGCGACATCGTCGTGCCCAAGCCGCGCCCGACCGCCTTTTTGGCTGATATCCGCAAGGATCCGATCCGCTGGCGCGCCACCCTCTATGGCTGGATTGCATGTTTCTGCCAGGGCAGCGAGTTCTCGACCTTCGCCTTCTATCTGCCGGTGCTGTTCGTGACAGTGGGGGTTTCCTCGATCCTGGGGACGAATCTCGTCACCATGGCGCTCTACGTCGTCGCGGCGGTCGCCGGCTGGGTCGGTCCGATGATCACGCCCAAGATCGGACATCGCGGCATCGGCATCGCCGGATTCAGTATTGTGTTCGTCTCATTGCTCGCGGCTGCCTGGGCGCTCTATACCGGTCACATCGCATTGCTGCCGTATGTCGCCGCGGCGATGCTGTGGGGGCACTATTGGGATGCGTCGAACTGCATGACGATTCCGACGGTGGTGGCCAAGCCAGAGTATCGGGGAACGGCAAGCGGCTTTGCCTACATGTTCGTCAAGCTGCCGTCGTTTCTGGCCATCTTCCTGTTTCCGTCACTGTTCACGGCGATCGGGCAGGCCGGCGCGACGCTGTTCACCGCGATTTTTCCGCTGGTCGGACTGCTGGCGGCGATCTTCATCCTGCCCGAAATCTACGGATACGAGCACGACTGAGATGGGCCGCGTAACGCAAGGGCGGCCGCATATCAGTGACCGCCCTTGTTTGCCAGGATCTGGTACACTGTCAGGACGATCTCGAATACGATCAGCACGACGATGGCCCACTCCAGCCGCAGCGAACGCCGGGTGTCGATCATGTCGGTCAGCGCCTGTGCGGTTTCGGCGATGACCGTGAGTTTGCGGTCCAGTCCCTCGACACGCTCCTGTAACTCGTATTCGTCTTCCAGTCGCGCATAGAGGCGCTCGAGCTCGGGTTTGTCCCAGAGCGCGTCCGGCTTTTCCACCACCGCCACGCGGCCGGACACGCGCTGCTGCACAAGCAGTGCGTTGCCGATCAGCTTCAGCATCGCCTTGCGGTCGCGAGGTGTCCGTCCTCGCTCGGCCAGTTCGCGCGCGAACGGCTCGATGACGTCGAACACCGCGGCCACCCGCCGTTCGTCGTGTGCGAGCACGGTGCTTTTTGCCAAGGCGTCGGCGATGACCAGCAGACGATCGTTGGAGAAGGCATTGACGCAGATCGGCCCGCCGGGCTGGACCAAGTCGGCCGGATCGTCGCCCAACTCGATTTCGGTTGTTTCTTCCTCAAAGCGCGCGAACTCGCTGGAGATGCGCGGCTTGAGCGCTGCGAGGAACGCAATCTCCTCATCGGGCGCGAGGCCGATGAGCACCACGACTCCGTAGCGGAACAGCACGGCAATGCCCTGGGCTTGAACGCGGAACGCCGCGGGCGTCGTCGAGATCATCTCGCGCGCTTCGAGATTGGTCGTGTTCAACCGGTCGCCGACCAGAAGGGCGCGGACCCTGAGCCGCGGTCCGGTACGAGGCGATGAGGGGGCGGTCATGATGCGGCCTGTCCGGCGTGTGAAGGGGCGTTAATTCTAGCAGACCTTAGGTCATGCTAGCAAAAGGTGAGTGACAGGGCTGATGTCATCGCCGAGATCGATGATCGAATTGCTAGTTTGAGACGGTGCTTGCGCTTCATGAAGGCGACCGCTCGACCGCGATTTGTTCCTCCCGAACGACGGATTTGGCGAAGGAACGTTTGCCACAGCGGCGGATTGCCCCAGCATCTATCGCGACGACGCGATGATTGGTTTGATCCGGACAAGCACCCTATGTGGTGTTGTCTTGTCCTTACGGGCTGAGGAGATTTCGATGTCGATAGGTACGATTATTCTGATCATTCTGGTGATCGCGCTGCTGGGGGGATTCAGCGGTTTGGGCGGCGGACCGTTCTATGGCACAGGCTACTACGGCGGTGGCGGTCTCGGTCTGGTGATCGTCATTCTGCTGATTCTCTTGTTGCTTGGCCGGATCTAGGACAGATGCGTGGTGCAGCTTCCGTGTCATTGCCGATGCCGGAATTGAGAAGCCGCTCTTGAACGCTGCGATGTCTGGCTGGCGGAGAAGCGTGCGGATGAGAATCCGCGCGCTCTTTCCTGCTCTCAAGTCAGATCGGATGTGTCGATCGCCACTGTGCGCGAATGTCCGCAGCGGTTGTGCCGAGATGAACGTGCTGATCAACGTTTATTGCCGGGTATGAAAATTCTTTGCCGGCTGTGACGGAAATGAAACCTCAGGTGTTGTAATCGCCGGGAATAGCCGCTCCAGCATGTGCCGGTCCAGCGGCTTCTGCAGCAGTGGCAGCCTTGCGAACCGTCGATCGATTCCGTCAGCGCCATAGCCGGTCACCAGCAGCACCGGAACTTTTTTCTCCATCAGGAACTCCGCCAGCGGATAGATCATCTCGCCGTTCAAATTGACGTCGAGAATGGCGACGTCCGGACGCTGCGTCATCGCCGAGGCGAATGCGTCGGAGAGGCGGCCGAGCGGCCCCTGCACCGAATAGCCGAGATCGGTGAGCATGTCGTTCATGGTCATGGCGACGATAACCTCGTCTTCGACGAGCAGCACCTTGGAGCCGGTGAAGGCGAGCTTGGACGGCTCCGCACGGTGCCCGTTCGATGCGTTGCGACGTCCCGGCGCGGGGAGATTCTGCTGACCGGGAATGCGCAACCGGCAAATCAATCCGTCGACTCGCCAATCGAAGTTGGCCTCGCCCTGCAGCTGGGTCTCGACGCTGGCGATCACGCTGCGCGTCCCGAAACCGCGGGTTGCGGGCTCGGTGACCGATGGGCCACCGGCTTCCTTCCAGGTCAGGCCGAGATCGTCGCCGTCGATGCGCCAGCGGATGTCGACATGGCCATCATGCACCGAGAGCGCACCGTATTTAGCCGCGTTGGTGGCCAGTTCGTGGATCGACAGCGCCAGCGTTTGGGCGACGGTAGGCTGCAACATGATCGAGGGGCCATCAACGCTGACGCGTTTGCTGTCGCCGACCTGATAAGGCGCGAGCTCCTCATCGATCAGGCCGCGCATGTCTGCGCCCTGCCAGCGTGCCTGGGCCAGGATCGTGTGGACCCGCGCCAGTGCGGTGATGCGGCCTTCCACCGCCTTCACGTAGCTCGGGATATCGTCCGCGCGGGTCAATCGCACGATCGATTGCACCAGCGCCAGCGCATTCTTGGCGCGATGGTCGACCTCGCGCGCGAGCAGGGCCTGCCGTTCTTCCGCTTTCTTGCGCTCCGTGATGTCGACGGTGACGCCGCTGACGCGCACGACTTTGCCATGTTTGTCCAGGGTCGAAGCCGCGGTGCACAGACACCAGCGCACCTCGCCATCGGCCAGCGTGATGCGGAATTCCGCCTCATGGCTCTGCGCGCCCTGGTTGATCTTGGCAATGGCCTCCTGCAGGCCCCCGATATCGTCCGGGTGAATCATCGGGCGCACGGTATCGGGATGGACGACGAATGTCTGCGGATCGACGCCGAAGATCTGGTACTGGCCTTCGTCCCACAGATGATCGTTCTTGACGCAATCCCAGTCCCACGATCCCATTTTGCCGGCCGCCAGAGCCAGCGTTCGACGCTGCTCGCTTTCGACCAGGCGGATGTTGGAGGCCTCGAGTTCGGCGGTGCGCGCCCTGACACGGGCTTCAAGCTCCGCATTAAGTTGTTCGAGCTGGCGGGTCTTGCGATAAAGATCGGTGAAAACCCTCACCTTCGCGCGCAGCACTTCGGGCACCAGCGGCACCGGGAGGTAGTCAACCGCGCCCATCTCGTAACCACGCAGGCGGTCGAGATCGGTGACCTGGATCGCGGAGACGAAGATGATAGCGGTCTTTTGGAAGCGCGGGTGTTCGCGAATCATGGACGCGAGTTCGAAACCGTCGAGCTCCGGCATGCAGACATCGATCAGGATGACGGCGATGTCGTTCCGCAGCAGGGATTCGAGCGCCTCGCGTCCCGAGGAGGCGACGAGCAAGCTTTCATCGAGATTCTTGAGAATGGCCTCATAGGCGAGCAGCTTGGCCGGCTGGTCGTCGACCAGCAGGATATTGACCCGGCTGCGTTCGGTTGCGGCGATCATCGGTGCAGCCACATACGCAGCGACAGCAGCAGCTGTTCGGTGTTCACCGGCTTCGCCAGATAGTCCGAAGCGCCAGCCTCCAGGCACTTCTCCCGATCGCCCTTCATGGCTTTCGCAGTCAGCGCGATGATCGGAAGGCGGCGGAAGGCCGGGTTTTGCCGGATCGCGCCGATGGTCTGGTAGCCGTCCATCTGCGGCATCATGATGTCCATCAGGACGATGGAAATCTCCGGGCTGCTCTCGACCAGGGAGACGGCCTCCGATCCGGTAGTTGCCGTCAGCACCTTCATGCCCCGCCGCTCGAGCACGCTGCTGAGCGCAAAGATGTTGCGAGCGTCGTCGTCGACCAGCAGCGCTGTTCGTCCGATCAGGTCGTCGTCCGAGGTGGTCAGCCGTTCCAGCAGCCGCTGTTTTTCCGGGGGCAGGTCAGTCACGACCCGATGCAGGAACAGCGATGTCTCGTCCAGCAGACGTTCGGGCGACTCGACGCCCTTCACCACGATGCTGCGGGCAATGCTATGAAGCCGGGCTTCATCGTCGGCGGACAATTCCCGCCCGGTGAACACCACGATCGGTATGTCGGAAAGCTTGTCGTCCTTGCGGATTTCCTCCAGCACATCGAAGCCGGTCATATCCGGCAGCCGAAGGTCCAGCACCACGCAATCGCAGGTGTCGCGGCGCATGGTGGTGAGGGCGTCCTTGCCGGTTTCGGCGGTGACGATATCGATGTCGTCATGACTGAGCAGCTGATGGATGCTCAACGATTCGGCGCGATTGTCTTCCACCACCAGAAGCCGCTTGCGACGTGGCCGGGTGTACTCCTTGATGCGCCCGAGCGCCTCCTTGACCCCTTCGGTGGTGGTCGGCTTGGTAACGAAGGAGAATGCGCCGCGCGACAGCGCATGCTGCCGGTCCTCGTCCAGTGTGATCACCTGAACCGGGATATGGCGGGTGAGGGGATTTTGCTTGAGCTGACTGAGCACGGTCCAGCCCAGCACATCGGGCAGGAACACATCGAGTGATACGGCTGTCGGCTGGAATTGTTTGGCGAGCTCCAGTGCCTCGATGCCGCGGGCGCTGACGAGGACCTTGAAGCCCTTGTCCCGCGCCAGATCCGCAAGCACGCGCGCGTAATGTGGATCATCCTCGACGATCAGCAGGATGGTGTCTCCGGGCTCGATGGTCAGCCGATCATCAGGAACCTGCTCCACGGCACGCTCTTGACCGGAAGTGGAGGAAATCACGGCGAGTTCGGGGCGGGTGCGCGGTTCCGGAACCGCCTGCGGGGCGATGCTCGGACCCTCGTATTTCAGCGGCAGATAAAGCGTAAACGTGCTGCCGATGCCGGGCCTGCTGTCGAGATGGATTTCACCGCCGAGCAGGCTCGCAAGCTCACGGCTGATGGCGAGGCCGAGGCCTGTGCCGCCGTACTTGCGGCTGGTGCTGGCGTCGGCCTGCTGGAAAGCCTCGAAGATGATCTTCTGCTTTTCCAGGGGAATGCCGATGCCGGTATCGGACACCTGGAAGGCGACGACGGCCGCAGCCTTGCTGAGCAGGACGTTTTCCTGGCTCCAGCCGCTGACGGCGGCGGAGACAGTGAGATTGACGCTGCCACCCTGGGTGAACTTGAACGCGTTCGACAGCAGGTTCTTCAGCACCTGCTGCAGTCGCTTGGAATCGGTAACGATGCTGCGACTGAGATGAGGATCGACCCTGACCTCGAACGAGAGTTGGCGGTCTTCGGCCTCGTGCCGGAACGGCCGCGCGACGGTGTCGAGCACATTGGAGACCAGGATCTCTTCGGCTTCGACGCTGACGGTGCCGGATTCAATTTTCGACAGATCGAGGATGTCGCTGATCAGGTTGAGCAGGTCGGTGCCGGCGCCGTGGATGGTGCGGGCGAATTCGACCTGCTTGGCACTGAGGTTGCCGTCGGGATTGTCGGTGAGCTGCTGACCCAGGATCAGGATGCTGTTCAGCGGCGTCCGCAGCTCGTGCGACATGTTGGCGAGGAATTCGGACTTGTACTTGGAGGTCAGCGCGAGTTCGCTGGCCTTCTCTTCCAGCGCGTGGCGGGCCTGTTCGACCTCCTGGTTCTTGCGTTCGACCTCGACGTTCCGTTCAGCAAGCTGCTGCGCCTTCTGTTCGAGTTGCTCGTTAGTCTGCTGCAGTTCCTTTTGCTGGGTCTGCAATTCGCCGGCGAGCTGCTGCGACTGTTGCAGCAGGCCTTCGGTCTGCATGGTCGCTTCGATACTGTTGAGCACGATGCCGATGCTGTCGGTCAGTTGCTCCAGGAAGGTCATCTGGGATGTGGTGAACGCGGTGATCGATGCCAGCTCGATCACGGCCTTGACTTGGTTTTCGAACAGCACCGGAAGCACGACCAGGTTCTGTGGTGCGACGCGCAAGAGGGCCGAGGTGATGTTGCGGGAGGGCACATCTGAAACAAGGCGCTGGCGCTTGTCGACGGCGCACTGGCCGATCAGTCCTTCGCCGAACCGGACGATCGGCTGGTGCGGATTGGCGCCGTCCTGGGCATGGGCGGAGAGCAGCCGCAACCGCGGGCTGTCCTCGTTCTCGACCTGATAGATCACGCCCATCTGGGCGTTGACCAGCGGCGCGAGTTCGTTCAGCAGCAGGCGTCCCACGGTGGCGAGATCTCGCTGGCCCTGCAGCATGTTGGTGAAGCGCGCGAGGTTTGTCTTCAGCCAGTCCTGCTCGGTGTTCAGATCGGTGGTCAGGCGCAGATTGCCGATCATGGTGTTGATGTTGTCTTTGAGCTCGGCCACTTCGCCGCGGGCATC
>BFBZ01000002.1_pt25 | contig 26041 bp, 21 predicted proteins | sample 1888401 | NCBI WGS metagenome assembly BFBZ01 (sample SAMD00112614, study PRJDB3348) | symbiont metagenome | host: Chara braunii
GGCAGGCCACGCTTTCATATCTGTTGCCAGGTGCATCGTCCTCGTCGTCCTCGATCCAATGCTGGACGTTAAACGATGTATCGGGACATTTGAAAACGAGATGGGCCATGCCTTGTAAGATTGCGCCTTCGCGGCATGGCAATCTGACACAGGTCAATCTTGCTGCGCCGCAACAGTGCGTTCCACGAACTGAGAACGAAGGCCCGCCAGCGTAAACCGGCGGGCCGAGAACTCGAGACCGAAGCCGCGCGCTTTAATTCGGCCTCGCCCATCCACAGGTCTGACGTGTGTCCAACTCGTCTCCTATTTCCCTGAAGACGCCTGCTGCGCGATCTGCGATTTATTTATCAGATCGTTCATCTTCGCTGCATCGCTACGCAATTGATTCGCCAATGCGATACCGTCATCTGACAGATCGATCGTTTGTTGACCGCCGCCGCCATCCTCGCATCCCTCAGAAACCGGGCAATACCACAGAAATCCATCGTGCGCGAAAGCGCCGATATCACCAACAAGCCCAGCGTGCGGCCCAGCCCACTGGGGGTCGAGATCTTTGAAATGCTGCTGAACGACAAGATATTTAGAATATATCTCTGCGAGTCTGTTGTTGAGCATTTTGGTCGCAGGAGCGCCACCCATGCCTTTGCGATTACGGGCCAACTTCGCTATGTCGTCGGCAAGCGTCGACTCCTTGCCTGATAGCGACCCTAGATCCTTTACCAACGTGCCAACGCTGTCAGTACGCGACTGAGTAAGTAACCATTTAACGAAATCCACTATGCCTTCCGTGACTTTGTCGATTGGGAGTTTAACATCCAAGCCCGCTTTTGATGGCTGCGATCCAACGACAAGATAAATCAGAGCGACAAATATAACTCGTTTCCACATGGCTACCCCCTGTCGAAATCTCCATTGCTCAGAACGTCAGGTTGAATTTGGCAGAGAGTGCGCCCGGCAAATGATAAGGACAAGTCAACCCCTCTGACCTGTGGGCCAAGTCGCCGGATGTTGCCGGCCGGTTAGCCGCGTATTTGACCGGAATGCTGGCCCGCCGGTTCACGCTGGCGGGCCGTGATGCGACTTATCGCTTCAGCCGTCGGCGGTGGCGTCATGTACCGCTGCCGGTCGCGCTTGCGGTGGGTTCGGCGCTTCATTTGGTGCGAGCCGCAGGATCAAAAGCCGGATCAGGCGCGCTCGTTGCCCCCGACTAGCACCACGACGGACGCCGGCTTGGCCGGCTGCTCGGGTTCGGCGAAGGAAGTCCGTAACAATCTGCGTCATCAAGCGCAGAATGATATGCCGGATTTCATCAGGCTCCCTGCCGTCGTGCTCCTCCTCCCGATCGTCGCGGGAGCCTCCGGCCCACCGTTCTTGATTGTCGGGATCGCCACCCCAGCCCATGAGGCTGCCAAGGGACGGCTCGTTGTCAGTGTCTGGCTCGCGGCCGTCGTGCTCGGCGCCCTCGTCCTCACATTGCGCTCCCTCGTCGTCGCACTCGTCCTCAACCTCGGTCATGACGTAGGAATCCGACTGATCCAGAAATCCACGTGGGGTTCGCCAAGTGTTGCTCGCAATGAACCGCGGCGGCACTCGTGCAATCCTTCGGTCTACGCCTCAGAAATCTGCCTCATTTTGGCGCAACCAGGTCGCAAGATGCCAACATATCGGTGTTTGACTATGCACAAACCTCAATGAAATCAGCGACCTACTCGACTAATGTTAAGGCTTCGCGCCGACATCGACTACCCCTCAAAAAACGGCGTCTTCCACTCAGACTCTCACTCATTTGCTGAGGGGACGTCTGAGGAAGAGACCTCACGCTCGCATCAAAATCGCTTTGCACGTCTCAAGATCGCAGAAAAGTGGGCGTGCCATTTCGAAGATACCGACCTCACCAGCCGCATATCACGAAGGTTCTTGCCGCCCGGTCGGCCGAGGCCCGGGCCAAAGGCGAGACCTGATCGGTACATCGGACAAGCCGCTCGCGGAAAGCTAGAACGAACGCATGTGGTCAGTAGGCGAGCCGGTCGACCCGTCCCCGACGATCGACCAGGCGATCAACGGCGGTTAGCTAACGGGGGATTCGGATTTTTGTCGTCGAGCTTTTCCTATCGCGGGGTCTATTGGCGCCTTTAGCCAGACAATTCTACCGCAGGTCGACGGGCCGCACCGGCTGATTGCGACCTGCGCTCGTTATGGGGATTTGGGGTTCTCGCTGTTCGCTGGTGGTCTCGAGACGAGCCGCAGACCGTTGACCCTGCCCGCGATCGGCGTTTGCTCCTTTCAGGCATGGCGATCTCTATGGCTTTGGGTGCAGCCGGCGTCGCCGCTGCGATCGCGATGATGCCATAGCGTCAGCGCAGCCTTGTATGAATCGCCCGCGAGGTGGATTCCAATAGTCGCTTCCCGATCTACCGATCCGATCTCACCCGGATCCCGACCTGCGTGGCCCTGTGGCTTGGCCTTGGAGCGGGCCAGATCTATCGCCCCTCCCCATGAAAACGATCGCGAGCGCCAAACAGTGGGACAGCACGCACCTCGTGATAATCTTGCGACCCCTCCAAGGTCCATCGAACAACGAAAGGTGTGGCCGGCCGGTCTCCGATCCTCATATGATTGGCGCGACGACAGCGTCGGCGCCGCCCAGCTGGCGGCGCGTTTACTAAGATCGAAGCCATGATCCCAAGAAGTTGCCGATAATGATCCCAGCCGTATTGCCGGACGCGGTCTTTCGCACTAGCGACAGCTAAGACCTGCTCCTTCGGAAAGAAATGGTCTGATGACGGAGGCCACCTCATCGGGAAATTCCTCGTGAATGGAAAGCTTCCCTTTCGGCAATCGCTCGAGTCGAACATTTGGCAGACCGACCAATGATTCGATTTCGTCGCGAGAGCGTGCTGGCGTTTCATCTCCGTAGACCACCAGCGTCGGCTTGTCCGTCCTCGCCGCAAGACTTAGAAAACTATCCCGGCTCTCGACCCGATCAAGGTAGCCACTGACAAACCGCACCGAGGCGTGCTGCGCGCCCGGGCTGCAGGTAACAGCCAGTTTCGCGGATAGGCGGTCGCCTGAGAGCCAGTCTGGCTTACTGTAGACGTGCTCGCGCGCCATTCTCGTCACGACAAAACGGCTGACGTTGGCTCGATAGAGGAGCTGACCAATAAGCGGCAGATTAATGGCCGCTCGAATGCGGGCGAACCAGGGGCGATAGCCTCCGATCATGGTCGGAAGAGGCCCCCGCCAGGTTGGCGCAATTAGGACGAGACGATCGATCGCTTCCGAGCGGCACGCGGCGTAGTGAAGAGCGTAGGTCGCGGCGTGGCCCGCAGCTACGATCATGTGCGCTTCCGATGAAATCTCACTCATGAACCAGTTGAGAAACGTCGAGAGCGCCTCGGGTGACCAATCCGCGCGGGGACGCGCTAGGGTGCCGAATCCGGGCCAGTCAACCGTCGTCACGCGAAAGTCCGATGCCAGTCGATGCAGCAACGAGTGCATCTCGGTGCGGGTCGAAATCGAACTGAGCGCGGGCAGTAGCACCACGCCAGGACCACTTCCCGCCTCATCCATTCCAAGCGGAATAGTCTGGCTTTCCCACTGGTAGCGGATCGCGCGCTCAAAGCTCATGCTTAGCTTCCATGCGGCCCGTGTTATTTACCGCGAGTCTGGCCCCTTACAATCCTCACGGTGTGGCCGCCAGACTACGGTCGGAAAAGAGCCACTCCTGGGTCTCCGTCCGCCTTACTATCATCGACTTCCGCTTCATACGAGGTCCGTACGGAGCAGCTGGGCGGACGGCCGACAAGAGCGGCACCCAAATCAACGCCACGATCCCGTTAACTTGAACATCAGCCACATCTAATTCGCCTTTGCGGTGCCCGGTTTGCATGTCACCATCGCTTCCGAAATGTGGAAGTCCATCACGGAGATCCATCATGCGACGGGGTGTCTCGCTCGGAGCGATACTTGTTGCAGGTATGCTGGCTGGCGGCGATGCCGTGGGTACCGCCGCTCCGGGACGAAGACCCGAAGTCGCGGACAAGCAAACCGCGACCCCCGTCGATGTTGAACTTGTCGTTGCTGTCGACGTCTCTTATTCAATGGATCTGGACGAACTTGCCGTTCAGCGCGAGGGATATGCCCAGGCTATCACCTCCAAGGAGTTCTTGCAGGCGCTGAGGACGGGTCCGAACGCCAAGATTTCCCTGACCTATTTCGAATGGTCCGCATCCAGCGACCAGAAGATCATCATTCCCTGGCGCGTAATCGATGGGCCGGAGACGGCCGACGCGGTCGCCAACGAAATCATGCAGACACCCGTCAGGCGAGGTTCGCGTACCTCGATCTCGGGCGCCATCCTGTTCGCGATGCCGCTCTTCGATGAAGATCCCTATCAAGGCCTGCGCCGCGTTATCGACATTTCGGGCGATGGTCCGAACAACAACGGCCCGCCGGTCACGCCCGTTCGCGATGAGGCTTTGGTGAAGGGTATCGTCATCAACGGCCTGCCGGTCATGGTGAAGGAGCCATCCTATTCGACGATGGATATCGACAATCTCGATTGGTACTACGAAGACTGCGTCATCGGCGGCCCGGGCTCCTTTGTCGTGCCGATTAAGGGTCGCGAGAACTTCAAGGAGGCGATCCGCGCCAAGTTGATCCGCGAGGTCGCGGGAAAGACACCCGAACGTCGGATGGTTCCGATCGCCGAAAATGAGCCGCGCATTAGTTGCACGATCGGCGAAAAAATTTGGCAGGATCGCTGGGGACGCTAAAGCGGCCAGCCCTTTGGTGGTTAGCCTGGGTTCTCCAGGCTGAAATTGTCCGACTGCTCGTCGAAAGCGAAGAGTTCGGCATAACGGCCCCAGGACACGATCGTCTTCAGCGTGTGATCCGCATCCTCCTCGGACATGTAATCTTCAAGCTCGTTCCGAAAGCACACGACGGGCGCGGTGGCTGCCAGGAGCTGTCCGGAACGCAGTGGTTGAACAAACCGGAATTTTGCCCCACCCTATCAGTTGTCGCGCGGTCGGACGTTACACTGCCCGGTATCGTCAATAAGTCGGTCGTGATCGCCGAAATTAAGCACTCAAAGGCTTAGGCTTTGTGCGTCACTGTCCCAACAGTCCAAGCTCAGCTTTCGCGGCCACAAATCCCATAGTCTGCGGCTGACATTGATTTACCGCGTTTAACAACAGTTCGCGTGCCTCATGCGGCGGCCTGTGGTGGGCGGCATACTCTCCGATGTAAAATTCCACTTCACAAGTTTGCCCGCTTTTGTCCCGAGGAGGACCTGCATTCGCCACTCTCCGCACATCTTCCGGGGAGGCTTTTCCTTCGAATAGGCGCAGCAAAATGCCAGGCCACACATCCTGCGCGACTCTTTCGGAATTTTCGATAAATTCTCTTTCGTCGTCCTCACCACGGTGGGTACGCGCAATGTGAAGCCACAGTACAGTAAAAGCGCTCGTAGGGAGCAAGCGATGCGCTGTCAAGAAATCCTCGATGCCGCCTCCAGATTCGCCAGAAAAAAGCGCTACTCGTCCTCTGCCGAGATAGGCAGCGGCATTCCCCTGATCGATTTCTATGACGTGAGAGAAATCGTCGGTAGCGTCCGATAGACGATTGGCGAGCAGATTTGCATGGGCGCGATTCAACCAGGCCTGGGCATCGCGCCGGTTAAGGCGAATCGCGACGTCGAAATCCGATATCGCTGGCTCTACTTCGTCCCGGCTCAGCTTTAATACCCCACGATTGCTATAGGCGTCGCTAAGCGATGGCTCAAGCCGAATAGCCTCGTCATAATCAGCCAGAGCTTTCGTGTCATCGTGAGTGGCAAGGTAGACCGCCGCACGGTTGTAGAATGCCTCGGCATAGTCGCGGCGAAGCTCAATTGCCCGAGTGTAGTTGGCGATCGCCTGAGCCGGCTGCTCTTTCGCGGCGTAGGCATTACCAAGGTTATTAAATAGAAGTGGATCGCTGGGCTTGAATCGTTTCGCCTGCTCAAAATCGGCGATCGCGCGATCAAACTCGCGAAGTTCCCCCCAGACGATGCCCCGGTAGGCATAAGCGTCGGCAAAATTTGGAAGCAGCGCGACGGCCGAATTCAGATCGGATAGGGCTTTTTGCTTGACGCCGAGATTTTCGTAGCAGACCCCGCGGCTGTAGATCAGTAGGCCTTCGTCCCCGGCAGAGAATCCTCCTTGACGCAAGGCTTCATCGAACAGGCCGATCGCGGCCGCGCATTGTTGGCCCGCCTTGGCCAAGAGGGCGGCACGTGCGACATCAACCCCGCCGGCACGCGCTGGCGCGATCGTCAGATCGCACCAGAGTCCAACTGCAGTAAGAACGCCCAGGCACACTTGCGTAAGCAGAAACGATTTTCTCATGATCGCCGCCAAGCGTGCCGCCTATTTATCTGATGTCGGCTGGACCGCGGCAAGTATTGGTTTTTGGATCACGGACGCGACCTCGACCACAACCACCGACGAGGTCGCCCGCCGAGACGTTCGGTACCGATGGCGCCGGGGTTGCCACACCGGCCGTCACCACACCTTGGAAGGCCGGTCTGGTCTGAAACGATCCCGCAGCTTGGCTTTCCGACCAGTTCACGGCCGCAGCGGTCAAAATCAACATAACGACGCTTAGGCGTCTCATTGGAGTTCCCGCAAAGCACGCTTCGTATTTATTATTCTAAGCTCAATTGACACCGAAGTACAGGACTGCGGCGCATCACGCAGTTGCGATACCCTCGCAACAGGCGCGAACTCGTCCGTGTGGGCTACATCCACTCCCTCAGAGCGAAGTTCGCCTTGAGACCCATTTTGCGATTGCTTGAATCCCCCTTAGCCGCATGGCGACGTTCGCTGCCGATTGCCTCCGGGCCATGATCGATTTGTTCGTGAACCGCGCCTTAGGCATCTCGGAATGCTCCCTTTGGCACGATTCGACTTCTCAACAATCGCGGATTTGGCCCGTTCGACCCTTCTCCTTCCGATCCTCCCGGGAGGATTGCGCGCCATCCTCCATGGGGGATGATTCAACAAGCTTGACACCGATTGGCTGCGGACCTATGCGGAGGACTGCGGCTTGCGAGCAACCGTTCGCTGGCCGCATCTCAAGCTGAAGAAAGAGCCATGGGCAGTACCCCCGATGGCAGCGCGGCTCCGATCAACCGAACCGGACCAGCGTTGTCGCAACATACTGAGATTGACCGCGACAGGTGGTGTCGCGTGAGGGTTGGCGGTCGCGCTTAGGCGACTGCATTTCGCTCACCCCTGCCGCCCGCGGGCGGAAATGGAGGTGAGCGATGTTCGCGAAACTCGCAAAATTTCGACCGTTTTGGTCCCGGCGGCTTGCGTCAGACCCGCCGCAAAGTGCGCCTGCGAACGACAATTGGCCGCACACAGACACCCTCGGTCGCGGCATGCAAAGCGGCCGGGGCTGGTCTGTCGGGTCTCCGATTGCAGGCACAAAGCGCCTCGCTTGTCGTTGCAGCTTCGAGAGAACCGGTGCGCCGAACCGCTGCGTCACGCAGCAGCCGCGTCTCGCGGCGGAATTTCACAAAAGCTTCTTCGAACCGTCGTATCAGCCGAGGTTGACCAGAACAGCCCGGCTGAACGGTCGTCCGGACCGCATCGGAGAGCCGTTCGCGGGACTGATCGGCTCTCTTCCGTTGTTGCACGCGCGTCACTCGCTGCTGCCATCTACAGCTGGTGCGAGAACACCTGCTTGCAATTGCGGGCGGCTGGGCGTGAAGGTGGCCGGGTTTGGGGTGCTTGCTTGGCCACCGCGTCGGACGAACCGCGACGGGGCGGTCATTCCGCGTCCAAATGGCAAGGGGCAAGGGACGATCGGAATGTTTCGGGGGAAAACGATCCGGAATGCTTGCGCCCTCGGTCGCCCGCCTGCGCTCGCAGGCCTTGGCATCCTGCTCAGTCTGGGCAGCCAAACGTTCGCGGCAGACCTGCCGATCAAGGCGCCGGTGCCCTACTTTGCCAACGGCTACGATTGGACCGGGTGGTATGTCGGCGCCCATGTTGGTCTGATCCGTGGATCTTCCAGCTGGACCTCAACGCCACTCGGTCCAGCGGGGCCAACTTTGGGCGGCGCGTTCGACCTCCCCCTCCATTTCGACTTTATGGGCGGGACTGGGAGTTACGTCGCGGGCCTTCAAGGTGGGTACAACTATGTCTCTCCGTCACGCCTGATGCTGGGCGTCGAGGCGGACGTGAGCTTGCCCAACTCGGACGTGGTGGTGCCGTTTTCTGTATCCGGTAACCAAACTGTCGCCTCGCCCGCAATCGGTCAGGTCACTTACGGCGAGTCCGTCATCAGCTATGGGAGCGTGCGCGCTCGCGTCGGTTATGCGTTTGATCAGCTTCTGGTTTACGGAACGGGCGGCTTCGCCTGGACGTATGATCAGCTGAGCCGGAGCCAGGACGCGGCTCCCGCAGCCGGAGGGATAGCGGCGGCGGGCACCATCGATATGGTGCGGCTGTGGCGTCTCGGCTGGGTCGCAGGCATCGGCGTTGAGATTCCGATCGCCGGGAATTGGACGGGCAAGGCCGAATTCCTCGAAACCGGCTTTGGCCGCCAGAGTGCATTCTTTGCGACATCGGCTGATACGTTCCATTCGACCCTGGCGATGCAGAGCGTCCGGTTCGGACTGAACTATCGCCTCGACGCTACAAACCCCGCGGGAGAACTATTCACGAAAGGCCCCTCTGCACTCGAAACTGACCGCTTCGCCTTCCACGCGCAGGCGACCTTTCTCAACCAGGCCACTCCCGCGTTCCGAAGTCCCTATCTTGGTACCAACAGTCTCAATCCGAGCCAGGGCCGCGAGACCACCGACGTGACGCTGTACGCCGGCGTTCGGCTGTGGCAAGGCGCAGAAGTCTGGCTCAATCCGGAAATCGACCAGGGCTTCGGCTTGAGCGGTTCGGTCGGAGTTGCGGGCTTTCCGAGCGGCGAGGCCTACAAGGTCGGCGCGAGCTATCCCTATACGCGCCTGCACCGGGCGTTTTTCCGGCAAACAATCGACCTTGGCGGCGAGGTTCAAGACGTCAGCGCGGGTTTCAACCAGTTCTCCGGAAAGCAGACCGCGGACCGGTTGGTGATTACAGTCGGCAAAATCGGCGTTCCGGATATCTTTGACACCAACCGCTACGCCCACGATCCGCGCGGCGATTTCATGAATTGGTCGCTGGTCGACACCGGCACATTCGACTATGCAGCCGACGCCTGGGGCTATTCGGTCGGCGGTGCCATCGAATGGTATACCGGACCCTGGACCATCCGCGGTGGCGTGTTCGATCTCTCGATCGCGCCGAATACGACCTCGCTCGATTCCCGCTTTAGTCAATTCCAGTGGATCGGCGAAATCGAGCGCCGGTATGCAATCTTCGGCCAGCCGGGCAAAGTGGCCCTGACCGGATTCCTGACGCGTGGCGGTATGGGCAGCTTCCAGGATGCGATCGATCTCGCTGCCATAACCGGTGGACCGGCCGATATCACCGCGGTACGACGCTATCAGAGCCGCGGCGGCATCAGCATTAATCTCGAGCAGCAGCTGATCGAGAATGTTGGCTTCTTTGCTCGCGCCGGATACGCGGATGGCCACAAGGAGCCTTACGAGTTCACTGATATCGACCGGACCGTCGCGGCCGGGCTCTCGGTCTCCGGCAAGCTTTGGCAACGGGATGACGATGTCTTCGGCATTGCCGGAGTCGTCAATGGCATCTCAAATGTGCACCAGGCCTTTCTCAATGCAGGCGGGCTGGGCATCCTGGTCGGCGACGGGCAACTGCCGCATCCCGGGAGCGAAGGGATCTTGGAGACCTACTATAGCTTTCCCTGGTTTGCATCGAGGATCACGCTCGACTATCAGCTGATCATCAATCCCGCTTACAATCGTGACCGAGGTCCAGCCTCGGTGTTCGGTGTGCGTGTCCACACCCAATACTAGGTATTGCTGCCGCGGAGCCGACCGATGAATCTACAGGACCTTCGCATCACCGTGCTGACACGAGCGCCGCGGCCCAACATATGGGATTTGGTGGCACTGGTTCTCGTGATCGGCGCCATGGTGCTGATCGTCTATGGCGGCGAACAGACCGCGCTGCCCCTGTCTGCGCTCGACGTGACCCCGGTGTCGCTCGATCCGGTCAATTTACCTGTCTACGCCTTGCGGACGACGATGCGGATGCTGCTCGCGATCGTCTGCTCGACGATATTCACCTTCGTGTACTCGGCGCTTGCCGCAAAGAGCCGGCGCGCGGAGATGGTGCTGATCCCTCTCCTCGACATTCTGCAATCGGTGCCGATCCTGGGCTTCCTGACCTTCACCGTCGTGTTCTTCCTCAACCTGTTTCCCGGACGGGTCCTGGGCGCGGAGCTCGCATGCGTGTTCGCGATCTTCACGAGCCAGGCCTGGAATATGACCTTCAGCATGTACCAGTCCATCCGCAACGTACCGAAGGATCTGGAGGAGGCGACCCAGAGCTTCCACCTCTCGGGCTGGCAGCGCTTCTGGCGACTGGAGGTGCCGTTTGCGATGCCGGGCCTGATCTGGAACGCGATGATGTCGATGTCGGGCGGCTGGTTCTTCGTGGTGGCGTCGGAGGCGATTACGGTCGGCAACACCACCGTGACACTGCCCGGAGTCGGCTCCTATGTCGCGCTTGCGATCGAAAAGCGCAACCTCGCCGCAATCGTCTACGCGCTGGTGACAATGCTGGTCGTCATCATCATCTACGACCAGTGCCTGTTTCGGCCGATCGTGGCGTGGGCTGACAAATTCCGCTTCGAACAGACGGCATCCGGCAGCGCGCCGACCTCCTGGATGCTCGACCTGTTTCGAAGGACGCGCGCATTGCGGGCACTGACCTATCCGTTTGCAGCGTTGAACCGTGCGTTTTCAAACATGCAGATTGGCTTGCCGACCAGCATGCGGTTCTACGCAAAACCGTCGGGGCCACCCTCGCGCGCGGTTGATGTACTCTGGTTTACCGTGGTTGCTGCGGCCACGGGCTTCATGAGCTGGAAAATCTATCAATATCTGTCTGAGCATCTCGCGCCATCGGACCTCTACATTGCCGTCAGTGACGGCTTCGTCACGCTGTTGCGCGTCGTGGTTCTGATTGCACTCGCGAGCCTGATCTGGGTGCCGGTCGGGGTCTGGATCGGACTGCGCCCGAAGCTGGCCGAGCGAATGCAACCGCTCGCGCAGTTTCTTGCCGCATTCCCGGCCAACCTCGCATTCCCAGTCTTTGTGGTGGTCATCGTGCGCTATGGGCTCGATGCAAATATCTGGCTCAGCCCGCTGATGATCCTGGGGACGCAGTGGTACATCCTGTTCAACGTGATAGCCGGAGCCAGTGCCTTTCCGACCGACATGCGCGAAGCCGCGGGCAGCTTCCATCTCAAGGGATGGCGCTGGTGGGTCAAAGTCATCCTGCCGGGCATCTTCCCCTACTACATCACCGGGGCCATCACTGCATCGGGCGGATCTTGGAACGCGTCGATCGTCGCGGAAGTTGCGAGCTGGGGCGATACACATCTGGCCGCCAAAGGCCTGGGCGCCTATATCGCGACTGCGACCGAGGCTGGCGACTTCCCGCGAGTCGTGCTCGGCATCGCCGTCATGTGCGTGATGGTGACATTGTTCAATCGACTACTGTGGCGCCCACTCTATGCCTTTGGCGAGCGACGCGTACGTCTCGGCTGATCCAAAGGGACCCCTTCATGCTCGATACCGCTGATCAGACAAAGTTGATCGATCTCCGCAGTGTCTGCCGGTCGTTCCCTAAAGGAAGCGGTGAAGACCTTCTGGTGCTGGAAAACGTCGATCTCACAATTCATGCCGGCGAAATCGTCGGCCTACTCGGCCGCTCCGGATCAGGCAAGTCGACGCTGCTGCGCATTATCGCCGGGCTCATTGCGCCCACATCGGGCGAAGCCGAATGCCGTGGGGAGACCATCAAGGGACCGCCGAGCGCTGTCGCGATGGTGTTCCAGTCTTTTGCGCTGTTTCCATGGCTCACAGTGCTGCAGAACGTCGAGCTGGGGCTGGAGGCGCTCGGCATCGACAGCCCCGAACGGCGCAAGCGGGCGCTTGCGGCAATCGACCTGATCGGCCTCGACGGCTTCGAATCCGCCTTCCCCAAGGAACTATCGGGCGGCATGCGCCAACGCGTTGGTTTCGCACGTGCGCTCGTCGTCCATCCCGACCTGCTCTTGATGGACGAGCCATTTTCCGCGCTCGACGTGTTGACCGCTGAGACGCTCCGCACCGACTTGCTCGATCTCTGGATAGAGGGCCGGCTTCCGATCAAATCGATCCTGATGGTGACGCACAATATCGAAGAGGCGGTCTTGATGTGTGACCGCATTCTCGTGTTCTCGTCGAACCCAGGACGGGTTGCCGCCGAAATCAAGGTCGATCTGCCGCACCCGCGCAATCGGTTGGATCCGGTGTTCCGGCAACTTGTCGATAGCATCTATGCCCGCATGACCCAGCGCCCCGAACCCAGGCCTCCTTCGATCGAGGGCATCTCCGGCACCGGCGTTGGCATGGTCCTGCATCACGTCTCATCGAACGTCCTTTCTGGCTTGATCGAGACGCTGGCTGGGCCGCCCTACAATGGTCATGCCGACCTACCTGTGCTGGCCAGCAGCTTGCAGCTTGAGGCGGGCGAGATAATTCACCTCGGCGAATCCCTGCAACTGCTGCGGTTCGCCCAATTGAGCGAGGGCGACCTGATGCTGACCGAAGCCGGCCAGCGGTTTGCCAATCTCGAAACCGACGCCCGCAAGAAGCTGTTCGCCGAACATGCCCTCACCTATGTCCCGGTAATGGCCCTGATCAGGCGTGTGCTGGATGACCGGCCCTCACATACTGCGCCGGTCGCGCGCTTCCGGAACGAGCTGGAGGATTACATGTCCGAGGAGGATGCGGACGAGACGCTGAAGACGATCGTCTCGTGGGGCCGCTATGCCGAGCTGTTTGCCTATGACGAGCAATCCGAGGCGTTCAGTCTCGAAAACCCGGGCTAAGGCGACAGGCCTAGCGTCCCCAGCGATCCTGCCACATCTTCTCGCCGAAGGTGCCCGAATTGGCAGATAGCCCTGAGGCAGGAATGTCGTCTGCGCGTGGACATTCCAGACGTCCGATTCCGGCAGCAAAGTCTTGTCGGTCGGCTTCAGCGGCAGGTCGCCGAAATGGTAGTTGAGGCCGAACTTGAGGAAATGGATGCGAGGATCGACGTTGACGCTCGGCAGGCCAAGCCGCTCAAATCGTACATCCGGCTTGCCAGGTCGACATAGTCGTATCGAGCTTGGCGGTCCAATTGCCGCTGACCGCAAATTCCAGACCCAACCCCGCGGTCCAGCCCGGTTGGTATTGTCCGATGATCGATCCGCTGCCGTCGTTGATCAGCGCGCGGGTGTGACCCCAGGCTAAACCGCCAGTCACATAGGGCATCCAGCGCCCAAACGCGTAGCCGATACGGCCACGCACGGTGCCGATATAGTCGAGCGTGGTGTTGAAGGCCGCAGGCGGCATCCGTCCCAGCGCCGCTTGGTCCGGCGGACTCGTGAACGTGCTGTCGGCTTCGACCCCAGCACGACATTGTTGGCGAACTCGCGATTGTAGCCGATCTGATAACCGCCGATCAGTCCCGTGGCACTGTGCGGAAAGAACACGCCCTGCAAGGGGAGCGGATTGGCGTCAGCGCCCAGGCTGCCGCCGCCATAGCCGAAATGGCCGCCGACGTAGAAGCCGGTCCAATCGTAGACGGCCTTCGATACTGGCGCTTTCACCAGCAGATCCGCCGCGAGCGCCTGAGCTTCATTGTTGCCCCCAAACGCACCATCAGTCTGCACTCTCACTGTTACATTTCAACGACCGTTATTCCAGGACAGGCCCGACGCTCCAGCTTGCGGCCGAAACGGTCGGTTCGAGGCTAAGCCGGCCCACGATCTGTTCCAGGATTGCACCGCTGTTCGACTGCGCGGTGAGCTGCGCGGTGACTTCGACTCGCCCACTTTGCTCAAGATCCGTGCTGTCCAGCCGCCGTAGACTGAGCTGGCCGTTGTTGGTGCCGTGCAGGAGCAGAGCGCGAACATGCGCCTCTTCTGAACCACCGCAGACAACGCGAACGAGATATTGGAGCTCCGTCTCAACTTGAGAGATCGGCTGCCGGTTGATGAAGCGCACCAGCGGCCGTAAGGCCAGATTGACCAGAATGACAAAGCCTGTGGCAACGGCCGCATGGAGCGGATGGCCGCTTCCCGCCAGCAAACCAACAGCCGCCGAGCACCACAATGTCGCTGCGGTGTTGAGCCCGCTGACCTGAAGTCCTTCGCGGAAAATGATTCCCGCGCCGAGAAAGCCGATGCCGGAGACGACCTGCGCCGCCACCCGCGTGGGGCTGCCGTCGTCAGGGAATAAGCTCTCGAAAACGACAAAACTCGCTGCGCCGATTGCGACCAGCGTGTTGGTGCGCAGACCGGCCATCCGGTGACGCCACTGGCGTTCGAAGCCAATGCACGCTCCCATCAGGGTTGCTGCGCCAAGATTGATGATGGCCTGATCAATCGATGCGATCACGTCGAATATCCCGCTCAACTTAGTTGTGCTTTCGCCGGTGGCCCACGGCCAACCAGGCTCCGAGCCGCTCCAGCAGCCGTGTCCCTGATAGAAGAAGTAGGAGACTGCCGTGTGAAATCCTGCCCCGCCCGTGAAGCATCCGCGCGCAGCGCAAGCCTTGGCTGGCCAGCCGAAACAGCGCAATCGCCGCCCAGCGTCGCGCCTCCCCGATGGCGGCCCTGATCACGCTAGGGTCCGCGCCGCTTAAGCCAACGGGCAGATTGGATCGTCCGGCGAGACGTGTGGTTCGGCGGCAATCCGGGCGCATGGCGCCAGGACCCAGCAAATCGAAATCGTGCGAGTGTCTTTAACATCGCTCACCTCCACTTCCGCTTCGCGCGGCAGGCCGGTGAGCAAACGCGACCGCCTATCTACGGTCGCCGATCCTCACGGCCATGGCCGTCGCGATAGCTATGTCTTGCGGCAGCGCGGGTCCGGTCCGATGCACCGGAGTAGCGCTGCCATTGCGAGTACTGCCCATGGCTCTTTCTTCAGATTGAGATGCGGCCCCGCCGAGGCGGGAACCACGTTCGCGCACATAGGCCTAACGCGTAGAGGTGTCAAGCACGATGAGCTATCCCCGGGGGAGGATCGTCAGATAACACGCCTTTGGATCGTGTGAAGGTCAACACCACACAACGACGTGCTCAATAATCGTCACATCTGGTTTTTCGATGGCTTTCGCCGATGGCCGAAAGCGACCATGGTTGCGAGCCTTTGCAGCCAGCGCGTCCCAGACAAGACGGCTCGAAGACTGTTATGAGAGATCTTGCGCTTCCGGTGAAGACTGAATGCGTAGTGCAAGCTGAGCTCCGCCAGGCGAAATGCTCCAATTGCTGTCCAACGTCGGCCCCCTCTGATGATTGCTCGGATCACGCTCTACCCATCAGGGCCAATTCTACAATCGCGAAGTTGACGATTGCGGACGCTGGACCTCCACTGTGACATGCGACAAATCAGCCAGCCTGGCCAGCCTTTGCCGGTAATGCGCCGAGTCGCGCGCTGTTGTGGTTGCGACCGAAACGATGGCGCCGAGATGCCCCGGCCCAAGGCGCCAGAGGTGCAGATCGGTGACCCGGTCGCCTTCGCTTTCCACGACCGAGCGCACCTTCTCGATCATGCGCGCATCGGGGGTGCGATCGAGCAGGATACCACCAGTATCTCGCAGCAACCCGACCGACCAATTGGCGATGACAAGTGCGCCGATCAAACCGGCGAGCGGATCCATCCAAAGCCAACCGAAGGCACGGGCCAGCAGAAGTCCAACGATAACCAGAACGGAAACGGCCGCATCCGCCATGACATGAACGACCGCGGCGCGCATGTTGTTGTCGCGGTGGTGCGCACCATGGTTAGCCCCGTGATCGTGCTCCTCGAATTCCAGCCCACCCTCATGTTGCTGGGCATCGTGCGCGAGGCGGACCTTGGCCACAAAAGCATGAGGTTCGGGAATTTCCTCGCGTGACTCGAGGAACTCGCCCTTATTCTCGAAGGAAAAGAGCTGGCGCTGGCCGTCCGGCCTGAGGGTCTCGATCGTCAACGCAGAGGCATTCGGCAGGACACCCGTATCTGGTCTTATCCGAAAGCGCGGCGGCACATTGTCTTCAAAGACTTCAATTTGGTAGGCGCTTCCGCCCAACTCAATGCGGCGCGGTCCTTCATCGTGATCATGGGTATTACCGTGACCATGGCTGTGGCCATGACCATGGCTGTGATCATGCCCACCGGACAACAGCCAGGCGCTCGCGACGTTGACCGCAAGCCCAATGACAGCGATCGGGATGGCCTCACGGAAGTGGATCGGAAGCGGGTTCAGGAAGCGATCGATGGCCTCATAGCCGATCAGGATGGCGATCATCGCGAGCACGATAGCGCTGCTGTAGCCTGCCAGATCGCCGAACTTGCCCGTGCCGAAAGTGAAACTACGGTCATAGGCATAACGGCGGGCAAACGTGTAGGCCAGAGCAGCCAGAAGCAAGGCGCCGGCATGCGTCGACATATGCAATCCATCGGCGATCAGGGCGAGCGAGCTGAACATGGCGCCGCCGACGATTTCGACAATCATCATGGCGCTGCAAAGGATGATAACCGCCCAGGTCCGGCGTTCGGCGCGCTCATGATCGGCGCCCAGAAAGACATGATCGTGCGACGCGAATTGAAACAGGGAACTGGCTTCCGGCATGAGATGCCTCACTTCAAATAGCTATGGACGACTTCGATGAGTTGATCCGCGGCCTCGCTGTCGAGCGCGCCGGGATTCTTCTGTGGGTCAACCAGATGGGTGCGGATGTGGTCCTCGACCACCTCGGCCATCAGGCCTGCGACGCTCCCGCGAATACCGGCGATCATATGCATGATGCGGTCGCATCCCGCTTCTTCCGCCAAGGCTCGCTCGATCGCCTCGACCTGCCCCCGAATGCGACTAACCCGCGCGATGAGCTTTTTCTTTTCTCTGACCGTATGTGTCATGCAGAAAAAATAGGGTACCCACCTATCCGATGTCAACCCCGTGAGGTCGACGAACCGGTGGCCGCACGCCGCAATTGGCCGATCGGGTGTCATTTCAAGGAGCATCGGCCGGCCCTATCCTCCCCGGAGGATCGCTGGTATCTTGCCTTGCAGGAGACTCAGATGCCGGATCATCCGCACTCGGCTATTGCGCGCCGTCTCAAGCGCGCCAATGGTCATCTCGAAACCATCATCGAAATGGTCGAAAACAACCGGCCTTGCGCTCAGATCGCCCAGCAATTGCAGGCGGTCGAGAGCGCCATCGAAAGCGCGAAGAAGGCGTTGATCCATGACCATATCAGCCACAGCCTGGAACGGTCGTTCAAGGCACACGGCTCGAAAGGCCAGGCAGCGCTGAAGGACTTCAAGCTGATTGCGAAATATCTGTAGAGCCAAGGCGCAGCCGCGCGATTCAAAGGCGCATGCTGCCGGGTGCCCGCAGGCCTATGTAAAGCGACTTTGCGCCCAACGACGTCACAATCGCGGTGGGGTTTGTCGAAGTTCCGCCTGGGCTGGGTTCGCGGCCAAACCAAATTAGCAGCACACCTCCCAGAATCACGAGAAAGGCACCTTCGTGCCAACGATTAAGACCAGAACCGGCGAACTTCTCCCCCGTTGAGTAGGCGGCCCACAGCACGATAACTCCAAGCACGCAGCTGAGAAGACCGGCCGCCCGCGCAGGTGCATCTCCGGACCAGAGCAAAGACAGAACGAGTACGACCGCTAACCGAAAGGCTAGTCGTCCTAACTTGGCAGTGGGGCCATGAGCGCTAAGCATTGTGCCTCAGGCGTCAACTCGGATCAGACATATCAAAGGCCCCATCTTCGCGTGAACCAGACTTTTACGAAGTGTGTAAGTACTGCGTACGTTAGCAGCATGCCCGCCACGAGCGGCCAGTAGGCCCACGGCAATGGCGCGAATCCCAAGGCTGCCCCCGCCCAGGTAAAGGGCAACGTCATGCCGATCGTGCAGATGATTATCGTCGTTGCGATGAGTGCAGGACTTGCGTGGCTCTCGATGAAAGGGATCCTGGCCGTCCTGATAATGTGAATGATCAGCGTTTGCGTCAGAAGCGATTCGACAAACCATCCGGCTTGAAACAGAGGCGGGTTATTCCAGGCATCGAAGACAAAGAGCATCATGCCGTAGGTCGCGTAGTCAAATATCGAGCTGATTGGTCCAATGAAGATCATGAACTTGAATATGTTGCCTATGTCCCACTTTCGGGGTGAGGCCACATACTCATCGTCGACGTTGTCGGTCGGAATCGTCGTCTGCGAGAAATCATAAAGCAGATTATTCGTCAGGACCTGAATTGGCGCCATCGGCAGGAACGGCAGGAAGATACTCGCCCCGAGCACGCTGAACATGTTCCCGAAGTTCGAACTCGCGCCCATCTTGATATACTTCGTGATATTCGCAAAAACCTTGCGACCTTCCGTTACACCCTCCTGAAGAACGAGGAGACTCTTTTCGAGTAGGATAATGTCTGCGGACTCCTTTGCGATATCAACTGCAGTGTCGACGGAGATACCGACGTCCGCGACTTTTAGCGCCGGACTGTCGTTGATGCCGTCGCCGAGGAATCCAACTACGTGTCCCTTGACGTGAAGCGCCCGTACGACTCTTTCCTTCTGCTCAGGGTTCAGTTTGGCGAAAACCGTCGTGCGGTCGGCGACCTTGGCCAGCTCGGTATCGCTCATCGGGCCAATTTGGCTGCCCAGCACAATTTCGCCTGCCTCCAGTTGGACCTCGTGACAAATCTTGCGGGTAATGACCTCGTTGTCGCCTGTGAGTACCTTGATCTGCACCCCTCTTTGCGCCAGCGCCGCAATCGCCTCCTTTGCGCTTTCTTTCGGCGGATCCAGAAACGCAATGTATCCCAGAAGCGTCAGGTCCGCCTCATCCTCAAGTGAATACACCGTCTTCGACGGGTCCATCTCCTTGTAGGCCACCGCAACGACGCGAAATCCGTCGGAATTTAGGACTCTGGTCTGCTCTTTGGCTGTCTCGAAATGAGTTTCGTCGAGTCGACCCACCTCGCCATCCAGGCAGTAGCTCGAGCAAACGGTGAAAATCTCCTCTACGGCGCCCTTGCAAATGAGCAGATGTTTCGTGCCATCGCGCTTCACCACAACGGAGAGGCGCCGCCGTTCGAAGTCAAAGGGGATTTCGTCGACTTTCGAATAACCTCCGTCGACCCGCAATCGTTCATCGAGTTCAGCATGTGCCAGCACGGCTTTGTCGAGGAGGTTCTTCAACCCGGATTGGAAATGGCTGTTCAAGAACGCGTACTGGAGCACCTCGTCCGAGTCATTTCCCTCGATATCGATGTGCCGTTTGAGAATGATTCGGTCCTGCGTGAGAGTGCCCGTCTTGTCGGTGCACAACACGTCCATCGCCCCGAAGTTCTGAATGGCATTCAGCCGCTTGACGATCACTTTCTTGCGCGACATTGCGATCGCGCCTTTGGCGAGATTGACGGTCACGATCATCGGCAACATTTCAGGCGTGAGGCCGACGGCCACTGCTACGGCGAAAAGTAAGGCCTCCAACCAATCGTGCTTCGTTAGGCCGTTGATCAGAAAAACGGTAGGAACCATCACGAGGATGAAACGGATCATCAGCCAAGTGAACCTGTTGATGCCCTGGTCAAAAGCGGTCGGAACGCGGCGGCCTGCAATCTCGTGGGCAAGTTGGCCAAAGAAGGTGCTCTGGCCGGTTCTCAAGATCACGCCAGTACCGTAACCGGAAACAACGTTCGCTCCCATGAAACAGACGTTCGGCAGGTCGAGAGGGTCCTCGTTCACTGACGCGCAGGATTGGCCGTACTTTTCGGCGGGCATAGACTCGCCCGTCAGGACGGCCTGATTGACGAACAGATCCCTGGCCTCGAGCAGGCGCAGATCGGCCGGAATCATGTCTCCGGCTGAAAGCCGCACCACATCCCCCGGCACGAGATGATCAATAGGAATCTCGGTGAACGGATCATCCGATTGGCTGGGCCTGCGCCTGACACTGGCAGTCGTGTGAACCATGGCACGCAGCCGGGCCGCAGCCTCGTTGGAGCGGTGCTCCTGGATGAAGGCTGTTGTAATGGCCAGCACGACCATCGCAGCAATCACAATTGCAGCGCGTACGTCTCCCAAGAAATAAGAGACCATTGCCAGCGTCAAGAGCAACGCGTTCAAAGGATTGCGCGCGCGATTCCATATTTCCTCGGGAATGGTCGGCTTGCGTTCCCGCGCAACGAGGTTAGGTCCAAGCTTCTTTAGCTGCGCTGCTGCTTCGGCAGCAAACATCCCTTCCGGCGTCGACCCCATCTTCGCGCAGGCTTCGCGGGGCTCAAGGCGACTCATTGCGGCAAGCCAGCCGTCGCTTGCCGCCGCGTCTCCACCGTGGTGATCAATCTTCTTCGTCGGCTTCGATAGCAAGTGCATGGGCTCGTATCCGGCTGAGGGATAGCAAGAGCCATACAATCATCATTGCGTCGCACCATCTTGCGGGAGATCAAACGGTTGGATACTCCAGGGCGCCGCCGCGGGGTCACGGAAATGTCACAGGTCGCCCAAGCGTTCTCGGTGGAGGAAGGACAGGTAGCGCAGCCTTTCGCCAGCTTCCAAAGGATGCATCTGAACGAATGGTCTCAGTCCCAACCCGCGGCATGAAGGGGCGGTGTTTCGTCTGATCGCCCTTCCGCTCTTCCCTGGAGCTGATCCGGTCATGCCGCATGTGTGCTCGGATGCCGCAATGTTGAAAATCCGCATCGTCCCCGCGGCCTATCGCTTCACTATTTTACATCCCAGTCGTATCGACAATCATTTGCAAATAAGCAGCAGGCCCGGCACTCAAGGTCCCAAGCATATCCTCCCCAGAGGATAATAGCATCCTCCACGGAGGATAGCTAAATTGGCTTGACACGGTCGGCGAACGGGCGTACGGGCCGATCTGTGGCCGGAACCCGTCGTTCCGAACCGCATTGAGAACCGAAGGCAATCTGAGCGGAGTCGAAAGGCTCCGAAAGGAACCATGGGCAGTACCATCTCTGGCATGACCCGCCCCATTGTGGGGTTCGTGATGCCGCAGAACATGAAAATCGATCGCGTCGGCTGCGGCCGCGTGAGAATTGCAGGTCGCGCCTAGCGCCGCCTCCATCCTCACCGGCCTGCCGCAGAACGCGGAAGTGGAGGTGAGCGATGTTCGAAAGACTCGCAAAGATCCGGTTTGTCGCGCTGTGGCTGAAGGAGCCGCTGAGCGCACCGGTGTGTTTCCAGCCAATCCATTCCAATGACAACCGGTCGGGGTTTTGCCGCCTCGGGAGCCGGGGCCTGCGTCGCCGCCAGGCTCTGGCATGTCAATGGTTTCCAGCACCCGACGGAACGCGTCTGGAATGCCGGTGGGAGCTTGCAGCCACTGCCGACCAGTCGGACAGCAAGCGAGCCCGGCCATGGCACTGGGGCAGTCCTCCACTTGTCCCGAACACCGGTCAAATGACCGCGCTCGACCAGATCGCCATCTAGCCGGAAAGCCGGAATTGGGCCGTATAGGTGCATGCATGAACATGATTAATCCCACTCACAAAGAGGTCAGCCGAGCCGCCGTGCTCGACGAGGCTCATATCGGCGATATTCACGGGGCCCTCGGCACCATCCGGCACCACGATCATGGACCCCGGAAGGGATTTTGGGCGCGATGGAAGACGCTGGTCGCGATCCTCGGACCGGGCCTGATCGTCATGGTCGGCGACAACGATGCGGGTGCATTCGGCACCTACACCCAGGCCGGCCAGAACTACGGCACCACGCTTTTGTGGACGCTGATGCTGCTGATTCCGGTGCTCTACGTAAACCAGGAAATGGTGGTGCGGCTTGGCGCAGTGACCGGGGTCGGCCATGCGCGGCTGATCTTTGAGCGCTTCGGCAAGTTCTGGGGTGCGTTCAGCGTGATCGACCTCTTTCTGCTCAACGCGCTGACTCTGGTGACCGAGTTCATCGGGATCAGCTTGGCACTGCGCTATCTCGGTCTGCCGCAGTTCTGGGGCGTGCTGGCTTCTGCCCTGATCGTGATGCTCGCCGTGAGCACCGGCAATTTCCGTCGTTTCGAGCGGTTTGCGATTTTCCTGGTGTTCGGCAGCCTGCTTCTGGTGCCCATCGTGTTGATGGTTCACCCGCCGGTCGAGCAAATCGCGACCGATTTCCTCGTACCGAAATTGCCAAAGGACGGAAATCTCAGCGAAGTGATGCTGCTGATCATCGCCATCGTCGGCACTACGGTTGCGCCCTGGCAGCTGTTTTTCCAGCAGAGCTATCTCATCGACAAACGGATCACGCCGCGCTTCATCCATTACGAGCGCTGGGACCTTTGTCTCGGCATCGCGCTCGTCGTCCTTGGCGCAGTGGCGATGATGAGCTTCTCGGCGTGGATCTTCGCGGGACGGCCGGAGTTCGGTAACTATACGGACGCGCTGGGGACGGCGATGGGGCTGGAGAAATACGCCGGCCGGCTGCCGGCAGTGCTGTTCGCGCTCGCCCTGCTGGACGCCAGCATTGTCGGCGCCGCCGCCGTCTCGCTGTCCACCGCCTATGCGATCGGGGACGTATTCTCACTGAAGCACTCGCTGCATCGCAAGCCGTCCGACGCGAAAGGCTTTTACGGCGTCTATTTCGCGCTGATCGTCATCGCGGCCGTGCTGGTGCTGACACCGGGAACGCCACTTGGACTGCTGACCAACGCCGTGCAGACGCTGGCCGGCGTCTTGCTGCCGAGCGCCACGGTGTTCCTGCTGCTCTTGTGTAATGACAAGGCGGTCCTTGGCCCCTGGGCGAACTCGCGGATACTTAACCTGTTCACTGGAGCCGTCGTCGCGGTGCTGGTGATGCTGTCGATCATTCTCACCGCTTCCGTGCTTTTCCCGGACATGAACGAGCAATGGATCGTCGGCATCCTGGTCGGCGGCAGCGTTCTGGGCATCCTTGTTACCGTCGGCGCAAAGCTTTTTGAACTTTCCCGTCACCGGGTCAGCGCTCAGGTCAACGCTAAGCAAGCTAAGCAAAAGATAGATGTTTATGACAACTGGCGGATGCCGCCGCTCGGCGAATTGCCCCCGGCCCGACTGAGCCTGCTCAGCCGAATCTGGATGATCGTTTTGCGCGGCTATCTCGTCCTGGCCGGCGGCCTGGTCCTGGTGCGCATCTTTCAGCTCGCGACGGCAGGCGCGTAGGGGGCCATTGTCTCGGCGAGCTTGCGATATCCCGCGACATCCGCGCCGGGGTGGCTCCAACACGACCGAGCGCCCATTCGGTATGATGAGCCGGGTCAAGACCACGCGTGACTGTCCAGGCGGGCATCTCACTCTTTATATGATATGTTTAATTGCCCAAACAGCGCGGCGCCGACGGAGATCACGGGCGGCTGTGCTTGCTCCGCTTCAGGATCCGGATCGTCCGGATTCGAGGTGAGTGCGGAGCGGCGAGCGCGCTGGTCGTTTGGGCTTATTCGCGATACCGGTGCAATTCTTCTCGACATGAATCCCGACCGCCACATGGCGGACAATCTCAAGCGATCGATCGAGAGCGAGGGCGATCAGCTCGTCGACCCGATGTTTCGAATGATTCAAAACGAACGGAAATTTCAATGACGTCGGGTCGAATCTTACTAATGCGTCACGCTGAAAAGCCTGATCATCCGCTGGATCCGAATTTGTCGCAAGAAGGCCATCAGCGCGCGAAGCATCTAGTCGGATTTATTGAAAAGACCTTTGGTATACCCGCATTTCTTTTCGCGTCGGCCAACTCAGATCACAGTCGACGACCACTTGAGACAATCGAGCCACTTTCAAGAGCTTTCGGAGTACCTATCGACTTAAGATTCGCGGATCAAGATTACCCAGCGCTTGCTGCTGAACTCTTGAAGAACTCTCGCTATCAGGGCCAATTAATTCTCATTTGCTGGCATCATAAACATTTGCCTTCGCTCGCGCACGCGCTCGGGGCGAAACATGGCGATTATCCGGATTTGTGGGATCCGAAAGTCTTCAATTTGATCGTAGAACTGAACTTCATTGGCGAAAAGCCAGCGGTCCGAAAGGTGGTCGAACCCTTTTGAATTGCAAAAGTTGTTACTTGCAAACGATCCGCCGCTTACAATCCGCCTTGATCGCAACAAGCTCTAGCGATCCGCCCGCTATGACCGATACTTGGATTCCTTGTCACTCGTCTGGAGTCGCCGGTGGGAATTCGAGTGTTTGGAATTGGTCTGCGAATCCGAATCTGCCGAAGTCCAGGCCCAAGTCGTGGCCACAAAGGCCCACGCAACAATTATCGCTAGGTAGATAATGACGACAGCGGTCGACATATCCGTCTCCCGACCCCTAAAAAAAGATACTTACAATGGATTTCGCATCGTTTGATTTGGATCAAGATCGATTGTGGCATTGATGAGGGACTAATTTAGAATGCTGACTCTTTGCGCAAATGGACAATCAAGGACGTCGTTGGGCATCGCGGGTCGTGCTGCAATTGGTGTCGGTGATTAGGAAAGCTGGATTCTAAGTCAAGTAACAGCTCGCTTGCGCAAATTGCTTGGACAAGCCAGGGAGGGTCATGATCTACACGCTCCGTTTCGCGTCGCGACTCACCACGGCCATACCATGCAGACGTTTCAATCCCTCGAAGCCGCTGAAACCTTGGGTTCAGATCATTACGTAGTAGACCGGCACGGCTTGCAGATCTGGAGCCCGCAAAGAAAATTGCTTCTTAATGAGGAATAGCCTTCCCGGCATTAGTGGCTCGCGCTTCATCAAAAGACGATTGCCCACTGTCAGTACGTCGCGGCTCGCCATCGGACCCTCCGAAGCCAAACACTTGACTTACGTCAACGACGCCAAGTGTTGGCGTGAGAAGCTTAAAGTTTGGAGCGAGCAAGCGAAAACGGGCAATGGCGGGCGCATCGCATGACACGCAGGTCTCAGGGCACCTGACCGCGATCCATGGCTCGGTCGTCGATGTCCGGTTTCCCCAAGGGGTGTTGCCGGCCCTCAATGAGGGCATCGCGATCGACCGTGATGAACCCACGCCCCTGCTGGCAGAGGTCCAGCAGCATCTTGATCCCGTGACAATCCGGGCCGTCACGCTCGGCAATACGGCCGGGCTTAGCCGCGGCGTGTCCGCGCGCCCCCTGGGCGCACCCGTCCGGGTACCGGTTGGCGATGCAGTGCTCGGGCGTCTGCTGAACGCCGTCGGTGAGCCCGCAGACCGCGGACCCGAGCTGCCCCTAGGCACAGTTTTTCGTCCCATTCATGCGTCCGCTCCTGCACTGGACCGGCTCGGCGCCTCTCAGGAAATCTTCCACACCGGGATCAAGGTCATCGATTTGCTCGCCCCGCTCGTCAAGGGAGGCAAGGCCGCGATGTTCGGCGGCGCTGGTGTGGGCAAGACCGTGCTGATCATGGAATTGATCCGTACGACGGTCGAACGTTACTCTGGAATCTCAGTGTTTGCCGGCATCGGCGAGCGTTCGCGCGAAGGGCACGAGTTGCTGCTCGAATTGAAGCAATCCGGTGTGCTTCCGCGAACCGCGCTCGTYTTTGGTCAGATGAACGAACCGCCCGGCGCGCGCTGGCGCGCGGGTCTCACGGCGYTGACCATCGCAGAGCACTTTCGCGACGWGCAACACGARRATGTGCTTCTGCTGATCGATAACGTGTACCGCCTGGTGCAGGCCGGTGGCGAAGTRTCGGGCCTCCTCGGGCGTCTGCCCTCGCGCGTTGGSTATCAGCCGACGCTCGCCAGCGAGATCGCCGAACTGCAGGAACGCATCGCCTCGGTTGCCGGCGCAGCGATCACCTCAATTCAGGCTGTCTATGTTCCGGCCGATGATTT